>Ga0208330_1000013_pt1 | contig 141301 bp, 138 predicted proteins | sample DeeseametaMP1896_FD_184180 | JGI IMG/M metagenome (GOLD analysis project Ga0208330, IMG submission 184180) | Marine microbial communities from the Deep Pacific Ocean - MP1896 (SPAdes) | ecosystem: Environmental > Aquatic > Marine > Oceanic | place: East of Hawaii, North Pacific Ocean... | reverse complement strand
GAGCCGTAGACACCGCCGTTCGAGATGGTGAAGGTGCCACCCTGCATTTCCGCCATCGACAGCTTGCCGTCACGGGCGCGTTTGCCCTTTTCGCCGATCGCCTTTTCGATCTCGGCAAAGCTCATCCGGTCGGCGTCGCGGATGACCGGCACCACGAGGCCCTGTGGCGTGCCTGCGGCAATGCCCATGTGCACGAAGTTCTTGTAGACGATCTCGTTGCCGTCGATCTCTGCGTTGACCTCGGGCACCTCTTTCAGCGCGTGGCAGCAGGCCTTGGTGAAGAAGGACATGAAGCCCAGCTTGACGCCGTGCTTCTTCTCGAAGAGGTCCTTGTATTCCTTCCGCAGGGCCATCGTCTCGGTCATGTCCACCTCGTTGTAGGTGGTCAGGATCGCGGCAGTGTTCTGCGCGTCCTTGAGGCGGCGGGCGATGGTCTGGCGCAGGCGGGTCATCTTGACCCGTTCCTCGCGGCCCGCGTCCTCGGCCGGAACCGGCGCGCGTGGCGCGGAGGCGGGGGCCGATGCGGCGGGCACGGCCGAGGCCGCGGCCACGGCGGCTGCAACGTCGGATTTGGTGGCGCGGCCGTCACGGCCGGTGCCCTGTACCTGCTCGCGCTTGATGCCGGCCTCTGCGATGGCCTTCTCGGCGGCGGGACCGTCCTTGATGTCCTTGCCCGGACCGGCGTCGCCGGCGGGCGGGGTCTGGTACTGCTTGCCCTGCGCGGCCTCGTCCGGCGCCGGGGCAACGGCCACGGCAGCCCCGCCAGAGGAGAGGACCGCCAGCTTGGCATCCGCTTGCACGGTGGTGCCTTCCTCGGCGACGATTTCTGTCAGCGTGCCTGCGGCAGGGGCGGGCACCTCGACCGAGACCTTGTCGGTTTCCAGTTCACACAGCATCTCGTCCTGCGCCACCGTGTCGCCGACCTTCTTGAACCAGGTCGAGACGGTTGCCTCGGACACGCTTTCGCCCAGCGTCGGCACCATGACGTCGACGCTCTCGCCGCCGCCGGAGCTTTCCTTGGCCCCGGCTGCCGGTTCGGGCTTGGCTGTTGGGGCGCTTTCGGCACTGCCGGCCCCTTCCGAGATATTGGCCAAGAGGGCATCGACCCCTACGGTTTCACCTTCGGCGGCGACGATGTCGCTCAGCGTCCCGGCGACGGGCGAGGGCACCTCGACCGTGACCTTGTCGGTTTCAAGCTCGCAGAGCATTTCGTCCACCGCCACGGCATCGCCGGGCTTCTTGAACCAGGTTGCGACCGTTGCTTCGGTCACCGATTCCCCAAGCGTGGGAACACGCACTTCGGTCATGGTCTTATTTTCCTTCCACTGTCAGCGCTTCGTCAACAAGCGCCTCTTGCTGTGCTTTGTGCTGGCTGGCCAGGCCCGTGGCGGGGCTGGCCGATGTGGCGCGGCCCACGTAGCGCGGGCGCGGATGCGTGGCGCCGATCCGGCCCAGCACCCATTCGATATTGGGTTCGATGAAGTTCCAGGCGCCCTGGTTCTTGGGCTCTTCCTGGCACCAGAGCATCTCGGCCCCCTTGAAGCGTTCCAGTTCCTTGACCAGCGAAATCGCCGGGAAAGGGTAGAACTGTTCGATCCGCAGCAGATAAACATCGTCGATGCCGCGCGCATCGCGTTCCTCGAGCAGGTCGTAGTAGACCTTGCCCGAACACATCACCACGCGCTTGATCTTGTCGTCGGCTTGCAGCTTGGTGTCGCTCTCGCCCGATTCCGCGTTGTCCCAGAGAACCCGGTGGAACGAGGAGTTCGTTGTGAACATATCGGCGCTCGACACGCAGAGCTTGTGCCGCAGCAGCGATTTCGGCGTCATCAGGATCAACGGCTTGCGGAAGGTCCGGTGCAGCTGACGACGCAGGATGTGGAAATAGTTCGCGGGCGTCGAACAGTTCGCCACGATCCAGTTGTCCTGTCCGCATTGCTGCAGGAACCGTTCCAGGCGCGCCGAGGAGTGCTCCGGCCCCTGGCCCTCGAAGCCATGCGGCAACAGGCAGACAAGGCCCGACATCCGCAGCCATTTCGATTCACCGGAACTTACGAACTGGTCGAACATGATCTGCGCGCCGTTGGCAAAGTCGCCGAACTGCGCCTCCCAGAGGGTCAGCGCGTTGGGCTCGGCCAGCGAATAGCCGTATTCAAAGCCCAGCACCGCGTATTCCGACAGGGCGCTGTCGATCACCTCGAACCGGGCCTGTCCCTCGCGGATGTTGTTGAGCGGGTAGTACCGTTCCTCGGTCTCCTGGTTCACGATGCCCGAATGGCGCTGCGAGAAGGTCCCGCGCGTACTGTCCTGCCCGGCAAGGCGCACCGGGTAGCCTTCGAGCTGCAACGAGCCGAAGGCCAGCGCCTCGGCGGTGGCCCAGTCAAAGCCCTCGCCGGTCTCGAACATCTTGGCGCGGCTTTCCAGCAGGCGACCCACCGTGCGGTGCACGGGGAAACCGTCGGGCAGTTGGGTCAGCGCCTTTCCGATGTCGGCCAGCGATTCCTTGGAAATCGAGGTCTTGCCGCGCTGGTACTTGCCCTCTTTCTGCTTGTCGAGGTGGCTCCACCGGCCATCCAGCCAGTCCGCCTTGTTCGGACGGTAGACCTTGCCGGCCTCGAATTCCTCGTTCAGCAGCGCCTGGAAGGCGGCCTTCATGTCCTCGATCTCGCCCTCGGGGATCAGGCCGTCCTTGACCAGCCGTTCGGTATACAGCGTCAGCGTGGTCTTCTGCTTCTTGATCTTGTTGTACATGATCGGGTTGGTGAACATGGGCTCGTCGCCCTCGTTGTGACCGAACCGGCGATAGCAGAAGATGTCGATGACCACGTCCTTGCCGAACTTCTGGCGGAACTCGGTCGCGACCTTGGCGGCGTGAACCACGGCCTCGGGGTCGTCGCCGTTGACGTGGAAAATCGGGGCCTCGACCACCAGCGCGTTGTCCGTGGGATAGGGCGAGGACCGCGAAAAGTGCGGCGCCGTGGTAAAGCCGATCTGGTTGTTCACGACGATGTGGATGGTGCCGCCGGTGCGGTGGCCGCGCAGGCCCGAGAGGGCGAAACATTCCGCCACGACGCCCTGGCCGGCAAAGGCCGCATCGCCATGCAGCAGGATCGGCATGACCTGGATCCGGTCATGGTCCTTGTACTGGTCCTGCTTGGCGCGGACCTTGCCCAGGACAACCGGGTTCACCGCTTCGAGGTGGCTGGGGTTGGCGGTCAGCGACAGGTGCACCGGATGGCCGTCGAAGGTGCGGTCCGATGAGGCGCCGAGGTGGTATTTCACGTCGCCCGACCCGTCCACGTCCTCGGGCTTGAAGCTGCCGCCCTGGAACTCGTTGAAGATCGCCTTGTAGGGCTTGTTCATCACGTTCGCCAGCACCGACAGGCGCCCGCGGTGCGGCATCCCGATGACGATTTCCTTGACCCCCAGGTTGCCGCCGCGCTTGATGATCTGCTCCATCGCGGGGATCAGGCTTTCGCCGCCGTCGAGGCCGAACCGCTTGGTGCCCATGTATTTGACGTGCAGGAACTTCTCGAAGCCCTCGGCCTCGACCATCTTGTTCAGGATCGCCTTTCGCCCTTCACGGGTGAACTTGACCTCCTTGCCAAAGCCCTCGATCCGCTCTTTCAGCCAGCTCGCCTGCTCGGGGTCCGAGATGTGCATGTACTGCAGGGCGAAGGTGCCGCAATAGGTGCGCTTGATGATCGACAGGATCTCGCGCAGGGACGCGATCTGCAGGCCCAGCACGTTGTCGATGAAGATCGGGCGATCCATGTCGGCTTCGGTAAAGCCATAGGATTTCGGGTCCAGCTCGGGGTGGTTCGAGGTGTCGCGCAGGCCCAGCGGGTCAAGATCGGCGGCCAGGTGGCCCCGGATCCGGTAGGCGCGGATGATCATCAGGGCGCGGATGCTGTCCAGCACGGCGCGCTGCACCTGGTCGTCCGTGATCTTGAGGCCCTTTTCCTCGGCCTTGTCCTTGATCTTCTTGCCGGCGCCCTTGGCCTCGGCCGGAACGGCGGGCATGGGCCATTCGCCGGTCAGCGCCCCGGTCAGGTCATCCTCGGGCGCGGGCGGCCAGTCGGTCCGGGCCCAGCTGGGGCCGCTGGCCTCCTTGCGAACGTCCGACTCTGCATCGCCCAATGCGCGAAAGAACTCGGCCCAGGCGTCGTCGACCGCGTTCGGATCGGCGGCGTAGCGGGCATACATCTGTTCGAGGTACTCCGCGTTGTGCCCCTGCATGAAGCTGGAGGCGTGGAAGAGGTCGTTGGGGCTTTGGTCGGTCATTGAGGCACCTCGTTAGGGTTGGGACCGTATTTGTTGGGACCGGGTTGAGAGGGGGCGACTAAGAAACGGCCGATGCGCAGCAGGTTGTAGAAGAAAATGAAGCCAAGCGGGAATACGGCCAGCCCCGCCAGATTAGCGAGCCAATAACCGCGCGGCAGGCTGTAACTGATCACGATCGACAGCATCCCTCCGGCAATGGTCATAATGACGCGATTCCAATACAGGGGTTTTCCTCCGGTATCTTGCAACCTGCGGACGCCCATCGACCACATCGGTACAATATGCACGCCCAGTACGCCGCACACCCAGTATGGCGTCGTGTCTGCAGGAGCGAACAGCATGACTGCAAAAATCATCGGAATGGGGAGTTTGCCAAACCAGAAAAATTCGTCTCGGCTGCTTCGGCCAGTCGTCGAAAAGGCCTGACGAAACCCTGAGGATATGGCGCGGATTGCCGGTGCTGTCATGGTTCGGCCCGCCCACGGCTGGACCACTCGCTATTGGTGGCTGGGTAAAGCAGGATTTCTTCGTCGATACCGGGTGTTGCCAAACAGGAGAGTAGGCGCATCACAAACCTCCCGCAGACAGCAGCGCATTCAATAGGAAAAACGCTAAGAGCAACGCGCCCGCGGGCAGGTTGATCGCGCGCCATTGGCTCGAAGGGCGGGTGTCCAGGGCTGTGCGAGTCCCTGTCATCGCAACGTCTCCGCGTGCCATCTGTCCTCTCCGTGCCCCGGGCCTGCCCCGGGGCCTCCTGCTGTGGTGCCCGGTCCGGTTCTCTCCGGGCCGGGACGTTGGTTCGGTTCAGGCCGGGCAGGACGCCCGGCGGTGCGTTCAGCCGATCGCCTTCAGCACGGCCTCGCCCAGGGTCGCGGGGCTGTCGGCCACCACGATGCCTGCGGCATTCATCGCCTCGATCTTGTCGTCGGCGCCGCCCTTGCCGCCAGCGACAATCGCGCCCGCGTGGCCCATGCGGCGGCCCGGAGGTGCCGTGCGGCCGGCGATGAATCCGGCGGTGGGTTTCCAGCGGCCTTTCTTCTTTTCGTCGGCCAGGAACTGTGCCGCTTCTTCCTCGGCCGAGCCGCCGATCTCGCCGATCATGATGATCGCCTCGGTCTCGTCATCCGCAAGGAACCATTCCAGCACGTCGATATGCTCGGTGCCCTTGATCGGGTCGCCGCCGATGCCGACGCAGGTCGACTGGCCCAGGCCCACGTCGGTGGTCTGCTTGACCGCCTCGTAGGTCAGCGTGCCCGAGCGCGACACGACGCCCACCTTGCCGCGCTTGTGGATGTGACCCGGCATGATGCCGATCTTGCAGGCGTCCGGCGTGATGACACCGGGGCAGTTCGGACCGATCAGGACGGACTGCGAGGTCTCCAGCGCGCGCTTGACCTTCATCATGTCCAGCACCGGGATACCCTCGGTGATGCAGACGATCAGTTCCATCTCTGCGTCGATGGCTTCGAGGATCGAATCCGCGGCGAAGGGCGGCGGCACGTAGATCACCGAGGCATTGGCCTCGGTCACGTGCTTGGCCTCGTGGACCGAGTTGAAGACCGGCAGGTCCAGGTGGGTCTGGCCGCCTTTGCCCGGGGTCACGCCGCCGACCATCTTGGTGCCGTAGGCGATCGCCTGCTCGGTGTGGAAGGTGCCTTGCGAGCCGGTGAGGCCCTGGCAGATCACTTTGGTGTTTTCATCGATGAGGACGGCCATGTGCTTTCCTGTCTTTGGGTGATGATCAAGCAGCGCGGCTGCGCGGCGTCGGGTTGAGCCTGCAAGCAGGCGATGAAAGGGGCCGCTGGTCAGAAGGTCTCAATGTGATCGACCTCCTGTCTCGCGGCGGCTTCGGTGCGTTTCGCCACCGTCATTTCGTCCCACCAGTCCAGCAGGACCTCGATGGCGACACGGGCGACGGCATCGGCTTCGTCGTCCGCCTCCTGCGCCTGGGGCGCGGGCAGCGGGCGCTCGGGGAAAAGTGTCTCGCGCTCGGGGAAATAGGTTTCCAGGATCGCCTTTTCGTGCGGCGCATTGCGTCGGCGGATCTCCTGCGCCTGGTCCGGCGTCAGGCGCAGTTTCTCGCGGCCCGCGGCGGCCCCGTCCACCGCCTGCACCAGGCGGGCGCGAAAGCCGGCGGGCAGGCGGTCTTCCAGTTCCGGCAGCAACTGGTTCATCCGGACAAGGAAGGGCACGGCCTCGGGCCAGTAGGCCTCGTTGCTGCGTTCCGAGATCGACAGCTCTGACGGATCCACCCCGAAGAGGCCGAAGAAATCCTGCATCAGGTCGCCACCGGTCAGGGTGCTGCGGTCGAACAGGCGCACATGCAGGCGGTCGCGCCCGATATGGGCGGCCCAGCGGTCCAACACCGTGCGGGTGTCGTACAGCGCGGGGTTCGTCATGAACGCGTCCATCGTGTGCGACACGCCTCCGCGCAGGGTCTGGGAATAACGGCTGAGGATGCGGTCTTCCTGGCGGCGGATGTAGACAAGGTAGGTCACCTCGTCGAACCGCGGTTCGATCAGCTCGCGCAGGATGCGGAACTGCTCGTCCGTGCGCACGCTCAGCGACAGGTCCTCGCAGGACAACAGCACCGTGCCGGGGCCTTGCAGGTTGGCAACCTCGTTGATCGCGTTATGCAGCCGGGCCGGGAAGCCCTGGACGAAGGACGCGCGCTTTTCCGGCGTGTCCAGCGGCAGGCGGCGGGCGATATACTGCGGCAGGTCTTCGCCCGAGGCGAGTTGCACATAGGCCGACAGCGAAATCTGCGCGTAGCGCTCGCCGTAGAGGTTGGGAAAGAACAGCCCGCGCGTCTTGAGCAGGGCCCAGTTGGCATGCAGCACCGACTGGATCGCCGTCGTGCCCGTCTTGGACAGGCCGATATGCACGACACAGCGCCGCGACCCGTCGGAACGGGGGGCGAAGGGGCTATGTGCGGCGGTCTCGGTCATCTTGCTGGCGGGCTCTTTTCTGTGTCGTGTTGGTGTATCGGGTCTAGTCTGCGGCCCAGTTTCGGAACTCGGCGCGGCGGTCGGCAAAGAAACGGCCTTCGATCCACTGCATCGCCTCGGCATTGCGCGCGGCTATGGCGTTGCGGGTCTCGGCGGGCAGGCTGGGGCGTTTCGGGCTTCGGGCCAGCGGCATCAGCCCGCGCAGCCCGTCCCGGAAAGAGGTGTTGAGCCGCTTGGCTCGCGTCTCGACGGCGCCGGTCGGCAAGCCCAGGACGGTCGAGAAATCCTCGACCAGGCCGCTGTCGCGCAGCCAATGTTCGTGGAACAGCCGGACGTCCAGTGCTTCGGGGGCGACGGTCTGTTGCCACATGCCCAGCAGCCGGGCGAAGGGTGTCTGGCCGACGCGCTGCGCGAATTCCGACAGGGACTCCTGCTTGCCGGTACGGCGCTGGTGATGGCCGTAAAGGCTTACCAGCCAGGGTTCGGGGCGGCGGATATAGGCGACGTAGCGGACGCGCCCGAAAAGCGAGGTCAGCCAGTCCGTCAGGGCCTGTGTCGCATCGGGCGTCATGTTGCGTCCAACCAGAGATTCGCTTGATCCGACCCAGGTGTCGAAACCGCCCTTGGCCACCCTTGCCTCGAAGTCGCGGCGAAAGTCCTCTGCCACGCGGTCCTGGCTGGTGCGATCGGTGATGCCCAGAACGGCGTTCATCGGACGCGCGGGCACATCCTCGCCTGCCAGCGTGCAGGCCAGGACCTGCAACTGCGGATTGGTGCAGACAACGTCGGCGCGTGGGTCCATCCGGCGATACCAGATGCCATGATCGGCCAATGCATCCGCCTGATCGCCCAGCCATTGCTGCAGGGCGGTCGAGCCGCATTTGTTGAAGCCGATATGAAGGATGGCGTCGGGGCGGGACATGGGGTCGGATCTACGAATTGGGACCGGGGGAAATCCCCCATGTCCGGGTTGCGCTGTTGACGTTCCAGAGGACGGCCATTGCGGCGGTCTCCTTGCTCAGGTCCGGCAGGGCGTCCTGCCGTGTGTTCGGGTGCTGCGGGCCGGTGATCCCCGCCCGCAGCCAGTGTCAAGCGGCCCGCTGCCGGGCCTTGTTCGCGTAGTCGAGCACCTCGTTGCCAAAGTCCTCAAGCGAGGTGTCCACCATGTTCTTGGTATAGCCGATCCCGGCGTCCGGCCTGGCCGTCACCATCCTTGTGAAAAAGCGCACCCCGGCCGCCTTGTAGGCGTCCGGCGAGACCTTCAGCAGGACAGCATCCCAGCGCCCGTTGTTGGACTTGCCGATGCTGACGTCCTGCAGGGCGGACCACGGAATCTCGTTGCGAAACATCCGGGCATCCCGAAATCCGGTCGGCGTCAGGTGCAGGCCCTTCGGCCCGGCCAGGAACAGGCGCAGCCCCATCAGGAACGGAACCGCGCCGGCAAACATAAAGATCAGCCCCACGATCTGCAGGGCCTCCCGGTCGCTTCTGCCGCGCAGGCTCAGGATGTTCAGGGCCAGGCCCAGACCGACAGCCACGACAACAAGCCCGAACAGCAGTACATGGATGCCGATCCCGGAGGTCTTGAGAACTTTGGTTTCCATGATCGGAGGATCAGCCCTTGACCGCTTTCACGATCTTCTCGGCGCCGTCCTTGAGGTCGTCCGCGGCGATCACGTCGAGGCCGGAGTTCGAGATGATCTCCTTGCCCTTCGAGACGTTGGTGCCTTCCAGGCGCACGACCAGCGGAACCTGCAGGCCCACTTCCTTCACCGCGGCGATCACGCCCTCGGCGATGACGTCGCAACGCATGATGCCGCCGAAGATGTTGACCAGGATGCCCTTCACGTTCGGGTCGGAGGTGATGATCTTGAACGCCTCGGTCACTTTCTCCTTGGTCGCGCCGCCACCGACGTCGAGGAAGTTGGCAGGCTCCGCGCCATACAGCTTGATGATGTCCATCGTGGCCATCGCCAGGCCCGCGCCGTTGACCATGCAGCCGATCTCGCCGTCCAGCGCGATGTAGTTCAGGTCGTACTTGGAGGCCTCCAGTTCCTTGGAGTCTTCCTCGGTGGTGTCGCGCAGCTCGGCGATGTCGGGGTGGCGGTAGACCGCGTTGCCGTCAAAGCCCATCTTGGCGTCGAGGCATTTCAGATCACCCGAGTCGGTCACGATCAGCGGGTTGATCTCCAGCATCTCCATGTCCTTCTCGATGAACAGCTTGTAGAGCGTGCCCATCAGCGCCACGCACTGCTTCACCTGCTTGCCGGTCAGGCCCAGGTTGAAGGCGATGCGGCGACCGTGGAACGCCTGATAGCCGGTGGCCGGGTCGACGGAGAACGACAGGATCTTTTCCGGGGTGCTTTCGGCCACTTCCTCGATGTCCATACCGCCCTCGGTCGAGGCGACAAATGACACGCGGCTGGTCTGCCGGTCGACGAGCAGGGCCAGGTACATCTCTGTTTCGATGCCCGAGCCGTCTTCGATGTAGATGCGGTTGACCTGCTTGCCGGCGTCGCCGGTCTGCTTGGTCACCAGGGTGCGGCCAAGCATCCGCTTGGTCTCCATTTCCGCCTCTTCCACGGATTTGGCCAGGCGTACGCCGCCCTTCTCGCCGGCGTCAGCTTCCTTGAAGGAGCCCTTGCCGCGGCCACCCGCGTGGATCTGTGCCTTGACGACCCAGAGCGGACCGTCCAGCGCGCCTGCGGCGGTCTTGGCTTCTTCGGCTTTCAGGACAACGCGGCCATCCGAGACAGGCGCCCCGTAGCTGCGGAGGAGGGCCTTGGCCTGGTATTCGTGGATATTCATGGGTCGTCTGTCCCCGTGTTGCTGCGGATTTTCCCTACCTAGGCAGTCTCGGGGGGCGGTTAGAACCGATAATTTGCCGCATCAGCGAGATTGGGCCGGTTTTCCGACATTTGTGATCACAGCCCGGAAAGCTGTGATCACATATTCGCAAACCCTTATCGGACAGGTGATTCGCAGCGAGCGCTATCAGTTCAGCCAGACCACGAACAACAGAGCGTCGCCTCCGAACATGCTCTGAAAATCGCTCCAGTTGGTTGCATCCACGACCGGCCCGCTTTCCAGGTAGTCCGCAAGACCAAGTCCCTGCACCCAGGTCACCAGGTCCACCGGCGCCGGGTTCTCCAACAGTTTCGCGACATTCACGCCCCCGGCGCCGTCCAGCCGCCAGTGCCCGACCAGTTGCTTGCCGGTCAGCACATCCTTGGCATCATCAAGCACCGCCAGCCAGCGCTGTGAGGTGTCCTGGGGCATTTCGATGCCCAGCGCCGAGATCTGCCCCTTGCCAGGTATCCACTCGCGATCATTGTCGGTCTCCAGCGCCACCATGTCCCAGAACCGCCGGTTCGCGTCGATCATGGCCAACAGGTTGTCGCGCATCGCATGCACATGCGGTACATCCGGCGGTCGATTCACCGCCCCGTAGAGCACCGCGATGGTGTCCACCGCCTCCTCCTCGCCTTGGAACAGCCAGACGTTTTCGCGGAATTCGCTGCCGCGGATCTCTGCCATGAGTGCGACGCTGGCGTTTACCTCCTCGATCACCTCGGTCGGGTCGAAGGCCAGGATCAAGTGGCCAAACCCTTCGAGCAAATGCGTATAGGCCTCAAGCCAGGCGGCATCCGCGCCATCGAAACGCACGGTCAATTGGTTCAGCGCGCCATCGGGCGCACCGCGCCCCAGGGCCGCGCCCGCGGCGGCCATCAGGCTTTCGCCCGTGTCCTGCCGGCCGTTTTCGTTGATGTCGAACCAGACCCGCGTCAGATCCACGGTCACGCCAAACTCGCCCCGCGCGGTGGACAAGGTGCTGCGCGCCTCCTGCATGTCCGTCACGACGCCTTTGAACAGGTCCGAAACAAGCGCGGAATAAAACGGTGCGCTGTCGGGGTTGTAAGGCAAGGGCAGCCGGAGAACCGGAAAGGGCAGGTCGCCGAAATCTGCATTGTGGCGATAGCGCATCTGCAGGGTCTTCTCGACCCCGCGCAGGAACTGCGCGCCGCCCAGGGCAAAATCGCGCGCCGGGCCGGGCGGGTCTGCCTGCAAAGCGGTGATGGTGTCGGCCAGACCCAGAGAAGATAACAGCGGGGTCAGGTCCAGGTCGCGCTCCGCCTCTTGGGCAGAGGCGGCGGAGGCCAGGCAAAGCAAGGCGAAAATTGATTGACGGATCATGAAAAAAGAATGCGCGCCCGAAGGCGCGCAATCAAGAACTTCCGCTGTTACGCGGGTTTCAGGCCAGCGAACTGTCGATGCCCTTGCAGGCCTCGACGAGGCCCTGAACCGCTTTCACGGAGGTGTCGAACATTTCCTGCTCTTCCTTGTTGAGCTTGATGTTCACGATCCGCTCGATCCCGCCGGCACCGATCACGGTGGGCACGCCAACATACATGCCCTTCAGGCCGAATTCGCCGTCGCAATAGGCCGCGCAGGGCAGCAGGCGCTTCTGGTCTTTCAGGTAGGCTTCGGCCATTTCGATGGCCGAGGTGGCCGGCGCGTAGAAAGCCGAGCCGGTCTTCAGAAGGCCGACGATCTCGGCACCGCCGTCACGGGTGCGCTGCACGATGGCGTCGAGCTTGTCCTTGGTGGTCCAGCCCATCTCGATCAGGTCGGGCAGCGGGATGCCGGCAACGGTCGAATACCGGACCGAGGGCACCATCGTGTCGCCGTGGCCGCCCAGGACGAAGGCGGTGACGTCTTTCATCGAGACGTTGAATTCCAGGCTCAGGAAGTGGCGGAAGCGGGCCGAGTCCAGCACGCCGGCCATGCCGCAGACCTTGTTCGCGGGCAGGCCCGAGAATTGCTGCAGGGCCCAGACCATCGCGTCCAGCGGGTTGGTGATGCAGATGACGAATGCGTTCGGGGCGTGTTCGCCGATGCCTTCGCCCACGGACTTCATGACCTTGAGGTTGATGCCCAGCAGGTCGTCACGGCTCATGCCCGGCTTGCGCGGCACGCCGGCGGTCACGATGCAGACGTCCGCGCCGGCGATGTCGGCGTAGTCCTGCGTGCCTTTCAGCGAGGCGTCGAAGCCTTCCGAGGGGCCGGACTCGGCGATGTCGAGCGCCTTGCCCTCGGGCGTGCCCTCGGCGATGTCGAACAGGACGACGTCGCCCAGTTCCTTCATTGCTGCGAGGTGGGCAAGCGTGCCACCGATCTGTCCCGCGCCGATCAGGGCAATCTTGGGTCTGGCCATGAATTCATCTCCGCCTTGCGTGAATTTGGCGCTTTGCGTACGCGCAGACGCGGCGCTTCGCAAGGGTGCTGCGCTGCGGCGCTTGGTCCGAAGCCCTTGAAGATAGCGCTAAAGCCACGTTAAAGACCTGTCACGAGGGAGAATTTCGCGGAGCCAGGCATGGACCTCTTCACGCTACCCGTCTTCGCGGTGACGATCCCGGCGGTCATCTTCGCGGGCATTTCAAAGGGCGGTTTCGGTTCTGGCGTGGCCTTTGCCAGCGCCTCGATTCTGGCCATCGCGCTGGACCCGGGCATCGCCCTGGGGCTGATGCTGCCGCTCTTGATGCTGATCGACGTGGCCAGCCTGCCTGCCTATTGGCGCAAGTGGGACTGGGCTGCTGCGCGGGTCCTGCTGATCGGCTCTATCCCCGGTACGATCCTTGGCGCGCTCTTCTATGCCTGGACCGATCCCGATGCGATCCGCCTGCTGATCGGGCTGGTGGCGTTGCTTTTCGTGGCCTGGCAGGTGGCGCAGGCCACCGGGTTGGTCCGCCTGGGCGAAACGAAATTCGGATCCGGGGTAGGGCTGACAATGGGGGTCTTGCTGGGCTTCACAAGTTTCGTCAGCCACGCGGGCGGGCCGGCGGCCTCGGTTTACCTGCTGGGGCAAAAACTGGGCAAGACCGCCTTCCAGTCGACGACCGTTCTGATCTTCTGGGCGGTGAACCTGTCGAAATCCGGCATCTATGCCGGCATGGGCATCTTCACATGGGAAACGCTGAAGCTGGACCTCGTCCTGATCCCCTTTGCCCTGCTCGGCACATGGCTGGGGGTCAAGGCGCATCACAGGATGCCCGAACGGGTGTTTTTCGGAATTGCCTATGTCGCGCTGACCCTGACCGGTACGAAACTGGTCTTCGACGCGCTGACCTGACCGGTCATGGAACCGGTATGCCCTGCGGGCCCCCGGTTCCCTGTTGCGTCACGCATCGTCCCCCTCGGGCGGCAGCGCCTCGGCAAGTTCCTCAAAGGACTGTCCACTGGCGACCAGGCAGGTGATGCCGTTGGCCATCGTCACCGTGATCGTCCACGAGCCGGATTCGATCGAGGCAAAGACCTCCATCACCGCGTTGTTGGCACCCAGCCCCATGCTCTGGCGGGTTTCGCCGTATTTCGTGGCCAAGCGGTCGATCACCTGGTCGCGCGGGGCGCAGTGGCGCAGGTCCTGCGCCTCGACGTAAGAGGCCGCGCCCAGCACAAGACCCGCCGAGAGCATCGCGCGCTTGATGTATTTCTCAGTCATAGTGTCACCTTTCGGCTGCGCGCCGGGGGGATGATGACGCGGCTTTGCCGCGCGCCCGGCACAGGGTAGGTCCCCTCGATCCCGGCGTGCCGTCCCTGTGGCCCGGCGCGCCTTGCCGCTTCGACGGCATGGGAACATCGTCTCCCCGGACCCGCTATAATCTGGTTAACACAGCGTGCGTTGCGTCAATTCCGACCCGGCATTGGCGCCATTGTGCACCAAGATATACTGAAATGCTGCGATGCGGCGACTTTGGTCTTGAACTAATCTGAGAAAAATGCGCTAAACCGCGCAACAATATTTCAAGAGGAGACTCAGATGGACCTGCGCGCACGCCCCTACCGTTCCGTCCTGTACATCCCCGGCTCCAAGGAGCGGGCGTTGGAAAAGGCCCGTGCCATGCCCATCGACGCCATTATCTTTGATCTGGAAGATGCCGTCGCCCCGTCCGAGAAACCCGCGGCACGCGCGATCCTGGCCGAGGCCCTGACCCGCTCCTATGGCAACCGCACGCGGATTGTGCGCATCAACGGGTTCGACACCGAATGGGGCAAGGCCGACGCCAAGGCTGCCGCCGCGATGGACTGTGACGCCATCCTTCTGCCCAAGGTCGAATCCACCGCCCAGCTGGACGCGCTGGCCGAGCTGACGGACAAGCCGCTCTGGGCGATGATGGAAACGCCTGCCGGCATGCTGGCCGCGAACGAGATTGCCGCGCATCCCCGCCTGCAGGGCATGGTGATGGGCACAAACGACCTCGCCAAGGAGCTGAACTCGCGCTTTCGCGCCGACCGCCTGCCGATGCTCTCCGGCCTTGGCCTTTGTGTGCTGGCCGCCAAGGCGCACGGCAAGGTGATCGTCGATGGCGTCTACAACGCCTTCAAGGACGACGCCGGGCTGCAGGCCGAATGCGCCCAGGGGCGTGACATGGGCATGGACGGCAAGACGCTGATCCACCCGGCCCAGGTCGATATCGCCAACGCCGCCTTCGCCCCCGGGACAGAGGAAATCGACCTGGCCCGCCGCCAGATCGACGCCTACGAGGAGGCCGAGAAGGCGGGGCAGGGGGTTGCCGTGGTCGACGGCAAGATCGTCGAGAACCTGCACGTCGAAACCGCCCGCAAGACCCTCGCCAAGGCCGAGGCCATTGCGGCCCTGGCCGATTAACAGCAGGGTCCCGGCGAACAGCTAGGGAGACCAGCCATGCTACTTTTGATTCTCGGTGTCGCGCTCTGGTGGGCGGCGCATCTCTTCAAGCGGATTGCCCCCGGTGTCCGCGAGCCGATGGGCGACAAGGGCAAGGGCCTGGTTGCCCTTGCGCTGCTTGTCAGCGTTGTCCTGATGATCTTCGGCTACCGGATGGCCGATGGCGCCTTTTTCTGGGGCCGTCACCCGGCGACCGTGGGCATCAATAACCTGCTGATCCTGGTGGCCATCTACATGATGAGCCCGGCGCCCCAAAAGGGCCGCCTCTTGGCGGGGATGCGCCACCCGATGCTGACGGGCTTCTTTCTCTGGGCCGTTGCGCACATCCTGGTGAACGGCGACGTGCCCAGCCTTGTCCTGTTCGGCGGTCTCGCGGTCTGGGCCATTGTCGAGATGATCGTCATCAACCGCGCCGTGCCGAACTGGACGCCGCCCACGCCGGGGCCGATCAAGAAAGACATCATCTTCTTCGTCGCTTCGATCGTCCTCCTTGTGGTGATCGGCTACATCCACAAGTGGCTTGGCTACAACCCCTTCGGATAAGCTCATGAAACTCTATCGCTTTCTCTCCGAGGATGACACCTCGGCCTTTTGCCACAAGGTCACCGCAGCCCTGAACAAGGGCTGGGAACTTCACGGTGCGCCGACCTATGCCTTTGACGCCGCCAACGGCGTCATGCGCTGCGGTCAGGCGGTCGTGAAGGAGGTCGACGGCACCTACACCCCTGACACCAAGCTGGGAGATCACTGAGCCATGGCCAAGACCAATCCGGGCCGCTTCTTCGAAGACTATACCGTGGGCGAGGTCATCGACCACGCCGTGCCGCGCACCGTGTCCGGGGGCGAGCGGGCGCTCTACCACGCGCTCTACCCGATGCGCCACGCGCTCTATTCCTCGGATGAATTTGCGCGGTCCTGCGGTCTGGCGGCGGCGCCGATCGACGACCTTGCCGCCTTTCACATCGTTTTCGGCAAGACGGTCCCGGATGTTTCCCTGAACGCCGTGGCGAACCTCGGCTATGCCGAGGGCCGCTGGCTGAAGCCGGTCTGGCCCGGCGATACCATTCGTTCGCAGTCAGAGGTGATCGGCCTCAAGCAGAACTCGAACGGGCGCACCGGCGTGGTCTATGTCCGCTCGCGCGGGCTGAACCAGTACGGCGAGACGGTCATGGAATATGCCCGCTGGGTCATGCTGCGCAAACGCAACCTCGACGCGCCCGCGCCTGAAACGGTGATCCCCGACCTCAAGAAAAGCCTTGCGCCAGAGGATCTTGTGATCCCCGAGGGGCTGGATTTCGCCAATTACGACTTCACGCTTGCGGGCGAAAAGCACCGTCTGTCGGACTACGAGATCGGCGAGACCATCGACCATGTCGACGGTGTCACCATCGAAGAAGCCGAGCACATGATGGCCACGCGCCTCTGGCAGAACACGTCCAAGGTGCATTTCGACGTCACCGCACGGCCCGATCAGCGCCTGATCTACGGCGGGCATGTCATCTCGATGGCGCGGGCGCTCTCCTTCAACGGGCTGGCCAATGCGCAGGTCATCGCCGGTCTGAATGGTGGCGCCCATGCCAACCCCTGCCTTGCGGGCAACACCGTCAAGGCATGGTCCGAGGTGCTGGACAAGGCGGAAACCCCTGCTCCCGGCGTCGGCGCGATCCGCCTTCGACTGGTGGCGACCAAGGGCGGCGCGCCGTTCGAACTGAAAGGCCCGGACGGCAAGTATTTGCCCGACGTTCTGCTCGACCTCGACTATTGGGCGCTGATGCCGGTCTGAGTCGCCCCCCCGGCCACGCCGATGACCGGGGGGGGCCATATGGACCAAAGGCCAATGGCAGGAAATGTGACACCTGGAATAAAGCTTTGGAGATTGCGGCCCCGCGCCGCCCGATCCGGAGAGTCTTGATCATGCCGTCATTCAAACTGCCCGAAGCCTCGCGCGATTTGCTTGAGATCCCGCAGCAGGACATTCCGGCGGTCGTGCATGGTCTGATCGGGTGCCGCTGCTTTTCGGCGCTCGTCCGCACCATTCATGGCGAACTTGCATCGGAAGACCCCGGCCTGCGCCGGCAGGCGCGTCAGGCCCTCGACCGTCTGGGGTTCCCCGAGTAACCCGTGTTCTTTGCCGTATTGGCAGGGCGACCGGCCGAGGGTTCACCCTGACGTGTCTTGCGTGCCGATGCGGCCGGGTCTCTCATGGCGGGCATGCGTCTTTCGATGATCCTTGCCGGGCTGTTGCTGCCCAGCCGCCTTCTGGCCTGCGAGGTGGCGCTGGTCCTGGCTGTGGAAGCCGCCGGCCCGGACGACGCCAAGGATACCGGACACAGATGCAGGGCCTGGCTCATGCGCTCCGCGACGGTGCCGCTATGAAAACGTCATCTCCGGGCCGGGGACTTTCGTCACCGGTGCCGCCAGCTATGCCGACTATCCCGACCGAATCCGTCAAAAACTCTTGCGGGGACTGACCAAACAGACCGCGGGAGATGAAGCGTTACGTTAGCGTAAATATGTGATCACACCCCGCGATTGCGTGATCACAAATCGTGCAAATCCACCCGATTGCGCCAAAAAACCGCAGAAATCGCGCGCAGGGCCTCGTGACACGGGCCTTGAAAGCAGTAAACAGAGAGCGACGGAACCGAAAGGACATCATTCATGGCCGACGTGAACCGGGGCAATCGCCCGCTCTCACCGCACCTGCAGGTCTACCGCCCCCAGCTGACTTCGATAAGTTCGATCCTCACGCGCATCACCGGCAATGCCCTGTTGCTTGGCGCGCTGCTGGTGGTCTGGTGGTTCCTGGCCGCCGCCACTTCCGAAGCCTACTTTGCCACCGCCAACGCGGTCCTGACCTCCTGGTTCGGCGACCTCGTCATGCTCGGCTCTGTCTGGGCCATCTGGTATCACACGCTGGCCGGCGTGCGGCACCTGATCTGGGACGAGGCCAAGATGCTTGAACTGGACCGGGCGGAAATGCTGGGCTGGGCCGTCATCATCGGCTCTGTCGTCCTGACCCTTTTCACCATCATCGTCGTCTGAGGAGGCCCGCAAAATGGCATTTCTGACCGACCGCAAACGCGCCGTTGGCTGGGGCGCGGCCAAGTCCGGCACAGCGCATCACTGGGCGATGAAGAAAAGCTCTGTCGCGCTGCTGATCCTGGTGCCGCTCTTCGTCTTCACCTTCGGTGGCGCCCTGGGCGGCACCTACGAAGAGGTGACCGCCTATTTCGCGCGTCCCTTCCCGGCGATCATCGCGGCGCTGACCATCCTGGTGGGCTTTCACCACTTCAACATGGGTGTGCAGGTGCTGATCGAGGACTATGTTCATGGCGCGATGGAAAAGATCCTGATCCTCGTCATGACCTGCCTCAGCTACGGCGCCGCCGCCGTTGGCGTCTTCGCCATCGCGCGCCTCGCGCTCTGAGGCGCCCGCAGACCCCTATCGCCAGAGACGGCGCTCTTGCAGGATCGCCGTCCCTCGCACAGATGAACAGGTAAACACCAATGGCAGCATACGAATACGAGAAGCATGATTATGACGTCGTGGTTGTCGGGGCTGGCGGCGCGGGTCTTCGCGCCACGCTCGGCATGGCCGAACAGGGCCTGCGCACCGCCTGCGTGACCAAGGTTTTCCCGACCCGCTCACACACCGTCGCAGCCCAGGGCGGCATTGCCGCCTCGCTGTCGAACATGGGGCCCGACAATTGGCAGTGGCACATGTACGACACCGTCAAGGGCTCGGACTGGTTGGGCGACACCGACGCGATGGAATACCTCGCCCGCGAGGCGCCCAAGGCGGTTTACGAGCTGGAACATTACGGCGTTCCGTTCAGCCGCACCGAAGAGGGCAAGATCTACCAGCGTCCCTTTGGCGGCCACACCACCGAATTCGGTGAAGGCCCGCCCGTGCAGCGCACCTGCGCCGCCGCAGACCGCACCGGCCACGCCATCCTGCACACGCTTTACGGCCAGTCGCTCAAGAACAACGCCGAGTTCTATATCGAGTATTTCGCCATCGACCTGCTGATGGAAAACGGCGAGTGCAAGGGCGTGCTCTGCTGGAAGCTCGACGACGGCACCTTCCACGTCTTCAACGCCAAGATGGTCGTTCTGGCGACCGGCGGCTATGGCCGTGCCTATTTCTCGGCCACTTCGGCCCACACCTGCACCGGCGACGGCGGCGGCATGGTGGCCCGTGCGGGCCTGCCGCTTCAAGACATGGAATTCGTCCAGTTCCACCCGACCGGCATCTACGGTTCCGGCTGCCTCATCACCGAGGGCGCCCGGGGTGAGGGCGGCTACCTGACGAACTCCGAGGGCGAGCGTTTCATGGAACGCTACGCGCCCACCTACAAGGACCTCGCACCGCGCGACTATGTCAGTCGCTCGATGACCATGGAAATCCGCGAAGGCCGGGGCGTGGGCGCCGAGGGCGACCACATTCACTTGAACCTGTCGCACCTGCCCGCCGAAGCGCTGGCAGAGCGCCTGCCGGGCATCTCGGAGTCGGCCAAGATTTTTGCCGGTGTCGATGTCACCAAGGAGCCGATCCCGGTCCTGCCGACCGTGCATTACAACATGGGCGGTATCCCGACCAACTACTGGGGCGAGGTGCTGAACCCGTCCGAGGATGATCCCACCGCCACCGTCCCGGGCCTCATGGCCGTGGGCGAAGCGGGCTGTGCCTCGGTCCACGGGGCCAACCGTCTCGGCTCGAACTCGCTGATCGACCTCGTGGTTTTTGGCCGCGCCGCCGCGATCCGCGCCGGCAAGGTCGTGGATCCCGAAACCGCCGTGCCCTCTGCGCCGGTGTCCGAGATCGACAAGGCCTTCGACCGGTTCGACGGCATCCGCAACGCCAGCGGCACGGTGCCCACCGCCGACCTGCGGCTTGAGATGCAAAAGACCATGCAGCGCGACGCTGCCGTCTTCCGCACCGCCAAGACGATGGCCGAAGGTGTCGAGGCGATGACGGGTATTGCCGCCAAGATGGATGACATCAAGGTCACCGACCGCAGTCTGGTCTGGAACTCTGACCTGATGGAAACGCTGGAACTGACCAACCTGATGCCCAACGCGCTGGCGACCATTTTCGGGGCCGAGGCGCGCAAGGAAAGCCGGGGCGCACACGCGCACGAGGACTTCTCCGAACGCGACGACGACAACTGGCGCGTGCACACCGTCGCGCGGGTCGAGGGCAACAGTGTCGACCTCAGCTATCGCCCGGTCATCGTCGATCCGCTGTCGACCGAAGAGGAAGGCGGCATCAGCCTGAAAAAGATCGCGCCCAAGGCGCGGACGTTCTGATGCGGGGGTGGCTGCCAATTCTCCCCGTCATCGCGGGCGTCGCCCTGGGATCGGCTGCTGCGGCCAACCAGGCAGAGGCCTACAGACTCTGCAAGCCAGAGGCGCAACGCATCGCGGCGCAGGGCGGGCACTACGGGTACAACACGCGCTATGACATGGCGCTGGATGCCTGCATGACCGCCTACCGGCCCAGCCATCAACAGGCCGGGCTGCCGGGCATCGGCACGCTGGCGCCCGTTGCGCCGGTGGGCTGTTACCCCGGCGCGCCGACGATCTACCGGGGTACACTCTATTGCCTCGACTGAGCGGGCATACCGCCGCCCTGGCCGTGGCCGGGCTGCTGGCCGCCTGCTCGCCGCAGGCCCAGGACGAGATTGCGCGCAGTGCCGCGCGCTCGGCCCTGACACCGGTGGTTGCCGACACCTTCCCCGGCGTGCCGCTGGAACCCACGCTGGACTGCCTCATCGACAACGCCAACGCGCAGCAAATCCGCGCGCTGGCCGCGGACGCGGTGATCGGCCCGACCGAAAGCACCGTCCAGATCGCACGGGACATCGCGTCCAAACCCGAAACCCTCCGCTGCCTGGCCCTGAACGGCCTGCCAGCCCTGCTTCGCTAAGGAGAGAGAGATGGTCCAATTCACGCTCCCCAAGAACTCGCAGATCAAGACCGGCAAGACCTGGCCCAAGCCGGAGGGCGCCAAGAACGTCCGCAAGTTCCAGATCTACCGCTGGAACCCCGATGACGGGAAGAACCCGCAGGTCGATACCTATTTCCTCGACATGGATACCTGCGGCCCGATGATCCTGGACGCGCTTATCAAGATCAAGAACGAGATCGACCCGACGCTGACCTTCCGCCGGTCCTGCCGTGAGGGGATCTGTGGCTCCTGCGCGATGAACATCGACGGGATCAACACGCTGGCCTGCATCTACGGGCTGGACGAGGTCGAGGGCGATGTGAAGATCTACCCGCTGCCGCATATGCCGGTGGTCAAGGACCTGATTCCCGACCTGACGCATTTCTACGCCCAGCACGCCAGCATCATGCCCTGGCTGGAAACCAAGACGAACCGCCCGGCAAAAGAGTGGAAACAGTCGATCGAGGACCGCAAGAAACTCGACGGGCTCTATGAATGCGTGATGTGCGCTTCCTGCTCGACGGCCTGCCCGTCCTACTGGTGGAACGGAGATCGCTACCTTGGACCGGCAGCCCTCCTGCACGCCTACCGCTGGATCATCGACAGCCGCGACGAGGCGACGGGCGAGCGTCTGGATCAGCTTGAGGACCCCTTCAAGCTCTACCGCTGCCATACGATCATGAACTGCGCCAAGACCTGCCCCAAGGGGTTGAACCCGGCGCTGGCGATTGCCGAGATCAAGAAGATGATGGTCGACCGCGCGGTCTGATGACCATCCTGCCGCCGAAATTCGACAGCCCCGAGGAACTGGCAGAGTTTCTCGGGGCTTTTTCGTCCCGTCTCCACTACCTGAACCGTGTCGCGCTGGGCGAAAGCAAATATGCTTGGTGGTACGCAGAACTCCTGCGCGCCGCCGCCCGCCTTGCACCGCTCTTGCGGGACGAGGCCATCCGGGCGGAGTTCGGCGACGGCTGGACAGCAGGCTCGGAGCAGGACCCAAAGGCCCGCTTGCTGGACCTGCTCGCCCGGGAAATGCGGGACAGGTGACGTGGCTTCCCTTGCAGGGAATGCATCCCAACCTTGCGACCTTGGGTGAGGTCAAGGTGATCCAACGGGATTATCTAGGCGTCAGGGAGGGGATTTGTCGAACCCGAAAGGCAACCCCATGCAAGAGCAGCAGAAAAACAACGCCCAACGCGCCCTCGAAGCCCTCGACCAGGCTTGGGCCTACTTCACGCCCGAACAGCGCGTCGAGAGCAAGGCCCCGGTCTACGAGGACCTGCCCCTGGCCGCGTGACCCCGTGTGAGAGGGGATCGCCCCATCACCCCGGTTGACCAAACGCCCGACCGCCAGGCCGGGCGTTTCGCGTTTCGGGGGCCTCTGTCATTGCGGACAAAAGAAAAACGCCCGGCCAGATGACCGGGCGTCCTGCGATTTGCCGTAGGGCGGGGGGACCCGCCCCCGCCTCAGATCACCACCACGTCCAGCGGCGGGAAGCCGTTAAAGCCGATCGACGCATAGGTCGAGGTGTAGGCACCGCAGCAGCGGATCACGATCCGGTCACCCGCGGCCAGGCCAACGGGCAGCTGCACGGGTTGCTTTTCATACAGCACGTCGGCGCTGTCGCAGCTTGGGCCCGCCAAGATGCACGACCCGGTCGGCTCGAAATCCTTGTCGGTCACGAACTGATAGCGGATCGCCTCGTCCATCGTCTCGGCCAGGCCCGAGAACTTGCCGATGTCCAGGTAGACCCAGCGGTGCAGGTCGTTCTCGGTCTTGCGCGAGACCAGCAGCACCTCGGCGGCAATCGCGCCGCATTCCGCCACCAGCCCACGGCCCGGCTCTGCCATGATCCGCTCGACATTGCCGAAACGCTCGCGCACCAGGCTCATGACTTCGCCGGCATAGGCTTCGGGGCCCTGCACCGACTGGCCGTAGTAGGCCGGGAAACCGCCGCCGATGTTCAGCAGGTCCAGCTCGAAACCGGCCTCCTGCGCGGCGTTCCAGACCTTGGCAACCTCGTCCAGGACCGGCGCCCACATGGCGGCGCGACGGGTCTGCGACCCGACGTGGAAGGAGACACCGACCGGACGCAGGCCCAGCATGCGGGCACGGCCCATCAGCTCCAGCGCCATTTCCGGTGCGCAGCCGAACTTCCGCGACAACGGCCAGTCGGCCTCTGTCGCCATGACGAGTAGGCGGATGTAGACCTGCGCGCCGGGGGCATTGCGCGCGATCTTGACCAGCTCTTCCTCGGCATCCGCGGCGAACAGATCGACCCCAGCCTCAAAGGCCCAGGCGATATCCGACGGGCGCTTCACGGTGTTGCCAAAGCTGATCTCATGCGGCTGCGCACCGGCGGCAAGGCACATCTCGATCTCGGGGCGGCTGGCGGCGTCGAAACGCGACCCGGCGGCGACGAGCGTCGACAGGATTTCCGGCGCCGGGTTTGCCTTGACGGCGTAATGGATGCGCGCGCGGCCCAGGCCCTGGGCCAGGGCGGCGTACTGACGGGCGACCACGTCGGTGTCCAGCACCAGCGTCGGACGGTCGAAACGATGTGTAAGGATGTGGCGCTCGGCACGGGACAGGGTATCGCGGGCAGAAAGCCCGGCGGCAAAAGCGTTCATGGTCATCTCCATTCAGACCCGGCCATTCCGGTTTCCCGGCGCAGACCGCTCAGTTCCAAGGGAGACGTTACCGTCGCTACTTAACCGCGTGGGTGCTTTTGCCCACCTCGACAGAGGCGCGTGCGTTGGCGTCTATGGCCGCGCATATGGGCCAGAGCATTGAGTCGATCAAGGAAAAAATTCCTCCCGGACTCGTTTTTTTCGGGCAGGCGGCACAGCGGGCCGTGCGGCGCCTGTTCCGGTCCTTCGGGTGTTGCCTCGGCGCCGGTGCACAGCAGGGCAGGGGGCAGGGTTTTCGCCCGCCTGTCATGGCGTTAAACCGGGGCATGTTCGTCGTCATCGGCCTCATCGTCGCCTTCATCCTGATCGCGGTCTTTTCCAACCGTGCCACGCGCTATTGCCGCTGGCGCGAACGCCGCGGCGACGGGGACAGCACCTGGACCTGCATCCATTGCGGCGCCACGGTTCGGGGCGCGCGCGGCCAACCCCCGTCAGACTGCTACAGGGATCGCCCCCCGCCCTTGGGGTGAGCGCCCTTGCCAATCCGGCCACCCGGGTCTTCACTCCACCCCGAAAGGAGCCACACGATGACAATGCCCCCCGCCGACGCCGAAGCCCGCCGCGCCATCCCCCCGGTGATCTGCTATCCCACAGAGACCTTGCCGAAACCCGACCTGGCGCTCTACCGCGCGGCGCTTTCCGGGGCAGAGGTCACGGCAACCACCCTGGCCCCGCCCCGCGACGCTTGCAGCTTTACCGTGCCCGCAGGGCATTTCTTTCGCATCACCTCGGTCGACGGTCCGCAGGTGGGGGATCTGAACCTTTGGAACGCCCATGACCTGTCCGAGCGTTTCTACTCTGGCAAGACCCGCGCCCTGCACGGAACCCATGTCACCACTGGCGACCGGTTGTGGTCCAGCTTTCCCACGCTGCGCCCGCTTGCCACCGTGGTCGAGGACACTCTTGACTGGTACGGCATCGACGCCTTCGGCGGCTCCGTCCACGACGTGATCGGCACGCGCTGCGATCCCTATACGGGCAACCTGCTGTCGGGCAGCCAGTACCACCATTGCTGCCACTCGAACCTCATCCGTGCCCTGTCTGCCGCCTGCGACCTGCCACTGGCCGAGGCAGAGCGCCACGTCCACGATGTGCTCAATGTCTTCATGTGCACGGGGTTCACCCGCGACACCGGGCAATATTTCATGAAGGCAAGCCCGGTCCGTCCCGGCGACCACCTTACCTTCCTTGCAGAGATCGACCTGCTGGGCGCGCTCAGTGCCTGTCCGGGCGGGGATTGCTCATCAGAGCACAGCTCCGACACGGCCGCCTGCTTTCCGCTGCAGGTCGAGGTGCTGGCCCCGGTGACAGGGGCTCTCGACGGCTGGCAGAGGCCGCCGCCCAACGGCTATGACCGCACACACGGCGTGACGTGACCGCGCCGGCTTTTCTTTGGGCTAAAAATACTCCGGGGAGCGCGAGGGGCTGGCCCCTAGCATCCTTCAGCATGGCCCCTTGGCGCGATTGGACCGCTCTTGCCGACAAGCGGCACCGGGGGCAAGTGCGTAGGGCGGGGTTTACCCCGCCACGCCGTCACGCAAAACCGGCTTCCAGCGCGATTTCCACCATCTCGCCGAAAGAGCTTTCGCGCTCGTCCGAGGACAGGGCGGCACCCGTCGGCAGGTGGTCGGACACCGTCAGGACAGCCAGTGCTCGCGCGCCGAACCTTGCGGCAACCGTGTAAAGCTCCGCCGCCTCCATCTCGACCGCCAGGACGCCGTGGCGCACCATCTGGTCGTTCAGGTCCGGGCGTTCATCGTAAAACACGTCCGAGGAATAGATACCGCCGACATGAGTCGTGACCCCATGTTCACGCGCCGCCGCAACGGCGCGTTCCAGCAATCCGAAATCCGCGCAGGGCGCGTAATTCAATTCCCGGAAAAACCCGCTGGACGGAGTCGAAAGCGTCGTGGCGGTCATGGCGATCACGATATCCCGCAGCCCGACATGATCCTGCATACCGCCGCATGATCCGATGCGGATCAGCGTTTTCGCGCCGTAGTCGCGGAGCAGTTCATTGGCATAGATCGACAGGCTGGGCATTCCCATCCCCGATCCCTGTATCGACACCCGATGTCCTTTCCAGGTTCCGGTGAATCCCGACATGCCGCGCACATCGTTGATACAGGTCACATTATCCAGGAACTTTTCCGCCGCCCATTTCGCGCGGCGCGGGTCTCCGGGCATCAGCACCGTTTCCGCGATTTCACCGGGCGCGGCTCCGATATGGATCGTCATCTCAGAGCGCGAGATCGTCGAGCGACTTGCCTTCCTCGAGTGCTGCAATCACCCAGTTGGGCTTGCGGCCGCGGCCCGTCCAGGTTTGCGAGGGATCGGCCGGGTTTGCATATTTCGGCGCGCCCTTGCTGCCTTTCGGGCCAGCGTCCAGAACCTCGTCCAGCGAGAATCCGAATTCCTTGGCAGCCTTTTCCGCTGCGCGCTTTGCTTCTGCCCGGCGACGCGCATCGACCGATTTCAGAGCCTTTTGAGCATCGGAAATCAATTGTTGGAGTTCGTCGTGCGAAAGCTTTTCCAGATCGATATCCATGTCTTTTCTCCGTTTTCTTGATCGGCGGGTTCTCCCCCCGATCTTGTCGGTGTTCAACGTCTATTTTGTGTCACGAAATAGTGCAGCAAGAATCTGCCGCAACGTCACACTATTCCGAAATGACAAAGACTCGCTTTTTCACCATTCCGAATGTTGCAAAACTGGTCTGACGCGAAATAGCGCCAGTGTAAAGAAAAAGGCCCGGCGTGTCGCGCCGGGCCTTTTGGAATGCGTCATCTCGCAATTCAGGAATGTCTACTCCGCGGCCACAGAGGCCGGATCGACCAGGGTCACGATATCGCGCATGATCGTGTTCAGCTCGAAATCCTTGGGCGTATAGACCTGTGCCACGCCCATGCCTTTCAGGCGCCGGGCATCCTCGTCCGGGATGATGCCACCAACGATCACGGGCACATGGCCCAATCCCTCGGCCCGCATCCGGTTCATCAGGTCCTCGACCAGCGGGATATGGCTGCCCGACAGGATCGACAGGCCAACCACATGCGCGCCCTCCTTGGCGGCCTCGACGATTTGATCCGGGGTCAGGCGGATGCCCTCATAGTCGATCTCCATGCCGCAGTCGCGGGCGCGAAAGGCGATCTGCTCGGCGCCATTGGAATGGCCGTCCAGCCCCGGTTTGCCCACGAGGAAGCGCAGCCGCTTGCCCAGCTTGTCGCTGACCGCGTCCACCGCCTCGCGCAGGTCGTCCAGCCCCTCGGTCTTGTTGGAAACAGAGCGCGACACGCCAGTGGGGCCGCGGTATTCGCCGAAGACGCTGCGCATCTGCGCCGCCCATTCGCCGGTGGTGACGCCCGCCTTTGCGCAGGTGATCGAGGCCGGCATGACATTCTCGCCCGCCGCCGCCGCTGCGCGCAGGTCGGCAAGGGCTGTCTTGACCGCCGTCTCGTCGCGTTCGGCCCGCCAGGCGTTCAGGCGGTCGATCTGGTCCTGTTCCACCGCCGGGTCGACCGTCATGATGCCGCCGTCCTCGTCCATCAGCGGGCTGGGTTCGCCGTGCTGGAACTTGTTGACGCCGACGACGGTGGTCTCGCCGCGCTCGATCCGGTTCAGCCGCTCGGCGTTGCTGTCGACCAGACGGCCCTTCATGTATTCGATGGCCTCGACGGCGCCGCCCATGCCGTCGATCAGGGACAGTTCGTGCCGCGCGCCCTCTTTCAGGGCCTCGACCTTGGCATCCACCGCCGGGTTGCCGTCAAAGAGGTCGTCGAATTCCAGCAGGTCGGTTTCATAGGCCATGATCTGCTGCATCCGCATCGACCATTGCTGATCCCAGGGGCGGGGCAGGCCAAGCGCCTCGTTCCAGGCGGGCAGCTGCACCGCGCGGGCGCGGGCCTTTTTCGACAAGGTGACGGCCAGCATCTCGATCAGGATACGGTAGACGTTGTTTTCCGGCTGCTGTTCGGTCAGGCCAAGGCTGTTGACCTGCACGCCATAGCGAAAGCGTCGATACTTGGGATCCTCGACGCCGTAGCGGGTGGCGCAGATCTCGTCCCAGAGGTCGACAAAGGCGCGCATCTTGCACATCTCGGTCACGAACCGGATGCCCGCATTGACGAAAAAGCTGATCCGCCCGACCAGCCGGGGGAAATCTTCTGCCGGAACGCGGGTCTTCAGCTCGTCCAGAACGGCTGTGGCCGTGGCCAGCGCAAAGGCCAGTTCCTGTTCCGGTGTCGCGCCCGCCTCTTGCAGGTGGTAGGAACAGACGTTCATCGGGTTCCACTTGGGCACATTGATATAGCAATACTCGGCCACGTCCCCGATCAGCTTGAGCGAGGGTTTCGGGGGACAGATATAGGTGCCGCGGCTCAGGTATTCCTTGATGAGGTCGTTCTGTACCGTGCCCTGCAGCTTGGCGACATCGGCCCCCTGTTCCTCGGCCACCGCGATATAGAGCGACAGCAGCCAGGGCGCCGTGGCATTGATGGTCATCGAGGTGTTCATCTGCTCCAGCGGGATCTCGTCAAAGAGTGACCGCATGTCGCCCAGATGGCAGACCGGCACGCCGACCTTGCCCACCTCGCCCTTTGCCAGGATATGATCGCTGTCATAGCCCGTCTGCGTGGGCAGGTCGAAAGCCACGGAAAGCCCGGTCTGCCCCTTGGCAAGATTGTTGCGGTAAAGCGCGTTCGAGGCCTTGGCCGTGGAGTGGCCCGCATAGGTGCGGATCAGCCAGGGCTTGTCGCGGGGCGGCATCTGGGTCTCGGTCATCGGGGCCTCCGTGGCGTGAATCATTGTTCGCAATCTTGTTGCGTCCGGATTGGGATACGCGAAAGATTATGTCGCTGTCAATTCGCCGCATCGCAGCGCGAGCAGATGCAGCATAGGCGAGCTGCCAAGGCGCGGCAAAGCGCGTTGCGCGGGCCGGGCCTGCCTAGCCGCAGGTCAAAAGGGGCGGGCTGACGGGTTTTGTACAAAATGCTGGAAACGGCGTACGTTTTGTACAAAACGTACAAAACTTCGGCCGGGCTTGTCGCTGGCCTCACAGCCTGCAAAAGTCCTGCAGAATGACCGCGCCCGTGACCCTTCCGCTCTGGCTGTTCGCCCTGATCTTCGCCTTTGCCGCGGTGAGTTTCGCGACGCATTTCCTGTTTCCCTCCGTGCGTTGGTTCCTGCGCAGGCGCCTGGAAAAGGCCGTGGCCCGGCTGAATGAAAGGCTGGAACGGCCGATCGAACCTTTCCGCCTGTTGCGCCGCTATGACCTGATCCAGCGCCTGCTTTATCACCCCGAGGTGATGCAGGCGATTGTCGAGTACGCCGCCAAGAACGGCGTGCGCGAAGATGTGGCCTTTGAAAAGGCCCGCCGCTATGCCCGTGAAATCGTGCCGTCTTTCTCGGCTTTCGCCTATTTCGGGCTGGGCCTGCGCGGGGCGCGCTGGCTGTCGAACACGCTGTACCGCGTGCGCCTCGGCCACCACGAGGCCAGCGCGCTCAGCGCCATCGACCCCGAGGCGACGGTGATTTTCGTCATGAATCACCGGTCGAACATGGACTATGTGCTGGTCACGCACCTGGCGGCCAACCGGTCGGCCCTGTCCTATGCGGTGGGCGAGTGGGCGCAGGTCTGGCCATTGTCACAGCTGATCCGCGCGATGGGGGCCTATTTCATCCGGCGCAAATCGCGCGACGCGCTCTATCGCAAGGTCTTGCGGCGCTATGTGCAGATGGCCACAAGCGGTGGGGTCACGCAGGCCATTTTCCCCGAAGGCGGGTTGAGCCTGGACGGCGCCCTGGCAGAGCCGAAGGTCGGGTTGCTCACCTATATTCTCGACGATCTGGACCTGTCCGCGCGTGATGTCGTCTTTGTTCCGGTGGGTCTGAACTATGACCGCGTGCTCGAGGACAAGGTCCTGACGAAGGCCGGGCAAAGCGGCACGCGGCGCTTCGATGCCTCTGTCAGCCGGGTGATCCGGGGTCTTTTCCGCCAAGTATGGCTGAGGGTGACGGGGCGGTTCCATCGTTTCGGCTATGCGGCGGTCAGCTTTGGCGCTCCCCTGTCGCTGAAGGCCAACGCCTCCCTGGTCGGGGATGCGCCGGGGCTGGCCCAGGAACTGATGTCCCGGATCGCCGGTATTGTCCCGGTGCTGCCGGTGCCGCTTGTCGCCTACCTTCTTATGCGCGGCCCGCAAAGCCGCGCCGACCTTGAAACCGCCTGTTCTGCCGCGCTCGACAAGCTCCCGGATGCGCATGTCCACCTGCCCCGCAAAAGCAGAGACTATGCCGTCGAGGTGGGCCTGCGCGCCCTTGTCGAACGTGGCATCGTGCAGGAGGTGGATGGCAGCTTTGCCGTCGTGCCCGACCAGGCCGTGCTGGCCAGCTACTACGCGCGTTCCATCGAACACCTGTTCTGATCCGGCCCCGCGCCGCGATCCCGTGCCGCGCAGGCCCTGGCCTGCGGGCTCTGCAGGCGTGCAATGCTGCGCGCGCACCAGAGTTTCTGCACCTGCGGGGTCATAAAATTACAAAATCGGACGGAATGATGTTGCAATGTTGCGCGACGGCGAATATTCCAAGGGTCAGCCCCGCGATTCTGCGCCGCAGAACCGGTCCGAACATCAACACTGGCTCAACAGGAGGCCGTCATGGCTCTGGACACGCAAACAGGCATCGCCCAGTACGATGCACCGGAAAAGGACCTCTACGAAGTCGGCGAAATGCCCCCGATGGGCTACGTCCCCAAGAAGATGTACGCTTGGGCGATCCGCCGCGACCGTCATGGCGATCCGGAGCAGAGCTTTCAGCAGGAAGTGGTCGACGTCTGGGACATCGACAGCCACGAAGTGCTGGTTCTCGTCATGGCCGCCGGCGTCAACTACAACGGCGTCTGGGCCGGCAAGGGCGTTCCGATCTCTCCCTTCGACGTTCACGGCCAGGAGTTCCACGTTGCGGGCTCCGACGCCGCGGGCATCGTCTGGAAAGTCGGCGACAAGGTGAAAAACTGGAAGGTCGGCGACGAGGTTGTCATCCACTGTAACCAGGACGACGGCGACGACGAGGAATGCAACGGCGGCGACCCGATGTTTTCGCCCTCGCAGCGGATCTGGGGCTACGAGACCGGCGACGGCTCTTTCGCGCAGTTCACCAAGGTGCAGGCCCAGCAGCTGATGCCGCGACCCAAGCACCTGACCTGGGAAGAAAGCGCCTGCTACACGCTGACCCTGGCAACCGCCTACCGGATGCTTTTCGGCCACCACCCGCATGAGCTCAAGCCCGGCCAGAATGTCCTGGTCTGGGGCGCCTCGGGCGGCCTTGGGTCCTACGCGATCCAGCTGGCGAACACTGCGGGCGCGAATGCAATCGGCGTGATCTCGGACGAGAGCAAGCGCCAGTTCGTGATGGATCAGGGCGCCAAAGGGGTCATCAACCGCAAGGACTTCAACTGCTGGGGCCAGATGCCCACGGTCAACACGCCGGAATACAATGCCTGGCTGAAAGAAGCGCGCAAGTTCGGCAAGGCGATCTGGGAGATCACCGGCAAGGGCGTGAGCGTCGACATGGTCTTTGAACACCCCGGCGAGGCGACCTTCCCGGTCTCCACCCTGGTGGTCAAGAAGGGCGGTATCGTGGTGATCTGTGCCGGCACCTCCGGTTACAACTGCACCTTCGACGTGCGTTACATGTGGATGCACCAGAAGCGCCTGCAGGGATCCCACTTTGCCAACCTCAAGCAGGCTGCCTCGGCCAACCGGCTGATGATCGAGCGCCGTCTTGACCCCTGCATGTCCGAGGTGTTCCCCTGGAACGAGATCCCGGCCGCGCACACCAAGATGATGAACAACGAGCACAAGCCCGGCAACATGTCGGTTCTGGTGCAGGCGCCCAAGACCGGGCTGCGCACGCTTGAGGATTGCCTGGACGCGCGCAAGTAAGATTCTCTTCGGCCTGACAGGCCTTCCGACGCCCGCGAATCGCCCCCCGGCATCGCGGGCGTTTTACGTTTCCGACTGGTCCTCAACGCTTTCAGTCACTTGGCGCGAGGCCCCCTCGCTATTTCTGGGGAGTTAGATTCCGTGAATTTTGCGCCCCGTCGGCGCATGCTAGAGTTGTCTTAATGAAGCGTTAACCATCTATGCACGAGGCTGATCATGGGACATGACTGGATTTTGGACGTTCTCACCGACCTGAAAACATTCGCTCGGGCCAACGGCATGCCGTCGCTGGCCGCACAACTGGATGACGCCGCATTCGTGGCGCAGGCGGAGATCGCGTCCCAGGCCGAGGGTAATGGCATTGGGCTTTTTGTCGGGAAACGCACCGCGACTGGACGGGCTGATCGAGCGGCTCGAATCCGCTGAGGGACTCGAGGATCTGCAGATCCTCATCGAGGAACTGCGGGACAGATACGGGGTCGATCACATTGTCTATCATTGGGTCAACAGCAATGGCGAACAATATGGGTGCGGGACATATGACCTGGAATGGGTCAACCGTTACCTCGAAAAGGGCTATCTGCGTGTCGATCCGGTGGTGGCGGGGTGCTATCAAAGGTTCCATCCCGTCGACTGGAAGCGACTGGACTGGTCCAGCAAGGCGGCGCGCGCCCTCATGCAGGATGCCATCGCCTATGGCATCGGCAACCAGGGCTATTCGATTCCGCTGCGCGGGCCGAACGGCCAGTTCGCCCTGTTTTCTCTCTCGCACAATTGCAGCGACGAAGAATGGGAGGATTTCACTGTAACCAGCCGGCGCGACCTGATCCTGGTGGCGCATTACTTCAACCAGAAGGCACTGGAATTCGAACCGGGACGCACGCCTGACCCGGCACAGCCCTTGTCCCCGCGCGAGATCGAAGCCATGACCCTCCTCGCCGTGGGCTATAGTCGGGCGCAAGCCGCTGATACCCTTTCGATTTCCGAACATACCCTTCGGGTCTACGTCGAAAGCGCCCGCCACAAACTGGGCGCGTTGAACACCACCCATGCGGTCGCCCGGGCCCTCAGTCGGGGGGTGATCGTGGTCTAAGGACGCGCTTTGGTAAAGCGTGCGTTGTAGCAGCGCGCGCTCAGGTTGAATCCCGTTAACCATTCCAGCGGCAGTCTTTCCCCATCGAATTCACATTCCGAGGGGAAACGACATGATCCGCTACATCTACGGCACCGACCTGCACAAGTTCCCGAAGCTGGCCGAAACCATGTTCCGCGACCGCGCGGACCAGTTCAAGACGCGCCTGGGCTGGGAAGTCACCGTCGATGAGGAAACCGGCTTCGAGCGTGACGAATACGACGACGAGAACCCGCTCTACGTCATCTGGGAAAACGCCGACGGCACGCACGGCGGTTCCATGCGCCTGCTGCCCACGACAGGCCGCACGATGGTGAACGATCACTTCGTCCACCTGACCGACGGCGTGCGCATCCAGTCGCCGTTGATCTGGGAATGCACCCGGTTCTGCCTGGCCCGCGGCGCGACACCCGGTGTCGCGGCGGCCCTGATGCTGGCCGGCGGCGAGGTCATGCAGGAATTTGGCGTCGAACACTATGTCGGTGTCTTCGATGCCCGCATGGTGCGGATCTACCGCCGTATCGGGTCCTCCCCCGACGTGCTGGGCAGCCAGGGGAAGGGCCGCGAACAAATCAGCGTCGGCCTGTGGGAGTTCACCCCCGAGGGCCAGGCCCAGGTGTCGAAGAGCGCGGGCATCACGCCGGAGATGTCCAAGCGCTGGTTCGCGCTGTCCTTTGGCCAGATCGTCCAGCCCAAGGAACTCGTGGCCGCCTGAGACGCACCGGTCATCGCCGCGTCCGTCCGGCGCGCGTGGGCTACGGCCCGCGCGCGTTTTTTCTTGTCCGCAGAGCAAGGGCGGGTGGCACCTGCGGTAACGGGAATTTTCCACTGGAAGATCTGGCAAAGGGTTCTGGTGGCCGCGCTTGGCGCGGGATAGGGTGCGCCGCATGACAGTTCCCGCCCTTGTATTCTCCGACGACCAGGCCGCCGCCTATGACAGCGTGACCGAGCTTTTGCGCGGCGCGGGGGTCGACCTGGACGAAGGCCTGTGCCTGCCCGCGCAGGAAGGCCGCTCGCGCGTCATGGCCCTGATGGGCAAGGCGGGCAGCGGCAAGACATTGCTTCTGGCCGAGCTGGTCAAGGCGCTGGACGCGGTGGGCGTCGAGACCGTATCGGGCGACTACGAAAGCCGGCGCGCGCGCGAAAAGCGGACCCTGGCGGTGCTTGCGCCGACCAACAAGGCGGCCAGCGTGTTGCGGATGCGCGGCGTGCCCGCGACCACCATTCACCGCATCATCTATACCCCGGTCTATGACCCTGAATACGAGCGCGTTGCAGAATGGCTGATGGGCAACGAGGACGAGCGCCCCGAGATCGAGGGCCTGGCCGATATCGCGCTGGACCGGGCACTGGCGGTCTATGAACAGCACAAGTCGATTCCGGCGGCACTTGCGGCGGCGGGATTGCGCGGCAGCGATTTCATCACTGGTTGGAAGCGGCGGGAAGAGCCGCTGGACATCGGATTTGTCGACGAATCCTCGATGCTGGACGAACGGCAGTTCGACGACCTTTGCGAGATCTTTCCCAATCTCGTCCTTTTTGGCGACCCCGCGCAGCTGGCTCCGGTGAACCAGTCTGGCAAGATGGTCTTTGACGGGATGAAGGACAGCCAGAAACGCGAGCTGCACCGCATCCATCGCCAAGAAGCAGACAACCCGATCCTGGACCTCGCTCATGCGCTGGCGGACCCGGCGCTGGGCTTCGAGGATTTCGAGCGCATGGTCGAAGAGGCCGCGCGCAAGGATGATCGGGTGGTTTACGCCAACCGGGTCGAGGTGGACCTGATGGCGCGTTCGCCGGTGCTGGTCTGGCGCAATGCCACGCGAATCCGGTTGATCAATGCCTTTCGTCGCGTGCACGAGGCGCCCGAGGACAGTCTTCTGCCGGGGGAACCGCTGATCTGTGACGGGATTGAGCTGCCCCTCAAGCATCGGCGCAAGCGGCTGGACCTTGAGGCGCGAGGGCTGATCAAGGGCGCGCAGGTGATCTATCTTGGCCCGGGCAAGAAGCCCGGGTTTTCACGGCTGCACGTCGTGGGGGCGATAGAGCCGCAGGTCTCGGCGGCCTCGATCGTGAAGATCGAGAAACCCGAGGAGGAAGAACCCTTCATTCCCTTCGCGGCACGGATGGGGGCCACCTTCCTGCATGGGGCGGCGGTGACGATCCACAAGGCGCAGGGGTCGCAGTGGGAGGAGGTGCAGGTCTTTGCGCCCGACCTTTACGCGGCGGCCAGGGCCGGGCGGAACGAGGCCGGGCAACCGCTGTGGAAACGGCTGGCTTATGTGGCGATTACCCGGGCGCAATCGCGGCTTTACTGGGTTGTTCGCAACAGGTTGTCACGGCCGTCGGGCGCGTTGCGGGTCGATGACCTGAGTGCGCCGGCGGCGCCGTTGGAACTGACGGCGGAAGACCCGGCGCTCTGAGGTTGTGGAAATGTTCGGCGTCGCCGGGACGGGACTGTTTGCGGCTTTGCCGCAAAGGCGCCCGCCCGCCGACCCTTTGAAACAGGCTGCGCCTGTTTTTCGCTTCGGGAGTCACCAGCGAACAGGCCTCGCCTGATCCCCTGACCCCTCCCTCGCTTTTTGCGCGCCTGAGCCAGCGCACGGGGCGACGCAAGGGCAAGCCGCGCCTTGCGCGGACCTGAAGCCCCTTGCATCGCCCCGCGCCCCGGCTCTGATCGGCCTCAAGCGACGGAGGGCTCCGGGGAACAGGCTGAGGGCCGGTCCGCGCGTCAGGCCAGTTGCACGATCTGTTTGCCGGTATTGCCGCCTGTCAGCATCGAGATGAAGGCGGCGGGCGCGTTTTCCAGCCCCTGTGCCACGTCCTCGAGAAAGCTGACCTCTCCGGCGGCGACCCTGGGGGTCATTTCTGCAAGGAACGCCGGGTAGCCGTCCCAGTGATCGAAGATGATGAACCCGTTGACCGAGAGCCGCTTGACCAGGATGGACCGCCAGACCTTTGGCAGCCGATCTTCTGTCCCGTCGGTGCCGCCGTACCAGGCGATGGTGCCGCAGATCGGGATACGGCCATGCGTGTTCATCAGGGGCATGACGGCCTCCAGGACCTTGCCGCCGGTGTTTTCCCAGTAGATGTCGATTCCATCCGGGGCCTCGGCGGCGATGGCCTCGCTGAGGGCGCTGGCGCCGACGCAGGCGCGGTGATCGATGGCGGCGTCGAAGCCGAAGCGTTCCGTCGCCAGCTGGCATTTCTCTGACCCGCCCGCGATGGCGACGGTACGCAGGCCTGCGGCCTTGGCCAGCTGGCCGACCAGTGAGCCGACCGGCCCGGTTGCGGCGGCGACGGCCAGGGTTTCGCCAGACTTGGGACGACCGAATTCCCGCAGGCCCGTCCAGGCGGTGAAGCCCGGCATTCCCAGAACGCCCAGTGCCGTGGTGGGCGGCAGGCGGTCGTCGAGCTTGCGCAGCCCCTGCGCGGGAAGGACCGCGTGGCTGGCCCAGCCGGTCATGCCCGTGACGAGATCGCCCTCGGCAAATGCATCGGCCCGCGAGGCAATGACACGGCCAACGCCCTGACCCACCATCGTCCCGCCGAGGTCGACCGAGGCGGCATAGCTGCCCGCGTCGTCCATCCGCCCCCGCATGTAGGGATCAAGCGACAGGTGCGTGACCTCGACAAGGACCTCCCCGGTGTCAGGTGTCGGCACCGGCGCCTCTTTCAGCGCAAAATCTTCGGGCACCGGGAGGCCGGAGGGGCGGCGGGCGAGGGCGATGCGGCGCATCTGGCTGGACATGGGCACTCCTTGCGTCACTTTCAGGAAAAACGGTTGCGCGGCGGCAATGGTCGCGCGCAGTCTAACCGGACGCAGGCAGACGGCAAGGGAGGGCCAGATGCAAGGCATGATGATGCATATGCCGCTGAGGATCATCGAGATTCTCGACTACGCAGCACAGGCGCACCCCGGAGGTGAGATCGTCTCTGTGCGCACGGAAGGTGATATTCACCGCGAAACCTATGCCGAAGCCTATGCCCGCGCCGGGCAGCTGGCACATGGGCTGGCCGGGCTTGGCGTGGGGCAGGGCGACCGCGTGGCGACACTGGCCTGGAACGGCTACCGCCACTTCGAGCTATATTATGCGATCAGTGGAATGGGGGCGGTCTGTCACACGATCAATCCGCGCCTCTCTGCCGAGCAGATGCTTTACATCATCTCACATGCCTCGGACCGGGTGCTTTGCGTCGATCTGACATTTGTGCCCATCGTCGAGGCGCTGGCCGAGCATTTGCCCGAAGGGCTGAGGTTGGTGGCGATGACGGACCGGGCGCATATGCCCGACGGCAAGCTGGACTGGCTGTGTTACGAGGATGTGTTGCAGGGGCAACCCGAGGCCTATGACTGGCCGGTCATGCCAGAGGACAGCGCGGCGGGGCTTTGCTATACCTCGGGCACCACGGGGAATCCCAAGGGCGCGCTTTATTCGCACCGGTCCACGGTGCTGCATGCGCTTTACCTGGCGGTGACGGTGCCTCGGTCGTTGCACGAGGGCGCGCGTATCCTGCCGGTGGTGCCGATGTTCCATGTCAATTCCTGGGGCCTGCCCTATGCGGCGCCGCTGGTCGGGGCCTCGCTGATCATGCCGGGGGCCAAGCTGGACGGTGCCTCTGTCTTTGAGCTGATGGAAGAGGAAAAGGTGACGGCCTCCTGGGGTGTGCCCACCGTCTGGCTGGGTCTGCGGGCAGAGGTCGAGAAACGGGATGCGGTGCCCTCGGCGCTGGACCAGTTGGTGATCGGCGGGTCTGCGGCCCCGCGCGCGATGATCGAGTTCTTCGAGAAACGCGGGGTGGATGTCTGCCACGCCTGGGGCATGACCGAGATGAGCCCGGTGGGCACACATGGGCAATTGTCCAAACCGATGCATGACTTGCCGTTCGAGCAACGGATGGCGCTGAAGGCAAAACAGGGGCGGCGGGTCTTCGGTGTCGAGCTGCGGATCGACGGCGAGGACGGCAAGCCTTTGCCTCATGACGGCAAGTCCTCGGGTGAGTTGCATGTGCGGGGGAACACGATCATTTCCGGCTATTTCGGGGATGAGGCCGCGACGGAAGACGCTTTTGATGCCGACGGCTGGTTCGGCACGGGTGACGTGGCGGTGATCGACGAAAGTGGTTTCCTGGCAATCCAGGATCGGTCCAAGGATCTGATCAAGTCGGGCGGCGAGTGGATCAGCTCCTTGGACCTGGAGAATATTGCGATGGGGCATCCGAAGGTCGCCAGCTGCGCGGTGATCGCGGTGTCGCATCCCAAGTGGGAAGAACGCCCCTTGCTGGTGGTGGTCCCGCGCGAGGCTGGCGATCCGCCGGCCTTGGCCGAAATTCATGACATGATGCTGGAGCACCTGGCGAAATGGCAATTGCCGGACGCGATGGAATGCGTCGAAGACCTGCCGCTGACAGCGACGGGCAAAGTGTCGAAACTGACCCTGCGCAAGCGGTTTGCGGACTACGTGCTGCCCGATGCTGGCTGACGATCTGAGGGACATGGCGCCGCGCGCGAGCGGCTGGGTGACGCTGGACGCGGCACGGGTCAAGCTGTTCGCCGATGCCACGGAGGACTGGCAGTTCATCCACCTGGACGAGGAACGCTCCGCGGCGGAAACGCCCTTTGGCGGTTGTGTCGCGCATGGGTTCCTGACGCTGTCGATGCTGTCCAAGATGTCCTACGAGGTCATGGAGGGGCTCGAGGGCGTCAGGTCCAGCGTGAACTACGGCTTTGACCGCATCCGGTTCGTTTCGCCGGTGCGGGTGGGGCGCCGGATTCGGGGGCGGTTTATCGTCGCGAGTGTCGACGAGCGCCAGGGCTGTCTGGACGTGCATTGGGACGTGGAAGTCGAGATCGAGGGGGCCGAACGGCCGGCCCTAGCCGCCAACTGGATCACGCGTCTGTACCTGGAGGGGTAGCGCCGCCCGCGCGCCGATCGCCGCGGCGCCCACCCACCCGCCCCGTCCGCGCCGATCGACGCGCGGGCGGCGCGGGGCTGTCGAGAGGAGAAGACATGGACCTGGGGATGACGGAGCGGGTGCGCCCGCTGGTGATGCAGGTGCGGCGCATGATCGAGGAAGAGATCGCGCCGCTGGACGCGGAGTTTCACACGCTGGTTGGCACGCATCCCTCGGGCAATCGCTTTGCCTTGGTGCCGCGACAACTGGAGATCCTGGATGGGTTGAAGTCCGAGGCGAAGGCGAGCGGCTTGTGGAATTTCTGGCTGACCGGGTCCGGGCGGGGCTATGGGCTGACGACGGTGGAATATGCCTACCTGGCCGAGGAGATGGGAAAGGTCGGGCTGGCGGCGGAGGTTTTTAACTGCAGCGCACCGGACACCGGCAACATGGAGGTGCTGGAGCGTTACGGCGCGGACTGGATGAAGGACCGCTGGCTGGTGCCGCTGCTGGAAGGGGAGATCCGCTCCGCCTATGTGATGACGGAACCGGAGGTCGCCTCTTCGGATGCGGCGCAGCTGGTCTTCGAGGCGCGGCGGGACGGCGACGATTATGTGCTGAACGGCGAAAAGTGGTGGATCAGCGGGGCAGGCGATCCGCGGTGCGGGCTGTATATCCTGATGGCCTGCACCGATCCCGGGGCGGCACGGCACGCCCGGCATACGATGTTTGTCATGGATCCGGAGATGCCCGGGATCGAGGTGCTGCGGCCGATGACCGTTTTTGGCCAGGATGATGCCCCTCATGGGCACATGCACCTGCGGTTCACCGATGTCCGCCTGCCAGCCCGGAATGTCGTGCTGGGTGAGGGCCGCGGGTTCGAGGTGGCGCAGGGGCGGCTGGGTCCGGGACGCATCCATCATTGCATGCGGGCCATCGGCCAGGCGGAAAAGGCCTTGGAAATGATGTGCCGCCGTGGCCTGTCGCGTGAGGCCTTCGGCAAGCGGCTCGCCGAGCTGGGCGCCAATCACGACATCATTGCCAATGCGCGGATGGAGATCGAGATGGCGCGTTTGCTGTGCCTCAAGGCCGCCTGGATGATGGATACGCAGGGGGTGCGCGCGGCGCAGCCCTGGATTTCCAAGATCAAGGTGGTCGCCCCGCTGATGGCCGCCAAGGTGGTGGACGAGGCCATGCAGATGCACGGGGCGGGCGGGATAAGCCAGGATCATGACCTGGCCTCGATGTGGACACATATCCGCACGCTGCGTTTTGCCGACGGGCCGGATGCTGTCCACCGGCGGCAGGTGGCGCGGGCGGAATTGCGCAAATATGCCAACGAGACGCTCTGAAGGCATCTGTTGCAGGTGAGTATTTGAAGAGAGAAGAAACAGGAGGCGGGATGCAGGCGGCTGAGCTGGCGCGCGTGGCGGACTGGATGGAAGCCCATGTGCCGGGATTTCACGGGCCGGTGCGGGCCGAGAAGTTCGACCAGGGCCAGTCGAATCCCACCTTCGCATTGGAGAGTCCCTCTGGCCGCTACGTGTTGCGGCGCAAGCCGTCGGGCCAACTGCTGCAATCCGCCCATGCGGTGGATCGCGAGTTTCGTGTCCAGTCTGCGCTGGCCGGGACGGATGTGCCGGTGCCGAAGATGCTGGCGCTCTGCGAGGACGACGAGGTGCTGGGCACCATGTTTTATGTCATGGAGCATGTTGCGGGCCGCACCCTTGTGGAACCCGATCTGCCCGAGGAAACCCCGGCGGGACGGGCGCCGATCATGGACGAGATGAACCGTGTTCTGGCCGCGATCCATTCCCTGGACCCGGTGCGCCTGGGCCTGTCGGACTATGGAGCACCGGGAAACTACTATGAACGGCAGCTGGCGCGTTGGACGAGGCAGTACCGCGCCTCTGAAACCGAACAGCAGCCCGACATGGAGGCATTGATTGCCTGGCTGGAAAGGGCCTTGCCCGAGGATGATGGGCAGCGGAGCCTCGTGCATGGTGATTTCCGTCTCGATAACCTGCTGTTCGCATCCGAAGGGACGGCGTGCCGGGCGGTGCTGGACTGGGAACTGTCCACGCTGGGCCATCCCCATGCGGACCTTGCGGGGGTGTTGATGCAGTGGCAGCTGCCGCCGGGGCCGGTTGCGCGCGGACTGGCCGGGGTGGACCGTGCTGCGCTGGGCCTGCCATCGGACGAGGAGTTTGTCGCCGCCTATTGCGCACGACGGGGCATCGACGGGATCGAGGGGTTGGGTTTTTGTGTCGCCTTTGCCTTCTTCCGCATGGCGGCGATCCTGCAGGGGGTCAGGAAACGTGCCCTTGACGGCACTGCCGCGAACCCGGAAAAGGGTTTGAAACTGGGCGCTTATGTGCCGAAATTTGCATCATTGGGGCTGGAGGCCCGGCACGGATATGGATGAGGCTTTCCGAGAGGCACCCTATGCCTACTCCCGCCACATCGGGATGCAGATGAGCGAATGGCGTGAAGGCTATGCCGCCTTCGACCTGCCGCTGGAAGATTTCCTGATGAACCGCCACGGCAATCCGCACGGGGGTGTCCATGCCTCCTTGCTGGATACGGTCATGGGGTACGCGGGCTGCTGGACCGGCGATCCCGAGCGCAGGCAGCTTTGCCTGACGCTGAGCCTGAACGTGCAGTATCTGTCGCGCCCCAAGGGCGTGTTGCTGAAAGGTGAAGGTTGGAAGACCGGGGGCGGGCGGTCGTCTTTCTTTGCTGAAGCGCAGATTGCCGATGAAACCGGTGAGTTGATTGCCAAGGGCACGGGCGTGTTCAAGTACCGCTCATGACGGTGCGGCGGGGTGAACCACGCCCTACGCCAGGTCCGCCACCAGCGCGGGTAGATTGGCGTGATGCGCGAAACGGGCAGCGTGCGGCAGGTCCCCGACCGGGGTCTTGCGATAGCCCTCGGTGAACAGCAGGAAAGGGATGCCCGCGTTCTGGGCGGTTCGCACGTCCGTTTCGCTGTCGCCCACGAATAGCGCGCGAGAGGCGCCCGCCAGCGCGGCGTGCAGCATGGCCGGGTCGGGCTTGCGCGTGGGCAGGCTGTCGCCGCCGATGACGATCTCGAAGAAGGGCGCCAGCCCGGTGTCGCGCAAGGCAGAGAGCGTGGCCTCATACGGTTTGTTGGTACAGAGCGTCAGCCGGTGGCCCGCCGCCTGCAGAGTGGTCAGCGCCTCCTGCGCACCGGGATAGACAGAGGCCGGGTCGCTGGGCGTGTTGACATAATAATGCATCGTGCGGCGCGTCAGTTCGGCATGATGGTCCTGCGGGGCGCCGATGTGATCCAGCACCCGTTCCAGCAGGATCGGCAAGCCGCGCCCGACAAAGCCCTGGGTCGTGTCACGCTCGATTCCGGGCAGGTCCATTTCCGCCAGTGCCGAGGCAACGCTGTGGTGGATATGCGGCACGCTGTCGATCAGCGTGCCGTCCAGGTCGAAGGCGATGGTCAGGCTCATGCCGCGAGCGTGGTGGCCGCGGTTCGGATCGCGCGAATGTTCTCGCCGTAGGGGGCAGGGTTTTCGACCGAACCGCCGCGGAAGACGGCAGAGCCCGCAACCAGGACGTCGGCGCCCGCATCAACCACAAGCGGGGCGGTGGTCGGATCGACGCCGCCGTCGATCTCGATATGTACCGGGCGGTCGCCGATCATCTGGCGCAGGGTGCGGACCTTGCTGGTCATGTCGATGAACTTCTGACCGCCGAACCCGGGGTTCACGGTCATGACGCAGACCAGGTCGGTCAGGTCCAGCAAGTGTTCGATGGCCTGCGCCGGGGTGCCCGGGTTCAGCGCCACGCCCGCCTTCATGCCGGCGGCGCGGATCGCCTGCAGCGTCCGATGGGTATGCGCCCCGGCCTCGACATGGGCGGTCAGGATGTCGGCGCCCGCTTCGGCGTAGGCCTCGATATAGGGATCGACGGGGGCGATCATCAGGTGCACGTCCATGACCGTTTTGACATGTTTGCGGAAGGCTTTGACCGCGGGCGGGCCAAAGGTGAGGTTCGGCACGAAATGGCCGTCCATCACGTCGACATGAATCCAGTCTGCCCCCTGGTCCTCGACGGCGCGGATCTCGCGCCCGAAGTCGGCGAAATCGGCGGACAGGATGGAGGGGGCGATCTTGACGGTGCGGTCGAAGGGCATGGGATTTCCTGAGAGCAAGGCGGTTGGACAGGGATTTGGCCGCTGAATCGCCCGGGGTCAAGCCCGCGACGGGCTCAGTACCCGGCGGCGCGGTCAACCAGGTGCAACAAGGGCTCTCCTGCCTCGCCTCTGCGGATGTTTTCGGCGATCACGCGGGCCGCCGTCCCGGGGCGGGTGGTCGAGGCGATATGCGGGGTGACGGTGACGCGGGGGTGGGCCCAGAACGGATGATCATCGGGCAGCGGTTCGACGCGGAAGACGTCAAGCGTGGCATGGGCAATCTGGCCCGACTCCAGCGCCTCGATCAGCGCGGCATCGTCGATGAGTGGCCCGCGCCCCGGGTTGATGAGGAAGGCGCCGCGCGCGGGCAGGGCCAGCGTCTCGGCGTCGATCAGGTTGTGGGTGGCGGGCGTGTCCGGCAAGAGCAGGACAACGATCTGCGCATCGCTCAGCGCCCGACGCAATCCCTCGTCCCCCGCATGGCAGGTGACACCGGGAAGCTCCTTTTGGGTGCGGCTCCACCCTGTTACCGGGAAACCAAGCGCGGTCAGCGCCTTGGCGCAGGCTTGCCCCAGCGCGCCCATCCCCAGGATCGTGACGGGACGGTCCGCCGACAGGGGCGGCGGTGTCGCGTCCCAGTCGCGGTTCGGGTTCACGATATGCGCGTCCATGCCAAGGTGGTGGCGCAGCGTATGGCCCGTTACCCATTCCACCATGCCCTGGGTGAGACCTTCGTCATCGACCATGCGGGTCAGCGGCACGGTCAGGGTCTCGTTCCCGGTGATGTCCTCGACCCCGGCCCAGAGGTTCAGCACGGCCTTGAGCCGGGTGAAGGGCGTGAAATCCTGTACGTCCGAATTGGGCGCGTAGACGATGTAGTCGACCTCCTCCGGCGGCAAGTCGGTGCCCAGCCTGTAGTCCAGCCCCGTAGCGTCAAGCCCGGCGCGCAGAGGCGCCTCGTAGTCTTCCCATTTCTCGGAGCGGGCGGCGAAGAGGATATTGGTCATGGTCGAAGCTCCGGTCTGCTTTTCGCCCCTTAGACCACGGGCACCGGCAGAGGGAAAGCCGGTGCCTCCGTGTCCGGGCAAAGGCTGGTCCGGCTCATCTCGGGCGGTGAATATGCGCGCTCTGTACCAGGCCAAAGGCCAACATCAGCACCAGCATGGCCGAGCCGCCGTAGCTGACCATCGGCAGTGGTACGCCCACGACCGGCGCCAGCCCCATGACCATCGACATGTTCACGGCGAAGAACAGGAAGAAGGTCAGCCCCACCCCAAGGATCAGAAGCGAGGAGAACCGGTCGCGGTTCTGCAAGGCCGCCACGACGCAGAACAGCAGGATCAGCACGTAGAGCGCCAGCAAGGATACGCCGCCGACAAAGCCGAATTCCTCGGCCAACGTGTTGAAGATGAAGTCGGTGTGCTTTTCAGGCAGGAAGTTCAGCCGTGATTGCGTGCCCTGCATGAAACCGCGCCCCGTCCAACCGCCCGAGCCCATCGCGATCTTGGCCTGGGTGATGTGATAGCCCGCGCCCAGCGGATCCGAGGAGGGGTCAAGGAAGGTGTCGATGCGGCGGAACTGGTAATCGGCCAGCAGTTGCCAATCGGTCCCGCGGCTCTGGAGCACGGCCCAGATGCCGCCGATGCCGGCGCTGATCACGGTGGCGAAGTAAAGCCAGTGCACACCGGCCAGAAACATCATCAGCCCGCCTGCCGTCATCAACAGGATCGCCGTGCCAAGGTCCGGCTGGGTCAGCACAAGGCCGGTGGGCACCAGGATGATGAGTATGGGGACCAGTACCCAGAGCGGACGCGAGGTTCGCGACAGCGGCAGCCAGTCATAGTAGGCGGCCAGCAGCATGACCATCGCGATCTTCATCACCTCGGAGGGCTGCAATCGCATGAAACCCAGGTCGATCCAGCGCTGGGCACCCATGCCGACGGCGCCGAACAACTCGACCATGACCAGTAGGCCCAGCGAGCCGAAATAGGCGACCAGCGCCATGTTGCGCCAGAACCAGATCGGCACCATCGCCACAATGAACATCAGCGCCAGGCCAAGGCCAAAGCGTTTCATCTGGGGTTCCGCCCAGGGGCTGAACGACCCGCCCGCAACCGAGTAGAGCATCAGGAACCCGATGCCCGACACGGCGGTCAGCAACACGATCAGCGGCCAGTTCAGGTGCAGGATCTTGCGCCAGCCGCTGGGGACCGTCTTGACGTTGTATTCAAGATACGTCACGCGCTGTCGCTCCCCTGCGCGCGCCGCTCGGCGCGCTCGCGCGCCAGCCGTTCCTGTTGGGCCTTGATGCGGCGACGGTCCGCAGAGGGATAGGCCTCAAGCGGGGGGTCGCCCTTGTAGAGCGCCTGCAGCGTCACGTCGCGGGCGATCGGCGCCGCCGCCGTGCTGCCGCCGCCGCCGTGTTCGACCACCACCGCGACGGCGATCTGCGGCGCTTCGGCCGGGGCGAAATCCACGAACAGAGCGTGGTCACGCCGTTCCCAGGGCAGGTCGTCGTTCGAAGTGACGCCGCGCGCGCGCTCGGCCGCGGTGATGTTGCGGACCTGGCTGGTGCCCGTTTTTCCGGCCATGCGCATTTCGGCCGCGGCGATGCGGGACCGATAGGCGGTGCCGTGGCGGTGGTTCGACACGGCGAACATGCCGCGGCGGATCTGGCGCAGGTGGTTGGGGTTGATCCCCAGGTCCGCGCCTTCCAAATGCACCGTCTCGACGCCGTCAATGCTTTTGACCAGACGCGGTGTCACCGCCTTGCCGGTGGCGATCCGCGCCGTCATCACCGCCAGTTGCAGCGGCGAGGACAGCACGAAGCCCTGACCGATGGAGGCGTTGACCGAATCCCCGATCACCCATTCCGCGCCGCGGTTGCGCCGTTTCCAGTCCTTGTCCGGGATCAGGCCGCTGGTGACGGCGGACATCGGGATGTCGTGCGACTCGCCCATGCCCAGACGCCGCGCCATGTCGGCGATGCGCTCGATGCCCACCTTCAGCGCCATTTCGTAGAAATAGACGTCGCAGCTTTCGCGCAGGCTCTGTTCCAGGGTCATGTGACCGTGGCCGACGCGTTTCCAGCAGTGGAACTTGCGGCCGCCGACCTCCAGGTGGCCGGGGCACCAGACCGTGTCGTCGGGCGTCATCAGGCCCGCGTCCAACGCCGCCAGGGCCGTGACCATCTTGAAAGTCGAGCCGGGCGGATAGGCGTCCTGTACCGTCTTCGAGGCCAGGGGCCGGTGATCGTTGTCGCGCAGCTCGCCATAGTCCGCCACGGAAATGCCGCGCACGAACTTGTTGGGATCGTAGGACGGCGCCGAGGCGATGGCCAGCAGGTCGCCCCGGTTGACGTCCATCACCACGACAGAGGCGCTTTCCTGTCCCAGGCGCGCCTGGACGTATTCCTGAAGCGCCGTATCGACGGTCAGTTGCAGGTCGGCGCCAGCCTCGCCCTCGCGCCGGTCCAGCTCGCGCATGACGCGGCCCACGGCATTGACCTCGACGCGTTTGGCGCCGGCGTTTCCGCGCAGCTGTTCCTCGTACTTGGCCTCGACCCCGACCTTGCCGATCTGGAACCGGGGGATGCGCAGGACGGGGGGCGGATCCTCGTAGCGCTTGAGGTCGCGTTCCGAGACCGGTCCGACATATCCCGCCACATGGGCATAGAGCTCGCGGCTGGGATAAGTGCGGCTGAGGCCCACCTCGGGGGTGACACCGGGCAGGGCAGGGGCGTTGACCGCGACCCGGCTGATGTCCTCCCAGCGGACGCGGTCGGCGATGGTGACGGGAAAGAAGGGCGCGGTGCGCTCCATCTCGGCCAGGGCGCGGTTCAGGTCGTCCTCGTCCAGTTCCACCAGCTGGCCCAGGCGCCGGATCACCGTGGTCACGTCGCCCGCGTCCTCGCGCGTCAGGGTGATGCGGTAGGTCTGTTCGTTCTCGGCGATCACCCGGCCCTCGCGGTCGAAGATGCGACCGCGCGCTGGGGGAATCAGGCGGATGTTGATGCGGTTTTCTTCGGCCAGGAGGCGGAATTCATCCGCCTGGTCGACCTGCATGTGGCGCATCCGCAGGGCCAGGACACCGGCAAAACCCAGTTGCAGCCCGCCCAGGATCAGCCCGCGACGCGTGATGCGGCGGGCGCTGTCGGCGGTTTCGCGTGGGCTTCGTCTCATAGCGGGCGTCCCGTGTGATCGTATTCGCCGGGCGTGCTGCGCCGCACGCCAAGGGCAAGGTAGCTGACCGCCGCCACCAGGGGGTAGACCGCGACCGTCATACCATATTGCATCACCCATAGAGAAAGCATTCCCGGCGTCACGATCAAGAGTGTGAGAGTGACGCGGTAGATCAGGGTAATGACCAGAAGGCCGGTCGCGGCGGTCAACCATTCGGCGGCAAATGTGTTCTCGCGCACGTGGCGGCCCCGCACCTTGAGCCATTCCGAGGTCAGGAGCACCAGCAGCGCCCAAAGACCGGGCGGGCGGTGAAAGAGGAAATCCGCCAGCAACATGACCCCGGCAATGGACAGCATCGGGACGTAGTCGGGCCGTCGCAGCGCCCAGGCAAAGGTCAGCGCGGTCAGGACATCCGGCCCCGCGATGCGCGAGGGCATGATCTGCAGCGGCAGCAGGTGGACGAAAAAGATCGCCAGCGCCAGGGCCACATAGGTGGCCCGCATCGTCCAGAGCCGCGCCGGGCTGTTCTCAGCCATCGCCGGGGGTTCCAGGCGCGGCAGGGGCCGGCGGCGCGCCCGCGTCAGGCAGCGCCTCGGGCAGGATCAGCGAGGACGGCGCCTCGACCCGGCGCGCACCGTGATCGCGCAGGACACGCAGGAATTCCAGCTGCTCATAGTCGGCGGCCAATCGCACGCGCAGCCGCCCGCCCGGGTCTTGCGCCACCTGACCGATCAGCAGTCCGGGGGGGAAGACCTCGCCGTCGCCGGTGGTCACGATCCGGTCGCCGGGGCGGACAAGATCCGGGTTTTCCAGAAAGTCGATGGGCGGGGCAGAGGTGTTGTCACCCGCGATGATCGCGCGCTGGCCAGAGGGCTGGATTTCCGCCGGGATGCGCGAGGTCGAATCGGTCAGCAGGATCACGCGGCTGGTATTGGCACCGACGCCGGACACCCGGCCCACGAGGCCGATGCCATCCATCGTCGCCCAACCGTCCACAATGCCATCGCGACCGCCCACGTTGATAAGCACCGACTGCCGGAACGGCGACCCCGAGTCCGCCAGCACCACAGCGGTGATATAGGTCAGCCTCGGGTCTAGCCGCACGTTGTTGAGATCGCGCAGGCGGGCGTTTTCCTGTTCCAGCTGCAGGGCCGCCTCTTTCCAGGCGGTCATCTTGCGCAGCTCGCGGCGCAGCTCCTCGTTTTGCTCGTAAAGTTGCTGGTAGCTCTGGAAATCGCGTACCAGCCGGACGGTGGCCGTCACCGGCGCCATGGCCCAGTCCATGCGCGGCACCACGCTGTCCACCACTTGCGCGCGGAACCGTTCCACGCGCGGGCTGTCGATCCGCCACAGCAGGAAGATCCCGAAGAGCACCAGCGCAAGGACGACAAGCAACAGCCGCTTGAGCGGGCCGGTGAAGTCGTCGGATGCATTGCGGTCGCTGGCCAAGTGTCTCTCACGTCAGGTTTGGCGGATGATACAGCGACCCGGCGCTCCGGTACAGCGGGCGCCGGCCAACCGGCGTTGCACCCGCCCCGCGCGCCGTCAGCTGTCGTAGTCTATGGCGTGGCGCAGCTGCTTTTCGTATTCCAGCGCCTTTCCGGTGCCCAGGGCCACGCAGTTGAGCGACTCGTCGGCGATGGACACGGCCAGTCCCGTCTGCTCGCGCAGCGCAAGATCCAGATCGCCCAGCAGTGCGCCGCCGCCGGTCAGCATCACGCCACGGTCGACGATGTCGGCGGCGAGGTCCGGCGGCGTCGCCTCCAGCGCGGTCATCACCGCCTCGCAGATGGCTTGCACCGGTTCCGACAGGGCCTCGGCCACCTGGGCCTGGCTGATTTCGGTTTCCTTGGGTACGCCGTTCAAAAGGTCGCGGCCCCGGATCTGCATCGAACTGCCGCGCCCGTCATCGGGCATCCGTGCCGTGCCGATGCTGGTCTTGATCCGCTCGGCGGTGGATTCGCCCACCAGAAGGTTCTGCTGGCGGCGCAGGTAGTTGATGATGGCCTCGTCCATGCGGTCACCACCGACACGCACCGACCGGGCGTAAACGATGTCGCCCAGCGACAGGACGGCGACCTCGGTGGTGCCGCCGCCGATGTCCACGACCATGTTGCCGGTGGGATCGGTGATCGGCATGCCGGCACCGATGGCCGCCGCGATGGGTTCGGCGATCAGCCCGGCCTTGCGCGCGCCCGCCGACAGAACCGACTGGCGGATGGCGCGTTTTTCGACCGGCGTGGCGCCATGCGGGACGCAGACGATGATCTTGGGTTTCGAGAAGGTCGAGCGGCGGTGAACCTTGCGGATGAACTCCTTGATCATCGCCTCGGCGGTGTCGAAGTCCGCGATCACGCCTTCACGCATCGGGCGGATCGCCTCGATGCTGCCCGGGGTCCGGCCCAGCATCAGCTTGGCGTCCTCCCCGACGGCGAGCACTTTTTTCTGACCGTCCTTGATGTGATAGGCGACGACGGACGGCTCGGACAGGACGACGCCCTTGCCCTTGACGTAGACCAGGGTGTTCGCCGTCCCCAGGTCGATGGCCATGTCCGAAGAAAACAGGCCCAGGATGCCATCCATGCCAAACATATTGCTCTTGCCCCATTGCCTCATTGGCCCGCGACTCTGCCTGTCCGGGCCAGCGCCGTTATAGGGCTGAGCCACTGGATGCGGAAGGGGGGCAGGGGGGCAAATCAGCGGGGAATCGCCGTATGCCGCCTTGTCAGGCGGGCGCGATCAGTCCAACGGGCGGTTTAGCCGAACCTGAGCCGCTTCTGTCGCGGGCGGGACAGGGGGACTGTCCCGGATTTTCTCCGAGTCAGGCCCGACAGGGCGCCCCGCCCGCGCCGCAAGCGCGCGCAGATCGCCAAGATCGACGGTATCCAGAAAGCGCGAGATCATCGCGTCCGGCGCGCGCGTGGTCAGGCGCAGCTCGATGGCGCCGATTCGGGCGGCAAAGCCGCGCAGCCGGTGCGGGCGCCGCCCATCGTCCGCGATCTGGACCGGCCCCAGCACCTCGAACCAGGTCAGGTCTTGCGCGCTGCTGTGCTCGATCAGCGTGTCTATGCGGGCGAAATGCGAGTCGATGGCGCGGATATGCGCCTGCCAGACCGGGTACGGGATGCTGTGGTCCGGGTCCTCGACCGACAGGAGGATCAGGCCGTTGTCGGTGCGATAGGCGCGCGTGGTGTCCTCGCGGTAGCGGTCAAAGGCGGAGACCTCACGGCGGGTCATCTCGTTGACGGAGGGCAGGCCGAACGTGGCGCGGCCCAACTCCCGGTTGCGGGCCGTCGCCTGAGCCGGGCTGAAGAGATGGGCGTCCTGTCCGGTTGCGCGGGGGGCCACCGTCCAGCCCGGAGGGGCCGGCGGCAAGGCCGCGTCGACAAGCGACGACCGGCGCAGCACCTGGCCCATGATACCGCCTCGGTCGCCGAAACGCTCGATCAGCGTGGTCATGTACTGCGCCCTGCCAAAGTCAGACCCGGCGCGCGACCACTGAACGGCATAGTCGGCACCAACGGGGCCAAGACCGGCCAGCCCGGCAAAGACCAGTATGCCGAAGGTCCTGACGCGTGGCATTTCCAACTCCATTGCAACCGACACGGGATCACCTGACCGCCAATCGGGGCACGAGTTTGGCGTGGCCGGGTCGAAAGAGGGAAAATCGATAGGACGAAAAGGTTTGACAGGTTCCAAAGCATGGGCGGAAACTGTGTTTACCAAGCGTCAACGCGAAAGGCTTTTCAATGAAGCGACTGATTTCCATGATCCTTGCCTGCCTGGTGGCCAGCCCGGCGGTTGCTGATTCCTGCTGGGATCACAATGGGTCCATCATGCGTCTGACCGCGCAGGGCAACAACCGCTGGTTCTGGTACGAAACCACGCCACACAGCTGGCAATACCCGGCGGGCGTGACGCCTGGCGTCCTGCTGTTCAACGGCTGGAAGAACGGGGAATGGTACAGCGGCACGGCGCGGCGGTTTTCCAAGTATTGCCCCGGCACGCCGCTGGAATACCATGTCGAGGGGCCGGTCCTGCAGAACCCGCTGCGCGTTCAGGTCACGGGACAGTACCAGGTGCAGCAGAACTGCCAGCCAACCGGCCAGTGGCGGACGGATACCTTGGTCTTTACCTACCGTTACCAGTGCTGACCTGACCCCTGGGGACGCCTCCGGCGGGGTTATTTTAACCAAGAAGAAGCCGCAGCGCCATGTTGCGGCTTTCTCGTGTGCCGCGCGATCTTCTTACGCGTCGTTTTCCCCGCATGACGTGTCGGGCGCGCGCGGCGCCGGGATACGCGGCGCGGTATTGAGGGGAAAATGAACCCGGAGAGTCGCGTCATGAAAACCCAAGTCAAAGCCCTGGTCGTCGGCGGTGGCGCCGTCGGCACATCGATTGCCTATCACCTGGCCAAGGCAGGCTGGGACGATGTCATGCTCATCGAGCGGGACGAGCTGACCTCCGGCTCGACCTGGCACGCAGCGGGCCTGCTGCCGCTGTTCAACATGTCCTTTGCCACCACGCATATCCACAAATACTCGGTGGATTTCTACAAGTCGCTCGAGGCGGAAACCGGCCTCAACGCGGGCTTTGCGGTCGTGGGCAACCTGCGCATGGCGCAGACCGACGCGCGCATGGACGAATACAAGCTCTATGCCACCACCGCCGAGACCTGCGGCGTGCCCTACGTCTGGCTGACCCCGGACGAGATCAAGGAACGCTGGCCGCTGATCAACACCGAGGATCTGAAGGGCGCGCTCTATCACCACACCGACGGTTACATCAATCCGGCCGACGTGACCCAGGCGATGGCCAAGGGCGCCCGTCAGCGCGGCGTCGAGATCGTGCGCAAGCTGCAGGCCGACAGCTACAACTGGACCGGCACCCATTGGGAAGTGACCTGCACCAAGATGGTGGAAAAAGGCGGCAACCTGGTTGAGAGCGACGAGACCGTCACCATCACCGCCGAGCATGTCGTGACCGCCTCTGGCAACCACGCACAGCGCACAGCGAAGCAGCTGGGGATCAAGATCCCTGCCATCCCGGTCGAGCACCAGTTCATCGTCACCGACGTGGACCCTGCGCTGCAGGCTTGGCGCAAGGATGGCAATCCCGAGCATCCGGTGATCCGGGACGCCGACGCCCAGTCCTATGTCCGCGAAGAGCGCGGCGGCTGGATCCTCGGCGTTTACGAGAAGAACGCGCCGGCCTGCTTTGAATACGGTGTGCCCGACAGCTTCCGGGCCGATCTCTTCCCGCTCGACCTCGAGCGGATCGAGGACCAGTACATGGCGATGATCCACCGGATGCCCTCTTGCGAGGAATCCGGCCTCAAGGACGATTTCAACGGCCCGATCTGCTACACGCCCGATGGCAACCCGCTGGTCGGCCCGGCGCCGGGTCTGCGCAACATGTGGCTGGCCGAGGGGTTCTCCTTTGGCATCACCGCCGCGGGCGGCACCGGCTATTACCTTGCCCAGATGATGGTGGACGGCGAGGCCGAGATCGACATGGCCTCGCTTGACCCGAAACGCTATGGCTCGGACTGGATGACGACCGAGTTCGCGGCGCGCAAGAACGAAGAGTGCTACGACCACGTCTACATCCTGCACCACCCGGACGAGGAACGCCCCGCCTGCCGTCCGCTGCGCACCGCGCCCGCCTATGACCGGCAAAAGGCCAAAGGCGCGCAGTTCGGGTTCGTGAACGGCTGGGAGCGTCCCAACTACTACGGCCCGCTGGATGCACCGGAAAACTTCGACCACGACGCGCGCAGCTTCCGCCGCGGCGGCTGGTGGCAATATGCTGTGGACGAGGCCAAGGCCGTGCGCGAAGGCGTCGGTCTGATCGATGCGACCGCCTTTACCAAGCATATCGTCGAAGGCCCCGGCGCGACGCAGTTCCTGGACTGGTTCACCTGCAACAAGCTGCCCAAGGTCGGCCGCATCAACCTGACCTATGCGCTGACCAGCCACGGCACCACCCGCACCGAATACACCATCGTGCGCCTGGGGGAGGACAAGTACTACCTGGTCTCCGCCGGGGCCTGGACGTCCTATGACAGCGACTACCTGCGCAAGGCGATCGAGGACAAGATCCCCGAGTTTGGCTGGATCTCCTGCCATGACGTGACCACCCAGTGGGGCGTCTTTGCCATCGCCGGGCCGAAATCGCGCGACGTGCTGAAAGAGATCGTCAAGGATGCCGACCCGTCGACGGTGCTGGGCAACAAGCGTTTCCCCTGGCTGACGATGCGCAACATCGAACTTGGCATGGTGCCGGTCATGGCGATCCGCGTGGCCTATACGGGTGAACTGGGTTGGGAGTTGCACCACCCGATCGAGATGCAGAACAACCTTTGGGACCAACTGACCACTGCCGGCGAAAAGCACGGCATGAAGCTGGTCGGCGCCCGCGCCCAGAACTGGTTGCGGCAGGAGAAATCCTACCGCGCCTTCGGCAACGAACTGGGCCGCGACGCGACCCCGCTGGAGGCCGACCTGCCGCGCTTTGTCGACCTCTCCAAGGAGTTTCACGGCAAGGCCAAGCTGGAGGAAACCGGCGTTCGGTCGAAATGCGTCACCCTGTTGATCGACGGGCCGGCGGATGCCGATCCCTGGGGCCGCGAGGCGCTTTACGCCGAGGATGGCACCCGCGTCGGGCGCCTGACCTCGGGCGGTTATTCGGTCGCCTTCGGCAAGTCCATCGGCATGGGCTACGTCAAGCCCGACCTGGCGGTCGAAGGCACCCGGCTGAAGGTCAAGATGCTGGACCAGCTCTGGGATGCGACGATCACCCAGGACAGCCCCTATGACCCGAAAAACGAGGTCATCCGCAAAGACGGCTGATCCTTGGACAAGATCACGACGGGGGCTCTGACGGGGCCCCCGTCTGTTTTCCGGTCATCGGGGCCTGCGCACTACAGCAACCAGCGAAACGCGCGGCGCAGTTCTGCTGTGCCGTCGCGATCGTACCAGTGGCCATGCGCGATGATAACCTTGTCCGGGGCCCAGTCCAGCAGGCGCTGCAGAGAGGCACGCGCCGCGCGCCGCCGCCCGAGATAGGTCAGCCGCAGATCAAGCGGCAACTGTCCGTTTGGATGTGTCACACCAGCGATCCGCATCAGGAACCGGGTCCAGGCAGACTGGATGCGCCCGGGTTCGAAATTCTCGATCAGGTCGGCAAGGATCAGCGTTCGGCTGGCGCGGTGCAGGAACACCACCTCCTCCAGCAGGCGCGAGCCGCGAAAGATGGTCTGGTTCAGCGTCTCGGCCCAGGCAGCGGGCGGAGTCTCGTCCAGGTCATCGGTGAAACGCACTTCGATCCCCTGTGACTTTGCCCGTTCCCGCACCTTGGGAGAGGCCCAGACCCGCGCATTGGGAAACCGGACCGACCAATCCGGAATATAGGCATAGTGGATCGCATTGGGGGAGACGATGTGCCCGACCTCCCCCAGGGCAGCGACCGCATCCATCAGGGCGGCATCGGCGGCGATCGGCGACCAGAGCCAGAGCGTGCCGTCGGTCAGCCGACAGATGACCATGCGCGTCGTGAAGGGCAGCGTCGACGGACCGTAGGACATGTGGATCACCTCGCCATCGACGATCCAGAGGTCCGGGGCGACGGGTTTGAGGGTGTTCAGCGGGGCATAGGGAAGCAGAGGATCTGACATGGTGGCGCCTTGCGTTGCGGGCTTTGAGGGCTATGGTGCCTCGAAATTGCATGGATGCAGGGAGTGCGCACAATGGGACTGAACGTCTATCTTTCGGGGGAAATTCACACCGACTGGCGTGATCAGATCATCGACGGCGCGCAGGGGCTGGACATCACCTTTAACGCGCCGGTGACGGACCATGCCGCCAGCGACGATTGCGGGGTCGAGATCCTGGGCGCCGAGGACAACAAGTACTGGCACGACCACAAGGGCGCGATGGTCAATGCCATCCGCACCCGCAAGGGGATCGCGGACGCGGATGTGGTCGTGGTGCGCTTTGGCGACAAGTACAAGCAGTGGAACGCGGCTTTCGACGCGGGCTATGCCAGCGCGCTGGGCAAGTCGCTGATCATCCTGCAGCCGCCCGAGCACGATCACGCCCTGAAAGAGGTCGACGCCGCTGCCTTGGCGGTGGCCCGCACGCCGGCCCAGGTGGTCGAAGTGCTGCGCTACACGCTGACCGGCGCGCTGCCCGTCTGAACGGCGGGGCCGGGGTTTCCCGGCCCGGCGCTTTCACCCCTCGCGCGGTGGAATGTTCATGCCGCGCTGCACGGCGGGGCGGTTCATGAAACGCTCCAGGTAGGCCACGGCCCTGGGATGGTCGGCCCAGCCCACCACGTCGCGCGCGCCGTAGAAATCGAGGATATTCAGCCAAGGCGCGATCGCGATGTCGGCGATGGAATACTCGCCGGCGATCCATTCCTTGTCCGCCAGTTGGCCTTCGATCACGGTCAACAGGCGCTTGGCCTCGTTTATATAGCGCTCACGCGGGCGTGGGTCCTCGATCTCGGAGCCCGCGAACTTGTGGAAGAAACCGAGCTGGCCGAACATCGGGCCGACGCCCCCCATCTGGAACATCAGCCATTGGGTGATCTGGTGCTTTTCACCCGCGGAACGGCCAAGCAGCTTGCCGCTCTTCTCTCCCAGATACAGCAGGATCGCGCCGGATTCGAACAGTGCCAGCGGCGCGCCGTCCGGCCCGTCAGGGTCGATGATCGCAGGGATCTTGTTGTTGGGGTTGAGGCTCAGGAAGGCCTCGCTCTTGACGTCCGCATCCGAGAGCGTGACCCGGTGTGCCTCGTAGGGCAGGCCGGTTTCCTCCAGCATGATCGAAGCCTTGACCCCGTTTGGCGTGGGAAAGGAATAAAGCTGGAGGCGCTCGGGATGCTGCGCGGGCCAGCGAGAACTGACGGGGTGGGTGACAAGATCGAACATTTGCTTGGCCTTTTTCCGGTTTGGGGGAAAGCTAGGGATGTTTTTCCCGGTTTCACAGGGGCCGGGCTGTGCAATGGCGCAGAACGCATGTGAACAGGCGGTTACGCCGGAACAGGGACGATGGGAATGTTTCAGGAATTCAGGAATTTCATCGCCAAGGGCAATGTCATGGACATGGCCGTGGGCATCATCATCGGCGCGGCCTTTACCGCCATCGTGACCTCGCTGGTTGGCGACATCATCAACCCGGTCATCGCGCTCTTTACCGGTGGCATCGACTTTTCCGGCTGGTTCTACGCGCTGGACGGCAATGACTATGCGTCGCTTGATGCAGCCAAAGAGGCCGGGGCGCCTGTCTTTGCCATCGGCAAGTTCGTCATGGCCGTGATCAACTTCCTGATCGTGGCCTTCGTGGTCTTCCTGCTGGTCAAGATGGTCAATCGCATCAAGGAGGCCGCCGAAAAGGAAGAAGAGCCCGTCGCCGTAGCACCCAAGGGCCCGACCGAACTGGAGGTCCTGCTGGAGATCCGCGACGCGTTGAAGCGGGACTGACCGACGTCTCCGGGTTGCGCGGCCTGAGGGGCTTGGCTATCAGGCCGGTGCGACGCGCCTGCCAGGAGATCTCATGCCAAGAGCCGTGAAAATCGCCGCGGGCAGCATCGCGGTCGGAGGCGCCGTGCTGGCGATCAAGCTGCTGGCCTGGTGGCTGACCGGCTCTGTCGCGCTGCTGTCCGACGCGCTGGAAAGCATCGTCAACGTGGCCACGGCCATTGCCGCCTTCGTCGCGGTGCGGATCGCGGTGCAGCCGGCGGACGCGGACCATCCCTTTGGCCATCACAAGGCCGAGTATTTCAGCGCCGTCATGGAAGGCGTGATGATCGTCGTGGCGGCGATCCTCATCCTGAACGAGGCCTGGGGCGCCTGGAACGCCCCGCGCGACATCGACGCGCCCTTTACCGGCCTGTTGCTGATCGGCCTGGCCAGCGTCGTGAACGGGATCTGGGCCATTGTGCTGATGCGCGAGGGGCGCAGCCTGCGGTCACCTGCGCTCGAGGCGGACGGGCGGCACCTGATGACCGATGTCGTTTCCTCTGCCGGGGTCGCCATCGGCGTGGTGGCGGCCGTTCTGACCGGGGCGCTCTGGCTGGACGCGCTCTTGGCGGCCCTGGTGGCGATCAATATCCTGTGGTCGGGCTGGCAGGTGTTGCGCGGCTCTGTCGGCGGGCTGATGGATGAAAGCGTGCCAGAGGACGATCTGGAGACCATGCGCGAGCTGATCTCGGCCAATGCCGACGGCGCGGTCGAGGCGCATGACCTGCGCGCCCGCCATGCGGGGCAGGCGACCTTTGTCGAGTTTCACCTGGTTGTGCCGGGGGAAATGTCGGTCGAAGCGGCGCATGACATCTGCGACCGGATCGAGGCGGCCATGATGGCCGCCTTCGACGGGTGCCGCGTCACGATCCACGTCGAGCCCGAGCACAAGGCCAAGCACAGCGGGATCGTGGTTCTCTAGCCTCGCCTGGGTCTCAGCCCTTGATGACCAGTTGCGGAGAGGTGACGTCGATCCCCTGCGCCTGGCCGACCGCGAAATAGGTCAGCTTGCCCGCGTGCACGTTCAGCCCGTTCAGCAGGTGCGGATCGTCGGCGCAGGCCTGTTTCCACCCCTTGTCCGCCAGGGCCAGCATGAACGGCATGGTGGCATTGCCAAGTGCGATGGTCGAGGTGCGGGCCACGGCGCCGGGCATGTTGGCGACGCAATAGTGCATGATGCCGTCGATCTCGTAGACCGGATCGGCATGGGTGGTCGCCTTCGATGTCTCGAAACATCCGCCCTGGTCGATCGCCACGTCCACCAGTGCCGCGCCCGGTTTCATCGAGGCGAAATCGGCGCGTTTCACCAGCTTGGGCGCCTCGGCGCCGGGGATCAGCACCGCGCCGATCACCATGTCCGCCTGTTCCAGATGCTCGGCCAGGAGGCCCGCGCTGGAATAGCCGGTGCCGAATGTGCCACCGAAGACGTCGTCGAGATAGCGCAACCGGGGCAGTGAGCGGTCCAGAACCGTCACATCCGCGCCCATCCCGGCGGCGATGCGCGCGGCGTGGGTGCCGACGACGCCGCCACCGATCACCAGCACGCGCGCCGGGCCGACGCCGGGCACGCCGCCCATCAGCACACCGCGCCCGCCGTTGGCCTTTTGCAGGGTCCAGGCGCCCACCTGCGGCGCCAGGCGCCCGGCGACCTCGGACATGGGGGCCAGCAGGGGCAGCCCGCCACGGTCGTCGGTGACCGTCTCATAGGCGATGGCGGTACAGCCCGAGGCCAGCAGATCCTGCGTCTGGGCCGGATCGGGGGCCAGGTGGAGATAGGTGAACAGCAACTGTCCCTCGCGCAGCATGGCGCGTTCGACGGCCTGCGGCTCCTTGACCTTCACGATCATCTCGGCCTCGGCAAAGATCTCGGCTGCGGTCTCTGCCAGTCTTGCGCCTGCGGCAGTGTAATCCTCGTCGGTGAATCCCGCGCCGGTGCCGGCGCCTTTCTGCACGATGACCTCGTGATCATGTCCCACCGCCTCGCGGGCGGCATTCGGGGTCAGGCCGACGCGGAATTCCTGGGGTTTGATCTCGGTGGGGCAACCGATCTTCATGTGTTCTCCTCCTCGGATGTGCACGGCAGTATGCCAGCGAAGCCTTGCAAAGGGGTCGCAAGTTCGCGCATCCTGACAGGAGATGGCGCACGAATTTTCGATGAATGACCGATTGGGGTGGAGGATCTTGCGTATATGACGCTGGACGAGACAGACAGGCGCATTCTGCGCGTATTGCAGCGCAGGGGGCGCATTTCGAACGCCGATCTCTCCGAAGAGGTGCACCTGTCGGCCTCGGCCTGTCACCGCAGGGTCCAGCGCCTGGAAACCGAAGGCTACGTGCGCGACTACGTGGCGCTGCTGGACGCGCGGCGCATGGGCTTTCCCTCGACCGTTTTTGTGGAGATCACCCTGACGGCCCAGGCGGACGAGGTGCTGGAAGCCTTTGAAAAAGCCGTGTCACGGGTGCCGGCGATCCTGGAATGTCACCTGATGGCCGGCACGGCGGATTACATCCTCAAGGTCGTGGCCGAGGACACAGAGGATTTCGCCCGTATCCACCGCCAATACCTGAGCCGCCTGCCGGGCGTGGCGCAGATGCAAAGCTCTTTCGCCCTTCGCACGGTGTTCCGGACGACGGCCCTGCCGGTGTGAAAGCCCGCGCGATCAGTCCTGCTTGGGGTGGTCGTCGTATTGGCCCGAGAGGATGCGTTGCGCGTCTCCCTCGGGGTCGTCGTACTGGTTCGACCGCAGGGTAAAGACGAAAAAGGCCAGCCCCGCGCCCCCCAGCACCAGCGAGATCGGAATCAGGTAGGTCAGGATATTCATGACAAGCTTCCTATCTCAGTCGCAGCGCGTTCAGCGACACGGTAATCGAGCTGGCCGACATGGCCAATGCGGCAATCAGCGGCGAGCAGAGACCCGCCACTGCCAGCGGCACGGCGATGATGTTGTACCAGGTCGCCACGGTGAAGTTCTCGCGGATGCGACGGGTGGCCTTGCGGGCGGTCTGAACCGCCTCGGGGATCGGTGCCAGCGAGCCGCCCAGCAGGACGATGTCCGAGGCCACGCGCGCGGCGTCCAGTGCCGAGGCCGGAGAGATCGAGGCATGGGCGGCGGTCAGCGCCGCGGTGTCGTTCAGCCCGTCGCCCACCATCAGCACATGCGCGCCGTCGCGGCTCATCATCTCGATGCGGGTGGATTTGTCCTGCGGCAGGGCCTCGGCCATCCACTGCGTGATACCCAACCGTTTGGCCAGCGACTCGACCGCCGGAGTGGTGTCGCCGGAAATCAGGATGACCTTGAGACCGGCCGCTTTCAGGGCGGTGACAGCCTCTTCGGCGCCCTCGCGCAGGCGGTCGGTGAAGAGAAAGGCCTGGGCCGGCCCGTCCCCCACACGCAGCCAGGCGGCGGTGCGGTCGGTCTGGCCGCCGCCGACCCAGGTCGCGCGGCCCAGCCGCACGTCCTGGCCGCGCCAGATGCCCGTGGTGCCGTGGCCCGGGATCTCGGTCACGTCGGTCAGAGGTTCGGGCTTGATCCCGGCCTCGCGCGCGGCGTCGGCCAGGGATTGCGACAGCGGATGGCTGGACCCCTGTGCCAGGGCCAGAGCGATTTCCAGGTCGCGGCGGGTGAAATCGCCGAGGTTGGTCAGTTCCGGCGTCCCGGAGGTCAGCGTGCCCGTCTTGTCAAAGACGACCGTGTCGACCTGAGCGAGCCGTTCCAGCGCCGTGGAATCCTTGATCAGCAGCCCGCGCTTGAACAAGCGGCCAGAGGCCGCCGTGGTGACGGCAGGCACGGCAAGCCCGAGAGCGCAGGGACAGGTGATGATCAGAACAGCGGCGGCGATGTTCAGGGCCACGCGCAAATCGCCCGCGTAGATCAGCCAGCCGACGAAGGCGAGGGCAGAAAGGATATGCACGCCGGGGGCATAGAGTTTCGCGGCCCGGTCGGCCAGCGAGGTATAGCGCGAGCGGCCTGACTCGGCGACGGCGACCAGGTCCGCCATGCGGTGCAAAGAGGTGTCACGCCCAACGGCGCTGGCGCGGATCGTCAGCGGGCCGGTCAGGTTGACCTCGCCCGCGCTGACACTGCGGCCCGGTTCCGCGAAGACGGGCAGGGTCTCACCCGTCAGCAGCGACCGGTCCAGTTCAGAAGTGCCGGAGACGATTTCGCCATCCACGGGCATCCGACCACCGGGGCGCACGCTGACAAGATCGCCAACCGCCAGTTCGCCCACCGGGACCTGCGTTTCGCCCTCGTCGGTGACGCGCCAGGCGCGGGGCACCTCCAGCGCGGCCAGTTCCTCGGCCGCAGACCGGGCCACCGACCGCGTGCGGTGATCAAGATAACGGCCGGTCAGCAGGAAAAAGGTCAACGCGATGGCGGCATCGAAATAGGCGTGTTCCCCGGAGAGGCTGGTTTCCCAAAGCGAGGTGCCCACCGCCAGCAGGATTGCCAGCGAGATCGGCACATCCATGTTCAGGCTGCGGGCCGACAGTGCCGTCCAGGCGTTGCGAAAGAAGGGCATGGCGGAGAAACCGACCGCCGGCAGGACAATCGCCGCCGAAATCCAGTGGAACAGGTCGCGCGTCGGCCCCTCTGCCCCGGACCAGACCGCGATCGACAGCAGCATGACGTTCATGGCCGCGAAGCCGGCGACCGCGAGCCGCATCAGCAGGTCGCGCCCGGCCTTGTCGGTGGCCGTTGCCGAAAGCGCCGTGTTGTCAAGCTCATGCGCCTCATAGCCCGCGCCCTGGACCACCGGGATCACATCGGCGGCGGTCAGCTCCGGGTCGGCCTCGATGCTGACCCGTTTCAGGGTCAGGTTGACACGGGCCGAACGGACCTCGGGCACCTTGTCCAGCGCCCGTTCGACGGCAGACATGCAGGCCGCGCAGTGGATCGTCGGCAGGGACAGGACGATATGTGCCTCGCGCGGCGTTTCATGTTCAGCAAGCGCCTGTGCCGCCGGGGCGGCGGCGCAGGCCGGGCAGGCCGAGGCGGGGGGGCGCAGGGTGGCGGTCATCTCAGTTGGTCACCGTCATTTCCAGCCGCTGTTCGAACGGGGTGCCGTCGAGCGCGGTGGCCGTCAACCAGACGTCCCAGTTGCCGGGGCGCAGGTCTTCGTAGGCGACATAGGCATGGCCGTTGAAGGCGAACTCGGGCACGCGGTCCTCGCTGACGTTGGTCGGACGACCGACCGTGGCCGACAGTTTTCCGGCCTGTACCGGACGCCCGTCCTCGTCGGTGATCGAGAGGATCAGCATGTCTTCTTCCAACCGCGCCTCGACATTCCAGCCTAGGGCCTCCTGCGCGGCGCGGCGCTTGTCGAAGGTCTGGCTGGCGACGTAGGAGTTTGCCACCTCGAGCCCGGGGAAGGTGCTGACGGCATTGACCGCCAAGGCGATGTTCACCCCGATGATCACGCCGAAGGCGCCGCCAAAGATGCCCAGCACATGCCAGCCCGTCAGCTTGAAGTCTTTCCTGGCCATCAGTTCGCCGCTCCATTGAAGATCGTGTCGCTATAGGCCCGGTCGCCGTTGGTCAGATCCTCGACCCAGAACCGGAACTCGGTGCGCTCTGCCTCTGCCGGACCGGAATCGGGCGGCGCGATGACATAGACCTTTTGCAGGTAGGTCTCGTTGGCGGGCACGTCCACGGTTTCATAGGGGGTGCCCTCCAGTTGCACGCGCAGGAACTCGTTGCCCTTGACGGTGATCCGGAAGGGCCGGTCCTCGCCGTGCTTGTTCAGCAGCCGGACGTCATAGGTGTTGCGGATCGACCCGTCCGAGAGGGTCACGAAGGTCGGGTTGCGCACCGGGGCCACCGTCATCTCGATCTCGGGGCGGATGAAGAGGGCAAAGACCAGGCCGATGCCGACCAGCGACCACAGGGCCGTGTACATCATCGTGCGGAGGCGGAAGACGTGCTGCCAGACCGGGCGCGGCGTGTTGCCTTCACGCTCGCGCGGTTCGTCCGAAAGGGCGAGATAGTCGATCAACCCGCGCGGCTTGCCGATCTTGGCCATCATGTCGTCGCAGGCGTCGATACAGAGCGCACATGTGATACACTCCAGTTGTTGTCCGTCGCGGATGTCGATCCCCATCGGACAGACGTTGACGCAGGCCATGCAGTCGATGCAGTCGCCCAGGTTCTCGGCGCCTTCGGCTTTGCGGTGCTTGCCGCGCGGTTCCCCCCGCCATTCGCGATAGCCCACGGTCAGCGTGTCTTCGTCCATCATGGCGGCCTGGATACGCGGCCAGGGGCAGGCATAGATGCAGATCTGTTCGCGTGCGAAGCCACCAAAGAAGAAGGTGGTCGCCGTCAGGATCAGCATGGTGGTGTATGCCGCCGGATGAGCCTGCCCGGTCACGAGATCGGTCAGCAGCGTCGGCGCGTCGGCAAAGTAGAAGATCCAGGCGCCGCCGGTGGCCAGGCCGATCAGGAACCAGACCGCCCATTTCGTCAGGCGCAGCCGCATCTTGCGAAAGTCCATCTTTTCCTGCCGGTGCAGCCGCAGACGGGCGTTGCGGTCGCCTTCGATCCAGCGTTCCACGAGGATATAGAGATCGGTCCAGACGGTCTGCGGGCAGGCATAGCCGCACCAGACCCGGCCCAGTGCCGAGGTGAACAGGAACAGCCCCAGCCCGGCCATGATCAGCAGGCCCGCGACAAAGTAGAACTCGTGCGGCCAGATCTCGATCCAGAAGAAGAAGAAGCGGCGGTTGGCAAGGTCGATCAGCACGGCCTGGTCGGGCAATTGCGGGCCGCGGTCCCAACGCAGCCAGGGCGTGATATAGTAGATGCCCAGCGTGATGATCATGATCACCCACTTGAGGTTGCGGAACTTGCCGCTCACCCGTCTGGGGAAGATCGGTTCGCGCGCTGCGTAGAGGGACGGGGGGGTGCTGTCGGACACGGGGAATCGCTCCGTTGGACTCGGGTTCGAGAGCGGTTTACCCAGTGCAGTGGGACAGGAGCTTTGACCTGCATCAATTTTTGAATTTGTGACTCAGCTTTTGCCGGCCTCGCGGCGCAGCCAGGTCAGAAAAGCCTTGAGCGGGGGACGCGGCACGCCGGGGCGCGTGACGATGTGATACCCCTTTTTCCGCTTGTCCTCGAAGAGCTTGCGCAGGCGCCCGGCACGGACGTCGTTTTCCACGAAAACCCCTGCAACGATGGCGATACCCTGTCCGGCGCGGGCGGCCTCCAGCATGTGGTTGCCGGGCAGGGCGGTGAAACCGCGCCCGGCGTCGCGGTCGACACCATGCAGTGCGAACCATTCTGTCGCCTCGTTGGTGCCCAGTTCCTGCAGCCAGTGATAATCCCGCAGGTCGGCGGGTGACGTGATGTCGCGGGTGCCGACAAGATCGGGCGCGGCGACCACCACGATGGGCGAGCTGATCAGCAGATCGGACTCCAGCCCGGGCCAGTTGCCGTCGCCATAGCGCAACGCCATGTCGATGCCGCCCGGTTCCAGTGGTTGCACCAGCGCCGAAGGGTCGATCATCAGGTTGATATCGGGGTGCTTTTCCCGAAACCCGTTCAGCCGGGGCATCAGCCATGCGGCGGCAAAGGTCGGCGTGACCGAGATTTGTAGGGGCCGCGAGGCATCGGCGCCGGTCAGCGCCTCGACAGTCTGGGTGATCGACCCGAAGGCCTCGATCAGGTTGCGGCCTAGGGTCTCTCCTTCGTGGGTCAGGGCCAGCTTGCGCCCGGACCGGTCCAGTAGAGCGACGCCCAGATGGCTTTCCAGCGCGCGCATCTGCTGGCTGATGGCAGCGTGGCTAACATTCAGTAACCCCCCAGCCGCGTTGACAGATCGCGTTTCCGTGTAGGCCGCGAAGGCGCGCAGGGCTGCAAGCGGGGGCAGGGAAGACCAGTTCATATGTAAGCCAGGATTACACTGTGGATTTATTCCTGAGTCGCATGGAAGCGCCGGAAACGTCAAGTTGAGGACAGAACAGGACATGCAAAGGAGACCGAAATGTTCGGAATTTTCGCCAAGAGCTTTCTCACCGCCACCCGCAACGAGCCGCGGGCACCGCATCGCAGCGCGCAGGATATGCCCAAGCTTGGCTGGCTCGACGAGGACCTGCCGTTCCGCAACCACGCCGGACGCCGGAGCGGGCGCGATGATTGACCCGATCGTCTATCGACCCGACCTCTGGCGTATGGTCAACCTGCCGACCGGATGCGCCGCGCCGCGCCCGGATCGCGGAAACCCCGCAGGGACCTTGCCGATGGATCGCCGGTGAGGGGAAAGAGAAGGGCGCTGGTGTCCCAGGAAACGCGCGAACAGGACAGGACACCAGCGCCATGCCCGACCTTTTCAGGCCGGGAAGTCTGCATCGGGATGTTGTTCCCAACGACCTTGACCCGACAATAGCAGGCCGTCGCGTGGCAGCCTTGACTTGCATCAAACCGCCGGATTTCCGTGCGGTTTTTTTTTGATGTTCAGACGCGGTTTTGCCCCCTTGGGCGTCAGGGCGGAAACCTAGGCCCGTGCATGAAAAATCCCCCCGCCTTTCGGCGAGGGGATCGCTTTGTGCCGCCTTGTGCGGGCTGTCACTCTTCCGAGGCTTCGCCCCCGCCCAGGCCGTGAACATAGACCGACACGGCGCGGATCTCTGCCTCGGTCAGGTCGGCGCCGCCCATCGGGGGCATCACGCCGAACCGCGCGTTGTAGACCGTCTCGTAAAGGGTGTCGTAATCGCCACCGTAGAGCCAGATCCGGTCGGTCAGGTTCGGCGCACCCTGGAGTCGGTCGCCGGTACCGTCTTCCATGTGGCAGCCCGAGCAGTTGATGTCGTAGACCTCGGCGCCGGCTTCGGCGGCGGCGGGGTCTTTCGGCTCCTGCCCGGAAAGCTGCATCACGTAGTTGACGACCTGCACGACTTCTTCCTCGACCAGCAGTTCGTCCCGGCCAAAGGCGGGCATCTGCGACCAGCGGGCCATGTCGTTCACTTCGTTGCGGATGCCGTAGCTGACGGTTTCGTGGATGGCCTCGATGGAGCCGCCCCAGAGCCAGTCGTCGTCCAGCAGGTTGGGATAGCCCTTGGCCCCCGCCGCGCCAGAGCCGTGGCACTGCGCACACCAGGTGCGGAAGATCGCGCCGCCGGCGTTGTTGGCGTATTGCAGCAACTCCTGGTCATCCGCGATGGCCGTCAGCTCGACCGAGGCGAGCTTATCGTTGATTGGGCCCAGCTCCGCCTCGTGGTCGGTAATGGCCTTTTCCACGTTGGCGCGGGTCGAGAAGCCCAGGAGGCCCGGGGTTGCCCCCGAAATGCCCGGCCAGGCGGGGTAGGCGATGGTATAGCCGATGGCCCAGACGATGCAGGCATAGAAGGTCCACAGCCACCACTTGGGAAGCGGCTTGTTGTATTCCTGGATGCCGTCCCACTCGTGGCCCGTCGTCTCGTAGTCGAGATCGTCGTTCTTCTTATTGTTGCTCATTTTCCCGGCCTCCTCAGTTTGCGGCGGGTGTGTCGTCGCCCGAAGCGGGCGCGGGGCGGTTCTCGTGACGGAACGGGATGTTGGCCGTGTCCGAGTGGACCTTTCCCGATCCGGGCCGGAAGGCCCAGATCACGATCCCCACGAAGAAGGCGAACATCGCCAGAAGTGCCCAGCTGTCGGCGAGTTGGCGAAGGAAGGAATAGGTTTCCATGTCGTTCCCTCCTCAGCGGCTTGCGTCGGGCGTGAAGGTCGAGAAATCGACCAGCGTGCCCAGCATCTGGAGATAGGCGATCAGCGCGTCTGCCTCGGAGACGCCCGGGGCGCCGTCAAAGTTCCGCACGTTCACGTTCTCGCCATAGCGTTCCAGCAGACCGTCGAAGTCGCTGTCCGGATCGGCCTGCGCCAGGAAGTCGGCCTGTGCAGCTTCGATCATCTCGTCGCTGTAGGGCACGCCCACCAGGCGGTTGGTGCTCATCAGGTCACCGATATAGGTGCCTTCGATCAGCTTGGCTTCGAGGAAACCGTACTTGGGCATGACCGATTCCGGCACAACCGACTGCGGGTTGCGCAGGTGGTCGACGTGCCACTCGTCCGAGTAGCGGCCACCGACGCGCGCCAGGTCGGGCCCGGTGCGTTTCGATCCCCACTGGAACGGGTGGTCGTACTTGCTCTCGGCGGCCAGGCTGTAGTGGCCATAGCGTTCGACCTCGTCCCGCATCGGGCGGATCATCTGGCTGTGGCAGACGTAGCAGCCCTCGCGCAGATAGACCTCGCGGCCCGCCAGTTCCAGCGGCGTGTAGGGGCGCATGCCTTCGACATCCTCGATGGTGTTCTCGAGGTAGAAGAGCGGCACGATCTGCACCAGGCCCCCGATCGTCACCACCAGGAAGGCAAAGATGGCCAGCAGGGTGACGTTCTTTTCAAGGACGGCGTGTTTCTGAAGAATGCTCATGTCCGGTCCTCCTTATTCGGCCGGAGTGGCATGGGCCGTGGCGGCGCTGGCTTCGACAGCCGGCGACCGTTTCACGGTCATCCACAGGTTGTAGCACATGATCAGGGCACCGGCGACGTAGAGCAGACCGCCTGTTGCACGCACCACATACATCGGGAACTTGGCACCCACGGTGTCGGCAAAGCTGTTCACCAGGAAGCCGTTGGCGTCGACTTCACGCCACATCAGGCCTTCCATGATGCCGGTCACCCACATCGAGGCGGCGTAGAGCACGATGCCGATGGTGGCGAGCCAGAAGTGCCAGGACACCATGCTGAGCGAATAGAGCCGCTCGCGGTTCCACAGCTTGGGCACCAAGAAGTAGAGCGCACCAAAGGTGATCATGCCGTTCCAGCCAAGCGCGCCGGAGTGGACGTGACCGATGGTCCAGTCGGTGTAGTGCGACAGCGAGTTCACCGCGCGGATCGACATCATCGGGCCTTCGAAGGTGGACATGCCGTAGAAGCCGACAGAGATCACCATCATGCGGATCACCGGGTCTGTGCGCAGCTTGTCCCAGGCACCCGACAGCGTCATCAGGCCGTTGATCATGCCACCCCAGGACGGCATCCACAGCACGACCGAGAACACCATGCCAAGGGTCGAGGCCCAGTCAGGCAGCGCGGTGTAGTGCAGGTGGTGCGGACCGGCCCAGATGTAGATGAAGATCAGCGCCCAGAAGTGGATGATCGACAGCTTGTAGCTGAACACCGGACGTTCGGCCTGTTTCGGAACGAAGTAATACATCATCCCCAGGAAGCCGGCGGTCAGGAAGAAGCCCACGGCGTTGTGGCCGTACCACCACTGCGTCATCGCGTCTTGCACGCCAGAGAAGACCTGCACCGACTTCGAGCCCCAGATCGAGACCGGGATGGCCAGGTTGTTGAAGACGTGGAGCATCGCGACGGTCAGGATGAAGGACAGGTAGAACCAGTTGGCAACGTAGATGTGCGGCTCTTTCCGGCGGACGATGGTGCCGACGAAAACCGCCAGGTAGGCCAGCCAGACAATTGTCAGCAGCCAGTCGACGTACCATTCAGGCTCGGCGTATTCCTTGGCGTGGGTCGAGCCCAGCACATAGCCCGTCGCGGCCAGCACGATCACCAGCTGGTAGCCCCAGAACACGAACCAGGCCAGGTTGCCGCCCCAGAGGCGCGCGGCGCTGGTGCGCTGCACGACGTAGAAAGACGTCGCAATCAGCGCGTTGCCGCCAAAGGCGAAGATCACGGCGCTGGTGTGCAGCGGGCGCAGGCGGCCGAAGTTCATGTAGCCCTGGGCCCAGTCGAAGTTCAGCGCGGGAAAGGCCAGCTGGGTGGCGATGAAGGTCCCGACGAGGAAACCGACCACGCCCCAGAAGGCGGTCGCGATGACGCCAAAGCGGACGACATCGTCCATGTATTCGTTTTGCGGAGCCGGTGCCGCCGGCTCGTCGGTGTGGCGCAGAACCCACAGAAACATCCCGGCGGAGACCGCCAGGACAATGATCGCATGGATCAGGTAAGCCACATCTCGTGCATAGTTGATTGCGATCATTGAGAATATCGCAATCAATCCCAGCACGATGAGCTTGAGATAGTTCAACATTTTTCGTCCCTTCGTCTGACCCGCGCGATTCGTTGTCCGCAGGGGCGGTTTTAGACTGGGGACGTGTTAGCTATGTTCGCCGAAATGCATCCTTGATCTGCATCAATGGATGGCCACGTGAACATTGACGCGGGTCAAGGTGCGACGAAAGGCGCGGGGCTAGCCTCGGGCCATGCAGCGACGGAGACGCAAATGTCCTTCAAATCCATACTGACCGTGGTCACCGACCACGATCTTCTGACCTCGACCCTTTCGCATGCCGCCATGGTGGCCAAGGCCCATGATGCGCATCTTGGTGCCTTGTGTTTCGGCGTGGATCGCACCCAGACCGGCTATTACTATGCCGGGGCCAACGCGATGGTCCTGCAGGAAACCCTGGAGCGGGCCACGGCAGAGGCCGAAGCTCTGGCAACGGTCGCGCGCCGCGAGCTGGAGAAGGTCGATTCGCTGTGGAGCGTCGATCACGGCGTGGCACAGCTTGCCGACATCGGTCGCCATGTCGCCTCACGGGCCCGGTTCACCGACCTCGTGGTGCTGCCGCAACCCTATGGCGAGGGTAAGGGCGTGGAACTGGAACCCATCCTGGAAGGCGCGCTGTTCGAGGGACAGGTGCCGGTGATGGTCGTGCCAGACGATGTCGAACCAGCGGCCAAGCCCAAGCGCATCGTGCTTGGCTGGAACGAAAGCAACGAGGCCCTGCGCGCGGTACGCAGTGCCATGCCCCTGCTGCAGCAGGCAGAAACGGTGCATGTTGTGGTGATCGACCCGCCGAAACACGGCCCCAACCGGTCGGACCCGGGCGGGATGGTGTCGGAGTACCTTGCCCGCCACGGCGTCAAGGCCGAGATCGACGTGCTGGCGAAGACGATGCCGCGTGTGTCCGATGTCATGCTGCGGCACGTGTCGGACATCAGTGCCGATATGGTCGTGATGGGCGCCTACGGCCATTCGCGCTTCCGCGAGGCGATCCTGGGCGGGGCCACCCGCAACATGCTGGAACAGGCGGGCGTGTCGGTCTTCATGGCCCACTGACGCGGTCGCCGTGACGGGACCGGGGCCGTTCGTGTCTGGAACACGGGCGGCCTTTTTTGGGCCGCACGGGTGTCAGGCGGCGGGCGGGAGAATCCGCCCGGCTCCGATCCGCACGGACGACCCCTGCACATGGATCGTGTCCAGCGCTCCGTCGGTGGTCTGGATGCGCAGCCCGATCCGGCTCGGGCGACCCATGTCGATCCCCTGTTCCAACACCAGCCGCGATTCACCCGGCCCAAGCGCACCCGAGGCCAGAAGCTGGGCCGCGAAGATGGCCGAGGCCGAACCCGTGGCCGGGTCCTCGGGGATGCCTTCCCCGGGGGCGAACATGCGTGCGGAAAAATCCGTGTCCTGTCCCGGCGTGTACAGGTAGTGCGAGCCGAGACCGGAGGCGCTGCACAGCGTCTCCCAGGCAGCGCCATTGGGGCGCGCGGCTTTCAGGGCAGCACGGTCGCGCACCGGGATATAGCCAAAGGCGGGTCCCCCCTGCCACAGGGCCGGGCGGTGGCCATCGAAGCCGATCTGGTCGGCCGAAAGGCCAAGCGCGGCGGCGATATCCTCGGGACCTGGCATTTCGCCGGTATTGGCGGCGTGCGGCAGTACCGGCGCGCGGAACTCTGCGCCCAAACGCCCCGCGCGGCGCCAGACCTGCACCGGAACCAGTCCGGCCACCTCTTCCAGCGTGATGCGGGTCTCGAAATCGCCCTCGGGCGCGTCTTTCAGCGCCAGATGGATGGCACAGCCGATAGTGGGATGCCCCGCAAAGGGGATTTCCGCAGTGGGAAAGAAGATCCGGACGCTGGCGGTATGCGCCGGGTCGGCGGGCGCGCGGACAAAGATCGTCTCGGACAGGTTGAACTCCCGCGCGATGGTCTGCATCGCGGCGTCGCTCAGCCCGTCCGCATCCTCAACGATGGCCAGCGGATTGCCGGCATAGGCGGTTTCGGTGAAGACGTCGCAGGTGAAAAAGGGCAGTCCCTCAGACAAGCAGGCCACCGTCCGCGTCGTCCCCGGCCTCGTCCATCAGGCGGGACATGTCCGGAACGGTGACGTGGCGCTTGCCCTCCAGTTGGATCACACCGTCCTTTTTCAGGGCCGAGATCTGGCGGCTCACGGTCTCCAGCGTCAGGCCCAGATAGTCGGCCATCGCCTCGCGGGTCAGGGGCAGGTTAAAGACGATCGGGCCGGCAGCGGCACCACGCTTGTTCAGGGTCGCATCGCGGCGGGCGATGATCGACAGGAGCGAGGCAATCTTCTCGCGCGCGGTCTTGCGGCCCAGGACCAGCATCCATTCGCGCGCGGCATCCAGCTCGTCCAGGGTCATTTCCAGCAGGCGCTGCGCGATATGCGGCGTGCGTTTCATCAGGTCTTCGAAGGGCGCGCGGCGGAAGCAGCACATCACCACATCGGTTGTCGCCACCACGTCATAGGCCGCGGTGTTGCGTCCGGGGCGGCCCACGAAATCGCTTGGCAGCAAAAGACCCACCATCTGCGTCCGGCCGTCTTCCATCGCCTGGCTCAGGGTCGCGATTCCGGACACGACGGAGCCCACGAAATCCATGCGGTCGCCGGCCCAGATGATCGACTGGCCGGCCTCGAACTTGCGGTAATACTTGATCTGCTCGAGCCGCTCTAGCTCGTCGCTTTCGCAGCGTGCGCAGACCGCTCGGTGGCGGATCGGGCAGTCGCTGCAGTCGGGTGCGACACTCAAGCTTCGTTCATTCAGCATATCGCCTGCCTTTTGTTGATCTGCGTCAAAGCCCGGCGCTTTTCCGTGCCCTAACCGTACGCGTATGGCGAACCGAACTCAACTCGCGCGGCTTGGACTCTTTGACGCCAGAGTGCCGCGATACACGTCCTATCCGACCTCACCGCACTTCGATGGCGACGTGGGGCCGGCGCGATTCGACGAGTGGATTCGCTCTGTACCTGTAGATGGTAACATATCCCTTTATTTGCATGTACCTTTTTGCCGCAGGTTGTGCTGGTTCTGCGCCTGTCGAACGCAGGGAACGGCAACCTTGGGCCCGGTCGAAAGCTATGTGACCGTCCTGGAGCAGGAGCTGGAGCTCTTGCGCGGTGCCTTGCCGCAGGGCGTACGCCTGTCGCGGCTGCACTGGGGCGGAGGCACGCCAACCTTGCTGACCCCCGACCTGATGAAACGGCTGATCGCGGCGACCCGGCGGGTCGCCGATTTTGCTGAAGGCTACGAGTTTTCCGTCGAGATCGATCCGAACGAGATCGACGCCGCCCGGTTGGATGCCCTGGCCGAAGGAGGCATGAACCGCGCCTCGATCGGCGTGCAGGATTTCGACCCGCAGATCCAGGGCGCGATCGGTCGCGAACAGAGCTATGACATGACACGCGCGGCGGTCGAACTGATCCGTGCGCGCGGCGTCGAAAGCCTGAATGCCGACATCCTGTTCGGGCTACCGCACCAGACCCGCGCCCGCATCACCGAGACCGTGCAAAAGCTGCTCAGTTTCGCACCGGATCGCGTGGCGCTCTACGGCTATGCGCATGTTCCCTGGATGGCCAAGCGGCAGCAGATGCTGCCGTCGGACGCGCTGCCCACGCCGCAAGAGCGGCTGGAGCTATTCGACACCGCGCGGCGGCTGTTCGTCTGGGACGGATACGCCGAGATCGGCATCGACCATTTCGCCACCCGCGACGATGGGCTGGCCATCGCGCAGCGCAACGGCACCCTGCGGCGGAATTTCCAGGGCTACACGGACGATACCTCGGATGTGCTGATCGGGCTGGGCGCATCGTCGATCTCGAAGTTTCCGCAGGGGTTTGCGCAGAACGCGCCCGGGACGTCCAAGTACATTGCCGCCGTCCGCGACGGCCAGTTCGCCACCGCGCGCGGCCATACCTTCAAAGGGGACGACAGGCTGCGCGCCCGGCTGATTGAGGCGTTGATGTGCGATTTCCGCATCGACGCCGCAGAGATCCTGCGCGATTTTGACATCTCGCGTGAGGCGCTATTCACCATGTTCCGCGAGGCGAACACCCGGTTCGAGAACATCCTGGTCATCAGCGACAACGGGCTGTTCATCCCGCAAGAGGCACGGCCGCTGACACGCATCATCGCGCGTGCCTTTGACGCCTACGACCTGTCCAAGGCAGGCCATTCCAGCGCGATCTGATCCGGTCAGGCGGCGTCGAAGGCCGCCGCCAGCAACTCGCGGGTATACTCCGTCTGTGGCGCGTCAAAGATCGCATTGGCGGGGCCGTATTCCACCACGTCGCCCTGTTTCATCACGATGACCTTGTGGCTCATCGCGCGCACCACCTTCAGGTCGTGGCTGATGAACAGATAGGCAAGGTCGTACTTGCGCTGAAGGTCGCGGAGCAGATTCACGATCTGCACCTGTACCGTCATGTCCAGCGCCGAGGTCGGCTCGTCCAGCACCAGCAGCCGGGGGCGCAGCACCATCGCGCGGGCAATCGCGATGCGCTGGCGCTGACCGCCGGAAAACTCGTGCGGGTAGCGGTGCATGGTCATCGGGTCCAGGCCCACCTCGGTCATGACCTCGGCCACCAGTTCGCGGTGCGGGCGGCCATCCGGCGCGCCGTGCACCTCCAGCCCCTCGGCGATGATCTGTTCGCAGGTCATGCGCGGGCTGAGCGAGCCGTAAGGGTCCTGAAAGACGATCTGCATTTCCGAGCGCAGCTTGCGCAGCCGCTTGGTGGACCAGGCGTTCACGTCCTGGCCGCGATAGGTGATCCCGCCCTCGGACTTGATCAGCCGCATGATCGCCAGCGCCAAGGTTGTCTTGCCCGAGCCGCTTTCGCCCACGATGCCCACGGTTTCGCCGGCGCGCACTGCGATGGTGGCGTCGTTGACAGCCTTGACGTAGCCGACTGTTCTTTTCATGAGACCACGGTAGATCGGGAACCAGATCTTGAGGTTGTCGGTCCGGGCGATTTCCTCGGCATCCTCGTCCACCGGGTCCGGCGTGCCGGTGCTTTCGGCGGACAGCAGCATCTGCGTATAGGGATGTTTCGGCGCCGCGAATATCTCTTCGGTCCGGCCCTGTTCCACGATTTCGCCGTTCTGCATCACGCAGACCCGATCGGCGATGCGCCGCACGATCCCCAGGTCATGGGTGATGAACAGCAGGCTCATGTCCTCCTCGGTCTTGAGGTTTCCCAAGAGATCGAGGATCTGTGCCTGGATCGTCACGTCAAGCGCGGTGGTCGGCTCGTCCGCGATCAAGAGTTCCGGCCCGTTGGCCAGCGCCATCGCGATCATGACCCGCTGCCGCTGTCCACCCGACAGCTGGTGCGGGTAAGAGCCCAACCGCGTTTCGGGGTCGCGGATGCCGACCTTGTTCAACAGCTCGATGATCCGTTCCCGTGCCTTGGCGCCGGTCAGCCCCTGGTGCAGTTCCAGGCTTTCGCGGATCTGCTTTTCAAGCGTGTGCAGGGGGTTGAGCGATGTCATCGGCTCCTGAAAGATAAAGCTGATGTCATTGCCGCGCACGTTGCGCAGGCGCTTGTCCTGCGCGCCGATCATCTCGGCCCCGTTATACAGCACCGAGCCTTCGACACGGGCGGAGTCGCCTAGCAGGGACACGGTCGACAGCGCGGTGACCGACTTGCCAGAGCCGGATTCCCCCACCAGCGCCACGGTTTCCCCCTTCTGGATGTCAAAGGACACGCCCTTGACCGCGGGAACGGTGACGCCGTCCTGCCGGAAGCTGACCTTGAGGTTCTGGACCTGAAGCAATGCGCTCATGAGAAGGTTTTCCTGGGGTCGAATGCGTCGCGGACACCTTCGAAGATGAAGACCAGCAGCGACAGCATGATCGCGAAGACCGAGAAGGCGGTGAAGGCCAGCCAAGGCGCCTGCAGGTTCTGTTTCGCCTGCAGGGTCATTTCACCCAAGGACGGCGCCGAAGAGGGCAGGCCGAAGCCGAGGAAGTCGAGCCCCGCAAGGGTCGAGATCGTGCCGGTGACGATGAAGGGCATGAAGGTCAGCGTGGCCACCATCGCGTTGGGCAGCATGTGCCGGAACATGATGGTCCAGTTCGAGACCCCCAGAGCCTTGGCCGCGCGGACGTATTCCAGGTTGCGCGCGCGCAGGAATTCGGCCCGCACCACGCCCACCAGCGCCGTCCAGCCAAAGAGGATGGTGAGAAAGACCAGCAGCCAGAAACTTCGCCCGAGGATCGCGAAGAGGATGATGATGATATAAAGCGAGGGCGTCGCCCCCCAGATCTCGATCACCCTCTGGAAAATCAGGTCCAGCCAGCCGCCGAAATAGCCCTGCAGCGCGCCCGCCACGATGCCGATGACAGAGGCGCAGGCGGTGACGATCAGGGTGAACAGGATCGACAGGCGGAAACCGTAAATCACCCGCGCCAGCAGGTCGCGCTTGCCCTTGTCCGTGCCCAGCCAGTTCTGTTCGTTGGGCGGCAGGGGCGCGGCCCCGCGCCGATCCACCGGCGTGTCGTAACTGTAGGGGATCAGCGGCCAGAGGATCATGCCCTTGTGGAAACCGTCATCGGTCAGAACGCCGGCCTCGGCGTCCTCGATCATCCCTGCCGGGTCGTCGAAACAGGCGTCCAGCCCGCCGGTGATGATCAGGCAACGTACTTCGGGGTCGCGATAGGCGGCCTCTGTCCGGAAATCGCCGCCGAATTCCGTTTCGGGGTAGAAGTTGAAGATGGGCGTAAAGGTCTCACCACGATAGCGCACCATGATCGGCTTGTCGTTGGCGATGAACTCGGCAAAGAGCGACAGGCCGAAGAGGATGAGGAAGATCCACAAGGACCAAAGCGCCCGGCGGTTGCGCTTGAAGTTGTTCCAGCGCCGCCTGTTCAGGGGCGACAGGGAAAACAGGCCCTTTTTCGGCTCCGGCGGGACGGTGACGGCGGGCTTGGTGTCGGGCGTGCTGTCAGGCTGCGGATTTGCGACCATGCCTCAGCCCTCCCGCTTTTCGAAGTCGATGCGCGGATCGACGACGACATACATCAGGTCCGAGATCAGCCCGACGAAAAGCCCGATCATCGAGGTGATGAAGAGCGTGCCGAAGATCACCGGGTAGTCGCGCGCCACCGCTGCCTCGAAGCCGAGCCGCCCCAGACCGTCGAGCGAAAAAATCGTCTCGATGATGATGGAGCCGCCGAAGAAGACGCCGATGAAGACACCGGGCAGACCGGCGATGACGATCAGCATGGCGTTGCGGAAGATATGGCCATACAGAACGCGGTCCTCGGACAGGCCCTTGGCGCGGGCGGTCATGACATAGTGTTTCTTGATCTCGTCCAGAAAGCTGTTCTTTGTCAGCAGGGTCAGCGTCGCAAAGGCCGAGATCGTCGAGGCAGTGATCGGCAGGGCGATGTGCCAGAAGTAGTCGACCACTTTCATGAAGATGTTGAGGTCTTCCCAGTTGTCCGACACCAGCCCCCGGATCGGGAAGATCTGCCAGTACGACCCACCGGCAAAGAGCACCAGCAGCAGGATGGCAAAGAGAAAGCCGGGAATGGCATAGGCGACGATGATGATGCTCGACGTCCAGGTGTCAAAGCTGGTCCCGTCCCGGACGGCCTTGCGGATGCCCAGCGGGATCGAGATCAGGTAGGCCAGCAGCGTGGACCACAGCCCCAGCGAGATCGAGACCGGCATCTTTTCCAGCACCAGGTCGATCACGCCGATCGAGCGGAAATAGCTCTCGCCAAAGTCGAACCGCATGTAGTTCCACATCATGTTCAGAAAGCGTTCCAGCGGCGGCTTGTCGAACCCGAATTGCCGTTCCAGGTCGGCGATGTATTCCGGCGGCAGGCCACGGGCACCGGCATAGGTCTCGTCGCCCGGGGTCATGCTGCCGGCATCGGGCGCGTCCGCGCCGCCCGCAAAGCCGCCGAATACGTCACCCTGGCCCTCGATCTGGGCGATGATCTGCTCGATCGGGCCGCCGGGCACGAATTGGACCAGCACGAAGTTGATGATCATGATCCCCAGCAGGGTGGGGATGATCAGCAATATGCGTCGGAGGATGTAGGCTCCCATGTCAGTCCAGCTGACCTTCCGCCTTGAGCGCCGCTTCCTTCTCGGGGTTGACCCACCAGAAGCTCAGGTAGCCCAGGCCGTAGGGCGGGATTTCTTCGGGATGTTCGTACATGTCGTAGTAGGCCACCCAGTAGTCGGCGATATACCCGGTCGGGATCACGAAGAACTCGTAGCGCAATGCGCGGTCGAGCGCCATCAGCGCCGCGTCGGTGTCCGCCTGGGTCTCGGCATCGAAACTGGCCGCGATGATCGCGTCGACCAGCGGGCTGGCAAGGCCTGCGGGGTTGAACAGGCTGAATTCGGCCTCGCGCGATCCATACATCTGCGTCAGGCCGCCCCCCGTGGACAGGAAGGCGCCGTAGCGCGAGGAATAGAGCATGTCGTAGTCGCGTTCGCGCCGCCGCAGCGTGTATTGCGAGGGGTCGATCCGCTCAAACTTGGCATCGACGCCGATCTGCACGAGGTTGCGGACAAAGGATTCATGCATGGCCTCGACCGAGGGTTCGATATTGGTCGGGATCAGCATGTTGACCTTCAGCGTCTCGCCGGCCTCGTTGCGGCGGATGCCGTCGTCGCCCACTTCCCAGCCGGCCGCTGACAAGAGCCGCGAGGCCGCGCGCAGGTTGCCGCGGTCGGGAAGGCGGGCCGGGTCGGAAGAGTGCATCACCCGCACCGGCTCTTCCAGCATGTCCGCGGGGACGATGTCACCCAGAGTCTTGAGGAAGTCCAGCTCGGCGCCCTTGGGCACGTCCTTGGCCTCGACCGGGGTGCCTTCGACAAAGGAGCTGCGCGGGGAATAGAGACCGTAGAGCAACGACTCGTTCGACCACTCAAAATTATAGGCCAGGGCGATCGCCTCGCGCACGCGCTTGTCCTGCAACTGCGGCTTGGCCAGGTTGAAGACGAACCCGGTGGGGTTCGGCGGGCTGCCGTCGGGGATTTCCTCCAGCTTGACGACGCCCTCATCGACCTTGGGGAAGTTATAGGCCGTGGCCCATTGCTTGGGGTCGCCTTCCACCTTGAAGGTATAGGTCCCGGCCTTGAAGGCCTCGAAAGAGGCGGTCTGGTCGGCGAAATACTCGACTCGGATGCTGTCATAGTTGTAGCGCCCCGTGTTGTAGGGCAGGTCCTTGCCCCAGTAATCGGGATCGCGCGTGTAAACGATGTTGCGGTTCACCTCGTAGGTGTCCAGCCGATAGGGGCCGGACCCCAGGGCCACCTCCAGCCGGGGTTCGTCCAGCCGGCGGTTCTCCGGGTCGGCCTCGAACCAGGCCTTGGAAAAGACCGGGGTCGACCCAACCGTTTCGATCCGCGACCGCTTGGTCAGGTCCGGGTCGAAGGTGAATTTCACCGTGTAGGTGTCCAGCGCCTCGGCGCTGGTGACCATCCGGCCCACTGCCTGAGCGTAAGACGGCAGGCCCTGTGTGATAAACAGCTTGTGCGAATAGACGACGTCCTCGGCGGTGACGGGGGTGCCGTCCCAGAACTTGGCGTCCTCGCGCATGTGAAAGATCACCCAGTCGCGGCTTTCGGGGTATTCGATGCTCTCGCAGAGGATGCAGTAATACTGGCCCACGGAATCCTCGACCGACTCGATCAGTTGGTCGTACATCACCGTTGTCAGCGTGCCGGGGCGGCCCTTGCGCGAATAGGGGTTCAGGCTGTCGAAGGTGCCGGTGGCACCGATCACCAGTTCGCCGCCCTTGGGGGCCTCCGGGTTGACGAAATCGAAATGCGTGTAGTCGGCGGGGTAGTCGAGATTGCCGAAGTAGGAATAACCATGTGAGGTGACGGTCTTTTCGTCGCCGTCCTGGGCCAGAGCGGCCACACCCAGCAGCGCCACCCCGATGGCAAGGGCCCCGGTGGCGACAAAACGCAGGTCCGGCAAGGCGCGTGCCCGGGATGCGCTGCGGCGAGGTGGTCGTTTGGCCTGGATCGTCATGGTTATCTCCCTGTCAACCGGCGGTTCGGCCCGGTAATTGAGCGGTCTTGTTTGTTAATTCTAAGCTAAGTTTTCCGCGCGACCACATTCAAGACGAGATTACGGAAACGTCAACGCCTCAAGGGCGGTTCGGGGCCGGGTCGGCGGGGGCTTGCGCGGGAAATGCGCATGAAAAAAGGCCGCCCGGTCGGGGCGGCCCTTTGGAAAGTCGCAAAGCGGTCAGATCAGCCTTCGGTCGTCTGAAGGTAGGCGATCAGGTTGACGCGGTCCTCTGGCTTGGGCAGGCCGGCAAAGCCCATCGCCGTGCCCGGTGCAAAGCTGCGGGGGTTTTCGAGGAAGTGGAACAGGTTTTCCGGGGTCCAGACGTCCGCGGCCTCTTCCAGTGCGCCGGAGTAGCCAAAGCCCTCAACGGCATCCACCTGGCGGCCGACAACACCATTGAGGTGCGGGCCGACGGCATCGTTGCCGTCCAGTTTGTGGCAGGCGCGGCACTTGCCCCAGACGCGCTCACCCTTGCCGGCGTCGGCAGAGGCCATCAGCGTGGCGAAATCAACCTCTTCCTCTTCGACGGGTTCGCCCTCTTCCACCTGGATCGCAAAGCCTGCGGCATGTTCCTCGCCGCCGTGACCGCCGCCGGTGTGATACAGGCTCTCCGCAGCCCATTTGCCCAGGAGAAAGATCAGCAGGGCGCCACAGACGCCGCCGACGATCTTGGTAAAGGTCATGGTATCGAACATGGGAAGCCCTGTCTGCTTGTGTCGCTGTCGGGCGCGTATCTATTGCTTTCCATCCCCTTGGGCAAGCGGTAGAAGGCGCGACCAATCGCCCGCGTGCGGCGGGATTTGTGACGAGGGCTTGAGATGACACAGCGGATCGCCTTCCAGGGAGAGCTGGGCGCCTATTCCCATCAGGCCTGCACCGAGGCCCGCCCGGGCGCCGAAGTGCTGCCCTGCAAGACCTTTGAAGACGTGATTGCCGCAGTAAAGAGCGGCGCGGCGGATCTGGCCATGCTGCCGGTCGAAAACACCATCTATGGCCGTGTTGCGGATATTCACCGCCTTTTGCCGGAAAGCGGGCTCCGGATTGTCGGTGAGGCCTTCGTGCGGGTGCATATCAACCTGCTGGGCGTGCGCGGCACAAAGCTGGAGGATGTGCGGGAGGCGCATTCGCATATTGTTCTTCTGCCGCAATGTGCGGGGTTCCTGAAGGAACATGGCATTCGTGGCCGCGTCAATGCGGACAATGCCCGCGCCGCGCGCGAGATCTCGGAACGCGGCGATCCGGCGGTGGCGGCCCTGGCCAGCGAACTGGCCGCGGATATCTACGGGCTGGACGTGCTGGCAAAGCATATCGAGGACACCGATTCCAACACCACACGCTTTTTGTTGATGCAGGTGCAGGGGGACACGACGCGCCGGGGCAGCCACGGTATGATGACTACTTTCGTCTTTCAGGTACGCAACATCCCCGCTGCGCTTTACAAGGCGATGGGCGGGTTTGCCACGAACGGTGTCAACATGACCAAGCTGGAAAGCTACATGGTCAATGGGTCCTTTACCGCGACACAATTCTATGCCGACATCGAGGGCCATCCCGAGGACCCCGGCGTCAAGCGCGCGCTCGACGAGCTGGACTACTTCACCGACATGCTGGAAATCCTGGGCGTTTATCCGCGCGACCCGCGCCGCGACTGACCCGGCCCCGCCCCTGTGTCCGCAGGGCGGCAAGCCGGGACTGAGCTGCCGCTCGGGCCAGGAATTCACCCGTCAAATCAGCAGTCCGCCCGCCCCCTCGTGGCGCAGCAGCCAGACCTTGGTCTCGACCCCGGTGCCGCCGGAAAACCCGCCCAGCCCGTCGCGGCCCAAAACCCGGTGACAGGGAATGATCAGCGGAATCGGGTTGCCGCCGCAGCCGCGCCCCACGGCCTGTGGCGGCGCGCCAAGGGTGCGGGCGATGTCGCCATAGGTCAGGGTCTCTCCATAGGGGATGGAGGCGATCTGCGCGCAAACCTGTTGCTGGAACAGGCTCGCCTCGACCCGCAGGGGCAGGTCGAAGGCGGTCAGGCGCCCGGCGAAATAGGCGGCCACCTGGTCCGCCGCGCGTCGCAGCAAGGGCGTATCGTTGCTTGCGCCGCTCTGGCGCCAGGTGGCGCGGGTTATGGCGCCCTCGGTTTCGGTGATCTCGAAGGGGCCGGTGGGGGTGTCGACGCAGGTTTGCGGCATCAGCCTGCCCACGCCCGGATCGCGGCGGGCCGCTGGTGCTGTGCCAAGGGGGCCAGGCCAGTCTGCGCGTGCTGCCGGGGGCTGTTGGAGGGCGACGTCATGGGGAAAGGCTAGGGGCCAGCGACGCGGCGCACAAGTTTCATGTCGCAAACGGCGCGGACCGGGCACAGGGTGGCGTCGCAGGCTGTCCGCAAACAGGGAGAAACGGATGCAAACGGGATTCATCGGACTGGGCGCGGTGGGCGCCAAGCTGGCAGGCAACCTGCTGCGCAATGACGTCGGACTGACGGTCTTCGACCTCGACGAGACGCGCCTGGCCGGGATGGTCGCAGAGGGCGCCGAGGCGGCGGGATCGGCGGCAGAGGTCATGGCCCGCTGCGACGTGGTCATCACCTCCCTGCCCAGTCCTGCCGCCTCTGAGGCGGTGCTGGCCGAGTTGCTGCCCGAGATGGGGCCGGGCAAGACCTGGGTCGAGATGTCGACCACCGACCCGGCGGTGATCGTGGCCCAGGCGGCGCGGGTCGCCGAAACGGGCGCGGTCGCCATCGAGGCGCCGGTGTCCGGCGGGTGCCACAGGGCGGCAACCGGCAATATCGCGGTCTTCTGCGGCGCCCCGCGCGACAGTTTCGAGGCGGTGCTGCCGCTTTTGACGATCCTCGGGCGGCAGGTGCTGCACACCGGCGAGGTTGGCACCGCCTCCAAACTGAAGGTCATGACCAACTACCTGGCCACCGCCAACCTGCTGTCGCTCTGCGAGGCGCTGACGACGATGCAGGCGGCGGGGCTGGACATGGCGACGACCTTTGAGGCGATCCGCATTTCCTCGGGCACGTCCTTTGTCCACGAGACCGAAAGCCAGCTGATCCTCTCCGGCAGCCGTGACGTGGATTTCACGCTGGACCTGGTGATGAAGGATGTCGGCCTGTTCCAGGCGCTGGCAGAGGCCTATGGCGTACCGCTGGAACTGTCGCCGCAGGTGATCGCGATGATCCGCGACGGCCAGCAGCAGATGGGCGAAAGGGCGCAGTCCGACCGGATGATCGAGCGGCTGGAGGTCGCGGCGGGCATCTCGGTGCGGGCGCCGGGGTTCCCCGAGACGCTGGTGGACGAAGAGCCGCCCGCCCGTGGTGCCGAAGTGGTGGTGCGGCGCTAGCGTCTTGGGTGCGACGGGTATTCGGATCAAGAAGAAGCCGGGCGCGCGGCCTAGAGATGGCCAAGGTCGCGCAGCACCTCTTCGAGGTCGGCCTGCCAGTCGGGGCGGCCGAGATTGAAGGCCTGGGTGAGCGCGGTGTTGTCGAGCCGCGAGTTCAGCGGGCGCGCAGCCGGGGTCGGATAGGCGCTGCTGGGAATGTCGACCACCTCGGGCGTCAGTCCCGCGCGGGCAAAGATGGCGCGGGCGAAATCGGCCCAGCTGACATCCGGGCCGCCGGACAGGTGATAGGTGCCGGCCTTCTCCGGATGTTGGCACAGCGCCTCGGCCACGGTCAGGCAGGCCCGGGCGATGGCGGCGGCAGAGGTGGGGCCGCCCAGCTGGTCGGCGACGATGGTCAGCCGGTCGCGTTCCGCGCCCAGCCGCAGCATCGTCTTGACGAAATTGTTGCCATGCGCGGAAAACACCCAGGAGGTCCGCAGGATGGCATGGGGGCCACCCGCCGCGCGGATACCGGTTTCGCCCGCCAGTTTCGACCGGCCATAGGCGTTGATCGGATTGGTGGGATCGTCCGGGGACCAGGGCAGGGTGCCGGATCCGTCAAAGACGTAGTCGGTCGAGATATGGACCAGCGGCGCGCCGATCTCGGCACAGGCCCGGGCCATTGCCGCGGGGGCCGCGCCGTTGATCGTGGTGGCAAGCGGCTCTTCGTCCTCGGCCCGGTCCACGGCTGTGTAGGCGGCAGCGTTGATGACGACGCGGGGGCGATGGCTGTGGATCACCTCGGCGCAGGCCTCGGGGCGTGCCAGATCGGCTTGATCGCGGCCCAGCGCGGTGACATCGCCCAGGCGTTGCAGCTCTGTTGCGACCTGTCCGGTCTTGCCGAAGAGCAGGATCATGCGCCCACGCCCAGCCGTTCGCCCACACCCTGCCGGGCCTGAAGGGCGCGCCACCAGGCTTCGTTCGCAAGATACCAGTCGACGGTCCGTTCCAGCCCTTCATCCACCGTCACCGAGGGGCGCCAGCCGAGTTCCTCGCGGATGCGCGTCGGGTCGATGGCATAGCGGGCGTCATGGCCGGGCCGGTCGGTCACGAAAGTGATGAGATCGGCGTAGGACCCGCTGTCGCGCGGGCGCTTTCGGTCGAGGATTGCGCAGAGGGTCTGCACCAGGTCGAGATTCGTGCGCTCGTTCTCGCCGCCGATGTTGTAGCTGCGTCCCACCTTGCCCTTTTGCACCACGAGGAGCAGCGCCTGAGCGTGGTCCTCGACGTATAGCCAGTCGCGCACGTTCGAGCCGTCCCCGTAGATCGGCAGCGGCTTGCCCGCGAGCGCGTTCAGGATCACCACCGGGATCAGCTTTTCCGGGAAATGGAACGGCCCGTAGTTGTTGGAGCAATTCGTCAGGACGACGGGCAGGCCGTAGGTCTCGTGCCAGGCGCGTACAAGGTGGTCGGACCCGGCCTTCGACGCCGAGTAGGGAGAGCGCGGATCATAGGGCGTGTCCTCGGTGAACTGCCCCTCCGAGCCCAGCGAGCCAAAGACCTCGTCCGTCGAGATATGGTGAAAGCGGAATCCCTCGGGCCGGCCTTCTCGGGTCCAGTAGGCGCGGGCGGCCTCCAGCAGGTGAAAGGTGCCCATGACATTGGTGTCGATGAAGGTGCCCGGCCCGTCGATCGACCGGTCGACATGGCTTTCGGCGGCCAGGTGCATCACCGCGTCCGGGCGATGCTGCGCGAATATCCGGTCCAGCGCGGCGCGGTCACGGATGTCGGCATGTTCGAAGGCGTAGCCGGGGTGGTCGGCGACCGAGGCCAGGTTGTCGAGGCAGGCGGCATAGGTCAGCGCGTCGAGGTTGACCACCTGGTGCCCGGCGCCGATGGCCTGCCGCACCACCGCCGACCCGATAAAGCCAGCGCCGCCCGTAACCAGCAGTTTCATGCCGCGCCCTCCCAGGCGAAGGGGCTGGCGATCTCTGTCAGCAGGGGGGCTGCGGCGTCTTTATCGCTGAGGATCGGCGGCCCTTCCAGCCCCCAGTCGATGCCGATGGCGGCATCGTCGAACCGCACCGCGCCTTCGCAGTCGGGGGCATAGTAGTCCGAGCACTTGTAGATCACCTCGGTGTCGGGCTCTCGCGTGACGAATCCGTGCAGGAAACCGCGCGGCACCAGCAGTTGCTTGCCGTTGTCCGCGCTCAGCTCGACCCCGATCCAGTTGCCAAAGGTCGGTGAGCCGACCCTGATGTCCACGGCCACGTCGAACAGACGCCCACGCCCGCAGCGCACCAACTTGTCCTGGGCATGAGGCGGCGCCTGGTAGTGCAGACCGCGCACGGTGCCGACCTCGGCCGACAGCGAATGGTTGTCCTGCACAAAATCCATGTCGATGCCCTGTTCGGCCATGCGCTTGCGGTTCCAGCTTTCGCTGAAAAAGCCGCGCGCATCGCCAAACCGGCGCGGCGTCAGGATGAGCACACCAGGCAAGGCGGTGGCTTGAACGTCGAGCATATGGCCCCCATCGGTCCAGAGTTCGGCGCCTGTTTACCCAAAGCAGACGGCAACAGTAAGGCGCAAGCGGGGCGTCTGGACACTGATTGTTTCCCCTTTCGCCAAACTCTTGACAGAGTAGTGCGGCACTAGAGGCGGATTTCAGGGATTTCAGGGGGTCGCATGACCAGGCGCAAGGGCATCATTCTGGCGGGCGGATCGGGCACGCGGCTGTACCCGATCACGATGGGCATCTCGAAACAGCTGGTGCCGATCTACGACAAGCCGATGATCTTCTACCCGCTGTCGGTGCTGATGCTGACCGGCATCCGCGAGATCTGTGTCATCACCACGCCGCAGGACCAGGAACAGTTCCGGCGCACGCTGGGCGATGGCAGCCAGTGGGGGCTGTCGCTGGATTACGTCGTTCAGCCTTCGCCAGACGGGTTGGCCCAGGCCTATTTGCTGGCCGAAAGCTTTCTGAACGGGGCGCCGTCGGCGATGGTCCTGGGGGACAACATCTTTTTCGGTCACGGGTTGCCGGAACAGTTGCGCACAGCCGACGCGCAGGAGGTGGGTGGTACGGTCTTCGGCTACCGCGTCGCGGATCCCGAACGCTATGGCGTGGTGGATTTCGGCCCCGATGGCACCGTGCGCGCGATCATCGAGAAGCCGGCCAAGGCGCCGTCGCCCTATGCGGTGACGGGGCTCTATTTCCTGGACGGCAGCGCACCGGACCGGGCGCGCGAAGTCACCCCCTCGGCCCGCGGAGAGCTGGAGATCACTTCATTGCTGGAAATGTACCTGCACGAGGGGGTGCTGAACGTGCAGCAGATGGGGCGCGGCTATGCCTGGCTGGACACCGGCACGCATGGCTCGCTCCTGGACGCGGGCAATTTCGTCCGCACCCTGTCGGAGCGGCAGGGGCAACAGGTTGGCTGCCCCGAAGAGATCGCCTATCAACAGGGCTGGATCGACGCGGACGCCCTGATGGAGCGCGCCCGCATGTTCGGAAAATCCGGCTACGGCGCCTACCTGGCGCGACTGGTAGAGACATGAGCGATGTGACGACAGAGCGGCGCGGGCGCGTGCTGCTGGTGACTTTGGACCGGCCCAAGGCCAATGCGATCGACGCGGCCACCAGCATCGCGCTGGGTGAGGCGTTTCAGACGTTACAAGAGGATGACACCCTGTCCGTTGGCATCGTCACCGGCGGAGGCTCGCGGTTCTTTTCCGCCGGCTGGGATCTGAAGGCCGCGGCAGAGGGCGAGGCGGCGGATGCCTGGCAGGGCGTTGGCGGCTTTGCCGGGCTGACGGAATACTGGGACCTGACAAAACCGGTGATCGCCGCCGTCAACGGGCTGGCGCTGGGCGGCGGTTTCGAACTGGCGCTGGCGGCGGACATGGTCGTCGCCGCCGATCACGCCGAATTCGCCTTGCCCGAGGCCACCATCGGCGTCGTGCCGGACAGCGGCGGGGTGATCCGCCTGCCGCGCCGCCTGCCGCGCGCGGTGGCGATGGAAATGCTCATGACGGGGCGCCGCGCCGGGAGCGAGGAACTGCAGCGCTGGGGCGTCGTCAACAGTGTCGTGCCCGCCGAACACCTGCTGGACGCGGCACTGGAGCTGGCAAACCGCGTCGCGGCCTGCGCGCCGCTTTCCCTGCAGGCCATCAAGGAAATCGACCGCGCCACCGACGGGCTGGGCGACCGGGAGGCTTTCAAAAGGATGCGCGCCGGAGACCTGAGCGCCTACGGGCGCGTCTACGACAGCGACGACGCGGTCGAGGGCATCGCCTCGGTCTCGGAAAAGCGCGACCCGGTCTGGAAGGGCCGCTGATGCTGGTCACGGAAACCTTCCTGCACGACTGGACCGGAGAGATCGCGGCCCCCCTGACCCTTGTCCGCAACAGGGTCAAACCCGACTGGGTGGACGAATACCACCACCTGAACATGGCCCATTACCTGACCATCTGCGACCAGGCGAACTGGGCTTTCTGGAACTGGATCAACGCGCCCGTGCAGACCATCGAGGCGCGCGCGGGCCATGAATACGCCATCGTCGAAAACCACGTCACCTATACCGGTGAACTGCCCGAGGGCGCCGCGTTTTCCATCGAGACGCAGCTCTTGGACGTGGATGCCAAGCGGTTTGTCCTGTTCCACCGGGTGCTGGACGCCGAGGGTAATCCCAGTGCCACGAACGAGGCCAAGATGCTGGGGTTCAACCTCGACACCCGCCGCGCCGAGGCCTGGCAGCCGCAGGTCGCCGACAGGCTGGCACAGGTGCTGGCGGCGCACCAGGCGCTGGGCACCCCGCCCGAGGCGGGGCAGGGGATCGCGCTGAAACACCGCTGAGGCTTTACTTTCGCCCGGCCACGCCCGAGTTTCGCCCCTGCACGTCCAGGTCAGCAGGAGGAGACGACAGGTGAGCGACAAGGACCTATTCCCGAATGGCTGGGCGCCGACGACACGCTATCCCGACCCTGCGGTGCAATCGCTCGACCCCGCCTTTGACAAGTACCGCCTGCCGCTTGCGGGGGTCGAACGGCTGGCCACGGGCCTGCGCTGGGCCGAAGGCCCGGTCTGGTTCGGCGACGCCCGACACCTGCTATGGAGCGACATCCCCAACAACCGGATCATGCGCTGGACCGAGGAAACCGGCGCGGTCAGCGAGTACCGCGCGCCCTCGAACTTCGCCAACGGGCACACGCGCGACCGGCAGGGGCGGCTGGTCTCCTGCGAACACGGGGGGCGGCGCATCACCCGGACCGAACAGGACGGCAGAGTCACGGTGCTGATGGACAGCTACCAGGGCAAGCGCCTGAACTCACCCAATGATATCATCGTCAAATCCGATGGCACCATCTGGTTCTCGGACCCTGTGTTCGGGATTCTGGGCAACTACGAAGGCTACAGGTCCGAACCGGAGTTGAACCAGAATGTCTATTGCCTGAACCCCGACACAGGCGAGGCCATCGTGGTGGCCGATGACATCCTCGGACCCAACGGCCTGTGTTTTTCGCCGGACGAAAGCATCCTCTACATCGTCGAATCCCGTGGCGTTCCGACCCGCAAGATCCTTGGCTATGACGTCGGCCCGGACGGGTGCAGCCTGTCGAACAAGCGTGTGGTAATAGACGCCGGCCCGGGCACGCCGGACGGGATGCGCTGCGACGTGGAGGGCAACCTGTGGTGCGGCTGGGGCATGGGCGACCCGGAACTTGACGGCGTCATGGTCTTTGCCCCGGACGGGCGGCCCATCGGGCGCATCGCCCTGCCGGAACGCTGCGCCAATGTCTGTTTCGGCGGTCGCGCGAACAGCCGCCTGTTCATGGCCGCCTCGCAATCGGTCTACGCGCTCTATGTCAACGTGGCGGGTGTCAAGGGCGGCTAGTCTGCGCCCCGGCGCCGGTGTTTCTTTGGGCCAAAAATACCTCCGGGGGTTTGGGGGCAGAGCCCCCAACGACCCAAAAAGTGAAAAGCCGCGTTGCCGCGGCTTTTCTCAAGTCTTCAACACTGGGAACAAAGCTCAGTCCAGCGCCGCGTCCGTGATGACATGGGTCCAGGCGCCTTCCGGCTCCTTGGTGATCACCGGGTCCGATCCGCCGGCCAGCAGCGTGTCCACGGTCCGCTGGTAATCCGCCGGGTCCAGCGCGCCGTTCGAGCCCGCGGTCAGCTTGGCGACCTCGCCCATCATGCGGATCTGGTGGCCCTCGGTCTGGGCGCCGGTCTCGTCATAGTCGAGCACGATCATCGCCGCGTCTTCGGGGTTCTCCTCGGCCCATTTCCAGCCTTTCATCGAGGCGGCCACGAAACGGGCCATCTTGTCGACGTACTCGGGATCTTCGAGGTTCTCCTCAAGCACGTAGAGCCCGTCCTCCAGCATCGCGACACCCTGGTCCTCGTACTTGAAGGTGATCAGCTCGGAGGGATCGACGCCCGCGTCGATGACCTGCCAGTATTCGTTGTAGGTCATGGTGCTGATGCAATCCGCCTGCCGTTGCAGCAGCGGGTCGACGTTGAAGCCCTGTTTCAGCACCTCGACAGAGCCTTCGGCCTTGCCGTCGGTGGCAATGTCCAGCTGGCTCATCCAGGCGAGGAAGGGGAATTCGTTGCCAAAGAACCAGACCCCCAGCGTGCGGTTGTCGAGGTCGGCAGGCTCGGAAATCCCGGCATCCTTCCAGCAGGTCAGCATCATGCCCGAGGATTTGAAGGGCTGCGCGATGTTGACCAAGGGCAGGCCGTTTTCGCGGGCCGAGAGTGCCGCCGGCATCCATTCCACGATCACGTCGGCGCCGCCGCCCGCGATCACCTGCGTCGGCGCGATGTCCGGCCCGCCGGGCAGGATCGTCACGTCCAGGTCGGCCTCGTCGTAATAGCCGTTTTCCAGCGCCACGTAGTAGCCCGCGAACTGTGCCTGCGTGACCCATTTCAGCTGCAGCGTGACCTCGTCCGCCGCCAGCGCGGGGCTGGCAAGCCCCAGGGCCGCAACGGCGGCGATCCATGTCTGTTTCATCTTCAGTACCTCCTTGGTGCTTATTGTATTTTGGCCGGTTTTCCGGTCCGGTTATCGGTCGCCCCGGTGCGAGGCGTGCCAGAATGTCATGCGGCGTTCGGCCAGGGCGACGAGGCCATAAAACGCCGTCCCCGAGAGCGCCGAAACGAGGATGGCCGACCAGACCATGCCAAGGTCAAGCTGGCCGATGCTGGTCGAGATGCGAAAGCCAAGCCCCAGCGTCGGGCTGCCGAAGAACTCGGCAACGATGGCCCCGATCAGCGCCAGCGTCGAGCAGATCTTGAGCCCGTTGAAGACAAAGGGCAGGGCGGCCGGCAGGCGCAGAGTCCAGAGCGTCTGGCCCCAGGTCGCCGCATAGGTGCGCATCAGGTCGCGCTGCATCGCGGTGGTTTCCGACAGGCCAGCGACCGTGTTCACCAGCATGGGGAAATAGACCATCAGCACGACGACGGCGGCCTTGGACTGCCAGCCAAAGCCGAACCACATCACCAGGATCGGCGCCGTGCCGACGATGGGCAGGGCGGCCATGAAGTTGCCCAGCGGCAGCAACCCGCGCCGCAGGTAATCGGATCGGTCCACCAGCAGCGCGGTCAGGAAGGCCGCGCCGCAGCCGAAGATATACCCCGACAGCGCGCCCTTGAGGATCGTCTGCACGAAATCGCCCCAGAGCGTACTAAGGTTCTCGGCAAAGCTGGCCGCGATCAACGAGGGCGGCGGCAGGATCACGGTCGAGACCTGCATCCCCCGCACGATCAGCTCCCACATGCCCAGGATGGTCAGGCCAAAGATCAGCGGCACCGCAAGGCGCACCGCGCCCGTGTCCCGCGCCGGCCCGTTCGCCAGCATCACGTTCAGGCCAAAGCCCAGGACCCAGAGCAGAACTGCGAAAATCACCAGAGTCATGGCATCATCCCCATCCGGCGCAGCGTGCGCCTTTCCAGGGCCGCGATGGCATAGACCAGCAGCGCCGCCAGCGCCGCCGCCACCAAGAGCGCGGCCCAGATCTGTGCGGTCTGGCCATAGTAGCTGCCCGCCAGCATCCGCGCGCCAAGGCCGCCTTTCTGCACCGGCAGTTCGCCCACGATGGCGCCCACAAGGCTGGCCGCGATGGCGATCTTGAGCGAGGCAAAGAGGTAGGGGATGGACGAGGGCAGGCGCAGTTTCGTCAGGACCGAGGCAGTCGGCGCGCTATAGGTGCGCATCAGGTCCATCTGCATGGCGTCCGGGCTGCGCAGCCCCTTCACCATGCCGACGACCACCGGGAAGAAGGACAGGTAGGCCGAGATCACAGCCTTGGGGATCAACCCCTGCACCCCAATCGAATAGAGCACGACGATGATCATCGGCGCCAGCGCCACGATGGGAATGGTCTGGCTGACGATGGCCCAGGGCATCACGCTCATGTCCATGACGCGACTATGCACGATCCCCACGGCCAAGCCCACGCCCAGCAGGGCGCCGATCAGGAACCCCAGGAAGGTGGCGTTCAGCGTTACCATCGCGTGATAGACAAGGCTGCGGTTCGACAGCGTCCCCGACCGCACGATCCCGCGCCGCCCGTTCAGTTCCTCGTCGATGGTCGAATCGTAGAGCTCCACCAGCACCTGGTGCGGCGCGGGCAGCTTCGGGCGGTCCGAACTCCAGCTATTTCCAAGCGCGTGGGTGTTCCGAAAGACCAGCGCCCAGTTGCCCATGTCGCGCCGGTCCACGGCGGAGGGCGGTGAGACCTCGACGCCGGCACGCTCTGCCGCCGTCAGCACTTCCTTGACGTTCATCGGAACGACAGCAACGTACCAGATCGCCATCAGCGCCAGCACCATCCCCAGCACGGGCGGCAGACGCAGCCAGCGGGGCCAGCCTCCTGCATTGGCCCGGGTCCCCGGATCGCTCGCCTCAGCCATGTGTCGCCTCCTGGCCCGGGGCGTGGAGGTCCCGGATCAGGTCCGGGACGGGGGCGCGCAGCGTGACAGTCATTCTTCATACCCCGCGCGCAGTCCTTCGCGCACGCGGTGCGCGATCTCGATGAATTCCGGCGTGTCGCGGATGTCCAGCGGGCGCTCCTTGGGCAGCGGGCTTTCGATCACGTCGGTGATTCGGCCCGGACGCGGGCTCATCACCACGATATGCGTCGACAGGTAGACCGCCTCGGGGATCGAATGGGTGACAAAACCGATGGTCTTTTCCGTCTTGTCCCAGAGCTTCAGCAACTCCTCGTTCAGGCGGTCGCGCACGATCTCGTCCAGCGCGCCAAAGGGTTCGTCCATCAGAAGGATGTCGGCGTCGAATGCCAGCGCTCTTGCAATGGACGCACGTTGTTGCATCCCTCCGGACAGTTGCCAGGGGAATTTCTTTTCAAAACCTGATAACTCCACAAGCTCCAGCACCCGTGCCACGCGCTCGGCCTGTTCGGCCCGGGAATAGCCCATGATCTCCAGCGGCAGCGCGATGTTGCGCCCGATGGTCCGCCAGGGGTACAGACCGGCGGCCTGAAAGACATAGCCATAGGCCCGCGCCCGGCGTGCCTCGTCGGGCGTCATGCCGTTCACCGTCAGGCTGCCGCCGGTGGGATGTTCCAGCGCCGCGATACAGCGCAGAAAGGTTGTCTTGCCACAGCCCGAGGGGCCGATGAAGCTCACGAAACTGCCCTTGGCAATGTCGAGGCTGACGTCCTTCAGCGCATGCACCGGCCCGTCATTCGTCTGGAACGTCAGGTCGAGGTGGTTGGCCCGGATGACGGGTGCGGCGGTGGCGGTTTCCGCCTCCGGCCAGTTCGTTAATTCTTCATCGCTCAACACGCGTGATCCTTGTTTGGCGCAGCGGCAGCGCCGCTGTAGGCTGATCATTCAGGATGTTCGATATCGGGGGTGTACCATGACCGACTGCAAAAAGCTGCGCCCGGGGGGCACGTATGACGGCAAGCAAGGCTTTTCCTACTTCGAAGGCATCGCGAAAGAGACGGTCGGGGCGCAGGGGATCTGCATGCACCTGCTGACCGTCCCGCCGGGCGGGCGGGCAAAGGCGCATAAACATTCGACCCATGAAACCGCCATCTATGTCATTTCCGGCCGGGCCCGGATGTACTGGGGTGAGCGGCTGGAGCATTGCATGGAGACGGGGCCGGGCGACATGATCTACATCCCGGCGGACGTGCCCCATCTGCCCCTGAACGACGGCGACGAACCGGCGGTGGCGGTGATCGCCCGCACCGACCCGCACGAACAGGAATCCGTGGTCCTGCTGCCCGAGCTGGAGGCGCTTGTTCCGGCCTGACGCGGTCACGCTCATTCCGGGATCTCCCAAAGCGCCGGGTCCGCGAATTCCACGCTGTTGCCCGCCGGATCGCGGACATAGACAGACCGCGGACCATGCGGCCAGTGGAAATCGCTTTCGATGGCGATGCCACTGTCGGTCAACCGCGTCACCATCGCGTCGAGGTCCGCCCCCGGTACCGAGAAACAGAGATGCCCCGGCCCGCGCGCCCCATGCGGCGGCACCGGCAGGGCGCCGTCCCTGGGCGGTTCCTCTGTGGCCTCGGCGATGAAGGCCAGCACAACCGAGGTCCCGCAGCGAAAGAAGACGTGCCGCCCCTCGACGCGGATGATCTTTTCCAGCCCCAGGATGCCGCCATAGAAGCCCTCGGCGGCGTCGAGGTCATCGACGTAGATGGCGGCCTCCAGGACGCCGGTGAGGGTGGGGGCAGTCATGCCAGCGCTCTCCTGGCCGAAAGGATCTCGTCGCACAACAGATCCACGTCCGTCTCTGTCGTCGCATAGTTGATAATCGAGATGCGGATGATCTGCCGGCCGCGCCATGCGCCATGGCTGGGATAGACCTTGCCGCGGTCGTGGACCCGGGCCAGCACGGCGGCTGTCAGCGCATCGCTGCCGCAGGACAGCGAGATCTGGTTGGCAGACACCTCGTTCAGAACCTCGATCCCGGGGTCTTGCGACAGGCGATCCGCCGCGCGCTTCGCGAGCCGGCAATGCCTTGCCACAAGCTCTTGCACACCGGCGCGACCCAGGTGTTTGAGGATGACATATGACGGAACACCCCGGGCCCGGCGGCTCAGTTCAAGGGTCGAGTCCGAAGGTTCCCATGTGTTGGACGGGTCCGGCAGATAGGCCCCGCGCGCCGTCATCGCGGCCACCAGCGGGCCCCGGTCGCGGGTGATGCACAAACCGGCGTCATAAGGCGCGCTCAGCCATTTGTGCAGGTCCACCGCCCAGCTGTCCGCCTCTTCGACCCCGGCGAGCCGGTTGCGCAGGTCTGGCACCGCGCGCAGCCACAGACCGAACGCGCCATCCACATGGGTCCAGCCGCCGCGCTCCCGAACCATCGGTATGATTTCGGCAAACGGGTCAAAGGCGCCGGTGTTGATCTGCCCCGCTTGCAGGATGACCAGAGGCGGCGCCGCGCACCCCTTCAGCGCGGCTTCGAAGGCCTCGGGCCGGATACGGCCCTGATCGTCGGTCTCGACCCGGATGGCCCGTGCCGCCCCGAACCCGGCATAGCGCAACCCGGCGAGCGGGGCGGAATGGCAGTCGGCGCCGATAAGAACCGGGACCTCGGGGGCGCCGAACATCCCCCGTTCCTCGACGTCCCAGCCCTCGCTGTCCAGCAAGGCATGTCTTGCGGCCATGATCGCCTGGGTATTGGCAACCGTCGCCCCGGTAACCACGCCAACCCCGCTGTCGCGCGGGAGGTCCAGCAGGTCCAGGCACCATCGGCACATCACCTGTTCGATTTCGGCGACGGCGGGGGATTCCCAGGACGAGGCCGAATTCTGCCCCCAAGCCGAAACAAGCATGTCGGCGGCAACCCCGGCGGGCATGGACCCGCCGCAGACATAGCCGAAAAACCGCGGCGAGGCATGGGAATGCAGGCCCGGCGTCGCCGTTTCGACCACCTCCCGGATCACGGCGTCCGCCAGAGCGCCCGTGTCCGGAACACCCTCGCCGAACCGGCCCACCATCGCCTCGGGCCGCACCTCGGGGACGGCCGGGGCCGTGCCCAGGCCGTCACGATAGGCCGCGGCCAGGGTGGCCGCCGTTGCGATGGCCCGCTGTTCATCGGCATTGAGGCTCATGCCCGCATTCCCCGTCTGCGCTCCGGTGACGCTCTCACACCCCGCTCGCCGGGATTCCCGTGCGTTTTACCGGGCGCGGCGCGGTCAGTTCCTTCCACTTCGACAGCGCCTTGTTCGTCGGCGTGCCCGGTGTGCGCTTGACGAATTGACCGTGGCCTTCGCGCGACCGCAGCTCGCCGTCGTGCACCGCCACATGGCCCCGCGTCAGGGTGAAGCGCGGCAGGCCCTTGACCTGTTTGCCTTCGAAGACGTTGTAATCAATGGCCGACACCTGGCTTGCGGCAGTGATGGTCTTTTCCTTTTCCGGGTCCCAGACCACGATATCCGCGTCCGACCCCACCCGGATCGCGCCCTTGCGCGGGTAGCAGTTCAGGATCTTGGCGATATTGGTCGAGGTCATGGCGACGAATTCCTCGGGCGTCAGCCGCCCGGTGCCCACCCCATGCGTCCAGAGCATCGGCAGCCGGTCCTCAAGGCCGCCGGTGCCGTTGGGGATCTTGGTGAAATCGCCGACGCCATAGCGTTTCTGATCGGTGGTAAAGGCGCAATGGTCCGTCGCCACGACCGAGAGAGACCCGGACATCAGCCCGTTCCAAAGGCTCTCCTGGTGTTTCTGGTTGCGGAAGGGGGGTGACATGACGCGGCGCGCCGCATGGTCCCAATCCTGTTTGAAATACTCGCTTTCGTCCAGAGTCAGGTGCTGGATCAGCGGCTCCCCCCAGACGCGCTTGCCCTGCTGGCGCGCGCGCCGGATCGCCTCATGTGCCTCTTCGCAGCTGACATGGACGATATACAAAGGCACGCCCGCCATGTCCGCGATCATGATCGCGCGGTTGGCGGCCTCACCCTCGACCTGCGGCGGCCGCGAATAGGCATGCGCCTCGGGCCCGGTATTGCCCTCGGAGAGCAGCTTTTGCGACAGGTCCGCCACCACGTCGCCGTTCTCGGCGTGGACAAGGGCGATCCCGCCCAGCTCGCCGACGCGCTGGAAACTGGCGAACATCTCGTCGTCCTGCACCATCAGCGCGCCCTTGTAGGCCATGAAGTGCTTGAAGGTGGTGATGCCGCGATCCTCGACGACCGTCTTCATCTCGTCAAAGATCTGTTCCCCCCACCAGGTCACCGCCATGTGGTAGGAATAGTCGCAATGCGCGCGGCCCGACTTGTTGTCCCACATCTGCAGCGCGTCCAGCAGGCCCTGGCCATCGGGCGAGGGCAGGGCGAAATCCACCACCATCGTCGTGCCGCCCGCCAGCGCCGCCTGGGTGCCGCTGTCGAAATCATCGGTGGAATAGGTGCCCATGAAGGGCATTTCCAGGTGCGTATGCGGGTCGATCCCGCCCGGCATGACGTAACAGCCGGTGGCGTCCAGCTCCTCATCGCCTTTCAGGTTCTCGCCGATCTCGGTGATGATGCCGTTCTCGACCAGCACGTCGCCCTTGTAGCTGAGATCCGCCGTGACGATGGTGCCGTTCTTGATGACTGTGCTCATGTGTTTGTCTCCCTGCGTGACGCAGTCCCGGACCTGATCCGGGACCTCAGAGAAACGAGGTGTCCATGATCAAGTCGGACCAGTTCGGATTGATTTCCTTGATGAGAGCGTCTTTCCACGCCCGTCGCCATCGTTTCAGCTTGCGCTCGCGCGCGATGGCCTCCGGCAGCGTTTCGTGGGCCTCGTAGTAGACGAGCTTCCTGATGCGATACTTCGCCGTATGCACGGACCCGAGGCCGGACCGGTGTTCGGCCATGCGTTTCCGCAGGTCGCCGGTCACGCCGATATAGATGGCAGTGTTCGACTGGCAGGCCGCGATATAGGTATAGAACGCCATTCCAGGACATTCGCGCGACTTGGTTAACGATTTCCCAACGCAGTCCCGGGCCTGACCCGGGACCTCTCCCCTCGGCCGACAGGAGGTCCCGGGTCAGGCCCGGGACTGCGTATGCGCGGGGTGGCACCGTCACTCCACGATCTCCGCCGTCTCCACCACCGCGTGGAACAGCACATCCGCCCCGGCCTTGGCCCAGTCCTTGGAAATCTCCTCGGCCTCGTTGTGGCTCAGGCCATCGACGCAGGGGCACATCACCATCGCCGTCGGCGCCACCTGGTTGATCCAGCAGGCGTCATGCCCGGCGCCCGAGATGATGTTCATATGGCTGTAGCCCAGCCGGTCCGCCGCTTTGCGCACCGCCGCGACACAGGTCTCGTCGAAATCCACCGGGTCAAAGCCGCCGACCTTCTCGAACGCTACCTCCAGCCCCATGTGGGTGCAGATCTCTTGCGCCGCCGCCTTCAGCCGCGCCTCCATATCCTTGATGACCGCCAGTTCGGGCGACCGGAAATCGACTGTAAAGACCGCCTTGCCCGGGATCACGTTGCGCGAGTTGGGGTAGATGTCGATATGGCCCGCCGCGCCCACCGCGTGCGGCGCGTGGCTCAGGGCGATCTCCTCGACCTTCTCCAGGATGCGCGCCATCGCCAGCCCTGCGTTCTTGCGCATCGGCATCGGGGTCGATCCGGTATGCGCATCCTTGCCCGTCACCGTCACCTGCGTCCACGACAGCCCCTGGCCATGCGTGACAACCCCCACGTCGATGCCCTCGGCCTCCAGGATCGGCCCCTGTTCGATGTGCAGTTCAAAGAAGGCATGCATCTTGCGCCCGCCGACCTCTTCGTCGCCCTTCCAGCCGATCCGCACCAACTCGTCGCCGAAGGACTTGCCCTCGGCATCCTCGCGCGCATAGGCCCAATCCTGCGCGTGCACCCCGGCAAAGACGCCCGAGGACAGCATGGCCGGCGCAAAGCGCGTGCCTTCCTCGTTGGTCCAGTTGGTCACGACAATCGGGTGTTTGGTCTTGATGTCGAGGTCGTTCAGTGTCCGCAGGATTTCCAGCCCGCCCAGGACGCCAAGCACCCCGTCATATTTGCCGCCGGTCGGCTGCGTGTCCAGGTGGCTGCCGACATAGACCGGCAGCGCATCCGGGTCCGTGCCCTCGCGCCGCGCGAACATGTTGCCCATCGTGTCCAGCCCCATGCTACAACCGGCCTCTTCGCACCAGCGCTGGAACAGGGCGCGTCCCTCGCCATCGGCGTCGGTCAGCGTCTGGCGGTTGTTGCCCCCGGCGACACCGGGGCCGATCTTGGCCATCTCCATCAGGCTGTCCCACAGCCGGTCGGCATTGATGGTCATGTTTGCAGCAGGTGCGGCCATGTCGTATCTCCCCGTGAAATTCCCCGTCTCTCGCGGGCGTTCCGATTTGACCAACCGGTCAAATCAACGCTACCAGAGGTCAGGAGTCAGTCAAGCGTCCTGCCGCCAAATCCGGCAGATGCTGTTAAATAGGGCAGGGGGCGCGTGGCCATGATCGGAAAATCGGCATCGGGACAAGGCGCAAAAGCCGCGCCGCAGACCCGCATCCAGCGGGCCAAGCGCGAGGCCATCCTCGAAGCCGGGCTGACGGTCTTTTCCGAAGCGGGGTTTCGCGGCGCCACCCTGGATCGAATCGCCAGCGAGGCGGGCCTGTCGAAGCCCAACCTACTCTACTACTACCCTTCCAAGGAGGCGATCTACGAGGCGCTTCTGCGCGGGCTCCTGGAAACCTGGCTGGACCCTTTGCAGGCCATCGACCCAAAGGGAGAGCCGGTCGAGGAACTGCTTGGCTACGTCCGGCGCAAGTTGCAGATGTCGCGGGATTTTCCCCGCCAAAGCCGGCTGTTCGCAAATGAGATCGTGCAGGGCGCGCCGCGTATCATCCCGGTGCTCGAGGGCGAGCTGCGAGGGATGGTCGACAGGCTGTCGACCGTGATCGAGGGCTGGATCGCAGAGGGGCGGCTGGCGCCGGTCGACCCGCGCCACCTGATGTTCTCTGTCTGGTCGCTGACCCAGCACTACGCGGATTTCGACGTGCAGGTGCGCGCCGTGCTGAACAACGACGACCCCTATCCCGGGGCTGAGACGCATCTGGAATTGCTGTTCCGTCGCTTGCTGACGCCCTGACCCTACGCCCTAGGGCAGGGATAGCGGATCGCGGGCAAGCGCGTCCAGCCGCCGGGACCACTCCTCGCACAATCCTTCCAGGGTCCCGCGCGCGACGGGGTCCAGCATCTCGTCCAGCCGGGCCCTGTTGGCCCGCGCCTCCTTCGCAACCGCCTCGACCCGGTCCAGCAAGGCTGCGTGATCTTCGAGATGCGCCTGCACCTCGGCGGGCAGCACATCCGGCAGAGTGACGTTCGACGTGCCTGTCCGATCTGGGCCGATCTCGTAGTGGTCCCTGTCGAAGGCACCCGGCCGCTGGCCAACCACCTTGGCAAAGTCGCTGTCCGCGATGGCTTGCGCCTGGACCAACCGTTGAACCCCGGCTGCCGGATCCAGACCTCGCCATGCGTCGGTGTTGAGAGGCAAAGATGCCTCGATCCGACCCAACGCCTGCTCGACGGTTGCCACCAGCTGTTCGATCACCTCGCGGTCGTCCTCATGGGCCTGCGCCTCTGCCCGGGCCGCCGCTGCGGCCCTGTCCTTCAGTGCCCAGTTCCCCGCGGCGCGCGGGGGCGCGTCCACCCTGGTCAGGGCCAGCCTGATCTGAAGCCACCGGAAATCGGCCAGCCAGCGCAGCACTCCGCCATCGTGCAGAAGGCGCATCGCAAGGCACCGATCCACCGGCGCGCCAAGCCCCTCGGTCTCCTGCAAGGCGCGCTTGCGCAGTGCCGACGCCCGCGCGGCGATCCCGGAGACCTCGTCGGCGAGGGGCAGGCGGTCAAGGCTGGCCGTCAGCTTGACCAGGGGGAAGACACCCAGCGTCGGCGCCGCGAAATAGTCGTCCGCCGGGGAAAAACTGTCCCACCCTTCCTCCTCCAGCAGGGCCATCAACGCCCCGGGAAGAACCCGGCCCCCGCTGACCCGGCCCGGGTCAAGCAGTCGCGCACGGATCAGCGTCCGTGCCGTCAGGGTCGAACAGATCGACCGTCCTTCGTCTAGACCGCTGCCGCCCAGGATCTCGACCAGGGCATAGGCCTCGTCCAGCCAATAGGCGGCGGCATCCGACACAGCATCGGTCAGGTCGCCTTGTCCGGCCAAGGGGTGCCGCATTACCCGGATCCCGTAGCCCGCGCGCCCTGCCTTCCAGTCGTGCAGCATCTTGATATGCGCCCTCTGCCCGACCTTCGTTTCCAGAACTTCACAGGGGCTACCCAGAACGGCGCAGTGTGACCATGCCTCGTTCCCGGCCCGCAACGCGCGCTGAAAGGCAACGATATGCGGGTTCCGGGACGGCTGGCTGACAAAGAGAACATCTCCGTCAAGCGGCACGCTCCGCCTGACCAGATCATTGGATGGCCTGGAAAGATCACTGGTTTTCATGGAATAATGGCCTCGGACAACAATATCTTTGACCGGTAACATAGGTTCGGCAGGTCCGGGGTGAAACGGCAGGCCGGGTTGGGTTTCCCTTACCCTATCCGTCGCGGTCCCGCCGGTGCGCCCAGTCGAAATACCGGTCCTCCAGCACCCGTTCGCAGATCTTGAAGACCAGCCAGCAAGCCAGGGCGAGGCTGCCCCAAAGGATCAATTCTCCGACCTGCCAAAGCGCGCCATGCTGGATTGCGGTCCATCCGAATTTCCGCAGGAAGGCAAGGCTCGCCATGGCCTGCGAAAACAGGTTCACGGTCACAAACGCAAAGGTGGCGGCGGTGCCGCCAGCCAAAAGGAAGACCGACGGCGTCGGCCAGCGGGTCAGGTTGAACAGGCGCATCATCTTCCTCCCGCTGGCAGGATGCCAAGCGCGCCGCAGGTGGGCAAGCGTCGGTCGGGCGGGCGTCGAAAGGAAAAGGCGCGCCCGGGGAAGGGCGCGCCTCTGCTGTCCTCGGCAAGTGGTGCAAAGCGCCGCGTTATTCCGCCGCCTTGGCCATCGGGTTGTTGGGATGGGTCGTCCAGTTGGCGTAATCGTCCGACACGGTCTTGCCGGTGCGCGGGTCGGTGCTGCCCGCCTCCATCCGCTCCATCGTGATGCAATCCTCGACCGGGCAGACGTCGATGCACAGGTTGCAGGCCACGCATTCCGCGTCGTTGACCTCGAAGACCCGGCCTTCCTTCATCCAGATCGCCTGGTGGCTGGTGTCCTCGCAGGCGGCATAGCAGCGGCCGCACTTGATGCAGGCGTCCTGGTCGATCTTTGCCTTGGTGACGTAGTTCAGGTTCAGGTACTGCCAGTCGGTGACATTGGGCACGGCCTTGCCGATGAATTCCGACGTCGAGCGATAGCCCTTCTCGTCCATCCACTGGCTGAGCCCGCGCTTCATCTCTTCGACGATCCTGAAGCCATAGGTCATGGCTGCTGTGCAGACCTGCACGTTGCCACAGCCCAGCACCATGAATTCCGCCGCGTCGCGCCAGGTGGTCACGCCGCCGATGCCGCTGATCGGCAGCCCCTGGGTGTCCTGGCTGCGCGCGATCTCGGACACCATCGACAGGGCAATCGGCTTTACCGCCGGGCCGCAATAGCCGCCGTGGCTGCCCTTGCCGTCGATGGTCGGTTCGGGCGCGAAATTGTCGAGATCGACCGAGGTGATGGAGTTGATCGTGTTAATCAGGCTCACCGCGTCCGCGCCGCCGTTCTTGGCCGCGGCGGCGGGCTTGCGGATGTCGGTGATGTTGGGGGTCAGCTTCACGATCACCGGCTTGTCGTAGTATTGCTTGCACCAGCGGGTGACCATCTCGATGTATTCCGGCACCTGGCCGACGGCGCTGCCCATGCCGCGTTCGGACATCCCGTGCGGACAGCCAAAGTTCAGCTCGATCCCGTCACAGCCCGTCTCTGCCACGCGCGGCAGGATCGCTTTCCACGACGCCTCGTCGCAGGGCACCATGATCGAGGCGATCAGCGCGCGGTCCGGGTAATCCGCCTTGACCCGCGCCATTTCCTCGAGATTGGTTTCCAATGGCCGGTCGGTGATGAGTTCGATGTTGTTGATGCCCAGCACACGCCGGTCGGCGCCGTGGACCACGCCATAGCGCGGCCCGTTCACGTTCACGACGGGCGGGCCTTCCTCGCCCAGGGTTTTCCAGACCACCCCGCCCCAGCCGGCCTCAAAGGCGCGGCGGACGTTGTATTCCTTGTCGGTCGGCGGCGCCGAGGCCAGCCAGAAGGGGTTGGGCGAGGTGATGCCCAGGAAGTCGGTTGTCAGATCAGCCATGTCTCGTCTCCCGTTTGGGGTGAGGCGTAGGGCGGGGTTTACCCCGCCGCCGCCATCAGCGTCGCGTGAATGTCCTCTGCGGCGTCGCGGCCCTCGGCCACGGCGACCACGGTCAGGTCCTCGCCGGGCGTGCAGTCGCCTCCGGCCCAGACCCCCGCGACAGAGGTGCGGCCCGTGTCCGTCACCCTGAGTTTGCGGCCCTCCAGGTCCAGCCCGTCGACGGGCGCAAGCGTCTGGCCAATGGCGCGGAACACCTGGTCGGCGGGCAGGCGGGTCGTCTCGCCCGTGCCCTGCAGTTTGCCGTCCACCAGCGCCGTGTATTCCAGCTCGATCTCGCGCACCGCGCCGTTGCCATGCATGGCCACCGGCATCACGTTGAACATCAATCGCACGCCCTTCGAGGCCGCCAGGTCCTGTTCAAAGCCGCTGGCTGGCATCTCCTCGCGCGCGCGGCGATAGGCCAGCGTCACGGTCTCGGCGCCCAGAAGTTTCGATTGGACGGCGGCATCCACGGCGGTCATGCCGCCACCGATCACCACGACGTTGCGGCCCACTGGCAGGGCGGTCAGGTCCGCGCTTTGCCGCAGGTCCGAGATGAAGTGCACCGCGTCCTCGACCCCGGATTTTTCACCCCCCTCGAGCTCCAGCAGGTTCACCCCGGCCAGGCCGACACCCAGGAAAACGGCGTCGAAATTCTCGCGCAGGCCGTCCAGGGAAACCTCGACCCCCAGTGCGCTGCCGTATTCGATGCTGATCCCGCCGATGCCCATCAGCCAGTCAACCTCGCGCGCGGCATAGCCGTCCACGGTCTTGTAGGCGGCGATGCCGAATTCGTTCAGCCCGCCGGGTTTGGGGCGTGCCTCGTAGATCGTCACGGCATGACCCTTCATCGCCAGTCGGTGCGCGCAGGACAGGCCCGCGGGTCCGGCGCCGACCACGGCCACGCGCTTGCCGGTTTCCGGCGCGCGGGCAAAGGGATGGCCCTGCCGCGACATCAGCGCATCGGTGGAATAGCGTTGCAGGCGCCCGATCTCGACCGGCTTGCCCTCGGCCGTTTCGCGCACGCAGGCTTCTTCGCAGAGCGTTTCGGTCGGACAGACGCGGGCGCACATGCCGCCCAGGATGTTCTGTTCAAAGATCGTCTTCGCCGCCGCCTCGGGCTGGCCGGTTGCGATCTGCCGGATAAACAGCGGGATGTCGATTTCGGTGGGGCAGGCGGTCACGCAGGGCGCGTCGTGGCAGAAATAGCAGCGATCCGCCGCCACCGCCGCCTCATGCGCGTCATAAGGCGCGTGAAGATCCTCGAAGTTCCGAGCCAATTGATCCTGGCTGAGGCGCCCGGACTGGATGCCGGGGGTCTGCGGGCTGGTCATGGCCTCTCCCTGTTTTTGTCATGTTCTGAGACTCAGCCTGCCACAGGTCGGAATTTTATCAAACGGTAAAAATTCTGCCCCGGCCAGAAACCTGCGGTTTTCCTGCCCTTTGCCCAGCCGCGCAGCAAAAAGGGGGCCGCAAGCCCCCCTGTCGTCCGCAAAGCTCGCCTGTGATCAGGCGCCGGGCACCAGCACCAGCTGCACGCGGCGGTTCTCTGCCGCGTCGGGACGGCGCGTGTCCTTGAGATAGTCAAAGCCGACGCCCACCGCCTCGATCTGCCCGGTGCCCAGGCGCATGGTGCTCTGGACATAGCGGGCCACGGCATCGGCACGGCGCTGCGAAAGCGATTTGTTGTAGGCGGCGCTGCCCACCGCATCCGTATGCCCGATAAAGATCAGCTTGCTGCCCTTAAGGCCCGGATCGCTCAGCGCATTGGTCAGGGTCGAGAGTTTTGCCATTGCCTGCGGGGTCAGCGCGTCCGAGTCGTAGGCAAAGAGCACCTCCAGGTCGATGGTCGGCAGAGGCTCGGGCGTCTTCGTGCGATCCTCGATCGCGATGGTCCCCCCGGCCCGTGCGGGTGTCGCCGAGGCCGGCGGCTTGGGCTTGCGCTCGACCACGCCCAGGTTCACCACGTCGTCCAGCGTGAACTTCGCGCCACCGCCGAACTCGGCGCTGTCGCAGGCGGACGGGTCGACCAGGCAATCGCGCATCTCGGCGGCGGCAGCATCGGGCTTGGGCGGATCCCCCAGCGAAAAGCTGTCCAGCGTCACCGTGGACTGGGCAAGAACCGCACCGGGCAGGACCAGCGCGGCGGCGAAAAGAGGAAGGAACGTCTTGGTCATTGCAATATCCAGCGTTGGTCAGAAGGAAAGCGAGAAGGTCGGCACGATGACCAGCTGCCCCCGGCGGTTCGCAGCAGCGGCGGGCGCATCGGGCACCTTGAGGTCGTCAAAGCCAGGTTCCACCGTCCGGATGCCCGCCAAGGCCCGCGCGGGCCAGGCGCGGGCGGCAAGGGTCAGACTGTGAAATGAACGGTGCATCGTGGCCCCCGGGAAATACGGGGACAAGATAACCGAAATCCCCATCTTTTTCCACTTACCGCATTTTTTCCAAGCGCGCAGGTAGGGATTTGCTATGCTCCTATCGGATTTGTCTGACCAGAGGATTGCCATGCCCCGCGTTTCCCGCCCGTTTGCTGCTGTCTCTGCCGTGGCGCTTTGTGTCTTGCCCGTCCTCGCCTCGGCCCAGGACGAAATCCAGAAAGAGCTGGCCATCGAGGGCTACAACAACGAGGCGATCTACACCTATTCCAAAAGCGCGGACTTCCGCAGATTGGGCCGGGGCGTCGGCAAGCTGCAGATCCGGACCGATGCGGGCGAAAACCCCTGCACCGCCTTCCTGGTGGATGCCACCCATATCCTGACCAACTACCATTGCATCCCCGGCGTGCTGGAAGATCCGCGCATCGGCGCCACCGAAATCACCTCTGTCACCTGGATCGCCGGTTTCGTCGAGCCGGGACGGGACGAGGAAACCGCGCGGTTCACCGTCAATCCGGTCCCGGTCGAAAGCTCGGCAGAGCTGGATTATTCCGTGCTTGAGGTGACCGGCGTGCCGACCGATCGCTTTCCGCCGCTGCCCCTGTCCAATGCCGCGCCGCTGGAGGGGATGCCCTTCTGGATCATCGGCCACCCGATGGGCAAGTCGCAGCATATCAGCCGCGAGGGCTGCCGCGCCGCGCGCCCGCCGCTGGAAAAGGCGCCCGAAACCCAGTCCGGGCAGCGGGTGCGCCATACCTGCGATACGCTGGGGGGCAATTCCGGCTCTCCGATCATCGACAGTTCCGCGCGCCAGGTGATCGCGCTGCACAATTCCGGCAGCCGCAGGACGGGGGTCAACTACGGCGTGCCGATGTCCGAAATCCTTGCCGCCTCCAAGGTGCTGAATAAAGCCGCTCGGGCCGAGCCAAAGGCCCTGCCGATGCTCATGTCGGCCTTTCCCGCAAGCCTCGGCCTGGGCGGGGAACTGTCGCTGGTCGCCGACATGCCGTCCGACTGCACGCCCGCCTTTGTCGACATCTCGCCCAGCCTGCAACTGACGCCGATCCCGCTGGATATCTTCGAGAAGGTCGATCTCGGCCCCGGCCAGACCCGCTATCAGGTCACGCCCACCAGCCGCTATGCCGTCGTGGTGCAGGAAAAGGACGAAAAGGGCGAACACCGGATCGGCTACCTCTGCAGCAGCAGCGGCGTCAGCGATGCGGCACAGCTGAAATCGGCCTTGCGGCTGGTTGTGGCGGACCTGAACAAGGGTCAGCTTTCGGGCAAGGTCTCGGTCGATGGCGGCACTGTCAGCTATGCCTTCAAAAGCTACGTGATCGAGTGATGCGCATGGTCCGACGGCTCCCCGCCGTGACGCTGCGCTAGTCGGGGGTGTCGCCCCCTGCGCCGTCGAACCGCTGGACAGTTTGATCGGCCTCGATGATGAGGTCTCCTCGCTCGCCTTGGTGCTGGAAAGAGGGCGTCCCGGTCGAGCAGCCGAGCCCCTGCGGGATGGGATCTGATGATCCGCCCGTTGGTGTCCGAATGGGCTTGAAAGATGCCGGTTAACGAAACCTGACCGCTTTGTACGAAATGCTGGAATCGCTGTACGTTTTGTACAAAACGTACAGACCTCGCCCTGCTCAGACGCCGAGGTAACGGTGCGCCATCTCCGGGTCCAGCCCGTCCAGAGACCCGTTCCAGACCGTGCGGCCCCGGTTCAGGATCACCGCCCGGTCGGACACGGCCGTCAGTTCCTTCAGGCTCTTGTCGATGATCAGGATGGCCATGCCCGTCTCGCGTTTCAGCCGCCCCACCGCGTCCCAGATCTCCTGCCGGATCAGCGGCGCCAGCCCCTCTGTCGCCTCGTCCAGGATCAGCAGGCGCGGGTTTGTCATCAGCGCCCGCCCGATCGCCAGCATCTGCTGTTCGCCCCCGGACAGCGACCGCGCCACCTGGGTTTTTCGCTCGCTCAGGCGCGGGAACAACGCGCCGACCTTGTCCATGTCCCAGGGGCCGGAGCGGGCGGCGGCGGTCAGGTTCTCCTGCACCGTCAGGTCCGCGAAACAACGCCGGCCCTCGGGCACCAGTCCGATCCCAAGGCGGGCCGCACGATGCGCGGGAAGGCGGCGCAAGTCATTGCCATCAAAAGAAATACGCCCTTCGGCCAGCAGCAGGCGACAGATACATTTCACCGTCGTCGTCTTGCCCATGCCGTTGCGCCCCATCAGCGCCACGACCTCGCCCGAGGCGACCTCGAGATCGACGCCAAAGAGCGCCTGGCTGGCGCCATAAGTGGCTTTCAGCCCCTCGACCTGCAAGAGCGCGCTCATGTCTCATCCCCCAGGTAGGCTTCGCGCACCGCCGGGTCGCGACGGATTTCCTCGACCGTGCCGCTGGCGATTACCCGGCCATAGACCAGCACGCTGATCCGGTCGGCCAGCGCAAAGACCGCGTCCATGTCATGTTCCACCAGCAAGATCGGCGCCTGTGACCGCAGCTCGTCGAGAAAGCCGGTCAGCCGGGCCGAGCCTTCGGTGCCCAGCCCCGCCATCGGTTCGTCCATGACAAAGGCGCGCGGCTCCAGCGTCAGCGCCACCGCGACTTCCAGCTGCCGCCGCTGCCCGTGGGACAGCTCTGCGGTGCGCATCGCCCGTTGGTCAAGCAGCCCGACCCGCTCCAGCGCCGCCTCGGCGCGGTCCCGGATCGCGGTGTCGCGCAGCACCGGGCGGACCATGCCAAAGGGCCGCCCGAAGGCGCCAAGAGCCCCCAGAGCGGCGTTCTGCAGGACGGTGTCTTCCATCGCCAACTGACTGATCTGAAAGGTTCTTGCCAGCCCGGCGCGGGCGCGGGCCTGCACCGGCAGGCCGGTGACGTCCTTGCCGCACAGCAGCACCTGCCCGGCATCCGGGGTCAGCGCGCCGCTGATCTGCCCGATCAGCGTCGATTTTCCGGCCCCGTTCGGACCGATGATGGCATGGATCTCCCCCGCGCGCAGCGAGATCGAGACGTCATCCGTCGCCTGCAAGGCGCCGAAGGCCTTGCGCAGGCCTTTCGTTTCCAGAACTGCCTCAGCCATGCGCACGCGCCTTTCCGGCGATCAACCCGATGACGCCGCCGCGTCCGAACAGCACGATGACCAGCAGCAGCAGGCCAAACCAGATGTGCCAGTAGTCGGACCAGCCGCCGATGTAATGCTCCAGCACCACGAAAAGACAGGCGCCGACCACCGGGCCAAAGAGCCGCGCGGTGCCGCCGATGATGATGAAGACGATGAATTCGCCCGACAGTTGCCAGCTGAACATGGTCGGCGAGACAAAGCGATTCAGGTCCGCGAAAAGCGCCCCGGCCAGCCCGGTGATGGCGCCCGAGATCGTGAAGGCGACAAGGCGCAGGCGGAACGGGTCCAGGCCCACGGCACGCACCCGCTCGGGCACCTGCCGCGCGGCGTTCAGCGCGAGGCCGAAGCGAGAGCGCGCCAAGGCGCCGTTGAACCCCAGCGCCAGCACCAGCGCCGCCAGGCAGAGGCCGTAGAACTGGATCGGGACCAGCGTGTTCAGGCCCGGGAAATCGTTGCGGACGTAAATCGACATGCCGTCCTCGCCGCCGTAGGCCGACCAGGAGATCGCGAAATAGTAGAACATCTGCCCGAAGGCGAGCGTGATCATGATGAAATAGACGCCGCTGGTGCGCAGCGACAGAAGGCCGATGACCAGGGCTGCCAGCGCCGAGGCGATCACCGCCACAAGCCAGATCACCGGCATCGACTTGGTGCCCTCGATCAGGAATGGCGCCTCCATCAGGGGCATGTAGTTCTGCGCATGAAAGGCCAGGATGCCCATCGCGTAGCCGCCGATGCCGAAAAACACCGCGTGGCCAAGGCTGACCAGCCCGCCGATCCCCAGCGCGATGTTCAACCCCACCGCCGCCAGCGACAGGATCACGGCGCGGGTGGCCAGCGTGATGGTAAAGGGCTCTTCGGCCAGATGCGCGTAAAGGGGCAGGGCGATCAGCCCAGCGAGGACGGCCAGATTGAACAGGGTTTCGCGGGTCATGACACTTTCCTTGCGTCGGCGCGGGATGGCCTGCGCCGGAGCGGGGGCCAGCCCCCGCACCCCCGGATTATTTCAGGCCCAAAGAAACACGGGGGCCGACACGGGCGGAAAGGCCGGGACGTCATGCGCGTGCTCCGAACAGGCCTGTCGGACGCCAGAGCAGCACACCGGCCATCAGGATGTAGATTGCCATAGACGAGAGCGAGGCCCCGGTCTGCGTGGCCGCTGCGGGCGCCATGAAAAGCTTGAAGACTTCCGGCAGAAAGACCGACCCCAGCGTCTCTGTCAGACCCACCAGAAGCGCCCCCACCAGCGCGCCCTTGATCGACCCGATACCGCCGATGACGATGGTCACGAAGGCGAGGATCAGCACCGGCTCTCCCATACCCACCTGCACCGACTGGATCGCGCCGACCAATGCGCCGGCCAGCCCGGCCAGGGCGGCGCCAAGGGCAAAGATGAAGGTATACAGCCGGTCAATATCGACACCCAGCGCGGCAATCATCTCTCGGTCGTTTTCGCCGGCGCGGATCTGGATCCCGATCCGCGTGCGCGCGATCAACCAAAAGAGACCTGCCGCCACGGCGAGACCGGCGAGGATCAGCGTCAGGCGGTACAGCGGATACTCGATGCCGCCGGGCAGGGTCACGGGGCCAGAGAGCGCGGCGGGCACGTCGAGGTAGAGCGGGAAAGACCCGAAGACCCAGCGTGTGCCCTCGGAAAAGACCAGGATCAGCGCAAAGGTGGCCAGCACCTGGTCCAGGTGGTCGCGATCATAAAGCCGTCGGATGACCACAAGTTCGATCAGCGCGCCCGCCGCCGCCGCGCCTGCCAGCGCCGCCACCAGCCCCAAGGCGAAAGATCCGGTCGCTGCCGCGACCGCCGCGGCACAGAAGGCGCCCACCATGTAAAGAGAGCCATGCGCCAGGTTGATCAGCCCCATGACACCGAAGATCAGCGTCAGGCCGGCGGCCATCAGGAACAGCATGATGCCGGATTGCAGACCGTTCAGGATCTGCTCGGCAATGAGGATAAGCGACATCGGGAGGGGTGGCCTTTCGCGTCGGACCCGGGCAGGGCATTCCGAAGAAAGCCCCGCCCCGGAAAAGGGGGGCGGCCGTGCGCCGCCCCGCGCGTCCTTACATCTTGCAGTCGGCGCCGTAGGCGTCGGTGTGGTCGGTTGCGGCGGTGCCGATGATCCTGTTGGTCACGACGTCACCTTCCTTGACCACTTCGCGCATGTAGATGGTCTGAATCGGGTGATGGTTGGCGCCGAATTTGAACGCCCCCCGGACCGACTGGATGTCCGCCGCTTCGAGCGCCGCGCGGAAGGCATCCGCATCCGAAACATCCGCTTTCTCGGCGGCCGAGACCAGCAGCAGCCCGGTGTCGAACCCCTGTGCCGCGTAGAGCGAGGGCAACCGATCGTATTTGGCGACAAAGGACTCGACGAATTCCGCGTTGCCCGGAACGTCCAGGTCCTTGGACCAGTGAGCGGTGTTCTTCACCCCCAGCGCGGCCTCGCCGATGGCCCCCAGGATGCCCTGGTCAAAGGAAAAGGCCGGACCCATCACCGGTTTCTCTGCACCTGAACCTGCGTATTGCTTCATGAAGGAGATGCCCATGCCACCGGGCAGGAAGTAATAGACCATATCCGCATCCGAAGCCTTCACCTGGGCGATCTCGGCGGCATAGTCGGTCTGGCCCAGCTTGGTATAGACCTCTTCGCTGACCTCGCCCTTGAAGAAGCGCTTGAAGCCCGCGATCATGTCCTTGCCCGCCGGGTAGTTCGGCGCCATCAGGAAGACCTTGCCGATGCCGTTCTCCGACGCCCAGGCGCCGGCCGCCTCGTTGAAGGCGTCATTCTGCCAGGCCACGTTGAAATAGTTCTTGTTGCAGCCCCGACCGGCCAGCTGCGACGGCCCGGCGTTGGGCGAGAGGTAGAACTTGCCCTGTGCGGTCACCGAGGGCACCACCGCCATCGCCAGGTTCGACCAGATGATGCCGGTCAGCACGTCCACCTTTTCCGACTGGACCAGCTTGTCGGCCAGCTGAACGGCCACGTCCGGTTTGCGCTGGTCGTCCTCGATCACCACCTCGATGTCGGTGCGGCCCGATTGTTCGATTGCCAGCATGAACCCGTCGCGCACGTCGATGCCAAGGCCTGCGCCCCCACCGGAAAGCGTTGTGATCATGCCGACCTTGACCTCGGCCGAAGCCATGCCTGCCAGGGCCGCGCAGAGCGCGCCACCCAGAGCCAGAGTCCTGAATTTCATGTCATCCTCCCTGATGCCAGTAGTCTAGAACGCGCGGAACGTCAGTGTCGTCAGCGTGCGTTCGATCCCGTCGATGTCCAGCAGGTTGTCGTTGATGAATTTGCCCGTATCCTCTTCCTTCGGAATGTAGATCTTGAGGAGCAGGTCATACTCGCCGCTGGTCGAGTAAAGTTCGGAATGGATTTCGCGCAGGGCGATGTCGGCGGCCACGCGATACGCGGTGCCGGGGCGGCATCGGATCTGGACGAATACGCAGTTCATGGAACCCTCCCTTCCGGTCGTGCCCCGACTAGACCCGATATCGCGCCATGATTCCAGCCCTTTGACAGGCTCTTGCGCGGAACTCTTTGCGCGGCGACAGTGTCAGGGATATCTGCAGGGGAGAAAGCCAGTGACCGAACAACTTGCAGGGGGTGCGGTGTTCCCGGACCTGCGCGGCGCGTCGGTCTTCATCACCGGCGGCGGTGCGGGGATCGGGGCCGCGCTGACCGAGGCGTTCCTTGAACAGGGCGCCCGGGTGGCCTTTTGCCAGCGCTCGGATGTTACGGTCTTCTGTGACCGGATGGAAACACGGCATGGCAACCGCCCGCTTTTCCTGCAGTGCGATGTCACGGACGAACCTGCGCTACGCGCCGCGATGGCAGAGGCGGCCAGCCAACACGGCCCGATCACCGTGCTGGTCAACAATGCCGCCAACGACACCCGACACGACACGCTGGAAATCAGTTCGGACGAGTGGGATGACCTGATCGCGGTGAACCTGAAAAGCTATTTCCTGACCACCCAGATTGCCGTGCCCGGGATGATGGAGGCGGGGGGCGGGACCATCGTCAATTTCAGCTCGATCAGCTACATGCTGGGCATGGCAGAGATGACGGCCTATACCACCGCCAACGGCGGGATCACCGCCATGACACGGGGCCATGCGCGGGAATTCGGTCGCGACGGCATCCGCGTCAACGCAGTGGCGCCGGGATGGGTTCTGACGGACCGCCAGCTGCGGCTCTGGGCCTCGCCCGAGGCGCTGGACGATTTCCTGACCAAGCAATGCCTTGGCCGTCACCTGGACCCGGCGGACCTGGCCGGGCCCGTGCTGTTCCTGGCCTCCCGGGCCAGTGCCATGATTACCGGACAATGCCTTGCCGTGGATGGCGGGGTTGTCACCACCGCCGCCTGAAGGACCACAGATGACCCAGCCCAAGACACTTTCCGCAACCCGCTGCACCCTTGGCGAAGGGGCGCTTTGGCACCCGGATCGGGGCAGCTTCCTGTGGTTCGATATCCTGGGTCACCGGCTGTACGAGCACGACGGCCAAGAGGAACGTCACTGGCAGTTCGACCGCGCGGTTTCGGCAGCGGGCCTCGTGGAGGCCAATCGCCTGCTGATCGCCTCTGAACGGGACCTGTTCCTGTTCGACCTCGACAGCGCATCCGAGAGCCGTCTGTGCGATCTTGAGGCTGATAGCCCGGTGACACGCTCTAACGATGGCCGCGCCGACCCGCAGGGCGGGTTCTGGATCGGGACGATGGGGTATGCCGGCGAAAAGGGAGCCGGGGCGATCTATCGGTGGCACAAGGGGGAACTGCGCAGGCTATACGCCGAGGTCAGCATCCCCAACGCGATCTGTTTCGCCCCGGATGGCGGGCACGCCTATTTCACAGATACGCCGACCGGGGTGATCCGCCGCGTCGCGCTGGATGCCGAAGGGTGGCCGGAAGGCGAGCCGGAGGAGTGGCTGGACCTGCGCCCCGAGGGGCTGAAACCGGATGGCGCGGTGACGGACGCGGACGGCAACCTCTGGAATGCGCAATGGGAGGCGAGCCGGGTGGCCTGCTATGCGCCGGACGGGCGTTTCCTGCGCGCCGTCGCCCTGCCCACGCCGCAGACCACCTGCCCGGCCTTCGGCGGGGCGGACCTCAGCCGGCTGATGGTCACCTCCGCCGCCGAGGGCCGCCCGGCCGAGGATCGCGCCGCCGGAAATACCTTTGTCTTTGAAACCGACGCCCGAGGCCGGGCGGAACCTCGCGTTCTTGTCTGACCCAGTCCCGGGCCTGCCCCGGGACCTCCGGTGCCGACCGTCTACAGGGAAATGCCCATGTCCAGCTCCATCCATCGCGACCAGCTTCGCCCCGGTGAAACCCTTGCCGAGTTTCCTCCAGCAACCGATGCGGGCCTGCGGTTCATCGGCCGGATCGAGACACCCTTTCAGGTCCGTGCCGATTGCCCCCGCCAGGGCGACCCGGAGGAAGGCCCCGACTGCACCGTGACGCTCGACCCGGTCTATGCCCCCGCGCTCGACGGGATCGAGCAGTTCGAGTTCATCGAGTTGCTCTATTGGCTGCACGAGGCGCGGCGCGACCTGGTGACACAAAGCCCCAAGGCGGACGGAAAGACACGCGGCACCTTTTCCCTGCGCAGTCCGTTGCGGCCCAATCCCATCGGAACCAGCATCGTCCGGCTGATAGGGCGCGACGGGGCCCGGCTGACCGTGCGGGGACTGGATTGCCTCACCGGGACGCCGCTGCTTGACGTAAAGCCCTACCGGTGTTCCTTTGCGGTCCAGGCGCGGGCAAAGCCGGGTGTCTCAACCTGAGAAAAGCCCCGCGAAACGCTCGCGCAGGGCCGCTTTCTGAACCTTGCCCATGGTGTTGCGGGGCAGGGCGTCGATAAGTTCGATGTGCCGGGGGTGCTTGAACCGCGCCAGTTTCGCGGTGACCTCGGTGCCGATGGCGTCCAGGTCCGGCGCTGCCCCCGCCTCGGGCACGATGACCGCCACAGGCGTCTCGCCGAAATCCGGATGCGGCACGCCGACCACGGCGCTTTCCAGCACACCGGGCTGATCGTCCAGCAGTTCCTCGATCTCCTTGGGGTAGATGTTGAACCCGCCCGAAATGATCAGGTCCTTGCCGCGCCCGACGATGGTGACATAGCCGTCCTCGCTCATCTGGGCGAGATCGCCGGTGATGAAAAACCCGTTGTCCCGCAGCTCCGCGGCGGTCTTGTCCGGCATTTGCCAATAGCCCTGAAAGACGTTCGGGCCCCGCACCTCCAGCATCCCGATCTCGCCCCGGGGCAGTTCGGTGCCGCCCTCGTCGCAGACCTTTGCCTCGACATCCGGCAGGGGCAGGCCCACGGTGCCCGCGCGGCGGTCGCCGTCATAGGGGTTCGAGGTGCTCATGTTGGTTTCGGTCATCCCGTAGCGTTCCAGGATGCGGTGCCCGGTGCGGGCCTCGAACTGGCGGTGAGTCTCGGCCAAAAGGGGCGCGGAGCCGGAAATGAACAGTCGCATGTCGCCCGCGACATCGACGCCAAAGCGCGGGTTGTCCAGCAGGCGGGTATAGAAGGTCGGCACACCCATGAGGCTGGTCGCCTTCGGCATCCAGTCGATCAGCGCGTCCGCGTCGAATTTCGGAAAGAACACCATGGCACCGCCTGCCGCCAGCATCACGTTGGTCGCCACGAAGAGCCCGTGGGTGTGAAAGATCGGCAAGGCGTGCAACAGCACGTCGTCTTTGGAAAATCGCCAGAGGTCGACCAGTGTCAGCGCGTTGGACAGCAGGTTGTCCTGGCTCAGCATGGCGCCCTTGGAGCGGCCCGTGGTGCCCGAGGTGTAGAGGAAGGCCGCGATGTCATCGCCTGCGCGCGGTTCGACGGGGGCCTCTTGGGGGGCGGCATCCGCCCGTTCGGCCAGCGTACCGGCCCCGTCCGGCCCCAAAGTCTCGCAATGGGCGCCGCAGCGCGCCGCGACCTCGCCCAGAATGCGGGCGTTCGCCGGGTCGCAGACCAGCACCCGCGCGCCGGAATTCTCGACGAAATAGGCCACCTCGTCGCCCGTATAGCCGGTGTTCAGCGGTAGAAAGACCACCCCGGCCTGGATGCAGCCGAAAACCAGCGCCAGCGCGTCGGCGCATTTTTCAACCTGCAGGGCCAGCCGGTCGCCGGGTTCAAGGCCAAGCTCGCGCAGCGCCCCGGCGAACTGGGCCACGCGCGCGGTAAACCCGGCATAGCTGATCCGGGTGCCGTCCGGCAGATGCAGAAAGACCGAGCTGTTTGCGGTCTGATGACCGAGAAGCGTGTCGTAAAGCGGGTTGGACATGGGGCTCTCCTGCTGCGCTGGCCCTTTGTGTTTAAACGCAGCTTGCGCAGGGGGTAAAGCGTGCTCAGTGCAACTGCTCTACCGGGCGCAACAGCGCCGAGAGCGCGTCCCGCGTCGTCTGCCAGCATTCGGCCAGATCGGCCTGCCGCGCGTCCAGGTCCATGGTGTCGCCGGCCTTGGCCTCCTGTTCGATCTCCTGCAACAGCACCACCAGCCGCCCCGCGCCCATCATCGCGGCGGAACCGGCCATCCGGTGGGCCTCTGCGGCCAGCGTTGCCCGCCCGTCAGTCCCGCCGTGGGCAAGATCGGGCATAGCATGCGCAAAATCGGTCATTTCGAACAGGAACCTTTCGTGCAGATGGCGCAGACGCGCCGGGGCCAGCTCCTGGCGCATTTCGTCCAGATGTGCCTCGTCGATCACGGCGGTCCGGTCGCCGGGCGCGGGCGCGTTGATCGGGGCCGGGCGGTCAGGGGCGTTTCCGGTCAGGACTTCGGTCAGGACCTTGCGGATCGCGTCCAGCGTCAGCGGCTTGATCAGGACCGCCTGCATCCCCGCCGCGTGAAAGGCCTCGAGCTCTTGTGGCAGGGCATGGGCGGTGGTCGCCACGACCGGCGTTGTGGCATTTATCCCTCCGCGGCGGCGCAAGGCCCGCGATACGTTGATCCCGTCCATGCCGGGCATCGAGATATCCATCATCACAACGTCGAAACACCGGGTCGCCAGGATGGCCAAGGCCGCCTCGCCGCTGTTCGCGGTCTCGACCCGGTGGCCGTCGCGTTCCAGAAGGTCGCGCCCCACCAGCCGGTTGATCTCGTTGTCCTCGACCAGCAGGATATCGCAGGCCGGGGGGCGTTCGCTGCGCTCCGGGCTTGGCGCTTCGGGCATGGGTTTCTCTTCCGGCGGCGCCAGCGGCACCCGCAGCCAGAAGACGCTGCCGTCACCCGGTTCGCTTTCCACGCCCAGTTCGCCGCCAAGGACCGTGGCCAGCCGCAGCGAGATTCCCAGTCCCAGCCCCGTGCCAGAGGTGCTGCGTCCATAGGTGCTGTCGATGGTGACGAAATCCTCGAAGATCCGGTCGATGTCCTCTTCGGCAATGCCGATCCCGGTGTCCGTCACGCGCAGTTCGACCGACTCCAGCCCGGCGGCGCAATCGGCCTCCAGCGTGATGCGGCCGTTCCAGGTGAACTTGATCGCGTTGCCGACCAGGTTCAGCAGGATCTGGCGCAGCCGTTCGGGATCGCCGTAAACCCGGTGCAGCTCGGGGTTGGGCGGCACCAGGATCAGCCGGTTGCCACGGGCGCTGGCGTGCTGGCGCTGGTTGTCGACGATGTCCTCCAGCAGGGACACCAGGTCAAAGCCGGTCTTGCGCAACGTCATCTTGCCCGCATCCAGCCGCGAGATGTCCAGCACGTCGTTCACATGGCGCAGCAGGATACGACCCGATTCCCGCACGATGCGCAGGTAACGCTGGTGGCGTGCGTCCAGCGCCTTGTCATCGACGAGTTCCAGCGTGCCCAGCATCCCGTTCAGGGGGGTGCGCATCTCGTGGCTCATGACGGCCAGCAGTTCGGCTTTCTGCTTTTCGCCGGCGATGGCGCGGTCGCGGGCGCGCTTCAATTCGGCCTCGTTGCGGACCCGGTCCGAGATGTCGCGCAGGAAGGCGACGTAGATCTCGCCAGCGGGGCTTTGAGCCCGGGCAAGCGAGAGATCGACGGGAAAGACCGTGCCGTCGCTGCGGCGCGCGTCCAGACGCACGATCCCCTTGCCGATCACCCGCGCGTCGCCGTCGTGCCGGAACCGGTCCATCCCGCGCCTGTGCGCGGCACGGTAATGATCCGGCACGATCAGGTCTGCCATGTCCGCCCCAAGCGCCTGGTTGCGGTCATAGCCGAAGATGCGTTCGGCCGCGCCGTTGTAATCCAGGATGCGCCCGGCCTCGTCCGAGACAACCACCGCGTCGAGCGAGGTCGACAGGATGGTCTCGATCCGCTCGCGCGTTTCGCGGTTGGCCCGGGCCTCGGCGTCGCTCTTGCGGGCCAGGCGGAACAGCATCAAGGCCAGCACGGCCAGGAGGATCACAAGGGCCACGGTCAGAAGGCCGACACGCACCATGCTCCTGCTCAGGCTGTCGCGCTGCGCAAAGCCCTGTTGCGAAAAGAACTCGACCCCGGCCAGGCTGGTGTCGCGCACGGTGGCGCGCACTGATCGCGCGTCTTCGGCCAGAGTGGGCAGGGCGGCCTGCAGGGCCTCGTCCGGCCCGTCGATGAACGGCAGCCAGGTTTTGCGAAACGCCTGGATCTCCTCGATCCGCTCGGGCATCACGCCGATCTGCATCAGGGCTTCGAAGCGGTGACTCTCGGTCAGGGTTTCGACCCGGCTGTAGAAGATGTCGTACCGCAAACGCACTTCGCTCAGCGAGTCGTCGCCCTTATCGGCGCGCAGGGCGGCGATTTCCAACGCCATCAGCTCGACCTCGGCCTGGCCCAGTGTCCACTGCATGTTGTCCGCCGCCGATGAGGCAAGCCGCCGTGTCTGCTGTTGCAGGTCCAGGACCAGCACCGCGATGGAGACCAGGATCATCACAAGGACGATGCCCGTCAGCCAGTTCGGCAGACTGGACAACCAGGCCCGCTCTTCGCGGCCCCGGGTGCGTTCGGGTCCCTCGGTCACGCGGCGCTGCCACCCGGAAAGCTGGGTGAGGGGCAGCATCGTTGCGCGGCCGGGGCGTGGGTGGTTCGGATCATCCGGATCTCCTGGCTGGCCAACGACCTTTTTCAGAAAAACGGGGCAGAGGGGCAGACGCAAGGGGCCAAAGCCGGTCAACACCGGCCAACTGACCGGAACTGATGTTTGTAATAGATCGCGTTTTCTGTATCTTTCAGGGCTCCTGAGGCGCGCGGGGGGCTAGACTGCCATGTGCGTGTATCCGCCATTGGCGCAGATGGGGCGAGTAAAAAGATGAGAATTCTGGTTGCAGACGACCACGACCTGGTGCGGGACACGATTGCGGCCTACCTGGACGGCGCCGATGTCGAAGAGGTCTGTACGGTGGCCACACTGCAGGATGCGGTTTCGCTGGCCAAGTCCAGCGGCAGTTTCGATCTTGTCCTGTTGGACTACAACATGCCGGGCATGAACGGGCTGGAGGGGCTGGACCGTATGCGCGCCGCGAACGAGGGGCGCCCGGTGGCGATCCTCTCTGGCAGTGCGACGCGCGACGTGGCCACGGCGGCGCTGAAGGCGGGGGCGCAGGGGTTCATTCCCAAGACGCTCAGCGCCCGGTCGCTGCTGACGGCGGCCCGGTTCATGGCCGCCGGAGAGGTCTATACCCCGATCGAGTTCCTGAGGTCCGGCAACAAGGGCGAGGATGACATTCTCACCCGGCGGGAACAGCAGGTTCTGCAAGGCATCTGCGAGGGCAAGTCCAACAAGGAAATCGCCCGCGACCTGGACTTGCAGGAGGTCACGGTCAAGCTGCATGTCAAGACGCTCTCGCGCAAGCTCGAGGCGCGCAACCGAACCCACGCCGCGATGATCGGGCGGGACCGCGGGCTGATCTGAACACGGCGTTCGGGCCGGGCTCGGTCCCATCAGGGTATAGGCGATCGCTGTATCACCTGGGGCCATAGCGGCGGCGTTCGATCGTCACCGGCCCCTGTGCATCCGCCCGAACGATATGAAGGTCGCCGTATTCGATGGGCATGGGATCGGACAGGCCCAGGTCTTCCCAGATCGTGGCGATATTGCCCTTGTTGCCGATCCAGATCAGCGTCTTTCCGGCGCCGCTCTGCACTAGACCGGTGGTCGGCGCCTCCTGTGGCAGGCGGTTCACCGCCAGCCCACGGGCGCCCGCCAGCGGCGCGGCGGTGTCGAGGTTGCGCTTGATGCCGGGGCTGAAGATCAGGTCGATGTCAAAATCCTTGACTGCCTCGACCAAGGCGCGCGCGCGTTCGCGCCCCCGGGCATTCAGGTCTTCGCCGTTGCGATCCGCATGGCGGGTGACGATCAGCGTCGAGTTGGGGGCAAGCGCAAGGTTCTGCCCGGGCATCATGCCACAGGCGGGCACAAGGGCGACGGTGCCCAGCAGGAAGAAACGGCGGTTCATCTGGTTGATCCCTCCACTGTTTTTCGATCAGCCTAACGCCGCGTCACCTTTCAGGCAACGTCCGAAGCGAGGCCATCGGCGGCCATGAAAAAGGCCCGAAGTCCGGCAGGGACTTCGGGCCTTGCTTGCTCCGCGATGCGCGCCGGGGATCAACCCAGGGCCGCGTCACACCGTTTGCAGGTGGCTGGGTGGGCGTGGCGCCCCACGTCCGGCAGGATCTTCCAGCAGCGCTGGCACTTCTCGCCGTCGGCCTTTTCAAAGACCACGCCGACGCCTTCGACCTCGGGCATCCGGTAGGCTTCGTTGGGCATCGGATCGCCGGTCAGGAAGATGTCCGAGGTGATGCAGACATCCTCGAAGGCGACCGATTTCAGGGCCTCCAGCATGTCGGGGTCGCGCACATGGACCACTGGCGCCGCCTCCAGCGAGGCGCCGATCACCTTGTCGGTGCGCTGCACCTCCAGCGCGGCGGTGACGACCCGGCGGGCGCGGCGCACCATCTGCCACTTGGCGGCCAGCGGTTCGTCCAGCCAGTCCTTGGGCGTCTCGGGGATGTCCTGCAGGTGGATCGACGATGTCTCGCCCGGGAACCGCTCCAGCCAGACTTCTTCCATCGTGAACACCAGGATCGGGGCCAGCCAGGTGGTCAGCCGGTGGAACAGCAGGTCCATGACGGTCCGTGCCGCGCGGCGGCGCGCGGTGTCGCCGTCGCAATAGAGCGCGTCCTTGCGGATGTCGAAGTAGAAGGCCGACAGTTCCACGGTGCAGAAGTTGAACAACTGCTGATAGACGCCCTGGAAGTCATAGGCGGCATAGCCTGCGCGCACCACATGATCCAGTTCCGCCAGCCGGTGCAGGATATAGCGTTCCAGCTCGGGCATGTCCTGGGCCTCGACGCGCTGATCCTCGGTGAAATGCGTCACCGCGCCCAGCATGTAGCGCAGGGTATTGCGCAGACGGCGATAACCGTCGGCGGTGCCTTTCAGGATCTCGGGCCCGATGCGCAGGTCGGCGGTGTAATCCGCCTGCGCCACCCAGAGGCGCAGGATATCGGCGCCGTACTGTTTGGTCACATCCTCCGGCGCCACCGTGTTGCCGAGCGACTTGGACATCTTGTTGCCCTTCTCGTCCAGCGTGAAACCGTGGGTCAGCACGCCGCGATAGGGCGCGCGGCCCTTGGTTCCGCAGGCCTGCAACATGGACGAATGGAACCAGCCGCGGTGCTGGTCGGTACCTTCGAGGTAAAGGTCCGCGATCCCGTCCTCGGACCCGTCCGGCCTGTCGCGCAGGACAAAGGCATGGGTCGAACCAGAGTCGAACCAGACGTCGAGGATGTCAAAGACCTGTTCCCATTCGCTGGGGTCGTAGTCATTGCCCAGGAACCGTTCCTTGGCGCCGGGTTTGTACCAGGCGTCCGCGCCTTCGGTCTCGAAGGCTTCGAGGATGCGGGCGTTGACCGCCTCGTCGCGCAGCAGGAAATCCGCATCCGTCGGCATCGCCGCGCGTTTCACAAAACAGGTCAGCGGCACGCCCCAGGCGCGCTGGCGTGACAGCACCCAGTCAGGGCGCGCCTCGATCATCGAATAGAGCCGGTTGCGCCCGGTCTGCGGCGTCCATGTCACCAGCTGGTCGATGCTTGTCAGGGCGCGTTCGCGGATCGACTTGCCATAGGTATCCTGCCCGTCGCCGACCTCGCGGTCGATGGCGGCGAACCACTGCGGCGTGTTGCGATAGATCACCGGCGCCTTGGACCGCCAGCTATGCGGATAGCTGTGCGTCATCCGCCCGCGCGCGATCAGTCCGCCGACCTCGACCAGCTTGTCGATGACGGCAGTGTTGGCCTTGCCTTCCTTGCCCTTGGCGGTGACGACTTCCAGCCCCTTGAACAGCGGCACATGGGGCAGGAATTCGCCCGCCTCGCCGATGTTATGGGTCATCCGGTCCATCCAGCCGCGCTTGACGAAGGCGTCATAGTCCTCCTGGCCGTGGCTGGGCGCCGTATGCACAAACCCGGTCCCGGCCTCGTCGGTGACATGGTCCCCGTCGATCATCGGCACGTCGTAGTCCCAGAACTCCTCGCCGCCCTCGACGCCCCGGAAGGGGTGGGCCAGCACCAGGTTCGCCAGTTCCCCGGTCGAGACGTCGCGCTTGCGCGTCCATTGCCCGTCCGACAGCCGCGCCTTGGTCAGCACTTCCTCGACCAGCGCATCGGCCAGCAGATATTTGTCACCGACCTTGACCCAGCATTCCTCGGGCGTGCCCGTGACCTCGTAGAGGCCGTAGGAGATCGCCGGGTTGAAGGCGACCGCCTTGTTCGAGGGGATCGTCCAGGGGGTCGTCGTCCAGATCACGACGCGCACACCGGCCAGGTCGCCGGTCGCGTTTGTGGCCGCGAAAGGCACCCAGATCGTGTGGCTCTTGTGATCGTGGTATTCCACCTCGGCCTCGGCCAGGGCGGTCTTTTCCACCGGCGACCACATCACCGGCTTGGAGCCCTGATACAAAGTCCCGTTCATCAGGAATTTCTGGAACTCTTCCGCGATCACCCGTTCGGCGTGGAAATTCATCGTCAGGTAGGGATCGGCCCAGTTTCCGGTCACGCCCAGGCGCTTGAACTCCTCGCGCTGGATGTCGATCCAGCCATCGGCGAACTTGCGGCATTCCTGGCGAAAGTCGACCACGTCGACCTCGTCCTTGTTCTGGCCCTTCTCGCGGTATTTCTGCTCGATCTTCCATTCGATCGGCAAACCGTGGCAGTCCCAACCGGGGATATAACGCGCGTCGCGGCCCATCATCTGCTGGCTGCGGACGATGAAATCCTTGAGGACCTTGTTCAGCGCGTGGCCGATGTGCAGGTGGCCGTTGGCGTAGGGCGGGCCGTCGTGCAGGGTAAAGGCCGGGCGGCCCTCTTTTTCCCGCAGGCGGTCATAGACGCCGATCTGTTCCCAGCGCGCCAGCCAGTCGGGTTCGCGCTTGGGCAGGCCCGCGCGCATCGGGAAATCGGTTTTCGGCAGGGACAGCGTGCTTTTGTAGTCGGGCACTGTCGTTTCGGTCGTGTCGGCGCACATTTGTGGCGTCCTTTGAATCACTGGTGTCGGTCAGGATGTTGGGGCGGCGCGACGTCTCATACGCCTTGTCCCGGCGGCTCGTATCCTCAGAGCGCCGGGCATGTAATTCGAATGATGAACACGTGGTACGTCATCTTGCGCGCCTTATAGGCCCGCCGCGCGGGCGCGTAAAGTGGGCAGGGATCGGCGGGAACCTGCGATGCTGCCTTGCAGCATGGGCGGGAAATGGCTTCCGGGTGACAGCTTTGGGTTGTGTCTGCTGGAACCTGCCGAGTCGACTCTGCCATTTCGGCGGGCCTTTTCCGATGCGCGCCCCGCGCGGGATCGGCGGGTGTTCCGGGCGCGTTTCACCGCCATCTGATGACACAGGCGCCGGCCACTCCGGCGCGCCAGGAGGAAAGGAAGGCCAGATGACACATCAGACGACAGACCCGTACCTGCGACAACACGAAGCCCGCTATTCGCCCGAGGATCGCATCGACGAGCGTCTTTCCAGTTCGCGCCGGTCCGCCGGGTCGGCGCTGGGTATCGCCGTGGGGTTGATCCTTGCCTTCGGGATTGTGGCGTTGATCGCTTTCGGTCCCGGGGCGACGACCGATCCGGTCGCCCCGGCCGAGGCGCCTGTCGCGGTGGACCCGGCCCAGGGCAGCGTCCCGCCCGAAGCGGCGACCGACGGCCCCGTCGCGCCGACGGCACCGGTGGAGCCCATCGAGTGACCCGCCTCTGACAGCGGCACAGACCGTGGCCAGCCTGACTGGCCCCGGTCTTTTTTGCGCCAATCGCCCCGGAGCGCGGAGGATTCGGGCCGCCTGCGGCAGTGCGCCGCTTGCGCTATCACGCCTCTCCGGCTTTCCCTGTTCGGCGGGAGGGGCGGCATGTCCAGAAAACTCGACATCGCGATTGCCGGGGCTGGCATGGGCGGACTGGCGGCGGCGACGGCGCTGCGGCAGTCCGGTCACGACGTGACCGTCTTCGACCAGTTCGACGCGCCTGCACCGGTCGGCTCGGGGCTGGTGATGCAGCCCGTGGGCCTGGACGTGCTGGAACAGCTGGGCGCCCTGCCTGCCGCGATGGCGCAGGGCAACCGCATCCACCGGATGTTCGGCCATGAGGCCAACAGCGGCCTGCCGGTTCTGGACGTGGCCTATGACGCGCCGGGCGTGCCCCGCTTTGGCCTGGCCATTCACCGGGCTGCGCTGTTCAACGCGCTTTTCGACACGGCGATGGCCTCGGGCGCCCGTCTGGAACCGGGCCACCGCGTCACCGGCGAAAGGGACGGCAAGCTGTTGTTCGACACGGGAAGCGCTGGTCCCTTCGACCTGATCGTGGATGCCACTGGCGCCGGCTCTCCACTGTCGCCGATGCGGGCCCGCCCGCTGGGTTATGGCGCGCTTTGGGCTACGGTGACCTGGCCGAAAGACACCGACCTGCCGCGCAACGAACTGCGCCAGGCCTATCGGCGCGCCGACCGGATGATGGGGGTCCTGCCGGTCGGTGCGGTTCCGGGGCAGGAAGGGTTTCGCAGCGCGATCTTCTGGTCCTTGCCGTCCGGCGGTCATGCTGCCTGGCTGGACCGAGGGCTGGAGGCCTGGCGGGCCGAGGCCGTGGACCTGTGGCCCGACTTTGCGCCCTTCATCAGCCAGATCACCGATCCCGACCAGATGACGATGGCGCGCTATGCGCATGGCACCCTTCGGCGTCCCTTCCGCGAGGGCGTGGTGCATATCGGCGATGCGGCGCACCGCGCAAGTCCACAGCTGGGGCAGGGGGCGAACATGGCGCTGCTGGATGCCTGGGCCCTGGCGCAGGCGCTGAAGCTGGCGCATGATGACCTGCCGCTTGCTGCGCTGACCTATGCCCGGGCACGGCGCTGGCACGTGCGCAGCTACCAGTTGATGAGCCGGCTGTTCACGCCACAGTACCAGGGCGACAGCCGCCTGTTGCCGATCCTGCGTGACCGGGTGCTCTACCCGATGTCCACGCTGAAACCGATTCAGGGTATCCTTACGCGGCTTGTCTGCGGGGACCTTCTGCCGCCGTTTGGCTCGCTTGTGCCGCCCGAGACATGACGCGCCGCGCCCGCGCGGCTTCTGCCCGGCGGTCGGAGGCCCTGCGCAGCAGGCGCAGGACAATGGCCGCGATGCCGATGCTGATCCAGAACACCTGGATCAGGGCCGAGGCCAGGTTGAATTCATGGCTGAGGCCGATCAGCACCAGCGACGCGGCCGCCGTATTGCCCACAAAATAGGACAGGCAGTCCCCGGTCACGAGCCGAAAGCTGAGCGCCGCATACACGCCGACATAAAGGAAAAAACCGCAGAGCCCGACGGCACGAAAGACGTCCTCGGGTTTTGCGGTGGACAGGAAATCGATCATGGGAAAGGGTCCGGGCAAATGGAAATGGGCAAAGGCAACATCGCCATCCTGTGCCGGACACCCGTTTGACGCGAGTGAGGTATACCCGACTTCTTTGGGGGCTACCCGAACAAGGACCCCACCCAGTAGGCGATCCCCGCCGCCACGCCGCCAATGGCCAGCGTCTCCAGCCCCGACCGCCACCAGGGCGACAGCGACCAGATGCTTTTCAGGGACCCGATGGCAAAGAAGGTGATCAGCGTCAGCACGCTGGCCACGGTGAACCCATGCGCCAGCCCGATCAGGAAAGGCATAAGGGGCACGGCCCCGGCCACCAGGAAGGCGCCGAAGGTCACCAGCGCGGCCCGCAAAGGATGCGGATCCACCGATCCGATGCCGTATTCGCCTTCCAGCATGGTTTCGACCCAGATCTTGCGGTTCTTCGCGATCTGCTCGACCGCCTCGTCCAGAGTGGTACCCGACAGGCCCTTGTGCCGCAGGATCTCGCGCAGTTCGCGCCGTTCGCCATCGGGGTAGAGGCGGATATGGCGTTCCTCGACCTGGCGCAGGCGTAGCTTGTTGTCGCGGTCGGCCTTGGTGGCCGAGTAGTTTCCGGCCGCCATGGAAAATCCGTCCGCCAGCACGTTGGCCAGCCCCAGCGCCACGATCACGAAGGGCGACAGCCCGGCGCCCGCGACACCCGCGACGATGGCAAAGGTGGTCACACACCCGTCGATGGCGCCATAGACCGCATCGCTCAGGTCGCCGCGTCCGGGCGGATGCGCCAGCCGCTCGGCTATCTCGGTTTCGGAATGGCCATGTTCCGGCAGTTCCATGCGCCCGCTCTCCCTTGTCCCACGTGCCTTGGTTGGCCCCCACGGCGCGTGTGGTCAAGGGCGCGGGCGTCGCACCCTCAGGCCTCGGGCGCGGGTGTGGCGCGGGTCTGCGCCCAGCGGTTGACCCATGCGAGCCCCGCCAGCGACAGGCCCAGCAGCAGGAAGGAAAAGACCCGCACCAATCCCGCCAGGCCCGAGATGTCGATCAGGAAGACCTTGGCCACCGCCAGCGCGATCACGGCAACACCGGCCCGGCGCAGCCCATCCGAACCGCGGGCCAGCGCCTGGTAGAACAGGCCCGCCCCGGCCAGCAGCAGGGCGACGGTATAGCTGTAAAGCTCGCCGTCGGTGATGCCGTTGGCTGTGTGCATCAACGTGCCGCCCTGCCAGGCATGGCGGATCACCAGTCCCAGCCACAAGAGCGCCAGCAGAGCGCCGGGCGCGCCGATCAACAGGCGCAACCAGCGCCGCAGGTGGTCCAGCCGCAGCGCGCCGACAATCAGCACCGCCGCTGGCAGCAGGTAGGCCGGGATCAGCGTATTCACCCCGATCAGGCCATGCACGACCTGTTCCTCGAACAAGGGGTTGCCCAGGGTGACCCCCAGCGCGACCCAGGTCAGCGCCACGAGCCCAAAGATCACCGCCAGCCCGGCGCGCAGCCAGCGCAGGGCTCCCCCCGCCTTGAGGCGTTCCAGCTGGGCCAGCGCGGTGCCGATCCAGATCGTCGCATAAAGGCCCAGCCCCCAGTGCGCCTCTTGCGGGACATGGCCCACATAGGCCTCGATGGCGTGGTACAGTGTCAGGCTGACCGTCATGCCGCCAACCGACCAGGCGGCGCTTTCCAGAAAGACCTGCGCGCGGGGTCTTGGCCGGGACTGGCCCAGAAACAGTGCGCCCAGCAAGGCAGCCAGCGTGCCGCCATAGGCCGCCAGCATCTCGAACACGGGTGCCTCCAGCGCCCAGTCGAGTCCGGGCTGGATCACCAGCCGGTACCCCAGGGCCAGCACGCCCGCCGCGACAAAGCCTGTCATCTGCGGCAGGTCGAACCGCCGGTCCAGAGCGGTGGCGCTGACCACGACCGCCGCCAGTGCCAGCGTCAGCGCCGCGTCCGTCAGCAGGACGGTCAGCGCGAAGGCGATGCAGGCCAGCGCCGACACCGTGGCCAGGGCGGGCCGCAACCGGTCCGTGGCATCGGCGCGGGCAAACCGCGTGGCCTTGGCCACCATCAGCGCGGCCAAGGCCAGTGCGTGCAGCGCCCACGGCCAGGGGCCGATTATCATCGTCGGGCGCCAGCCGAACTCCAGCGCCAATCCTGCCAGAGGCGCGATCAGGGCCGCGGCTGCCGCCCAGGCGGCATGGCCACCGGGTTGCAGGCTGCGCCAGGCCGCGGCCAATCCCGGCAACACAGCCGCCAGCAGGATCAGCGTGAAATCCATCATCATGCGCTGTTCCGTCAGCTCCTGTCCGGCGATGAACCGCGCCGTCAGGGCATCCTGAGCAGGCGCGTTCAGATCCGGTGCGCCGATCAGCGCCAGCAGTGTCAGCACCGGCAGCGCCGCCAGCTCTTGCAAGGCGGGCGCCCCGCGTGACCAGAGCGTCAGCGCCACGGCCAGGCCAGAGGCCAGCGACAGCGACAGCCGCCAGGTCAGCGCGGTTTCCGGTGCGGTGTAGCCAAGGATCAGGCAGGCCGCCGTCAACGTGCCAAAGGCCAGGACCAGCGGAAATCCGGGACGCCCGCGCGCCCCGGTTTCCAGCACCGATTGCACGAGGCCCGGCCCGTCATGATCGGGCGCCAGCGCGCGCGATGGGATCAGCAGAACCATGACCCCTAGGGCGACACCATAGGCGGCCAGGCCCGCCATCATCGTTTCGCCGCCGGATGAGGCCAGCAGCAATCCGGCGCCAAGTGCCAGGCCCACCGACAGCACGCTTACCCAGGCCCAGCGCCGCAAGGTGTCGATGCCCAGGCCCATGCCCGCAAGCAGGCCGAAATAGATCAGGAACCACTCGGGCGAGTCGCTTTGCCCGCCGACGACAAAAGGGGCGCCCATGCCGCCGATCAGCCCGATCGCCGCCAGCAAGGGGCCATGTCGCCAGCCAAGGACCAGCCCGAACACCGCGACACCGAACAGCGTCGACAAGGCAAATCCCGGGCTGATGAGGTCGTATAGCAGCCGCGCCGCCAGGATACCGCCCATCAGCGAGACGAGGCCCGCCCCGGACAGGACCGAGGGCAAGTAGACGGTGGTGCTGCTTTCGTCGTCGCCGAACCGTCGGCGGATGGTCTCGCCTCCGGCAATCAGGGCGGCGCCGAACACAAGCGCCGCGATCACGCGGGCGGTGGGCGTCAGCAGGCCGGTTTCGATTCCGTATTGCACAAGGAAGATCCCCGCCAGCGACAGCGAGACGGCGGCAATGGCGTAGAACCAGTTTTCCTGCAGCCAGCGGCCCAGCCGGTCAAAGGCCGAGGGCGCGGCAGGGGCCGGTGCGGGAGGGCGCGGGGCCTCGGTCGTGGTCGGCGTGGTCCGGGCGGCGGACGTGCTTGCGGCGGCGGGCTGTTTCGGTGGCGCCTTGGGGGCCTCTCCGGGCGCGGGCGACAGGTTGGCCGGTTCGGGAGGACCGGATCGCGCGGCGTCCCGTGGTAAGCTGGCCGCCACGGGCAAGGGCCTTGGCCGTTCCGTCGGGTCAGGGTGGGTGGTTTGCGCAAGGCTGCGTTCGAGATCCTGCAGGCGGGCCTGCAGGGCGCGCACCTCGCGGCGCGTGCGGACCTGCATGATGACCGAAACGATCACCACAACGGGCAGGGCCAGCAGCCCCAATCCCAGAATAACAAGTAGCGCTTCCATCCGTCGACGGTCTCCGATGGCTTCGGTCGCGCAGTCTAGGACGGGGGGACGGCGCTGCACAGGTCCGGAATGCCGGACCCCGTGCAAGCGGGCCGTGTCAGCCCTTGTCCTGCATCACCAGGCCACTCAGAGAGCTGCGGATGATGGCCCGGACAGAGGGGCGTTTGCCCTTGCCAAAGGGCAGGGGGCGGCAGACTTCCATCGCCGCGACGCCGACGCGGGCGGTCAGGGCGCCGTTCACCATCCCCTCGCCAAAGCGGCGCGACAGCTTGCCCAGCAGGCCGCCGCCAAGAATGGGTTCCAGCATGTCGTCGCCGATGGCGACCGCCCCGGTGGCGACCAGGTGGGACATGACTGCCCGCGTCAGCCGCCAACTGCCCAATGTGCCCGACCGCCCGCCATAGATCTCGGCGATGCGGCGGATCATGCGCAGGTTGGCGGTCAGTGCCGCGGCCACGTCCGCCAGCGCCAGTGGCACCAATGCGGTCACCGTCGCCACTTGCCGCGCCGCCGCCTCGACCTCGCGCCGGGCGGCCGTGTCCAGCGGCGCCAGCAGAGAATCCTCGGCATGGGTCAGCAATCCGGAGGCGTCGAATATTTCGTCCCGCCGGGTCGTCAGCTTTTCCCGGCCCCAACGGGTGTCCTCGCGCCCCTTGTAGAGCGTTACGAGGTCATCGGTCAGCTTGCGGGCCCCGGCCAGGTCCTCATCGGCCAGGGCGGTTTCGGCGGCATGGTGCAGCGCGTCGATCCGTGACAGTCGGGAAAACGCCGCGATCTCCTTGATGATGATCATCAGGCAGACCAGGCCGAAGGCGGCGAACAGGCCGGTAACGGCCCAGCCCAGCATCGCGTTGCTGGCAATCAGGTCGGTCACGAAACGCCAGGCCGCGATCGAGACCAGCGTGCCCACCAGTGCCAGCAGCAGCCGCCAGAACCAGCGCGCCAGCGGCGACGGATCGCGCGTGGCCAGCGCCGCCACGGTGGTCATGGCCGCGCCCTCTGGCGGGGGCAGGTGCGGTTCGGGGACGGGCGGCGCCTCGCACGGGCTGGGAGTTGCGCTGCCGTCGTCGTCGAGGTCGATCAGGACGGGACCCTTGGGGGGCTGGCTCATGTCACGGGCTCCTGCAGGGCGCCCGCATCGCGGCGCCAAAGGTAGTGGATGTCGGGCAGGCCTTCCTCGTTGTCGCCATTCGTGCGACGGGTCTCGGCAAAGCCGTGGCGCAGGTAGAACCGCTGCGCCCCCTCGTTTTGCTGAAAGGTCCAGAGTTCCAGCCGGTCGGCCTGGGTCTTGGCCTGCTCCAGCAGCGCGCTGCCCAGCCGCCGCCCCTGCGCCCAGCCCGCCACGAACAGCGCGTGGATCTCATACCCTTCACGGGCGAGGAACCCCGCCACCTCCGGTCCCAGTTCCGCCACCGTGACCCAGCCGCGGTCGATCAAAGTGCCCACATGCGCGATGTCCTGCGCCGCAGAATGCAGGCGCGGCTTCCAGGCGCGGGCCTCCACCGCCTCGGTGATCATGGCGCCCAGCCGCCCGGCATCGCCCGGGTCCGCCGCGCGCAGGTTGATCGTGTCCGCGCTCACAGGCGATCCCCGATCAGGAATTGTGCGGCGCGGTCCAACCGGATGTGTGGCGGGCCTTCGCCGGGTTTCAGGGTCAGCGGCGCGGGGGCGAAATTCATCACGGAATAGTCCTGGTCGAGCCATTTCTCGGCCCCGTCGCGGGCGCTGCCCAGCAGGTGCGCCGGGTCCTCCGGCAGTTCGCCCGGATAAAAAGCAGCCTGCTTGCCGGTTTCCATCAGCGTTCCGCGCACGCAGGGCAGGTCGCTGCCCTGATGGGTGATCATCTGTTCGGTGGTGGCGCGCAGGGCGGCAATGGACATGGCCTGCGTTTCCGCCCCGGCAAAGCGCGCCCGATCACGCGCCTCGCGGGTCAGCGCCTCCATGATGCCGGTCAGGCGCCCGTGTTGCAGGTGGTGCAGGTGATCGGCCTTGGTGGCGGCGAACAGGATCTTTTCCACCCGTTTGCCCATCAGCAACTTGGTCAGGAAGGCATTCGTGCCGGGGCGGAAGGCGGTCAGGATCTCGGCCAGGGTGCGGCGCAGGTCCTCCATCGCGCGCGGCCCGGCATGGATGGCGCCAAGCGCATCCACCAGCACGATCTGCCGGTCGATGCGGCTGAAATGATCGCGGAAGAAGGGTTTGACGACGCGCAATTTGTAGCTGTCGTAGCGCCGTTCGAATTCGCGGTAGAGCGAGCGGCGCGGGGCGCCGTCGACAGGCGCCAGCGGCGCAAATGTCAGCACGGGCGAGCCTTCCAGCTCGCCGGGCAGCAGGAAGCGGCCCGGTGAACAGTCCGAGAAGCCAGCGGCGCGGGCGGTGTGCAGGCTTTGGGTATAAGCCTCTGACAGCGCCTTGGCGCGGGTCTCGTCCAGCTCTGCACTCGCGTCCTCGGACCGAAGCCGCTCCAAGGTCTTCGGTCCATCCGGGCGCAGCTCCAGCCGCGCCAGCATGTCCTGCGACCACTCAGCATAGGACTTGTCCATCAGCGAGAGGTCCAGCAGCCATTCGCCCGGGTAGTCCACGATATCGAGGTGCAGCGTGCGCGGCCCCTGCAATCCGGCAAGCAGCCCGGCGGGCCGGATCTTGAGCGACAGGCGGAGTTCGGAGACGGCGCGCGTGCTCTCGGGCCAGTGCGGCGTGCGGGCGGTCAGGGCGCCCAGGTGCGTTTCATAGTCGAAGCGCGGCAGCGTGTCGTCGGGCTGGGGCTGCAGAAAGGCCGACAGAATGCGCTGTTCGCTTTCGGCCACCAGTTGCGACATGCGCGCCCGGTCCATCAGGTTGGCGACCAGCGAGGTGATGAAGACGGTCTTGCCCGCCCGCGACAGCCCGGTGACGCCCAGCCGCAGGGTCGGTTCGAAGAAGGTTTCCGACAGGGTGCCGGTGACATTCTCGACGCTGCGGGTGAGCGTGTCGGCGATGGCGCCAATGACCATGAGTTCCGGGCCTTTCCCTTCGGTTCGGATGCGAACTTAGTCATTGCCGCAGCGCGGGGCCAGAGGCGGGCAGGGGGAATGTGGGCAATGTTGCGCCCCGCGCGCGGCGCGCCTCCCGCCCACCCATCCCCGTCTTGCCGCGCGCGGGCATCCCCGGCGGGATTGCCCTTGGCCCGGTGTGCGGCTAGGAGGCGCGTCATGCCCAGGTATGCGCTTTTGGTGGAATATGACGGCCGCCCCTTCGCGGGCTGGCAGCGGCAGGCGGATCAGCCTTCGGTCCAGGGGGCCATCGAGTCGGCCCTGGCCCGGCTGGAACCGCGCGCGCATACCATTGCCGCTGCGGGGCGCACGGATGCGGGTGTGCATGCGCGCGGGCAGGTGGCCCATTGCGACATGGACAAGGACTGGGATCCCTTCCGGCTGTCCGAGGCGGTGAACTTTCACCTCAAGCCGCAGCCGGTGGCGATCCGGGCGGCGGCCTCGGTGTCCGACGACTGGCACGCGCGCTTTTCGGCGGTCGAGCGGCGCTACCTGTTCCGGCTCTTGATGCGGCGTGCGCCCGCGACCCTGGAGGCGGGGCAGGTCTGGCGGGTCAACCACGCGCTGGATGTCGAGGCGATGCGCGCAGGCGCCATTCACCTGCTGGGCCGGCAGGACTTTACCACCTTTCGTTCGGTCATGTGCCAGGCGAAATCGCCGATCAAGACGATGGACGAAATCACCATCAGGCGGGCCGAGGGCCTGGCCGGACCCGAAGTGCACTTCTTCCTGCGGGCCCGCAGTTTCCTGCACAACCAGGTGCGGTCCATCGTGGGCACCCTGGAACGGGTCGGCGCCGGCGCCTGGGCGCCGGAGGACGTGAAGACGGCCCTGGAGGCACGGTCACGCGCCGCCTGCGGGCCAGTTTGTCCACCGGACGGATTGAGCCTGATGGGTGTGGGCTATCCGGACGACCCGTTCGCCTGAGAGCGCCCGCGGCGGGCTCCGCTTCCGGACTCACCAGGAAACAGGCCCGGGTCTGTTTCCCGAACCCGTTCATCGCTGATTTGCTGCCTGAGGCAAATCAGCGGGCCCAGCAAGGGCAAGCCGCCTCTGGCGGGGCTGCGCCCCCTTGCAGGCCCCGCGGCTTTGCCTCTTTTCGGCATCAAGCGATGGACGGCTCCGGGAAACAGGCCCTTGGGGACAGATGCCGGACGGGGGGCGCGTTGTTCGGTCTCAGGTCGTCGCGCGGCGGAACAGGACAGGGAACCAATCTTCGCGCAGGCGCTGGCCCTCTGCCATATCGTGGCCGGGAAAAGGTGGCGAGGTGGGGCCGGGGCGAGTGACATAGCGGGCGTCATCGCCCACCAGCCGCAGCGAGAAGGCTCGGCGCCGCGTCGGGCTGTCATTGCCGCGCGCGCCATGCAGCACGCCGAAGTTGAAGGCCACAGCGTCGCCCGGCTCCAGCGCCCATTCGCGCACCTCCATGCCCTCGGCGTCCGGTTCCGGCACCGGCATATAGGCATCGGCGTCGGGATAGAAATTCTCCTCGGACAGCCAGCGCGTCGGCAACACGGGTTTGTCCCAGAGGTGCGATCCGGCGACGCAGCGCAGGGTGGCCTCGGTCACGGGGTCCAGCGGGCTCCAGAAACTGACGGTCTGGAGGCCATCGACAAAGTAATAAGGGCCGTCCTGGTGCCAGGGCGTGGGCTTTGATGTGCCCGGTTCCTTGACCAGGACATGATCGTGGAACAGCTGCGCGCTGTCCGACCGCATCAGGTCGGCGGCGACCTCGGCCACGGCCGAGGCGCGGATCACCTCTTCGAACTCGGGGATGCGCTGCCAGTTGCAGTAATCGTCGAAGAAGCGACCGGCCTCACCGTCCTTGAGGTTTTCCGCCGCGTAGGGGCCCGGCTCTGACATGTTGCGGGCAACCCCGGCGCGCAGGGTATCGACCTGGTCGGCCCAGAGGCCGCGCACCACGACCACGCCATCGCGCTGGTAGTCTTCGATATCGGCCTGGGTCAGCAAGGGATGGGGCATGGGAACTCTCCTGAATTTGGCCGGAGAGAAGCACGGGCCGCCGCAATGGGCAAGCGGCGCCCCGCGGTCATGAGGGGTCAGTTTCCGGCGGGTACGAATTTCCACAGCTGACCCGAGACGTTCTGGCAGTTGTCCATGAAAGCGCCGCCGCCCAGCGTCGAGTCCGGCGCAAAGCGATTGCCCTCCAGGCATTTGCCGTCACCCTGGAACTGTGTCTTGAGACGGACCCAGCCGTCGCCGGCGGTCTCAAAGCGCCAGAGCTGCCCGGACACGTTCTGGCAGGTGTCCATGAAGGCGGCACCGCGCAGAGTCGAGTCAGGCGCGAAACGGTTGCCTTCAAGACATTTGCCGTCGCCCTGGAACAGCGTCTTGAGCCGGTACCAGCCACCACCGGCGGATTCGATCCGCCAGAGCTGGCCGGAAACATTCTGACAGGTGTCCATGAAGGCCGCACCGCCCAAGGTTGCGTCCGGTGCGAAACGGTTGCCTTCAAAGCACTTGTTCTCGGGCGCCTGGAACATTGTCTGCAGGCGGTAGGTTCCGGGGTAGTCCTGAGCCAGGGCGGGCAGGGCCGCGCAGAGCGCAAGAAGCCCGGCGAAAATCAGTCTCATCGTAAATCCCTTCAAGAAGAAAGCGGTACGGAACTGTGCCGACGTGAAACACTGATCCGGCAACGATGATCCGGCAAGAAAAATGCGCCGGGCGGTCCCGTTTTAGTCGTTGTCTATGTCGCCCGCCCCTGCGCCAGCGCTGCGCGAGCTGTCCGATGCCGGGACATAGGTCCGCGCCGCGAGGATGGACAGGTGATCCACCAGAGGCGCGCTCGCCTCGATGCGCGGGGGCAGGGGGGCGGCCCTGTCCCGGTTCGGGTCGGTTTCCAGGCAAAGCTGGGGCAAACCATCCTCGCTTTGGCCCACCTCGGTCCGCGTGATCGGCACGGCGGCCAGCCGGGCATAGGCCGGGGCAAGGGCCTCGTCCCCCGGTTGCAGGGTGAGGGTGATCTGTGGACCGGCAAGACCCACGGCGCGCTGAATATCCTCGACCAGCAGAGGAAGGCGCAGGATCGGGCTGTCAGCGGGATCGGCAAGCGCGTCAAGCAGGGCTTGGGCCTCTCCGCCTCCGGCGAGGAACTGGACCGTTGCGGCGCCAAAGACCTGCGCCTGTTGCGGCGGGAACCCGGCGCCGCGCGCGGCCTTCTGGGCCAGGGCGGCGATCTCATTGGCGGAATAGCTCATGCAACGTACCCCGCGAGCCACCAGTCATCGGCCCGCGCGGTTCCAAGGTCCTCTGGCAAAGGGGCGCCCTGGGCCAGGGTAATCCGTGTCCAGCGATCGGATTTCGGATCGAATTTGGTGGCGCCGAAAAAGGCAAGCTTGCTGCGCAGCATGTCGATGGGCAGGCAACTCTCGGCGATCAGGTTGTCGCGGATCTCGGCATAGGGATGCGAAGAAAGGCAGGCGACCCGGGCGAGGGCGAGTTCGTGTTCGGGACGGGCGGCGCGAAAGGCGCGCAGGTCCGTGACCCCTTCCAGCGCACGCCAGAGCGCCTGTACGCGCCGCGCGATGTCCAGCGGGCTTTCCCGCTCCGCGCCGGGGTCGTCGAACCGATCGCCCAGCCGGGGTTCCAGCTTTTCCTCAGAGACGTACCAGAACCGGCGCTGCTGGGCGGTCTCGTCGAAATCCATCTGCAGCACCCAGTCGAAATGCATCTCGATCGCGCGGCGCAAGGATTGGGCGTTGTCAAATCCCTGGGCCGGCGGACCCACCGGGTCCGTCATGCCAGCGGCAAGCTCGTCTACGATGTCACCGAAGGGTTCCAGCGCCAGCGCAACGCAAAGTTCCTGCGTATCCACCGAGTACGCCTCGGACCGGCGGATCAGCGCGTCGATGGGCGCGTCGATGGGCAAGTCCTCTACAAAACCTCGCAATGCAGGCCATTCGGCCCGGACCAGGTCGATCCGGGCCTGGTGGTGCGGATCGGGTACTTGCCATTCCTCAAGGTGGGCGGAAACGCGGTCGCACAGGGGGATCAGCCGGGCGTGTTGTTCGGGTGTTAGCGCCGGCAGGTTGCGGACGCGGGCCAGGGCGGTTTCCCGCGCCTGCACCCAGTTGTTCAGCAGAACGGGATGCGACACCAGGAAAGGCGCCATTCCAAGCCCGGTGGAATTGCCGATGCCAAGATGCCGTTTCAGGGCCGGGTCCAAGGTTGCGCCGCCCAGGTGTTCGACAAGGTCGTGGGTAAAGCTGCGGATCATCCAGACGGTCAGCATCTCGGCGGCAAAAGCCCCCTCGATCCCGGGGCGGTCTGCGATCAGCCCCCGGTCGGCAATGCCGAACTTGCCATTGCCGTAGACCGCCGTCGTCCGCATCAGGTAGCCGACGCGGTTGACCAGCTTCGCGTCTGGTTGCTGGCCCGTGCGCAACCGCTCGACCACGTGGGAAAACAGCCGGACGGACTTGTTCGCGCGCGACAACACCAGATCTCTTTCGGTATAGCGGGCGGCCTCCTGCTGGGGGGCGGCGGCGCAGATGCGGGCGATTTCATCATCGTCAGGGACACCGTCGTAAAGGACATAGGCGGTGTCCCAGGCCGTCGCGATCACGCGGTCGGTGCGCATCTCGTCGGGCAGGTGGGTCGAGACGGCGACAAGGCTGTAATCGTGCCCGCCCAATGCAATCGTGTAGACCGCGTGGCCATATCCATCGGCGCCGATGTTCCAGACCGGGCGCCGCAGCCTGGCGCCTTCGGCGGCCAGGCGTCGGGTCAGAACGCGTAGAAAACTCAACCGCGTGGGAAAGCTGGCGCCCATGCGGTGTAGGCGCATCACCTGCGACGGCGGGCGCAGTCCGGTCCGGGGCGAGGGGCTGACGAGATCCTTCATGCGATGACTGTGCCAGCAAGATCGCAAGCTGGGAAGACCTGCCGGACTTGCATCCGGGGCGCGCGCTGTGAAAGGCTGTCGCATCGGCAGGGGGGGAGGCATGGGCAGGGGGGAAGGCATGTCCGCAGCGGATGTGATCGACACAAGTGTGGTGCACCGGGCGCGGTCCTTGCGGCATGCCCTGCACCGGGCGCCGGAATTGTCCGGGGCCGAACACGCCACCGCCGTTCGCATCGCCGCAGAGATGCGGGCGCTGGGCGCGGCCGAGGTCGTCACCGGTTTGGGTGGCAGCGGCGTGGCGGCGGTCTTTGGCAGGGGTGACGGGGGCCTGCTGATCCGGTGTGAACTGGACGCCCTGCCGATCGAGGAAACCGGCACACCCGCCTGGCGCTCGGAGCTGTCGGGGGTCGCGCATCTTTGCGGCCACGACGGGCACATGGCGATCCTGCACGCGGTGGCACAGGGCCTGGCGCGGACCCCGCCCAGTGGCCGGGTGATCCTTTTGTTCCAGCCCGCCGAGGAAACCGGCGCGGGCGCGCGGGCGGTGCTGGAGGACCCGCGCTTTGCCGCGCTGGGCGCGCGGATGGCGATTTCGCTGCACAACCTGCCCGGTTTGCCGCTGGGCGCCGTGGCCCTGAGAGAGGGGCCGGTCAACTGTGCCTCGCGCGGGTTGCGTGTGCGGTTAAGCGGGCGCACCGCCCATGCCTCGCAGCCCGAGACCGGCCAGTCGCCCGGCGTGGCGCTGGCCGCGCTGATCCCGGGGCTGGCGGGGCTCAGCCGTGATTTGCCGACCGACGACCCGGGGTTCCGGCTGGCCACCGTGACCCATGCCCGGCTGGGCGTGCCCGCCTTTGGCGTGGCCCCCGGCGAGGCCGAGCTTTATGTCACCCTGCGGACTCTTCTGGATGACCGGATGGCTGATCTGGAGGCCGAGGCACGGGGCGTGATCGCGGGCGCGGCACGGGGCTTTGGCACCGAAATCTCGGTGCACGAGGCCTTTGGCCATTGTGTGAACGCGCCCGAGGCGGTGGCCCTGCTGGAACATGCGGTCGATGGATTGCCGCGCAAGGATGCCGCCGTGCCCATGCGCGCCTCCGAGGATTTCGGGCTGTTCGGCAGCGTGATGCCCTCAGCCATGTTCTTTCTGGGCGCTGGCGAGGGCGCGCCGGCCCTGCACAACCCCGACTATGACTTTCCCGACGAGTTGATCGGGATCGGCGCGGCGATCTTCCTGCGGGCCATCGCCACCTTTGAAGCCTGACGCCAGATCGGGAATACCTGACTGGCCAGGCGGGCGATTCCGGGGTTTCTGACCGCATGACCGACACGATCTATTTCTATGCCCAGCCCGACCCCTACGCCGAGTTCTCGAACTTCGCGCCCTATGGCGTGGAGAAGGACGGCCTGTGGTGGCGCACGGTCGAGCATTATTTCCAGGCGATGAAGTTCCACGACATTGCCCACCGCGAACGCATCCGCCTGTGTTCGCGTCCGAAACGGGCCAAGTCGCTGGGCATGAGCCGCGAGATCCCGCTGCGCGACGATTGGGAAGAGGTCAAGGACGGCATCATGCTGGACGCGGTGCGGGACAAGTTCACCCTGCACCGGGGGCCGCGCGACCTGCTCTTGTCCACGGGGGACGCGCAGATCGTCGAAAACGCGCCGATGGATGCCTACTGGGGCTGCGGGCCGGACGGGCAGGGGCTGAACCGGTTGGGCCAGATCCTGATGCAGGTGCGCGAAGAATTGCGCGGCTAGGGTCAGAACCGGGTGATGACCGTGGCGCCGCGCGCCTGAAAGCTGTCCATGTCCACCAAAGCAGTCACCGCCTCGTCAAGGCTGATCCGGTCTCCGACCAGCTGGTCCGGCGACAGGGCGCCGCTGGTAATCATGTCCAGCATGGCGCCATAGCGGTGTGCCTGCATGCCGTGGCTGCCGAGGATTTCCAGCTCCCAGCCGATCACGCGATCCATCGGCAGGGGTGGACGGCTCTGGTCCCCCAGCAGCAGGCCGACCTGCACGTGACGCCCGCGCTTGCGCAGGCCCAAGATCGAGTTGGCGCAGGTGTCCGGGTGGCCCAGCGCATCGATCGACAGATGCGCGCCGCCCTGTGTCAGGTCGCGCACCGCCTCCGGGACGTCGGCGGAGCGCGCGTCCACAACCGCCGTGGCGCCCATGCTGCGCGCCAGGTCCAGCTTGGCCGCGTCGATGTCCACGGCAAGGACACGCGCCCCCATCGCCCGCGCGATCATGATGGCAGACAAGCCCACGCCGCCGCAGCCGTGTACGGCGACCCATTCGCCGCCGGAAACTCGCCCCTGGTCGACCACGGCGCGGAAACTGGTGGCAAAGCGGCAGCCGAGGCTGGCGGCGGTGTCAAAGCCCATGTCGAGCGGCAGCCCGACGAGGTTCAGGTCGGCCTGTGGCAGGGCGACGTATTCGGCATAGCTGCCCCAGTGGGTGAACCCGGGCTGAAACTGGTTGTCGCAGACCTGCTGGTGCCCTGCGTGGCATTCCGGGCAGGTGCCGCAGGAGCAGATGAAGGGGACCGTCACCCGGTCGCCTTCGGTCCAACGTGTCACGCCCTCACCAACCGCAGCGACGGTGCCTGCCAGTTCATGCCCGGGCACATGCGGGAGTTCGATATCCGGGTCATGGCCCATCCATCCGTGCCAGTCGCTGCGGCAAAGGCCCGTCGCCTCGACCTTCAGCACGACGCCGCCCGGCGCGGGGGCGGGATCGGGCAGGGTGGTGATCTTCGGCGTGGCGCCGAAGGCCTCGTAGAGCATGGCTTTCATTTGATTTCCTTTTCGGGCGGGTCAGGCCGGGCCAAAGCTCGTTTCATAGAAGCGCAGCCAGTTGCCGCCCAGGATGCCCTCGGTCTCGGCCCGGGAAAAGCCGATCTCGCGCAGCCCGTCGCGGATGTTGTCCCAGTCGCGGTTGTCCTGAAACCAGTCCGGCATGGGCGGGAACCCGGGGGCAGAGGCAGAGCCTTCGCCGTAGTCCACGTCCTTGGTCCAGCGGCCCACGCGCATCCATTCGACCACGCTGTCCGGCTGATCCTGGCACAGGTCGCTGCCCATCCCGAGGTTTTCCGCCCCGTAGCGGTCGGCGGCCTCTGCCACCATCTCGCAGAACCCGGTGAGGGAACAGTTCGTACCGCCCGCCAGGTGATGAGGGTAGAGTGAAAACCCCAGCATCCCGCCGGAATTGGTCAGCGCGCGCAGCACCTCGTCAGACTTGTTGCGCAGGGCGGGATGCCACCAGCCGGGATTGGCGTGGGTGATCGCGATGGGGCGGGTGGAATGGTCGATCGCCTCCAGCGTCGAGCGTTCGGCGGAATGGCTCATGTCGATGACCAGGCCGACGCGGTTCATCTCTGCCACCACGGCGCGGCCCATGCGGGTCAGGCCGATATCCTCTTCCTCGTAACAGCCGGTCGCCAGCAGGGACTGGTTGTTGTAGGTCAGTTGCATGAAGCGCACGCCAAGCTGGTGCACGATCTCGACCAGGCCGATGTCGTCCTCGATGGGCGAGGGGTTCTGAAAGCCGAAGAAGACGGCGGTGCGGCCTGTCTCCTGCGCGTCGCGCACATGATCGGCAGTGGTGCCGCGCATGATGAGATCGGGAAAGCGTTCGAACCATCGGTTCCAGCGTTCCAGGTTCAGCACCATCTCGCGGAACGTCTCGTGGTAGGCGATGGTCACATGGATCGCGTCCACCCCGCCCGCGCGAAGCTGGCGAAAGACCTTTTCCGAGAAGTTGCAATACTGAAGGTTGTCGATGAGAGGCGCTGTCATGATGGCGACGCTAGCCGTGACCGCTGTGCCACGCAATGCCGTCTGCAATTGGAGATGCGTTGGGAACAGGGCATTTGACCTCGCGCCGATGCAATCCCCGACTTGCAGGGACGGGCGAGCCTGAGTGACCCTGCGGTGGTGCGACAACGGCAAGGGCGAACGGACAAGATGCAAATGGTGGTGCGGACTGGCCACGAGACGCCGACGATGCCGACAGATGTCGTGGCAAGCGAACGGGTCAGGCCCTTGCCTGAGACCGACCCATGTGCCGGTCGCATTCACTGGGCCCCGTTCAAGTCGCTTTGGTGGTTTGCCAATGCCGCCGGCGGGCCGGCCGCTGTTACGCTGTTTCCCTCTTGGGCGGGTTCGCGGCCTTCCTGTTTCTGACGGTGGTCACGATCTGCGCGGGCCATTCCGTCGGCATGCATCGCCTGCTGATCCATCGCAGTTTCAAGGCGGCCCGGCCTCTGGAATATCTGCTGGTCTGGCTGGGCGTTCTGGTCGGCATGGCCGGTCCCTTTGGCATGATCCGGGCGCACGACATGCGGGATTGGCACCAGCGGCAGCGGCGCTGCCCGCCGCACCCTTCGCACGGGGCCGGGCCGCTGCGCGACGCCTGGTGGCAGTTGCATTGCGGCTATCGGCTGGATCACCCTGCGCTGCGCGAGATCGAGCCGGAGGTCCTTTCCGACCCCGTCTACCGCTGGATGGAGAGGACGTGGTGGGCGCAGCAACTGCCGCTGGCGCTAGGCCTCTACGCAATGGGCGGCTGGTCCTGGGTGCTGTGGGGGGGGAGCCTTCGGGTCGTGGTGTCACTGACCGGACATTGGGCCATCGGCCATGCGGCCCACAGGGGCGGAGAGCAGACCTGGCGGATCGACGGTCTGCCGGTGCAGGGCTACAACCTGCCGGGTTTCGGCGCGCTCACCTTTGGTGAAAACTGGCACGGGAACCACCATGCCTTTCCGCATTCGGCGCGGCTGGGCCTTGGTCGTGGACAGGCGGATCCGGGCTTTCGCCTGATCCAGGCACTGGCCCGGCTGGGCCTCGTCCATGACATCCGGTTGCCCGACAGCGCGCCGCCGCGTCCCGGTCTGCGGCATCTTGGGTGACGCGCGGACAGTATTGGGGCTTTCCTTTTTGCGTGGCTCGGTCTAACAGCGCGGCATGACGCACGCGACCCGAACCCGACGAGCCTGAGCTCACCGTTCCCCGCGCCCCGCATCGGGCGTGCCCACCTGCGTCTTTTCTCCCTTCAAAACATGGCCCTTCTTGACTTGGCCCCTCGGCCTTGCCACCAATCGGGCTTCCACACTTTCGAGGACTGCGACATGATCCCCTCCGTTCTGCCCACCTACAACCGCGCGCCCCTGCATTTCGTGAAGGGCGAGGGCTGCTGGCTGACAGAGGAAGACGGGCGCCGATTCCTGGACCTGGGCAGCGGCATCGCCGTCAACGCGCTGGGCCATGCGCATCCGGACCTGGTCAAGGCACTGACCGACCAGGCCGGCAAGCTCTGGCATGTCTCGAACCTCTACGAGATCCCAAACCAGCAGGCGCTGGCGGACAAGCTGGTTGAGACCAGCTTTGCCGACACGGTCTTTTTCACCAACTCCGGCACCGAGGCCTGCGAACTGGCGGTCAAGATGGCGCGGAAATACTGGTACGAAAAGGGCCAGCCGGAAAAGACCACGATCCTGACCTTCGAGGGCTGTTTCCACGGTCGCTCTTCGGCGGCCATCGCGGCCTCGGGGTCGGAGAAGATGGTTAAGGGATTCGGACCGGTGCTGGGCGGGTTCAAGACCCTGCCCTGGGGCGATCACGACGCGCTGCACGCGGCCATCGACGAGACCGTGGGCGCAATCCTGATCGAGCCGGTGCAGGGTGAGGGCGGCATCCGCGTCCTGCCCGACCAGTGCCTGAAAGGACTGCGCGCGCTTTGCGACGAAAAGGGCGTGCTGCTGATCCTCGACGAGGTGCAGTGCGGCGTGGGTCGGACCGGACGGCTGTTCGCGCATGAATGGTCGGGGGTGGAGCCTGACATCATGATGGTCGCCAAGGGCATCGGCGGGGGCTTTCCGCTGGGCGCCGTGCTGGCCAAGGAAGAGGCTGCCTGCGGCATGACGGCGGGCACGCATGGGTCGACCTACGGCGGCAACCCGCTGGGCTGTGCCGTGGGCAAGGCGGTGCTGGACATCGTGTCCGAGCCGGAATTCCTGGACGGCGTGCGCGCCCGCGCGGGCCTGTTGCGGCAAAAGCTGGAAGGGCTGGTTGCGGCGCATCCGGATGTCTTCGAAGGCGTGCGTGGCAGCGGTCTGATGCTGGGTCTGAAATGCAAGCTGACGAACCTGGACGTGGTCAAGGCGGGCTATGACGCCGAGGTTATCACCGTCCCCGCCGCGGACAATATCGTGCGCCTGCTGCCGCCGCTGAACATCACCGAGGACGAGATCGGCGAGGCGCTGAACCGGCTC
>Ga0208330_1000011_pt1 | contig 172086 bp, 156 predicted proteins | sample DeeseametaMP1896_FD_184180 | JGI IMG/M metagenome (GOLD analysis project Ga0208330, IMG submission 184180) | Marine microbial communities from the Deep Pacific Ocean - MP1896 (SPAdes) | ecosystem: Environmental > Aquatic > Marine > Oceanic | place: East of Hawaii, North Pacific Ocean... | reverse complement strand
CCCGCCCGCCGACCCTGTTGCGCGCCTTGCGGCGCGCGCCTTTGCTCAAGGATTCACCAGGGAACAGGCGCGCCGCTGGTCCCCGAACCCATCTCTCGCTGTCCTGCTGCCTGGGCCAGTCGCCGCCGGGGCGCAAGGGCAAGCCGCCTGTCGGCGGGGCTGCGCCCCCTTGCGCCCCGGCGCCGTCCGGCCCGGAACGGCATCACGCGAGAGATGGCTCCGTGGAACAGCGGCTTGGGCCGTGGACTGCAGGCCATTGACGGCGCTGCCCCCGCATGCGAGGCAATGAGGCCAGAGCCGGGACGCGGTGCAGATCGGGGCGCAGGGCGCATGAAGGTCATCATTTGCGGGGCGGGCCAGGTCGGCTGGCAGATCGCCCGCCATCTTGCCGGAGAGCGCAACGACGTCACGGTGGTGGACAACAACCCCGATCTCGTGCGCCGGGCCACCGACACGCTGGACGTGCAGGGGATCGCGGGCTTTGCCTCTTACCCGGATGTGCTGGACAAGGCGGGCGCCCGTGACGCCGACATGGTGATCGCCGCCACTTATTCCGACGAGGTCAACATGGTCACCTGCCAGGTGGCGCATTCGGTCTTTGCGGTGCCGCGCAAGATCGCGCGGCTGCGGGCCGAAAGCTACCTGACGGCGATCTATTCCGACCTCTACCGTCGCGATCACATGCCCATCGACGTGGTGATTTCGCCCGAGCGTGAAGTGGCCGACGCGGCCCTGCAGAGGCTGGCGGCGCCCGCCGCCTTCGATACCGAGAGCTTTCTGGATGGGCGGACCCAGTTGATGGGGCTGACGATCGACGCGGGCTGTCCGATCGTGAACACACCTTTGCGGCAGTTGACCGACTTGTTTTCCACCCTGCGCTCTGTCGTGGTGGGGGTGCGGCGCGAGGGTGTGCTCTTTGCGCCGGAATCGGGCGACCAGCTGTTCGAGGGCGACAGCTGTTACGTCATGGTCCATGCCGACGATGTGCAGCGCACGATGGAGATCTTTGGCAAATCGCTGCGCAAGCAGGAGCGTGTGGTGATCATCGGCGGCGGCAATGTCGGCCTGTCGGTGGCGCGACGGCTGGAGACGGGCAAGATCCGGGTGCGTGCCAAGATGATCGAGCACAACCGCAAGAACGCCGAACGGGCCGCCGAGGAGCTGGAACGCACCATCGTCCTGCATGGCGACGGGCTGGACGCGGCGCTGCTGGTCGAGGCCGGGGTGGCGCGGGCGGATGCGGCGCTCTGCGTGACCGATGATGACAAGGTCAACATGCTGGCCGCCGTGCGTGCCAAGGCAGCCGGCTGTCCGATGGTCATCGCCCTGATCAACGATCCGACGCTGGTGCCGCTGATGGAACCCCTGGGCATCGACGCCTATATCAACCCGCGGTCTACCACGGTCAGCTCGATCCTGCGCCATATCCGGCACGGCCGCGTCAGCCAGGTCTATTCCATCGGCGATGCCGAGGCGGAGGTGATCGAGGCCGAGGTCCTGTCGACCTCGCCGATCTCGGGCAGCCTGATCCGCGAGATCGACTTTCCGGAGGGGGTGCTGGTGGGGGCGGTGCGCAAGGGCGAGAAGGTGGTCAAGCCGACCGGCTCGCTGCGGATCGACGAAGGGGACCAGATCGTGATTTTTGCCCTTGCGGGCGATGTGCCGGAGGTCGAGCGCCTGCTTCAGGTCTCGATCGACTTTTTCTAGGCGCGGAGCGGTGAGGCGCATGGGTTCCTTTGCCGCGCGACGCGGCCCGGGGCGGGGCAGCACGGGATGAAGACCATCGCGCGGCTGCCGCTGTTCTTGCTTCTGACCGGGCTTGGCTCTTTCTCGATGCTGCTGCCGGCAGTCTTTGCCTACGCCATCGAAGAGCACCATGACGCGCGGACCTTTTTCTATGGGGCGCTGCTGGGGCTGATCATGACTGCCCTCGTGGCGCTGGCCATGGGCAACAGGCAACACAACCAGAGCGCCCTGCGCCAGCTGGTGGCGCTGGCGGCGGGCTTTGTCGTTCTGCCGCTGATCTTTGCCGTGCCCTTTCACGAGGCGGTGCGGACCACCGGGTTCGGCAATGCCTATTTCGAGATGGTGTCGAGCTTTACCACAACCGGGGCCACGATGTTCGACGCGGCGCGCCTGTCGGGGCCGGAACATCTGTGGCGGGCGCAGGTCGGCTGGATGGGCGGGTTGGTGATGTGGATCGCCGCCTCGGCGATCCTGGCGCCGCTGGCTCTGGGAGGATTCGAGGTCACGGCCAGCGGTGAGCCCGGGCAGTCCGTCGCGCAAGGGGCGATGAACACCGGCCCGACCAGCCCGGCGGAACGGCTGATGCGCAGCGCGCATGTCCTGTTCCCGGTCTATACCGGGCTCACGCTGGCGCTGACGGTGATGTTGCTGGTGGCGGGTGATCCGCCGCTGGTGGCCGTCAGCCATGCCATGTCGGTCATGGCGACCTCGGGGATCACGCCGCTGGCCGAACTGGGGGCCGCGCCCAGCGGCATGGCCGGAGAGATGATTCTCTTCTGCTTTCTGTTCTTTGCGCTGTCGCGGCTGACCTTCTCCGCCGATACACGGCAGGAACGCGGCCTGTTCTACGATCCGGAGTTCCGCCTGGGGATGATCATCGTGGTGGCGGTGCCTCTGGCGATGTTCCTGCGCCACTGGGCGGCGTCCTTTGAGGTGGGCGAGGAACAGAACTGGATCGCGGGCCTGCGCGCGCTCTGGGGCGGGCTGTTCACCGCGGCCTCTTTCCTGACCACGACGGGATTCGTCAGTGGCGACTGGGCGACGGCGCAGGGCTGGTCGGGGCTGCCGACGCCGGGAATCATCCTGATGGGGCTGTCGCTGGTGGGCGGCGGCGTGGCGACGACCGCGGGGGGCGTCAAGCTACTGCGGGTCTACGCGCTCTATCTCAACGGCAAGCGCGAGATCGAGCGGCTGGTACATCCGCATTCGGTGGGGCGCGCGGGGCCGCTTGGGCGCCGCATCCGGCGCGAAGGGGCCTTTATCGCCTGGGTTTTCTTCATGTTCTTCGCGCTGACGCTGGCGGCGATGACACTGATCCTTGGGGCCTACGGGGTGGATTTCGAACGGGCGACGGTGCTGACCATTGCCACGCTGTCGAACACCGGGCCGCTGATCGACACCGCCGCGGCGATCGACCTGTCGGCGATCCCCTGGGACGCGCGGCTGATCCTTTGCGGGGCGATGGTGTTGGGACGGCTTGAACTGCTGGCAATCATCGTGATGATAAGCCCCGAGATATGGCGCGAATAGTTGCCTAGAGACATCCCCCGGGGATCGGCCACACGAATTCGGGGATTTTCGGCTGGAAACTCCCGCCACAGCATACCATACTCACCCAGACGAGGGCAGCCCGGCGCGCGGGCACGGCAAGAATAAAGGCAATTCAATGGCTTCTGATAGACAGAACCTGCAGGACGCATTTCTCAATCACGTCCGCAAGACAAAGGTCCCGGTGACGGTCTTCCTGATCAACGGGGTCAAGTTGCAGGGTGTCATCACCTGGTTCGACAATTTCTGCGTCCTGCTGCGCCGTGACGGCCAGTCGCAGCTTGTCTACAAACATGCAATCTCGACCATCATGCCCAGCCAGCCGATCAACCTGTATGACGGCGAAGGGGACGCGTGAGAGAACACGCGCCGCCTGTGACCCGGGCGTGGGTCCTGCATCCTGACATCAAGAGCGACCCGGAGCGCCGCGATGCGCAAATGGCCTTGGAAGAGGCCGTTTCGCTGGCGCATGCGCTGCCGGGGCTGGAGGTTGTCGGCGCGCAGATCGTGCCACTGCCGCGCCCGCACCCGGGCGCGCTGTTCGGGTCCGGCAAGATCGAAGAGTTGCGCGCCAAGCTGGAGGCCGAGGAGATCGACCTGGTTCTGGTCGACGGGCCGGTGACGCCAGTACAGCAACGCAATCTTGAGCGTGACTGGAAGGTCAAGCTGCTGGACCGGACCGGGCTGATCCTGGAAATCTTTTCGGATCGCGCAGCGACCCGCGAAGGTGTTCTGCAGGTGGAAATGGCGCACCTCAGTTATCAGCGCACGCGGCTGGTGCGGGCCTGGACCCACCTGGAACGCCAGCGCGGCGGGCTGGGATTCGTCGGCGGCCCCGGCGAGACCCAGATCGAGGCCGACCGCCGGGCCATCGACGAACAGCTGGTGCGGCTGCGCCGGCAGCTGGACAAGGTCGTCAAGACGCGCGAGCTGCACCGCAAGGCGCGGGCCAAGGTGCCTTATCCGATTGTTGCGCTGGTGGGCTACACCAACGCGGGCAAGTCGACGCTGTTCAACCGGCTGACGGGGGCGGACGTCATGGCCAAGGACATGCTCTTTGCCACGCTGGACCCGACGATGCGCGCGGTACGCCTGCCGACGGGGGCCGACGTCATCCTGTCGGACACGGTGGGCTTCATCAGTGACCTGCCGACCGAACTGGTCGCCGCCTTCCGCGCCACACTCGAAGAGGTGCTGGCCGCGGACGTTGTCGTGCACGTGCGCGACATTTCCCATCCCGAGACGGAAGAGCAGGCCGAGGACGTGCGCGGCATACTCGACAGCCTGGGCGTGGGTGAGGAAACCGCGCAGATCGAACTGTGGAACAAGCTGGACCAGCTGGGGCCGGAAGAGCTGGAAACGGTGCGAATCCGTGCGGCGCGCAACCCGGATGTCTTTGTCGTTTCCGCCCTGACGGGCGAGGGGCTGGATGGCTTCCTGGAGGCGGTGACAGAGGCGCTTGGCGCCGAACGCGTCGAGGAGGACCTGGTCCTGGGCTTCTCCGAAGGCAAGCGCCGGGCCTGGCTCTTTGAAAAGGGGCTGGTCGAGGACGAGCGCCAGGAAGAGGACGGCTTTCACCTGCGCGTGCTCTGGTCCGCACGCGACAAGGCGCGGTTTCAGACGCTGGACTGAACCCGTGCCCCGTTCATGGCGGGTGGACAGGCCCCCCATTTCATGCGATCCGGCGCGCATGACAGTCGATGTTCAGAAAACCGGCGCCTGGCGCCGAATCCGAATTACGGTCCCGGCCTGAACCGCCGGGCCGGGTGCGTCTTGTTCTGAACATCACTGGCGCGGGATGCGCCGCACAAGGATCACTGTCATGTCTCCTGAATATCCAACCCTGCACGTGATGTGCGGGAAGATCGCCGCCGGGAAATCGACCCTGGCCAACCGGCTTGCCGGTCCCAAGGGCGCTGTCCTGATCACCGAGGACGCCTGGCTGGGCGCATTGTTTGCCGACCAGATGGCCACCCCGCGCGACTATGTGCGATGCACGGGGAAACTGCGGGCTGTCATGGGGCCGCATGTTGCGGCTCTGCTGCGGGCCGGGGTTTCCGTCGTGCTGGATTTCGCGGCCAATACCGTGGAGCAACGCGCCTGGGTGCGGGGCATCCTGGAAGAGACAGGTGCCGCGCATCAGCTGCACCTGCTGGCACCGCCGGACGAGGTCTGCCTGGAACGTCTGCGCAGGCGCAATGCCTCTGGCACGCATCCCTTTGTCGTGACGGATGAGCAATTTCACCAGTTCTCCCGCCACTTCGTGCCGCCGGGGCCGGACGAGGGATTCAACGTGGTGACGCACGATGCACAGGTATGAGCGGCGAGGAGGTCCCGGGGCAAGCCCGGGACCGGGTCAGATCACAGCGCTGTCACGCTCCAGCAGATCGCGGGCAATCTCCCAGCGCTGGCGCTGCCGTTTCGAAGGCGACAGCGGCGTATTGGCCCAGACACTGATCGCAAAGCAGCGCTGCAGGAACAGCCGCACCTCTGGCGCGGTGACGTCATCGCCATAACCCTCGCGCAGGGATGCCAGCGCCGCCTCGTCCCCGGTGAGGCACAGCACGTCCAATGCCAGGGAAAAGACGTCGCGCAGTGGTTCGTCCTCTTTCGCGTTCTCGAAGTCGATGCCCCAGACCGTGTCATCGGGGCCGCTGACGAGGTTGGACAGGGTCAGGTCGCGGTGCGTGATGGCCCGGGTGGCGGGCAGGCCGCGCACCGTGCCGCGCGTCTCCCTGAGCGCGCGCGCGGCAGAGACCAAACCCTTGGCGTCGATCGGTTTGCGCTCACCGTCCTCGACCGCCTCGATCAGGCGGGTCAGCCAGTTGACTTGTCCCTTGGGCAGGAATTTGCGTTCGCGCAGGCTGAGCCCGTGATAGGCGGCCAGCCATTCCCCGGCAGAGCGCAGCAATGGCCCCGCGGCCTCACGTTCCAGACGGTCGCGAAAATCCGGTCCGCCCGCGTCCTGCATGACCAGCGCGCCCTTGCCGAACCACAGCACGCGCGGCACGCGGTAGGGGCCATGCGACAGCACCGCCGCCAGTTCCGCCTGTCGCAGTGCCTGACGCGAGGCCTTGGCCTCGGATTTGCGCGGCCAGAGCTTGACCACCGCCGGAACACGGCCCCGCGACGGGCGATAGACCCATGTGTCCGGTCCGTCGCGCAGGATTTCCATCCGACCCGACCATTCCGGCCAGAGCTTTTTCAGCACCTCGGTCGCGCGGTCCTCGCTCATGGTTTGACCAGCCGGGTGATGCCGACAGAGGCGGCGCGCGCCAGGCCCACGTCCAGCGACATGGGAATATACTCGCCACGCCGCCAGAGTTGGCCGAGGTCGTCGTAGTGACGCGACAGCGGATGGCCCGACTGGCCGGTGGCCGAGACAAAGACCGAACTGTCCGGATCGGCGAAATCGTAGACTCCGCGATACCCGGCGCCATGCACATTGGCAAAGGGATCGGGATCATGCCCCGAGGTCACGCCCCGTTGCAGCGTATGATCGCCGCCGGAGGTTGTCTGGCGGATGTTCACGAAATAGCGCAGGATCGGGATCCCGCCCAGCACCGGGTGCTCATGCGTCACAAGGTGTTCGTCCCCCCAGCGCAGGGATTCCAGAGCCTTGCCGGAATGTTCCTCGATCCAGATCAGCGCGTCGTCCAGCGCCAGCCTTGCGATGTCGGTGCAGCTTTCCACCGCCGCCGAGCGGATCACGTCACACCAGGCGCTGGCCCCGTCCACGTCGCGAAAGACGCGCTCGATGAACAGCGGTTCGACATGGTCGAACTCCTCGGCCAGCGGGCCCAGGTCGTCGCGGATCAGGCGGACCTGCAGGGCGCGCAGCCAGGCGGAATAGATCAGCGGTTCCGGCATGTGCTCGTTCATTTCGCCGTTCCAGTTGGCCAGCAGGTCCAGCGCGCGCTGGCGGCGGCGTTCCGGCGTCCCTTCGGCCGCGGCCTCTGAGGTGAACCACAGGTCCCGCCCGATCAGCGGCAACAGGGTGCGTGCGGCGGGCGAAACCGTATCCAGTTGCGCCTCGACGAAACTGTCGCGGGTGTGGACCTTTCGGCCCTGCATCATGGTCTGCCAGCGCTGCACGCGCTGGCTGTCGCCCCAGTCGAAACTGACATGCTCGGGGAAGGGGCGGTCGACCAGCTTGTTGTTGGTGTTGCCGACGATGCCGCCCTCGGGGGCGAGGAACTCGGGGTTGGCGGAAAAGGGAAAGAACCCCTGCCAGCGGTTGGTCTCGATCCACCCGCGCGAGGGCAGGCGGCCCAGACTTTCATGCGCCGGGTCGCGGCGTGGCATGGCGCCGACCAGTTTCATCGCCACGGTGTCCTCGTCGATCAACGTCAGGTTCTGCGAGGGCGCGACGTAGAGGCGCGAAACCTCGATCGCCTCTTCGACCGATTGCGACATCATCAACCCGATGGCGGCCGAGGCCGATGTGTCCTCGTGGCTGAGCGCGGTCCAGGCCAGCGAGACCAGGTGCCCCGGTGGCGTGATCATGTCGAGGTTGAACTGCGAGGCGGGCAGGATCGGGCCGTTGTCCGTCCACAGCAGGTTGAGCGTGACCGGCGCCTCGCCCTTGATACGGATGATCGACTGGCGGCTTTCGAAGGGTTTGAATCCGTCCGGCGTGCGGTACTCGCCCTGGGCGTCGGGGTTCAGTTCCTCGAAATACAGGTCCTGATCATCGAGATAGGACGAGGTGATACCCCAGGCCAGCTGTTCCGACCGGCCCACCATCAGCGCCGGGATGCCGGGGATCGTCGCGCCGATCACACCGCCGGATTTCAGCTGCAACCGGGCCAGGTACCAGAAGGTCGGCGCGGTAAAGCCAAGATGCGGGTCATTGGCCAAGAGCGTCCCACCCGAGGCCGAGCGTTCCGGCGCGGCGGCCCAGACGTTGGAGGCGCCCGCCAATCCGCGCCGTGGCACCGGCCAGAGAAAGTCTCCCCCCTGTGGCGCGGCGCTCGCATGGCGCGTGCCGCTGCCTTCGGGCAGTTGCGCGATGCGGGGCAGGGCGGCGACGCCATTGCCGGGCATGTCGGGCAGGATGTCGGACAGGCGCTTTTCGTCCCCCAGAAGCAGCGAGGTCCGCGCGCGCAGCACCTCGTCCCCGATCTGGCCCGACAGTTGCAGCGCCATCAGCTTGATCACCGCCAGCGAATCCGCCGGTTGCCAGGGCGCGATTTCCGCCTCGAAGAGAAAGAATTCGGGAGCGCCGCGTCCCAGGCTATTGGCGTTGATCTCGGCGATGCGCGCGTTGATGCCCGCGGAATAGGCTTCGAGCGCGTCCAGCGTGCGCGCGTCCTGATGTTCGACAGAGGCCTTGGCCGCCGTGTAGATGTCCAGGCGGCGCAGCAGAGTGTCGGTGCGCAGGGTGCGGCGGCCAAAGAGTTCCGACAGGCGGCCCTGCGCGGTGCGGCGCATCATCATCAGTTGCCATAGCCGGTCCTGCGCGTGGACGTAGCCCAGCCCGAAAAAGGCGTCGCGGTCCGACAGGGCCATGATATGCGGCACCGCGGAATTGTCGCGCACGATCTCGATATCGGCGGTGATCCCCGCGACGGGCAGCTCCTTGTCGTAATCGGGCAAGGACCGGGAGCCGAGGTAATAGGCAAGCGCCACGCCGATGACGATCAGGGCGACGGCCAGGCTGGCCAGCCGCAACAGCCATCGGAACACAACCGCCATTTCGTTCTCCGTCCATATGGGCTAGGTCAGATCGCACCGGGATTAACTTGCCAGCCCGGGCTTGCCAAGGGCAGGCAGGCTGACGTGACGAGGGGAGAACGATATGGCGAAAACGGCGTTTCTGGGCCTTGGGGTGATGGGCTATCCGATGGCGGGCCACATGGCCAGGGCCGGGCACGAGGTCACGGTTTACAACCGGACCGCCGCCAAGGCCGAGAAATGGGTGTCCGAATACGGCGGCGCGGCGGCAGCAACCCCGCGTGAGGCGGCGCAGGGCGCGGATTTCGTCATGGCCTGTGTCGGCAATGACGACGACCTGCGCGGGATCTGCACCGGCGAGGACGGCGCCTTTGCCGGCATGTCCTCGGGCGCGACGTTCGTCGATCACACAACCGTGTCCCAGCAGGTGACGCTGGAACTGGCCGAACAGGCTGCGGAACGCGGGTTGGGATTCGTCGATGCGCCGGTCTCTGGCGGGCAGGCTGGGGCCGAAAACGGCCAGCTTGTCATCATGTGCGGCGGCGATAAGGCGAAATACGACGCGGCGGAGCCGATCATGCAATCCTACGCCAAGCTGTGCAAACGCCTGGGCGAGAGCGGTGCGGGTCAGCTGTGCAAGATGGTCAACCAAATCTGCATCGCAGGCCTGGTTCAGGGCCTGTCCGAGGGGCTGCATTTCGCCGAGAAGGCGGGGCTTGACGGTGCGGCGGTGGTCGATGTGATCGGCGGTGGCGCGGCCGGGTCCTGGCAGATGGTCAACCGCTACCAGACCATGATCGCGGATGAATTCGAACACGGATTCGCCGTCGACTGGATGCGCAAGGACCTCGACATCTGCCTGCGCACCGCGAACGAGAACGGCGCCTCTCTGCCCGTCACGGCGCTGGTCGACCAGTTCTACAAGGACGTGCAGAAGATGGGCGGCGGGCGCTGGGACACCTCCTCGTTGATCAAGCGGCTGCGCAGCTTCGACTGACCGTCACGTCGGCGCCAATGCCTTTCGAAAGGCATTGCCAAGCGGTTTCGAAACCGCTTGTCCGGCGCGGCCAGGCGGGCCCTCAATGATGCCGGTAGGCGACGGGCCCCAGCCGGTCCAGCGCGCAAAGCCCGGCGGTATCGCCGCCGTCGGGCTGGGGCTTGGGATCGGCTTCTGCACCGATGCCGAGGTCACGTCCGAAGCAGGGAATTTGACGGTCAAATCAAAACGCGCGACCAGCGCCTCTGCGTGATCCGGAGAACGGACCGGCGGTCATCCCGCGACTTGGCGGTCGTATGTCTCGCCGTCGAACCAGCCCAGGGCGGAGGTGACTTTCATGGTGTCCTCAAGCTCCCATTCCTCCCAGCCCTTCCCGTTGAACGGGTTGCCGGTTTCCGCGTGTTGTCCGGTGGCCGTCCGCATTGAGACGACAGGCGATCCCGCGCCGCGCATTCCATCACAGACAAGGGGAAAGCCGAAACGTCCGTATGAAAGCTCGTCGCCATCACGCCGACGATGTGCCGCTATCCAATGGTCGTTTCGGGGCGGTCCGGGGGGGTCATGGGCCATGCGCGGCGGGCGGGGTGTCCGGTTGTCGCAATCGCTATTGTCATTCCCATCCCGCTGGCCTTATGTTAGCGGTCAGGTCGCGTGCAGATCGTGCCGCGCCGAAGATTTCGCTGACCGTGGACGATGACAAACCGGACCCGGCCAGACCGATCGGGCCGAAAGGCCACAGTCCCTGCCCGGACCGCCACAAGCGACGGGCGCAATGAATGGGCGCCGTCCCGGCCCAATGCCGCAGACGCGCGTCGGAGAAGAACCGCGATGAAGCGCGCGACTGACATGAGGCATGAGGCAGGGACATTGGTTTCCCGCCATGCCATCGCGCACCATCTCGCCCAGACAAGACACGCTTCAACCGCCGCACGCCCCCAGGGGCCGGCGGTGCGTTGGGTGTGCAAACGGATAACATGGCAAAGAAAATGCTCATCGACGCCACCCACGCGGAAGAGACCCGCGTCGTGGTGGTGGACGGAAACAAGGTCGAGGAATTCGACTTCGAATCCGAGAACAAGCGGCAGCTCGCCGGCAACATCTACCTAGCCAAGGTCACGCGGGTCGAACCCTCGCTGCAGGCGGCTTTTGTCGATTACGGCGGCAACCGCCACGGGTTCCTGGCCTTCTCGGAAATCCATCCCGACTATTACCAGATCCCCATCGCCGACCGTCAGGCGCTGATGGAAGAAGAGGAAGAGGCCGCGCGCGCCGCTGCCGAGGAAGAGGACAAGCCCAAGAAGTCCCGCTCGCGGTCGCGCAAGCGGTCGACGAAACCGTCCGACAAGACTGAAAAAGCGGACAGGTCCGACAAGCCCGAGACCGCCAAAGAGACCAAGCCGCGCGAGCCCAGCGGCATGGAAACCATCGACCTGGACGACGATCTGGAGACCGGCGCGCCGGGTGAAGGCCTGTCGCCGATGGAAACCGTGCACGAGACCCCGGTTGAAGAGCCCCAGGACACTGTGGCGGCCGCGCCGGAACCCGAGGCGGCCCCTGCACCTGCGGAAAAGACTGCGCCTGTTGCCGAAGTGGCGCCTGTCACTGAAACCGCAGCCGAAGCAAAGGACGCGCCAGCCGCAGAGCCTGCCCCGGCCGAGGCTCCGGAAGTTGCTGTGACAGAGGCCCCCAAGGCCGAGGTCGCGCCCGAAGCCAGCGCGGACAGTGATCTGTCGCCCATGCCCGCCGCCGAGGCCCAGGATGCGCCCGCTGACGTGGCCGAGGCTGAGGAGGCTCCGGAAGAAAAGAGCGACGAGGACAGCGAAACGCCGCCGCGCCCCATTGCCGAAGGGACCAAGGACGAGGCCGCCGTCGTCTCGCAAGAGCCCGAGGCCGATGAACAGGCTCTGGAGCAGGCGAAACGCCCTGTCGAGGCTGAGGAAACAGCCGAGGCTGCGGCCCCCGCCTCCGTAGACGCAGACGCGAAACCCGAGGCCGCAGAGCCGGTTGCCGAAGTGGCCGAAGCCGCCCCCGAAACGCCCAAGGTCGAAAAGACCGAGGACGACAGCGCCCCCGAGGCCGCCGACGATTCCGACGACGACGACGATGAAGACGACAAGGACGATGCCGCGGCGCGCGACGCCTCGATCGAATCCGTTGCCGACGACGACACCCACGAAGACATCCGCCCGGTCCGCAAGCCGCGCCCGCGCCGCTACAAGATCCAGGAGGTCATCAAGGTCCGCCAGATCATGCTGGTGCAGGTCGTCAAGGAAGAGCGTGGCAATAAGGGCGCTGCGCTGACCACTTACCTGTCGCTGGCCGGTCGCTATTGCGTGCTCATGCCCAACACTGCGCGTGGCGGTGGCATCAGCCGCAAGATCACCAATGCCGCCGACCGCTCCAAGCTCAAGGAAATCGCCACAAGCATCGACGTGCCCAAGGGCGCGGGCCTGATCATCCGGACGGCGGGCGCCAAGCGCACCAAGACCGAGATCAAGCGCGACTACGAATACCTGCAGCGCCTCTGGGAACAGATCCGCGAGCTGACGCTGAAAAGCATCGCACCCGCCAAGATCTATGAGGAAGGCGACCTGATCAAACGCTCGATCCGCGACCTCTACAGCCGTGAGATCGACGAAGTCCTGGTGGAAGGCGAACGGGGATACCGGGTCGCGAAGGACTTCATGAAGATGATCATGCCGTCCCACGCCAAGAACGTGAAACACTACACCGAGACGATGCCGCTCTTCGCGCGCTTCCAGGTGGAAAGCTACCTGGGCGGGATGTTCAATCCCACCGTGCAGCTGAAATCCGGCGGCTACATCGTGATCGGCGTGACCGAGGCGCTGGTCGCCATCGACGTGAACTCTGGCCGCGCCACCAAGGAAGGCTCGATCGAGGAGACCGCCACCAAGACCAACCTGGAGGCCGCCGAGGAGGTGGCGCGACAGCTGCGCCTGCGTGACCTTGCCGGTCTGATCGTCATCGATTTCATCGACATGGACGAGCGCAAGAACAACGCCGCCGTCGAGAAAAAGCTGAAAGACAAGCTCAAGACCGACCGCGCCCGCATCCAGGTGGGCCGCATCTCGGGCTTTGGCCTGCTGGAGATGTCGCGTCAGCGCCTGCGCCCCGGCATGATCGAGGCGACGACGCAGCCCTGCGCGGCCTGCCACGGCACCGGGCTGATCCGTTCGGACGACAACATGGCGCTGCAGATCCTGCGCCAGATCGAGGAAGAAGGCGTGCGTCGCCGCTCGCGCGAGGTGCTGGTGAAATGCCCGATCGGCATCGCCAACTACCTGATGAACCAGAAACGCGAACACGTCGCCATGATCGAGGCGCGCTACGGCATGTCCGTGCGCATCGAGGGGGACCCGCATCTGGTGGCGCCCGACTTCTCGATGGAGAAGTTCAAGACCGCGACACGGGTCGTGCCCGAGGCCACCGCGCCGGTGGTTTCCGTCGACACCTCTTTGATGGACCAGGTGGACGAGGACACCGAGGCCGAGGCAGAGGCCGAAGTCGAAGAAGTGGTCGAGGAGACGCCCCAGGCCGAGAAGCCGGAAACCACCTCTGACGACAATGGCGATGAGGGCAAGCCCAAGAAGCGCCGTCGCCGTCGCCGCCGCAAGTCGAAGTCCAAGGACAATGGCGAGGGGTCCGATTCCGGCGCCGATGGCAGCTCGGACAAGGACGACGCGCCGAAGGAGGCCGAGAAACCGGCCGAGGCGGCAGACGCTGCGGACGAGGCCAAGACCTCCGAGGCCGCGGAGGCGGATGCGCCCAAGGCCGACGAAGGCGAGGAAACGGCCAAGCCCAAGCGGACCCGCACCCGGTCGCGCCGCTCGCGCAGCAAGTCCGGCGAGACGCAGACAGAGACGGATCAGGGTGAGTCGGCAGTGACCGAGACCTCAGAGGCAAAGCCCGAAGCCACGCCCGAGCCGACACCGGAAGTTGCCGAGGCGCCCGCCGCCGAAGCGGCGGAACCTGTTGCCGAAGCCGCGCCCGCAGCGGAGGTCCCGGAAGCCCCGGTGGCAGAAGCTCAGGAGGCGCCGGTGGAGGCTGAGGCGGAAACGACCGAGGACAAGCCCAAGCGCGCGCGTACGCGCCGCAAGGCCTCTGACGTGATTGCCGCCGTGGTTGGCGCCCCGGTTGCGGAAACCGCTGTCGAACCGGCGCCGGCACCCGAGGAAACAGCCGAAGTCGCCACGGAAGAGGCGCAGCCGGAGGCTGCTGAGGTCGAAGCCGAACCTGTGGCTGAAGAGGCGCCCGAAGCCGTGACGGAACGCGACGAGACCGAAGACAAGCCCAAGCGGCGCGGTTGGTGGTCGTTGGGCGGCTGATCCGCTCGTCCCGAAACAAGAAAAGGCCCCGCCGAACCGGCGGGGCCTTTTTTGTTTCCTTTTGACCGCGGCCTAAGCGGTCAGGCGGTCGGTTTCGGTCGCGCCGTCCAGCCGCTCGCGGAGCTCGGCGGGCACCAGGCGCCGCGAAGAGACGCGGGGCCGGTTCATTTCAGGAATGATCCGCTCGGCCCCGTAGAGGTCGAGATACTCCTGGAAATTGTCGAACTGGCTGCGGCCGACCGCATCGACAAATGTCTCGGCCGGGGTTCCGTTGGCCAGGATCACGTCATGCGCGGCGGTCTCGATATGGTAATAGGTCACGCGTTCGGGGAGCTGTGACATGGGAACGAAAGAGATGCTGTCACCGTTCACCAGGGCAGCCGCGTTGACGACAAGCCCGTCCACGATCAGCCCGTGATCTGCCGTAACGGTCAGATCGCGGTGGGGCAGGCCATCGCCCAGTGCACCGGCACGCACGCGCACGGCCTGCAGGGCGTTGCCCGCCACCGCGGTCAGCCGTGTTACGACGCCGATCCAGACGACCTCTGTTGCGCCGCCGTCATCCGTGGCGACGAAATCGCCGGTCTGCAACTGCTCGACCGCAACCTCTCCCTCCGGTGTCGCGATCCTCGTACCCGGCGCGAAACAGGCGCCCGTGAAGGTGGTCCCATTGGTCACCAGGGTCGATGGCGGCGCAACCGGCAGCTCGTCCATGAAGATCACTGCGAATGTCGGATCCGATGTGTAGATGAAGGTGGGCCATTCCTGCCCGTTCACCGTCATGGTGCCCGCGTAGGTATAGTCGGCCGAGAATGAGGTGACGTGGTCTCCGGTCTCGAAGGAGGTATCCGGGTCGCCGTCGCTCAGGACCGAGGTGAACGGCCCCTGAATGGGGGACGGCATCAGATTGCCGTTCTGGTAGGCGACGGAATAGGTGGCTGTGAATGTTCCCATTTACTCGCTTTCTGGTCTTGATGGAAAAAGCGCCCTGACTGAGCGCTGGAAAACATGCGGTCGATCTAATTATATTTTCACGGAACCGTCCAAGAAATTATGAACGCCCGGGTCAAACCTTGCGGATACGCCAGGTAATGGCTCCGGCCTGTTCCTCGTGGCCCTCCAGCACATGCCCGGCCTCGGCGCAGAAATGCGGCACGTCCACCACGGCCGCCGGATCGTCCGTCATCAGCATCAGAACCTCGCCCGTGGCGATGCCCTGCAGGCGTTTGCGGGCCTTCAGGACGGGCAGGGGACACAACAGGCCGAGGGCGTCGAGTTCATGGGTCATGCGTCTGATCTAGCCGCTTGTCCGGGCAAAGAAAAGCGCCCGCGCGCCATGCCGGAGATGTGACAGAGAGGTCAGGTGACGTCGCCGCGCCAATGGCCTATGTCAGGGCTCATGTTCGGAATCGAGATCATCGACGCATCGCTCTTGCCCGCCATGTTCGTGGCGCTTCTGGCCGGGGTCATTTCCTTTCTCAGCCCCTGCGTGCTGCCCGTGGTGCCGCCCTACCTTGCCTACATGAGCGGGGTGTCTCTGACGGACCTGGGCGACCGCGCCGGCGCGACACGAAACAAGGCGCTGATACCGGCGCTGTTCTTCGTGCTGGGCCTGTCCACGGTCTTTCTGCTGATGGGCTTTGCCGCCTCGGCGGTGGGCGCGACCTTTTTGCAGTACCAGGAGTGGTTCAACACCGCCGCCGGGATCATCGTCATGATCTTTGGCGCGCATTTCGTCGGTGTCTACCGGATCGGGTTCCTCGACCGCGAGGCGCGGCTGGATGCGGGCGATAGGGGCGGGTCGGCCTTCGGCGCCTATATCCTCGGGCTTGCCTTCGCCTTTGGCTGGACGCCCTGCATCGGCCCGCAACTGGGCGCGATCCTGAGCCTGGCGGCCTCCGAGGCCTCGGTCACGCGCGGCACGCTCTTGCTGGCGGTCTACGCGGCGGGCCTGGGCATTCCCTTCCTGCTGGTCGCGGCTTTCCTGCCCCGGCTTGGCGGCCTCATGGGCTGGATGAAACGGCATATGGAACAGATCGAGCGGGCGATGGGCCTGCTTCTGTGGACCATTGGCCTGCTGATGCTGACCGGCGGTTTCTCGGCGCTGTCCTTCTGGTTGCTGGAGACTTTCCCGGCGCTGGCGGCCCTGGGCTGAGGCGCGACTGCCTTACTCTTGCCGAAAACCCCCGTTACCATTGCCGCAACAATGAGGTGCGGACGATGGGCATTGACCAGGCCGAAACATCGCAGGACGTCAGCAGGCGCCGGGTTTTCTACATTCCCGGCTATGACCCGATTCATCCGCGCCGCTACCGAGAGCTTTACCGCAAGGAAGGTGCCGCGCAGGCCGGGATTTCCGGCTACGAGATCGGGCTGAAGCCCAAGCGCACCGGCGGGCTGTATGGCTGGCACGTGGAAAGCGAGACGGCGGGGCAGGCGGTTTCGGCGGATGTCGAGGTTCTGGTCTGGTCCGACATCGTGCGCGACAGCATGTCGACCTCGATCCTCGCCACCTACGCACAGCTTGTCCGCACCGCCTGGGAATATATCGCCACCGGGGCGCTGTTCCGCCTGATGCGGCTGCGCAAGGGGCCGGTGATCGCCGCGCTTTACCCGATCGGGATGTTGCTTTTGCAATTGGTGCTGGCGCTGCTGGCGGGTTGGATCGTGTTTGCGTTGATCGCGCTTCTGGCGCCCTGGCTGGGCGCGCTGGCGACGATCCTTGGTCTTGTCGCCTGGGCCGGGATCGCCTGGGGCCTCATGCGGTGGTTCAAGAAGAAGGACGGCAAGTTCTTTGCCTACTACCTGATGCACGACTACGCTTATTCGGCGCAATTCAGGGGCGCCAACCCGCCCGAGCTGGAGGCGCGCATGGGTGACTTCGGCGAAATCATCGCTGCCGCGCTGTGCGATGACGTGGACGAGGTTCTGGTGGTTGGCCATTCCTCTGGTGCGCATCTGGCGGTGTCGATCCTGGCCGACCTGATCCGTGACGGGCGCGTGCCCGCGAACGGGCCGAAACTGGCGTTCCTCAGCCTTGGGCAGGTGGTGCCGATGGTGTCCTTTCTACGTGCCGCGCATCGGCTGCGGGCGGATCTGCGATACCTCAGTGCCCGGGATGAGCTGACCTGGGTGGATGTGACCGCGCCCGGGGACGGCTGTGCCTTTGCGCTGTGCGATCCTGTCAGCGTCTCGGGCGTGGCGCCGCCAAACAAGCGCTGGCCGCTGGTCTTTTCGGCGCAGTTCACGAAATCCCTCAGCCCAGCCCGCTGGAAGGAGCTGCGGTGGAAGTTCTTCCGCCTGCATTTCCAGTACCTCTGCGCCTTTGACCGGCCGCTGGACTACGATTATTTTCAGATCACTGCCGGGCCGCTCAGTCTGGGCGCGCGCTATGCGAACCGCCCGCCTTCGGCCAGCCGGATCGACGTGGCGGTGTCAAAATTCACGAGCATTGCCGCATGACCCCACCGAAACCGGCGGCGCGGCCTGACCGGGTCTCGCTCTGGCGCTACGTCAAACTGTTCCGGCAAGACATCCTCTCGGCCCAGCCCGCGCGGCTGTACAGGGCCAAGATGGCCGAGTTTCGCACGCCGTTCTTTCGCTCCTACCTGCTGAACCAGCCGGATCTGGTGAAGACGGTGCTCAAGGACCGGCCAATGGATTTCCCGAAATCCGACCGTATCGGCGAGGGGTTGCGGCCATTGCTGGGCGCTTCGGTCTTTTTGACCAATGGCGAGACGTGGCAGCGGCAAAGGCGCATCATCGACCCGGCCTTTGAGGGCGGGCGCCTGCGTGAGACCTATCCGGCGATGTGGGAGGCGGCCCAGGCGGCGCTGGCACGGCTGACCGCACGGGCAGGGCAGGAGGTGGAGATCGAGGAGATCACCAGCCATGCGGCGGCGGATGTGATCTTTCGCACCCTGTTTTCCATCCCCATAGAGGACGACATCGCGCAGGAGGTCTTTCACGAGTTCCGCGCCTATCAGCGGACCCAGCCGATCCTGAACCTGGCCGCCTTCATCCCGGTGCCGCGCTGGATGCCCCGGTTCTTTCGTCGTGATACCAAGGCGGCGGCCCGGCGAATTCGCGGTCTCATCACGAAATTGACCGAGAATAGGCAGGCGGCCATCGCCGCTGGAGAGGCGCCCGACGATCTGGCCACCAAGATCATGACGACGCGCGACCCCGAGACAGGGCAGACCTTCAGCGCAGAGGAGATGGTCGACCAGGTGGCGATCTTTTTCCTCGCTGGCCATGAAACCAGCGCCTCGGCCCTGGGCTGGGCGCTGTACCTCATGGCGACGCATCCGGGCTGGCAGGACAAGGTGGCCGAAGAGGCGCAGGCGCTGAAGACATGCGATTTCGCCGACATCTCGAAACTGCGGATTTGCCGCGACGTGTTCCGCGAGGCGCTGCGGCTATATCCTCCGGTGCCGATGATGGTGCGCGAAACTACCTGCCCGGAACGCTTCCGCAATCGTGACATTCCCAAGGGTTCGCAGATGGTGCTCAGCCCCTGGCACCTGCACCGCCATGAGGGCCTGTGGGAGAACCCGGATGGCTTCGACCCCGCCCGCTGGCAGACCGAGAACGGCAAGACCTGCGGGCGCGAGGCCTACATGCCCTTTTCCGCCGGACCGCGCGTCTGTACCGGCGCGGGATTCGCGATGGTCGAGGGGGTGCTGCTGCTCTCGCTGATCCTGCGCGACCTGCGGGTGGATCCTGTCCAGGGGCGCGAACCGGTGCCCGAGGCGCATCTGACGGTGCGCTCCCGGGACGGGATCTGGTTGCGCGTGACCAGGCGGTGAGACGAATTTACGGCGAAAGATCGTCTCCGCGTCGCAGTTAGCGATAACCCTTGTCGCGGCCACTATACCCATCGCAGCGCCTGCGCTATCGAAGCCGCAAACGCCTTTCTTCTCATCACACGAGGATTTCATGGGACAGGACGCCGCCACCTTTGCCAAACAGGTCGAACAGATGCGCACCGGAGCGGGCTTTATCGCCGCGCTGGACCAGTCCGGGGGCTCGACGCCCAAGGCGCTGCGCCTCTACGGTGTGACCGAGGACATGTATGACGGCGAAGACGCCATGTTCGGCGAAATCCACGAGATGCGCAGCCGAATCATCACCGCCCCGGATTTCACCAATGCCAAGGTCATCGGTGCCATCCTCTTCGAGCGCACCATGCGCGGCGAGGTCGAGGGCAAACCGACGCCGCAGGCGCTCTGGGACGTGCGCGGTATCGTGCCCTTCCTCAAGATCGACAAGGGGCTGGAGGACAAGGCGAACGGCGTCCAGCTGATGAAGCCGATCCCCGGCGTCGAGGAGACCCTGAAAGAGGCGGCTGAATTCGGCATCTTCGGGACCAAGGAACGCTCCGTCATCCACGAGGCGAACCCCGAAGGCATCAAGGCCATCGTCGCGCAGCAGTTCGAGCTGGGCATGACCGTCCTGGCGGCGGGCCTGGTGCCGATCCTGGAGCCTGAGGTGGACATCAACTCGCCCACCAAGGCCGAGGCAGAGGCGATGCTCAAGGCCGAGATCAAGGCGCATCTTGACCAGCTGGCCGAGGGTCAGGACGTCATGCTGAAGCTGACGATCCCGACCGAGGACGGTCTCTACGACGATCTGGCTGACCATCCCCGCGTGATCCGCGTGGTCGCCCTGTCCGGCGGCTATTCCACCGACGAAGCCTGCGAGCGCCTGGCGCGTCAGCCCAAGATGATCGCCTCGTTCAGCCGTGCCCTGGCCGAGGGCCTGACCAAGCAGCTGTCGGATGCCGAGTTCAACGCGGCGCTGGCGGCGAATATCGACAAGATCTACCAGGCCTCCGCCTGATCCACGGCAAGACCTGACCTGTACAATCAGCCCCGCGTCCGGACCGGACGCGGGGCTTTTTTCTGTCCGGATGCGATTTTTCCGCAAAGCTTTGGCGCGATTTCAGAGGCTTGGCACGGGGCGGGGGTTTTCCACACCTGCGTGGGCCAAGGATCGTCGCCTATCTTGCGTCTCATATTCGACGTTCGGACCAAGGCAGGACGCAACCGCCCCCGGACGGACCAAGGACCCAGGACCAAGCATTTTTACCAAAGGAACAGACCCGTGAAAAACTTTGCCAAGATCGCCTTCGCCGCCCTCGCGCTGACCGCAACTTCCGCTGCCGCCGGGCAGGGGGACAAGATCACCGCGATGGGCTACGGCCATTCCCAGCAGCAGGCCAAGATCGTGACCATTCAGACCTGGACCGTCGCGGCGCATGAAAGCTACGGCTATGCCGACTGGAACACCGCCTATGTCGGCCAGATGGAATGCGTGCAGAACTACGCCAAGACCACCAACGAGATCACCACATTCTCGCGCGAGGTGATCAAGATCGGCGGCGACCAGAGCGCGCCCTGGACCTGCATCGTCAGCGGCTACCAGGACGTCCAGACCGGCTACAACGGCGGCTATGACGGCTACAAGCCGGCCAAGGACTACGGTCACAAGGCACCGGTCTATGGCAGCCACAAGAAAGTGCCGACGCTGGGCTATGGCGGTGGCTATGCCGGTCACGGTGGTGGCTACACCGGCGGATATTCGGGTGGCTACGGCGGCTCGGCCTACAAGTACTGATTTCGGGCTGGTCCGAGCGCGGCCATCCCCACGTCCCTCTTGGCTGCGCCAGCTCCGAAGACCCCGGTGTTCCCTCCCGCACCGGGGTCATTTTATGTCTGCATCATCCGGATGTGACGCGCCGCCAGTCGGCCAGGGTCTTTCCCGGTTCGTCCACGAACAGCCCTGGCAAGGGCGTGAGATCGTCGATCCGGTCGACCCGCAGGCTGAGAAATCGCCCCTCGGTCTCATCCCAGCCGACGCAGGTCCAGACCCGTCCGAAGTAATCCAGGTGCAGGGGGCGGATATCGTGGCTCTTGCCGCCAGTGTCCACGCGCAGGCGCTGGCGCGCGCGGATCGCCGAGCGGATCACCGGCATATGGATAAAGCCGCGCGCGGCTTCGGCAAAGGATTCCGTGGCAAAGCCGAAAGGCGCCGGCGCGGGGCCCGCATCCTCTGGCAGGACCGCCTCGATCTTGGCCGCCAGAGAGCGCGCCGCGCCGGCCTGTTCCGGCAGGTCGGAGGCCCCCAAAGCGGCCAGCGCGAGGTGCAGGGCCTCCAGCTCGTCCTCGGTCAGGTTCAGCGGCGGCAGGGTGATCGCCGCCTGCACCGTGTAGCCGTAGCCGCGCGCGCCCTCGACCGGCACGCCCGAGGCGGCCAGCACCTCCATGTCGCGGTAGATCGTGCGCACCGAAACCCCAAGGTCCTGTGCCATCGCCTCGGCGGTGTGCAGCTTGCCGTCGCGCAGGCGCTGCGTCAGCGCGTAAAGCCGGTCCTTGCGGTTCATGCCGTGCCACCCTTCCTATGTCTGTCCAGCCGGTGGAGCCGGGGACAAGGCCCTTCGAAGGGCCTTGCTCAACGCGTTTGGAAACGCGTTGCGCCAGCCGATTCCGGACAAATTTCAGGACACATACTGACAAAATCCTGACAACTGACAAGCTCATGACAAAACGAGTGCGCAAGCGCGTCGGATTGGCTCTTTTTCGACCGGGGGAGAACCTATAAATGACCCAGTGGGATTGATGCGCGGGCGCGGGAAAGCGATCCGCCGACCTTAGGAGAGACATCATGGGAATCGGAAACATCGGCCTTCCCGGCCTTCTGCTGATCGCCGTTGTCGTGCTGGTGCTGTTCGGCCGCGGCAAGATTTCGTCGCTGATGGGCGAAGTGGGCAAGGGCATCACCGCCTTCAAGAAGGGCGTGAGCGACGGCCAGCAGGAACTCGAAGACCAGAAGGCCGAAGAGGCCAAGGACGTGACGCCTGAAGAAGAAGAAGCCAAAGACAAGGACAAGGTGTAAGCCACCATGTTCGATCTCGGCTTCGGCGAACTGCTGGTCATCGGCATCGTTGCGCTGATCATCGTCGGTCCCAAGGACCTGCCGGTGCTCTTTCGCAACGTCGGCCGGTTCATGGGCAAGGCGCGCGGCATGGCGCGCGAGTTCAGCCGCGCGATGAACGACGCGGCGGATGAATCCGGCATGCGTGACGTGGCCAAGACCTTCAAGTCGGCCACCAACCCGGTCAGCAGCGCGATGGACGGCGTCAAGGATGCCGCCAAGTCCATGACCAACCTGGACCCGGACAGCGAGACCGGCAAGCTGGCCAAGGAACGCGACGAGGCCAAGAAAAAGATCGAGGCGAACGCCGCGCGCAAGGCCGCCGAGCGCAAGCAGCGCGAGGCCGAAGAGGCCGCGCGCCGGGCCGAGGAACTGGAGGCCTCTCTGAAGGCCCCCGATGAAGAGCCCGCGCCCAAGGCGGCGCCGGACGAAGGGGACAAACCGGCATGACCAATGCCCAGGACGAGATCGAGGACAGCTCGGCCCCGCTGATCGAGCATCTGGCGGAACTGCGGACACGGTTGATCCGGTCGGTGGTGGCGCTGCTGATCGGGATCTGTATCTGTTTCATTCCGCTGGGCGGCGATTTCATCGCCGAGCACATCCTGCGTTTCCTTCTGGGGCCGATCGAGGCGACGCTTCGTGCGTTGGGGGATCCCTCGCCGACGCTGCAATACACCAGTCCGCAGGAATATCTCTTCGTGCTGTTCCGCATCGGCCTTGTGTTCGGATTCGCAATGGCCTTTCCGGTCATCGGCTATCAGATGTGGCGTTTTGTGGCGCCGGGCCTGTACCGGACGGAAAAGAGCGCCTTTCTGCCCTTCCTTGTCGCCTCGCCGGCGATGTTCCTGCTGGGGGCGAGCTTTGCCCATTTCGTGGTGACGCCGCTCGCGATGGCCTTTTTCCTGGGCTTTACGGATGCGCCCTCGGTCTTTGCCAACCTGATGTCCGGTTCGGTCGACGCCGACGGGATCGCCGCCGCCGTGGTGCCAGAGACCTCCGAAGGGCTGAGGATCACCTTCTTCGGCAAGGTCAACGAGAGCCTGCAGACATCGCTGGTTTTCATCATGGCCTTCGGCCTGTGTTTCCAGCTGCCGGTGCTGCTGACGCTGATGGGCAAGGCCGGACTGGTTTCGGCAGATGGCTTGGGCAGCGTGCGCAAATATGCCGCTGTCGGCATCCTGCTGCTGGCCGCGCTGGTCACGCCGCCGGATGTGGTCACGCAGGTGATCCTGTTTACGGTTGTCTATGGTCTCTACGAAATCTCCATCTTCCTGGTGCGCCGCGTCGAGAAGAAGCGCGAGGAAGACCTCAAGGCGCAGGGCCTGTGGTTCGAGGAAGAGCCCGACACCGAGAATGACCCGCTGATGGACGAATTCGACGAAGAAGAGTTCGACGAAGGCGAGGACCGCCAGAAATGAGCGGAAAGAAGGCCAAGAGCACCGCGGCGCTGGAACGCATCGCCGCGGCGCTGGAACGGATGTCGCCAGCCCCGCAGGCGGAGCCGGCGTTCGACGGGGCAGAGGCCTTTGTCTGGCATGTCGAGCCGGACCGTCTGGTGCCGGTGGCACAGGTCAATCGCATCCCGCTGGACCTGCTGGTGGGGATCGACCGGTCCCGCGACACGCTGCTGGAGAACACCCGCCAGTTCGCGCGCGGGCTGGCGGCCAACAACGCGCTTCTCTGGGGCGCGCGGGGCATGGGCAAGTCGAGCATCGTCAAGGCGGTCCACGCCGCCGTGCGCGCCGAGGGCCACGACCTGAAGCTGGTCGAGTTGCAGCGCGAGGACCTGGCCTCTGTCGGGCGGCTGCTGAACGTGCTGCGGCGCACGGATCATCGCTTTGTGCTGTTCTGCGACGACCTGTCGTTCAGCCATGACGACGAGCATTACAAGAGCCTCAAGGCGGTGCTGGACGGGGGCATCGAGGGGCGGCCCGAGAACGTGCTGTTCTATGCCACGTCGAACCGCCGCCACCTGATGCCGCGCGACATGATCGAGAACGAACGCTCCACCGCCATCAACCCGTCAGAGGCGGTCGAGGAAAAGGTGTCCCTGTCGGATCGCTTTGGTCTGTGGCTGGGCTTTCATCCCTGTTCGCAGGATGAATACCTGGAGATGATCCAGGGCTATTGTGATGCCTATGGGGTCAGCGTGGCCGAGGAAGAGCTGCGCGCCGAAGCGGTGGAATGGCAGGCGACGCGCGGGGCGCGGTCGGGCCGGGTGGCCTGGCAGTTCTTTACCGATCTCGCGGGACGCAAGGGCGGGTCGCTGGGCTAAGCCCGGGTGTGCCCGGCGTCGCCCCGTTGCGAAGGGATCTGCGTCAACGGGCCGAGGTTCAGCCAATCTTTGAGGTGCTTCCGGGCCCAGCTGTCCCCGAGGACCTCCAGCCGCTCAGTCTCGATCGCCCGGGCGGGGCTGAGGTCCCCGCGAAGCAGATAGATCGCGTCCGGTAGCGTGCAGGCGAGATAGAGGTTCACCTCTCCGCCGGGATCGTCCAGGCAAAGCTCGCAGGTGCCTTTCTGGTTCAGGAACCACCAGAGACGTTTCGAGTCGACCTGATCCGCCAGTTCAAGCCGGACAAGACAGCGCCTGGCGCCGAAGGCCCCCGGATCGGTGCCACTTTCGAGCCCCCAGACGAGAAGACCCAGGTCGATCTCGTGGTCCTTCAGCCTGCGGCGTGTCCAGCGTTGTCCCCAGATGCCAAGCGCCTCGACAATCGGCACGAACTCGCGGCCCGCATCGGTCAGCCTGTAGCGCGGGTGTCTTTCGCCCATGTGGCACCGTTCGATGACACCTTCCTCGATGAGCCATTTCAGGCGGGATGACAGCAGCGACGGAGACATCAGGGGCACGCCGCGCTTCAGCTCTGTAAAGCGGCGCGGCCCGGCGGCAAGATCACGGACAATCAGCGCGTTCCAACGCTCGCAAAAGAGCTCTGCCGCCTTGGCGACCGGACAGAACTGGCCGTAGGGTTTCACGCCGGACTCCCGTGGTACAGATCTTGAACTATACCGCATGGCGGTCGTTGCGTCACCTTCGGGCTGCAAGCCAACAGTCTCGGAGGGCGAACCATGACCACATCCACTGCAGCGACCGGACAACTGTCGACCTCGGCTGCCGAAGTCTACGACGCCTTTTTCGTACCCGCGCTGTTCGGGGCCTGGGCAGGGCCCCTTTGCGATGCTGCCAGAGTCACAGCGGGCAGCAGCGTTCTGGACGTCGCCTGCGGAACCGGCGCGACAACCCGCGAGGCGGCCCGCCGGGCAGGTGACGCGGGCCAGGTCACCGGGCTTGACCGAAATGACGGCATGATCGCGGTGGCCCGTGGACACGGGGCCGGTATCACCTGGGTGGAGGGGCGCGCAGAGTCCTTGCCTTTTTCATCCGGGAGCTTTGATGTCCTGCTCTGCCAGTTCGGGCTGATGTTCTTTGACGACCGGGCCGCGGCACTTGGCGAAATGAGGCGCGTTCTGCGCCCCGGTGGCCGGATCGCCCTGTCGGTCTGGGACAGCGCCAGTAACTCGCCGGGCTATGCAGCCATGATCGCCCTGATCGAAGAGATGTTCGGGGACCAGGCCGCCGACGCCCTGCGCGCGCCCTTTGTGCTTGGCGATCCGGCGGATCTCGCAGCCGTGCTTGACGCCGGTGGGCTGGGCGGGGCGCAGGTCACCACCCGGACCGGCACCGCGCGCTTTGCCTCGATCCGAGATTGGGTGCGGACGGATGTCAGGGGTTGGACCCTGGCGGACTTCATCGATGATGCGGGGGTCGAGGCCCTGGTGGCTTCGGCAGAGCGGCAGTTGGGCCAGTTTGTCGGCCCGGACGGCGGAGTGGTCTTTCCGGCGCCAGCGCATATCGCGACCTGGGAAAAAGGCGTGCCGGAGGCCTGATGCCGGGCTTGAAGACGACAGGCCCCGTCGCGCGGCGGCGGGGCCTGCTGATGCGCGATACGATCAGCGCAGGTAGGACATCGGGTCCGCGCTGTCGAGGCCCTGGCGCACCTCGAAGTGCAGGAAGCCGACTTCGCCCGGGGCGACGCGGGCGATCTGCTGCCCACGGCTGACGGAATCGCCGACACTCACGCTGATATCGGCCACGTTCAGGTAGACCGTGTTCACGTTGTCCGGGTGACGGACGATGATGAAGCTGGAGCCATTGGTCTTTTTCGACACGCTGATGACCGATCCGGCGGCAGCGGCGGCAACCGGCGTGCCGGGCGAGGCGCTGATGTCAATGCCGGGGTTCGAGCCGGGGTTGTATTCGCGGATGATCGAACCGGACACTGGCATCGTCATGCTGCCCTTCGCCTTGGCCTTGTTCTGGCCGATGTCGGCCACGGGCTTTTCGGGTTTGGGCGTCGGGTCGGCGGTGCCACGCGGTTTGGGTGTCTCGGCGGGCAGGGGGGCGGCGGCCGAAGGCGGCACCGGCGTCGGCGATCCCGATCCCGGCGGCGTGGTGGCCGGCTCCGAACTGCGCGGTTCCGTCGGCTTGGCCACGGGGATCAGAAGGTATTGGCCCTCGCGGATCGAGAAATCCTTGTCCAGCCCGTTCCATTCCGACAGGGCGCGCGGCGACACCTGGTAGAGCCGGGCGATGGTAAAGGCGGTTTCGCCCCGGGCGACCTTGTGCCGGACCGGTTCGACGCCTGCCTGCGGGTCCGCCGTGCGGCGCGAGGTGTCGGGCGCGCCGTCGATGGCGTTTGAGGCCAGGGTGGTGACGTCCACGCTGGACGGCGAGCGGATCGGGCCAGTGGTGGTGGCGCCGGTCGCGGGCGAGGGTTCGGCCACGCGGCGGGGCAGGGCGATGATCTCGCCCCGGCGCAGCGGGTCGTTCGGGCGGATGCCGTTGTAACGGCCCAGCTCGTCCGCAGGCAGGCCGATGCGGGCGGCGACATCGGCCAGGGTATCGCCTCGCTGGGCAACGGCCACCTGGTAGCTGGGGTAGGAAATGATTCCGCGGTTGTCCGGCTCTGGCCGGGCGGTCGTGGCCTTGAGCGCGGCATCGGTTGTGTCGACGCCGCCACCGATCCCGCCGCGCAGGTCGAAATCGACCCCGTCGGAACAGGCGGAAAGCAGGGCAACAAGGGCAAGCGCCGTCATGGGGCGGGAGGCAAGTGTCATCTCGATATCCTCACATGCACCCCTTGTCTCCGGGGCGTCACAGGTTGGCGGTGCCTGTCCGACACCGCACCAGTCGGTCAGTCCTTGCCAAGCCCTTCGACCAGCGGAACGAAACGCACCGGACGCATCTCGTGGTACTCATACCCGCTGTCGGTCCGCGTCACGCGGATCAGGCTTTGCACGGCGTCGGACTGGCCCACCGGCACCACCATGATACCGCCAATCTTCAGTTGCGCCAATAGGGGGCCGGGGGGGTCTTCGGCGGCTGCGGTCACAATAATGCGGTCAAAGGGCGCCTGGTCGGGTAATCCGAACGAACCGTCGGCAGTGAAGGCGGTGATATTGGTCAGCTCAAGCGCTTCGAAAACCGCCCGCGCTGCATGGACCAGCCGCCGGTGCCGGTCGACCGTGTAAACCCGGCGCGCAAGCTGGGACAGGATCGCCGCCTGGTAGCCAGAGCCTGTGCCCACCTCCAGCACCTTGTCGCGCGGCCCGATCTTCAGCGCCTGGGTCATCAGGCCCACGACGGAAGGCTGTGAGATGGTCTGCCCGCAGGCGATGGGCAGCGGCATGTCGTCGTAGGCGCGGTCGGTGAAATAGCCCTGGATGAAACGCCCGCGGTCGATGCTTTCCATTGCGTTCAGCACGGCTTTGTCCGTCACGCCCTTGGAGCGCAGCGCAAAGAGGAATTGCATCTTTGCTTCGGCGTCGAAGCTCATGAAAAGGCGTCTTTCAGGCTGTCCAGCGCCGCGTGATCGGTCAGGTCGGCCAGCATCGGCGTGACGGTGATCCAGCCCTTGAGGTTCATGTCCGCATCGGTGCCGCTGTCGGTTGCGGCGCGCTGGTCGCCGCCGCGCACCCAGAGGAAACGCCGGCCGGACGGCGAATGCGTCGCCTCGACGGAAAAGCGGGTGTCGCGGCGCAGGCCCTGCGGCGCGACCGTGGTGCCCGCCACGTCATCCGCCGGGACCGGGGGAAAATTCACGTTGTAGAAGCGTCGATAGCCGCCCGCGTGGCCCGGATCGGCGGCCAGGATGGCCCGCACCGTGGCCGCGCCATGTATGGCGGAGGCCTCGAAGGGATTGTCGGCCTGGGCGTTGGCGGGGCCGTAGTACTGCGACAGGGCGATGGCGGGCAGACCCTGCAAAGCGGCCTCCATCGCGCCGCCCAGAGTGCCGGAATAGAGCGCGTTCTCGGCCGAGTTGTTGCCCCGGTTCACGCCCGACAGCACCAGGTCCGGTGGATTGTCCTTTAGCACGTCATGCAGCCCGGCCAGCACGCAATCCGCTGGGCTGCCCTCGGCGGCAAAGGTGCGGTCGTCCAGCTGCGCGATCATCGTCGGGTGGCTGTACGAGATACAATGCGCCACGCCGGATTGCTCAAACGCCGGGGCCACGGTCCAGACCTCGCCCGATGGGCCGGCCAGATCGGCGGCGATGTCGGCAAGAACCTTGAGACCCGGCGCGTTGATGCCGTCGTCATTGGTGATGAGAATGCGCATGAAGGGGTGCCCGTGCTGGTTTGTTCTTCTCTAGGGGCTGGAACGGTTGTGTTGCAACCCTCTGATAGGCCGGTCGCGCCTGGCACCTCACGGGCGAGGTGCCGAAGCCACGGCCCCTCAGGTAAGCGTGGCGATCAGGCGCGCGGCCTCGGCCTCTGGCGTGGCCAGCGTGTCGCGGTTCTCTCCGGGGTGAAAGCGGGCGCGGACGGAGGTGGCCATCGGGCGCGGTTCCAGCACATGGACCCGGGGGCCGGTGCGTTCGGATTCGGCGGCCCAGCTGCGGGCCAGGGCGATCTGGGCCGCCTTGGTCGTGCCGTAGAGGCCGTAGAATTTCTCTCCCTTGACGGGATCGTCGAAGAACAGGGCCTGCCCGGTTTCCCCCAGCAGCGGCGCGACGAAGGGGACAAGGTGGCCCATCGCGTCGGCATTGGTGGCCAGCGACTTCTGCCATTCCTTCGGATCGATATGAACCGCCGGGGTCAGCGCGCTGGCATGGACCGCCGTATGCGCCCAGAGCGCCAGCGTGCCCTCACCCTCGGGTGTCTCGGGCGACCAGCGGTCATGAATCGAGCGGCAGAGATGGGCCATCGCGTCGCGATCGGTGACATCCATCGGCGCCAGGGTGGCCTGGCCGCCCTTTGCCTTGATGCGGTCGTCGAGCTCTTCGAGCCCGCCGACGGTGCGGGCAACGGCGATGATATGATGATCGGGGGCAAGTGCCTCTGCCAGGGCAAAGCCCAGGCCACGAGAGGCGCCGGTGATGAGGGCGAGCTTTGTCATGGCGGCTGATGTGCCGGGGTTTCGCGGGCGCGTCAAGCGCGGCGCGTTGCCTCAATCCGCGGCAAGATGCGGGCGAATGTCGTCGCCGCAGGCGGCGTAGATCTCCAGCAGGTCGTCAAACGAAATTCCCTGTGCCTGCGCCTCGGCCAGTGGGCCATCGGTGGCGGTCAGTCGTGGGCGTTGTGACGGGTCGGGCAGGGTGAGCGTGACGGCGCTCTCGGCCTCGTCCTCGAACAAGGGCAGGGCATTGGCCAAGAGGCCCTCGGCAGGGCCGAAGGGCTGGTCCGGATTGTCGACGGTCGCAAGATAGGCGCGAAAGACCGGCTCGGGCACTTCGGCCCAGGGACCAAAGGAAAACCCGTCCTCGCTGCCGCGCAGGGGCAGGGTCAGCACGGCGCGCAGGAAATAGCGTGCCCCGATGCGGCAGAACTCCGGCCCCAGCCGGTCGTCCCCGATGTCCAGGTCGTCTTCGCCCAGGCGTTCCCCATGCGGCCAGGCGTCCGGTGCGTCGAACCCGATGTCAAAAATGCCCGAGAACCGCCGTCCACAGCAGGGGCAGGCCCGGTTCGGGTCATTGAAGCGGCGCCAACGGCTGTCGAGAGCTAAAAGGGTCATGTCTCGGGTGTGAGGGGCTTTGCCCGGACGGTCAAGAGGCTGGGCAGGCGGTCTGCCTTACGGCATGCTGTCCCCAAAAGCGATGCGGGAGAGTGACGATGCTGAAACGGATGCTGACGATCTGTGTCTTGCTGCTGCCGGGTGCCCTCGCGGCGGATGAGATTTCGGGCGACTGGTGCGCGCCGGACGGGCAGATGCTCACCATCAAGGGCAGCCGGGTGGTCGCTCCCTCGGGGATCGAGACCGATGGGCAATACAGCCGCCACCGATACCGGTTCGTCATGCCCGAGGGCGGGCATGACGCGGGCGTGACGGTGGTGATCCGGCAATTGTCCGAGGAAGAGGCCCTGGTCAGTTTCGGCGACGACGCGCCCGTCAGCTGGACGCGCTGTCGCGACGTGACCAGCTGACCCTACTGGGCGACCGGCTGGGTCAGCCAGCGGGTCTGGCCCTTTTGCAGCAGGGCGATGCGGCCATCCTCGATCGCGACAATCGGGTCTCGGCCGATCTTGTCACCCTGTTTCAGCGTGATGACCTTGCCTTTCGAGTTGCGCACCATTGCCTTGCGGGCTTCGCCGCCGCCGAAGGTCCCGAGCAGGATCAGCTTGTCGAGGTTGCCCGTCGCGGGCGTGGTGGCGGCCGCGATGACGGACTGTGGTGTTGCGGTTTCCTGTGCCATGTCCTGGTTCCGTTTTGAACAGATCAGGGCAGATACTGCGGTGCAGCATCCGGGGGAAGCGGGGGCACGAGGCATCTGCCAAAGCCCGCCGAAACCGGGTGCGACACTGGCACGGAATCGCCGGTTTCGCTTGGAGCGTTCAGCCGGGCAGGGGCGGCACCGTGATCCCCATGTCATTCAGCGCATCGACATGGGGCAGGCGGGCGCGCAGCCGGTCCAGCAGCGCGCCTTCGGCGGTGGTTACTCGGCCGCCTTCATCTGAAAGCCCTTTTCGATCATATCCGCGGGTTCCACCGGGTATTCACCCGAGAAACAGGCGTCGCAATACTGCGGGCATTTGGTGTCGCGGCCCTCGGCTTCGCCCACGGCGCGGTAGAGACCGTCAAGCGAGATGAACTTCAGGCTGTCGACGCCCAGGTGGCTGCACATCTCGTCCTCGGACATGGTGGCGGCCAGCAGCTTTTCGCGCTGGGGCGTGTCCACGCCGTAGAAACAGGGCCAGGCGGTGGGCGGGCTGGCGATGCGGAAATGCACCTCGGCCGCGCCGGCGTCCAGGATCATTTCCTTGATCTTGCGACTGGTGGTGCCGCGCACAACCGAGTCGTCCACAAGGATCACTTTCTTGCCCTTGATGAGCGCGCGGTTGACGTTGAGTTTCAGTCGCACACCCATGTTGCGGATCTGCTCTGTCGGCTCGATGAAGGTGCGGCCCATGTACTGGTTGCGCACGATGCCCATGCCGTAGGGAATGCCGCTTTCATGCGCAAAACCGATGGCGGCGGGGGTGCCGCTGTCAGGCACGGGGCAGACCAGGTCCGCCTCTACCGGCGCCTCGCGCGCCAGTTCCACACCGATCTGGCGGCGGGTCTCATAGACCGACCGTCCGCCGATGATCGAATCGGGGCGCGAGAAATAGACATGTTCGAAGATGCAGAACCGCGGCTTCGCGGGCCGGAATGGGCGGATCGATTCGACGCCATTCTCGGCGGTGATGACAACCATTTCGCCCGGTTCGATCTCGCGCACGAACTCGGCGCCGATGATGTCCAGCGCGCAGGTTTCGGACGACAGGCACCAGCCATCGCCGACCTTGCCCAGCACCAGCGGGCGCACGCCCAGCGGGTCGCGCACGCCGATCAGCTTGGTCCGGGTCATCGCGACGACGCTGAAGGCGCCTTCGACCCGGCGCAGCGCGTCTTCCATCCGGGCGGGGATGTCCCGTTGCAGAGAGCGGGCCATCAGGTGGATGATGCATTCGCTGTCAGAAGAGGACTGGAAGATCGAGCCGCGCTCGATCAGTTCGCGCCGCAGCGCCTCGGCATTGGTGATGTTGCCATTGTGGGCAATCGCCGCGCCGCCCATCGAGAACTCGCCGAAGAAGGGCTGCACGTCGCGGATCTGGGTCGGGCCCTTGGATCCGGCGGTGGAATAGCGGACGTGGCCGATAGACAACTGTCCCGGAAGGGTCTCCATCAGCGATTGCTTGGTAAAGTTGTCACGGACATAGCCGAAGCGGCGGGCAGAGTTGAAACCGTGGTCGGGGTGGTACGAGACGATCCCGCCCGCCTCTTGCCCCCGGTGCTGCAGGGCGTGCAGCCCGAGCGCCACAAAGTTGGCGGCGTCGGTCACGCCGACCACGCCGAAGATTCCGCATTCCTCTTTCAGCTTGTCGCCATCGTCCGGATCGCGGACGGCGTCGAAATCGAAAGGATGTGCCGGTGGGAAAATAGGGTCGGACAAGTGCAGCTCCGAATCCGCTTCGCATTTGCAGCATTACTTAGTCTGCAGCGGACGGAATGTCACGAAACGATTACAAGAGGCAGCCCGGCGGGCTGCCCGGCGATTATTGAGCAGGTGCCTCGCAGACGCTGACCAGCTGTTCGTACTGCGCGGTGATCCAGCCAAGTGCCTGTTCGGGGTTCTGTTCCTCGATCTGGTCGGTGAACTGGGCAAAGACCGCCGCCGACCGCGAGTCGTTGATCATCGGAATGTCCTGCGAGGTGATGACCACCTCGTAGACAAAAAAGGCGATGGCCACCAACAGGATGCCACGCGCCACGCCAAAGAGAAAGCCAAGCGCCTGGTCCAGCCCGCCAAGGGCGGATTTCTTGATGAGCGAGGAAAACAGCGGCGTGAACAGGGACACGACCACCAGCGCCAGGGTAAAGATCGCCGCAAAGCTGGCGATGACCGCCAGTTCGCAGCTGTCGGCAAGGAATTCTCCGATCACCGGGATTTCCTTGACCAGCGGTTGCAGCTGGTCGGCAAAGAGAAAGGCCACGATCGCGGCGGCGACCCAGCCCAGGATCGCCATTGTCTCACGCACAAGGCCGCGGGAATAGGCCAGCAGAGCCGACAGCAGGATGACGACGCCCACCACGCCATCGACGATTGTAAAGCCTTCCATCTGCCGCGTCCGCCTCTTCTGCTCAGGCCCTCCGGCCCGTTGTCGTGTCTGTTACCGTGGTTTCGCCCGGTCCGCTATCCCGCACCGAAGACATCGCCGACAAAAGCGGTCAGATCGGGCATCCGGGTCAGCGCCATGCCGCCGGATGCCGCGGCCTTTCCCCCTTCCGGCAGGATCGCCTTGGAGAAACCAAGTTTGCGCGCCTCTTTCAATCGGTTTTCGGACTGCCCGACGGGACGCAGGCTCCCTGATAGGCTGATTTCGCCGAAAACGACAGTATCGGGGGGCAGCGGGGCGTCCTCACGGGCGGAAAGTAGCGCAGCGGCCACAGCCAGATCCGCCGCCGGTTCGCCCACGCGCATGCCGCCCGCGACGTTCAGGTAGACGTCCAGACCGGCAAAAGGGATGCCGCAGCGCGATTCGAGCACGGCCAGGATCATCGCCAGCCGCCCGCCGTCCCATCCCACGACCGTGCGGCGGGGCTGGCTGTGCGGGCTGGGGGCGACAAGGGCCTGGAACTCGACCAGCACGGGCCGCGTGCCCTCGATCCCGGCAAAGACCACCGATCCCGGCGCGGGCTGGCCGCGTTCGGCAAGGAACAGGGCCGAGGGGTTCGGCACTTCCGACAGGCCGCCGCCGGTCATCTCGAAGACGCCGATTTCATCCGTTGGGCCAAAGCGGTTCTTGACGCTGCGCAGGATGCGGAACTGGTGTCCGCGCTCGCCCTCGAAGTAGATCACGCTGTCGACCATGTGTTCGACCACGCGCGGCCCGGCCAGCTGGCCTTCCTTGGTGACATGGCCGACCATCATGACCGCGCTGCCGGTGCGCTTGGCGAAAGTGGTCAGCTCATGCGCGGCGGCGCGCACCTGGCTGACCGAGCCGGGCACACTATCGACATTGTCCGCCCACATGGTCTGGATCGAATCGATGATGGCCAGGTCGGGGCGGCTTTCATCCAGCGTGGTAAGGATGTCGCGCAGGTTGGTTTCCGTCGCCAGTTTCACCGGCGCCTGTTCCAGGCCCAGGCGACGGGCACGCAGCCGCACCTGGGCGCTGGCCTCCTCGCCCGAGATATAGACGACCTTCAGCCCGGCATTGGCAAAGGCCGCCGCCGCCTGCAACAACAGCGTCGACTTGCCGATCCCCGGATCGCCGGCCATCAGCACGGCGCTTGCAGGTACGAGTCCCCCGCCCAGCACGCGGTCGAACTCATCCAGCCCACTGGCGGTGCGCGGGGGCGGGTCCTCCTTGGTGGACAGGTCGCTCAGCACCACGGCGCGGCCCCGCGACTTGCCCAGACTCTTGCCCGAGGGACCCTGGCTCAGCGGCTTTTCCTCGACGATGGTGTTCCACTCGCCGCAGGTTTCGCAGCGGCCCGCCCACTTGGTGCCAGTGGCGCCGCAGGATTGGCAGACGAAACGGGTCGAAGCTTTGGCCATGTGGTCTCCGCTGGCTGGTCACGGGGGGCTTATGCCGCATCCCGCAGCCGGGGCCAATGGGCCGAAGGGGCTTGTGTCGCGCCCTGTTTCTTTGGGCTGAAAATACCTCCGGGGGTGAATGGGCCGCAGGCACAGAGGGGGCAGAGCCCCCTTCCACGGTTGGATCAGGCCGCCGTTCGGGATTTTTCCAGGAGGCCCAGCACGACCGAGCCGAGGATGCAGCCGGTGAACAGGTACAACCCCCAGGCGGTTTCCACCCGGCCCACGCCCATGCCCTGCGCCAGCGTGATGTAGAGCGCGATCAGAAAGACGTCCGCCATGCCCAGACGCCCGATCACGTTCAGCGCGGGCAGGGTCCGCCGGTCGAGCAAGCCGAACTGCACAAGTGCCAGACCCAGCGTCTTGATCAGCGGCGCGACCAGCGCAAAGAGCGTCACCAGCAACGCCAGAAAGACATCCGCGCCCCAAAGCGACTGCAGGCCGGAAATCAGGCTGATCTCGCTCATGCCGAACAACGGCAACAACCCGGCGCGCATCAGCGGCGCGAACCAGGAGATAGGGTAGAGCAGGAAAAGCACCAGGTTGAGCCAGCGCAGGTGTCGGCGCCAGTCCGGAGACCCGGGGGCCTCTGTCACGAGGTCCACCACCAGAGACCGAGCAGCCCGGCCAGCATCGTCAGGTGTACAAGGTCGATCCAGCGCCAGCGGGCGCCGGGGGTGACGCTGCTGAGCAGAAAGAGGCCCGAGGGCACCAGCAGGGCGGTGATGCCGCCACTCTGTGCCATCGTGCGGGCGGCGGAGGCATAGACCATCCCGTCGTTCAGACCGACGGCGGGCGCAAAGACCGTCGCGACACCGGCCAGGGCCAGCGCGAGCGCCGCAAGCGCGGGCCAGCGTGCCGCGCCCCGCCCCTTGATCACGCGGATCGCCGCCAGCACCGCAAGGAGTTCCAGGTAGAGGAACTTCTTGGCGAAGAGAAAGAAAAGGACCACCGGGTCGGGCTGGAAGACACCGCTCATCGCACCGCCTCGATCGGGCCTTCGGCGCGGCCCGAGATGAACTGGTCGACATAAGCGTCGCCGCTGCTGTCCAGTTGCGACACCGGTCCGGTCCACTGGATGACGCCATCGTGCAGCATGGCCACCCGGTCCGCGATGGCGCGGACGCTGGTCATGTCATGGGTGATGGTCATGGCGGTGGCGCCCATCTCGGTCACGATCTCGCGGATCAGCTCGTTGATGACGCCGGCCATGATCGGGTCCAGCCCGGTGGTCGGCTCGTCGAAAAAGATGATCTCGGGGTCGGCGGCAATGGCGCGGGCCAGACCGACTCGTTTCTGCATCCCGCCCGACAGCTCTGCCGGAAAGCGGTCCGCCACGTCGGGCTTCAGACCCACGCGGCGCAGCTTGTCGATGGCGATGGCGCGGGCCTCGTCGCGCGGTTTCTGCAGCGATCCGCGCAGCAGGCGGAAGGCCACGTTTTGCCAGACCGGCAGGCTGTCGAACAGCGCGGCGCCCTGGAAGAGCATGCCGAACCGGGCGAGAAAGGCGTCGCGGTCCGCCTTGGTCACGTCCTGACCATCCAGAGAGATGGTGCCGCTGTCCGGGGTGACGAGGCCAAGGATGCATTTCAGCAGCACCGACTTGCCGGTGCCCGAACCGCCGATGATGACCATCGATGTGCCCTTGTCGATGGTCAGGGTGACGTCGCGCAACACCCGGTTTTCGCCGAAGGCCTTGGAAACATGGCTGAGATCGATCATGACACACTGTCCTTGAGGCCGGGGACAAGCGCGTTCGAACGCGCTTGGAAAGCGTCTTTGAAGACGCTTTCTCGCCACATGCCCAATTGGTCGCGCAAGCTGGCAGTCATAGTGTGAAGAACGCCCCCGTCAGCAGGAAGTTCGCGGCCAGGATCAGCACCGCCGCCGCCTCGACCGACCCCTTGGTGGCGCGGCCCACGCCCTGGGCGCCGCGGCCTGAGGCCATGCCGAAATAGCAGCCCATCAGCGCCGCCAACCCGCCAAAGGCGCAGCCCTTGACCAGAGAGGAAATCACGTCGAGCGGTTCCAGGAAATCCATTGTGTTCTTGAGATAGGCCGCGGCGTTGAAGCCCAGAGACCCCGTCGCCACGGCGTAGCCGCCGAAGATGCCGATCACATCGCCCACCGCGACCAGCAGCGGCACCACGATCAGGCCGGCCAGGACGCGCGGCGCGACGAGGTATTTCATCGGATCGGTGGACAGCGTGACCAGCGCGTCGATCTGTTCCGTCACCTTCATGGTGGCGATCTCGGCCGCGATGCTCGACGTTACGCGTGCGGCGATCATCAGGCCCACCAGCACCGGGCCAAGTTCGCGCACCATGCCGATGGCAACGATCTGCGGCACCACCGCCTCTGCGTTGAACCGCGCCCCGCCGGAATAGATCTGCAGTGCCAGCGCCGCGCCGGTGAAGATCGCGGTCAGGCCCACAACGGGCAAGGACAACCAGCCGATGTTCAACAGCGCCAGGCCCAGTTCGCGGGCATAGAAGGGGGGGCGCAGCACATGGCTGAGCGCGGTCAGCGCAAAGAGCGCCACACGCCCGACGACGGCCATTAGCGCCAGCGTTGCCCGCCCCAGCGCGCCGAAAGGGGACAGCAGGCTCACGCGCCGGTATAGGTGCGGGCGTAACGCGCACCCAGAGAGGTCAGGATCTCGTAGCCGATGCTGCCAGCCCAGTCGGCCAGGGTGTCGACGCTCTGGTGGCGGCCCAGCAGTTCCAGGCTTTCTGGCGTTTCGGCCACGGCGGTGACATCGACACCGATCAGGTCCATCGAGATGCGGCCCAGCACCTCGCACCGGGTTTCGCCGGCCCACAGATGGGCCTTGTGGCTCATGGTGCGCAGGATGCCATCGGCATAGCCGGCGGCAACGGTGGCGACTCGGGTCGGACGCTCGGCGGTCCAGGTGTTGCCGTAGCCCACGGTCTCTCCCGGTTCGACGTCGCGGACCTGAATCACCGGCAGGTCGACAAAGGCCACGGGCCGCGATTCGACAAAGGGCAGCCCGCCATAGACGCCGATCCCGGGGCGGGTGACGTCGAAGTGATACTCCGGCCCCAGTATGACGCCGCCGGTGGCCGAGAGCGAGCGCGGCGCCTCGATCCCGTCGGTCATCTGGCGGAAGGCCTGCAGCTGGCGGGCATTCATCGGATGATCGGGTTCATCCGCGCAGGCCAGGTGGCTCATGATGAGGGCCGGGTGCTGCGACAGGGCGATGTCGCGCAGCGCGCTCCACTCGGCGGGTTCCATCCCCAGGCGGTTCATGCCGCTGTCCAGCTGGATGCCAAAGGCGTGACCCGGCAGGCTTTCCACATGGCGCAGCATCTGGTCGATGGAATTGATCATCGGGGTCAGCCGGGCGTCGCGGATCAGCGCGGCATCACCCGCCATGTGACCGGAAAAGACGCAGATTTCCGGTCCGGGGCCAAGGATGCGGCGCAGCTCTGCGCCTTCCTCGGCGATGGCGACAAAGAACCGCCGTGCGCCTTCGTCGGCCAATGCCGGGGCGACCTGCGAAAGGCCAAGGCCATAGGCATCCGCCTTGACCACGGCGCCGGCCTCGGCCTGCGCCATTTCGGCAAGTGACCGCCAGTTGGCGCGCAGCGCCGCGAGATCGATGGTAAGACGTGCCTGAGCCATGCCCGCTGTCTTTCTCAGGTTCTGGGTGAGGGTCAAGCGCGAAATCGCCGCGCGTGCGGGCTGGACGGCGGGCCGTTGCCGCTTATGCTGGGTTTCCGGACCGTGCGGGAGGGGCAGGAATGTACGCGGCATTGCGGCTTGAGGGGCAGCTTTTCCTCCTGGCGTTGCGCTATCTGACCCGCATTCCTGTGCCGCGCGGTTTGCCGGTCTCTGACGACCTGATGGTGCGGGCGGTGAAATACCACCCGACCGTGGGCGCGCTGGTGGGCGGAATCGGGGCGCTGGTGCTTTGGGCCGCGGCGCCGATGTTGCCCTGGGCCACGGTCGTGATCCTGTCCCTGGCCGCCACGCTGGTGGCCACGGCGGGATTTCACGAGGCCGGGCTGGCCGATGCGGCCGAGGGACTGTCGGTGGGCCGGGACCGGGCCGAGGTCATCAAGATCATGGATCACACCCGGCTGGGAACCTATGGCGCCCTGACGCTCGCCTTGGTCCTGGGGGTGAAACTGTCGCTGCTGGCGGGGTTTTCGGTCGGACAGGCCTGCATGGCCCTGATCGCCGCTCATGCGGTGGGCCGCATGGCGGCGGTGCATGTCACGCTGACCACCATTTATGCCCGCAGCGAGGGGATGCAGAAATTCGTCCCCAAGGTCACGCCAGACGGCTATCGCGTCGCACTGGCCTGCACGCTGGTGGTGCTGGCGTTGGTTTTGGTGCCGTTGGGGGGCGGCGCGGTGCTCTGCGGGTTCATCGGGTCGATCCTGTTGGCACAGGCGTTCCGGGCGCTCTGCGTGGCGCGGATCGGCGGCTATACGGGCGATTGCCTGGGCGGGTCCGTACAGTTCGGAGAGCTTGGCTTCTACCTCGGGCTGGCACTCTGGATTTGATTTTCAGATCAACGGGGTGCGCGCGAAACTTCACGTTTCGCACGAGGGTATGCCCCTTTGCCTTCGGCAACCCGGCCCGGCGGATCTGACGCCTCTTGACCCGGGTCGGATTGCCGCTCTGCCCGACGGGTATTCCGTCTACACCTGGCCCGCGTCGCCGTGCTGCCACGGCTTGACGAGGTTGCCGAAGCGGGTGAACTGGCTTTCGAAGGACAGTTCGACCGTGCCGATGGGGCCGTGACGCTGCTTGCCGATGATGACCTCGGCCTTGCCGTGCAACCGGCTCATGCGTTCCTGCCAGGCGGCCATCTCGTCCAGCCGGTCGTCCGAGGGCTTTTCCCGCTCGGCGTAATATTCCTCTCGGAAGACGAACATGACCACGTCCGCGTCCTGTTCGATCGAGCCCGATTCCCGCAGGTCCGACAGTTGGGGCCGTTTGTCGTCGCGGCTTTCGACCTGGCGCGACAGCTGCGACAGGGCGATGACGGGGATGTTCAACTCCTTGGCGATGGCCTTCAGACCCATCGAGATTTCCGCGATCTCCTGCACCCGGTTATCGGCGGTGCCGCGCAAGAGCTGAAGGTAGTCCACGATGATCAGGTCCAGCCCGTGCGTCCGTTTCAGACGGCGCGAGCGCGCCGCGACCTGGCTGATCGGCAGGGCGGGCGTGTCGTCGATGTAGAGCGGGCAGGCCTCGAGGTCCTTGGCGGCCTGGACGAAACGGCGAAACTCGGTCTCGTCCATGTCGCCCTGGCGGATCTTGTGGCTGGAGATTTCCGAGGCTTCTGCAAGGATCCGGCCCGCCAGCTGCTCGGCGCTCATTTCCAGGCTGAAGAAGCCGACCACACCACCGTCGATGGCGCCATTGCTGCCGTCGGGGCGTTCGCCTTTCTTGTAGGCCTTGGCGATGTTGAAGGCGATGTTGGTGGCCAGCGAGGTCTTGCCCATCGAGGGGCGCCCTGCGAGGATCAAAAGGTCGGAGGGGTGCAGCCCGCCCAGCTTCTTGTCCATGTCGATTAGCCCGGTCGAGATGCCGGCAAGCCCGCCTTCGCGCTGGTAGGCCGCGTTGGCGACATTAACTGCCTCCGTTACAGCCTTGAGAAAGCTTTGAAATCCGCTTTCCGTCTGGCCCTGTTCAGCCAGCTTGTAAAGCGCTTGTTCGGCCTCGACGATCTGTTCGCGAGGTTCGGATTTCACATCGACCTTGGCCGCCTTGTCCGAGATGTTCTTGCCCAGGCGGATCAGGTCGCGCCGTACCGCGAGGTCATAGATCATCTGCGCGTAGTCGCGCACAGCGAAGGTCGAAACAGCAGACCCCGCCAGCCGCGCGAGGTAAGCGGTGCCGCCCAGTTCCTTGAGCCCCTCGTCATCCTCCATGAAGGCCTTGAGCGTGACCGGCGAGGCGAGGTTGTTCTTGGCGATGCGCGCGGCGGCAATTTCAAAGATGCGGGCGTGCACGGGATCGTAGAAGTGCTGCGCGCTGATGATCGCGGCAATGCGGTCGTAGATGTCGTTCTCGGTCAGGATCGCACCCAGCAACTGCTGCTCGGCCTCGATCGAATGGGGCATGGTCTCGGCGGACTGAACCTCGAGTCCGGTCGGATTGATTGTGGCGATCTCGTTCATTTTTCTCCCCCACTGCTCGGGATGGCGGCATAGCAATCGCAGCCGCCAGGGTGCAAAATGTATGTTTCTGGGGATAAGCCGGGGACGCTCTCCACCACATCATATTGCCAGCCGGGCCGCCGTTACGTCAATATCTTGACATCTCGACTCGGGGCTGTGGTGGGGGGGCCACAGGCAATGTGCTCTTTTCAAGGCTTAACGCTGGGTTAATCCTCGGCGCGGGCGCCGCGCCAGGCGTGCGGATCCTTGAGAAACGACTCGACCTCGGCCAGCACGCCCGCGTGTTTCGCGGGGGCCTCGGCCAGCACTTCCCACCAGGTGCAGAGGTGGTGCAGTTCGACGCCGTGATCGCCCAGGGTTTTGATCGTCTCGGGGAAGATGCCGTAGTAGAAGATCACTGCAGTGTGGCCGCAGGTGGCGCCGGTCTCGCGGATGGCATCGACGAAGGACAACTTGGAGCCGCCATCGGTGGTCAGATCCTCGACCAGCAGCACGCGCTGGCCTTCGGTCATGGCGCCCTCGATGCGGGCATTGCGCCCGTAACCCTTTGGTTTCTTGCGCACATAGGTCATGGGCAGGCCCATGCGCTCGGCCACCAGAGCGGCAAAGGGAATCCCTGCCGTCTCGCCGCCGGCAATGTTGTCGAAGGCCTCAAAGCCTGCGTTGCGCATCACGGTAACGGTCAGGAAATCCATCAGGGTGCTACGGATGCGCGGATAGGAGATCAGCTTGCGGCAGTCGATATAGACCGGGGAAAGCTGGCCGGAGGCAAGCTTGAACGGTTCGTCGGTCATGAAGTTGACCGCCTCGATTTCCCAGAGCATCCGCGCGGTCAGGCGGGCCATTTCTTCGGCGGTGGGATAGGTCGAGGGGATCATGGGGCGTGCTCCGGCTGTCAGGGTCGCGCCGGATTAGCGCGTTGCGCGCCGGTTTTGAAGGGGGGATCGCATCCCGCGCCTCTTGTACAAAACGTACGTTTTGTACGGCCAATTCCGCATTTTGTACAAACCGCGCGCCGCGCTTGGCAGCGCGCGTGGATCTGGCCCGGTTCTTCCGGTTGGGCCGCGGGCGGCGGTGCGTGTCTGTTTCAGGTCGCGCCCGCCCGGGGCGTGGTCGCCTATGACGCGGCGACCGGCCCGCCGCTCAGCCCACCCGCCAGTGCAGCGGCATCATCGGATTGAAGACCGTCACCGGGCCATCGCCGGTTTCGATCTTGTCCGGGTAGCTGACCGGATCACCCTTGGTCAGGGTCACGCGGTCCTCGTTCGCGGGCAGGCGGTAGAAACCCGGGCCGTTGAGAGAGGTGAAAGCCTCCAGCCGGTCCAGCGCGCCCTCCTGTTCAAAGACCTCGGCCAGGATCGACAGCGTGTTGGTGGCGGTGAAACAGCCCGCGCAGCCGCAGGCATTTTCCTTGAGCGGGTCGATATGCGGCGCGCTGTCGGTGCCCAGAAAGAAACTGGCATCGCCCGAGGTGGCCGCGGCGCGCAGGGCCAGCCTGTGCTCCTCGCGCTTGGCGACGGGCAGGCAATAGTAATGCGGCTTGATCCCGCCCACCAGGATGGCGTTGCGGTTGATGACAAGGTGATGCGTGGTGATCGTGGCGCCTAGGTCATCGCCGCCGGAGCGCGCGTAATCGGCGCCCTGACGGGTGGTGATATGTTCCATCACGACGCGCAGGCCGGGGGTCGCACGCCGGACCGGGTCCAGAACGCGGTCGATGAAGACGGCCTCGCGGTCAAAGATGTCCACCTCCGCGTCGACCACCTCGCCATGCACGCAGAGGGGAATGCCGGCCTCTGCCATCGCCTCCAGCACGCCGCGCACCTTGTCGAAGTCGCGCACGCCAGACGCGGAGTTGGTGGTGGCGCCCGCCGGGTAGAGTTTTACCGCCGTCACGAGGCCGTCCGCGTGGGCACGCACCACGTCATGCGGATCGGTTTCCTCGGTCAGGTAGAGCGTCATCAGCGGCTTGAAATCCGCGCCCTCGGGCAGGGCGGCCAGGATGCGGTCGCGGTAGGCGGCGGCCTGCGCGCCGGTCACGACCGGCGGCACCAGGTTGGGCATGATGATCGCGCGGGCGAAGTCGCGGGCGCTTTCGGGGGCGATGCCCTGCAGCATGGCGCCGTCGCGCAGGTGCAGGTGCCAGTCGTCGGGGCGGCGGATGGTGATCTGTTCCATGCCGGTGCCGTTAGCATGCGGACCCGCGCCGCGCCAGTCTGTCGTGGGGCGTCTCAGGCCTCGTCGTCGGCGGCCTCGATCTGGGCCAGGCGGCGGCGGAAACGGGGGGCATGCATCCGTGCGACCACGTTCTCGCACAGGATGCGCGTCAGTTCCGTCCGGCCATCGGCGTCCAGCCGGTGCAGGAGGCGGCGCAGGTAGGGCGGGTGGTCGCGCCGGGCTCGCAACATCGAGGCAAAGAGCGCCGGGGTCAGGCGATCCTCGGCGGCGGCGGAAAACAGGCCGGGCAGCAGGTCGAGCGCGCGGAAGTCGGCCTGCAGCGCGCCGCCCATGAAGGGGGCGCGGTAGCGGGTGACATTGGGTTTCTCGAACAGGGCGGAATGCATCGCGTCCAGCCGTTCGCGCGGATCGTAGATCACCCAGGCCTTGTCGGCGGCGTCGATCATTTCCGGGGCAAACCCATAGCGCGAGGTGAAGTCGCGGCGGCGCTCCTCGGCAAAGCGGTCGTCCCATTCCGCGACGCGCGGGTCCAGCGTCGCCTGCGGTTGCAGCATCAGGACGCGCGCCCCCGGTGCCGTCACGGAATAGGCCCCGGCGGCATAGCCGCAGGGGCCGGCACCGAAAAAGAGGACCGTCTCGAACTCGTCGAAAAAGCCGTCGTCCTGCAACTGGTCGAAGAAGGCGTAGACGCGTGGGTCGCGGAACCAGGTGTCGCCGTGGCTGAGCAAAGAGAGCGAGGACCAGCCCGCGCCGCCCACCATGTCAAAGCCGATGGGCGTGCGGGTTTCCGACAGCGCCTCGATTCCCGACATGCTTTCAAAGCTGACGATCAGCGTGTCGCCGTCTTCGACGAAGATGGCGGCATGGGACTTGCCCATCGGTTCGGCAAACCCCTGATCCTCGCCGATGCGCTTGAGCGCGCCAAGCCACTCGTTGCGCGAGAGATGGCTGAGGTCGGGGGCAAAAGTGCTTTGGTGCGATTCCATACCGGGCGGTCCCTCGTATTCCGCAAAAATCGACGCGGATTTGAGGGGAATATGCCCGGCATTTTCGGCAAGATTGTGGTCGGCGGGTGGCAAAAGGATGCGGCGGCCGACGTGGTCGACGTGGATGCCGCGTGTCTTGGTCCGGGCGTTCCGGGCGGCAAAGCTATCGTCAGAGAGCAGGGCACCGTCAGCCTTCGTCTGCGGGATCTTGTCGTGCCCGCGTCGCATGGCGGGCCAGGAAACGCGCCGCCTGGATCGGCACCGGGCGCGAAGGTGGCGTCATCAGCAGACGGGCAAAGAGCGCACGGTAAGGTTCCTGCGCCAGCAGTTCCTCCAGCCGCTGATGCCGCCAGGCGACGGCCTCGCTGTGCAGCCGGGCCAGCTCCGGGTCGGCGGCCAGGTCGGCGCGGCGCTCGGCCACGCCGGGCAGGGACAGGATGCTACGGTCTTCCTCGTTGCACCAGTTGCGCTCGACCCAGTAGTCCATGCCAAGCGCGTGGTCCGAATGGACCGCGCGGCCCCGGTCGGCCTTGAGCAGGTAGCTTTCCATCGCGCCAAGCGCGTAGTGGTTCAGCTGGGCCAGCGCATAGTTCGACCGGCCATATTGCGAAAAGATGCGGCGGGTGCGGAACTGGTCGTCCAGTTCACGGCCCTCTCCGTCGAACCAGCGGGCGCGGTCCAGCCGCGTCTTGTCGGGGGCGCGGGGACGGTGGACGCCCAGCCGGCCATAGGTGCCGTCGTTGCGGTAGAGCGTCTTGAACATGGCCGCGCGCCAGGGCCAGTGCATGACCACGGGCGCGGCGGCGGCGAACTGTTCGGTGATCGGCGTGTCGGTGTAACGCGCCACCCCTGCATTGCCGAAGAGCCGCCAGGTGAGGGTGATGGCCGTGGCCTCTGGCAGGGTGGCGATGAGCGCGGGCAGGGTACGGTCGCCCGCGTGGACGTTGACGTATTCGTCGATGTCCAGCGCCAGCAGCCAGTCGGCCTCGTGGACGGCCTGCGCCGTGTCGGCGCGTTTCAGGCCGGTGAACTGGATGCCGCGATCATCATAAGGTCCGTCGTTGCGGATATGGGTAAGGGGGGCCACCTGTGCCAGCCGGTCGAGCATCGCGTCGGTGCCGTCCTGGCAATCGTTCGAGAGTGCGACGACGTGGGTCACGCCGCAGGCCAGGTGATGCGCCAGCCAGTCGAGCAGGAAGGCGCCTTCGTTGCGGACGCAGAGGATGGCGGTGATCTTCATGCGGCGCGGAGGCCGGGGCGGGGACAGGCAAGACGATCCATCACCACCCCTTGCGGAAGGTGACGACCTTGGCCTCGCTGGCCTTGGGGAAATAGGTCAGCCCGGCGCGATGCATGGCGTCAAAGACCGCCTGCACGCCCGACTGGCCGATCCATTGCGGGTGCAGCTCGATCACGGCGGCGCGCAGCCCGGACCAGTCGGCGGCGGGCAAGAGCTCTGCCTCGGCGCCCTCGATGTCGCAGACCAGGACATCCGGGGTTTCCGCCTCCAGCACCGGGGCGATGGCGTGCTGCATGATCGAGACTTCCTCGATCACGCTATCCGGGTCCGCCTCGCGATCCATCGAAGAGGCGAGGAAATTCTTACGGACGTAGAAGGGCACGGCATCGCCCGCCTGAGGCGACAAGAGCGCGTTGCGCAGGTCGACATTTTCCACGCCATTGGCCGCGTGGAGAGATCGAATATAGGGGATCAGCGAAGGGTTCGCTTCGTAGCTGACGACGCGGGCGACCTGTTTCCTGACCGAAAGAAGCGTGGACATGTAGCCAATGCCGCCGCCCAGTTCCAGCACCCGGTCTCCGGGGCGCACCACGCGCATGACCGCGTCGCATTCCTTGCGTTCGTAGGTGTCGGATTTCAGCGCGCCCCGAATGCGCCCCTTGGTGATCTGCGGGTGCTTGGGGATCTTCATTCCGCGTGAGTGCAGGAAGGGATCGCGGGGGGTGGGCTCTGCGCCGTCCATCTCAGGTCTCCATGTCCAGAGCGAGCGCATAGGCCACGCGTTCGGTTTCCGTCAGGTCCAGGGCCAGCGCCTGCCGGTAGAGTTCCTCGAATTCCGGCATCCCGTGCAGTTCGGCGGCCTTGGCGCGGTGCCATTCCAGCGCCCGGTGATGCGCGGCGCGCAGGGTGTCGTCCTGCATCAGGCGGTCGTACTCGGCCCGGACGCGGGGGATGTTGCGCTTGATGGTGATGTCGCGGTGCACCGACCAGTCCATGCGGATCCAGTAGTTCAGCCCGATGTTGCGATCGACGTGCAGGGCGCGGCCCCTCTGGCGCTTGATGAGAAAGCTTTCGGCAGAGCGCAGGGCATAATGGTTGAGCTGGATCAGGTCATAGCCGATGGTGCGCTTGGAGCTGCGCCAGCCGTTGCGGATCGCCGCCTCTGTCATGTCGCGGCCCGAGCCGTTGACCCATTTCACCTTGTCCTCGAACCCTTCGGCCAGCTTGTTTGGCCGGTGGCAAGAGATCTTTTCATAGGCGCCGATGTTGCGGAACATGGTCTTGAACCCCCAGACCGTGTGCGGCTTGGGGCAGTATTTCGGCGCGCAGGTGTCGAATTGCTCGATCACGAAACGGTCCTGGAACCGGCGCACGCCGTTGTGGCCGAAGAGCCGCCAGGTCATGGCGATGTTGGTGGCGTCCGGCACCCGCTGGAACACATCCGACAGCGTGCCATTGCCGCAGCGGATGTTGACGAACTCATCCACGTCGATATGGGCGATCCAGTCGGCCTGCCTGATCACTTCTTCTTCCAGCGCGGCATCCAGCGCGTGCTGTTGCGGGGATTTGCCGGACCATGCGTTGTTGTCGCGGTGATGGACCACGCCCAGGGCATCTAGCCGTTGCAGGATATCGACCGTGCCATCGGAACAGTCGTTGGTGTAAATCAGGAAAGTGTCGAAGCCGACCGCACGGTGATAGGCGATCCATTCGAGGATGTAAGGCCCCTCGTTCTTCATGCAGGCGACGACGACATTGCCGGTCGCCCCCTTGGGCAGCATGCGGCGCGGGGCGGGCGTAAAGGCGGCGGCCAGGTCCTCTTCGTTGATGCGGCCCAGCTTGTTGTGCGGCGCATAAGGGGAGCCGTGCAGGCGCACGAAATTCTGTTTCGCCTGTGCGGGCAGGGCCTCTGCCGCGGCATCGGTCAGCGGCGGCGTGTCCGGTTCTGACGGGGTGTCGCCGGTCAGATGGGCCAGTTCCTCGGCCCGGGCCGCGCGCTCTTCCTTGTCGCCTTGGGCGATGCGCCAGCGGAAGGCCATCAGGTACTGCGTCGCGCGGAAACCGCGCGTCGGCTCCGCCTCTGTCCAGTCGCCGCAGATCGGGTCCGCCTCCATGTCCTCGGGCGACATGCCAGGATGGGCGGCACAGAGCGCGGCGATGTCCTCCTCGAAACGCATGGAGAGTGCCGAGAGCCCGCCTGCGAGGATCGCGCCGCCGGGCACCTTGATCTCTGTCAGCAGCTTGCGCCACAGCGGGCGGGGCAGCAGGATGTCCTGCCGGTCCAGCAGCCGCAGCACCGCGTCGTTGAACAACCGCGCGCGGGTCAGCCAGGCGGCAGAGGGCAGGCGGGGCAGGTCCTCTGCCTCGGCCTTGCCGATCTGGGCGGAGATGCCGAAGGCGGCGCGCAGTTCGTCTGTCGCCTCCTCGGACCAGAGCCGGTCGCGGTTGATCGAGCGGAACTGCACGGTTTCGGGGCCAAAGACCGCCTCCCATTCCTCTTGCAGGCGGGTGTAGTCCAGCCAGAAGTTGGCGCCCTGCACCTCTGCAAAGCGCCCGGCCAGCGGCGCGGTCCCGGGCCGGGTGTCCAACGCGGCCTGCCAGTAATCCGGCGCCTCCAGCAAGCCCAGTTCCAGGTCCAGCGAACGCGCCCGCCCGTCCAGCACCTGCGCACCGTAGCGCGCGACCAGCGCGCGTGCCGGTTCGTCCAGCCATGCGACAATGCGAATGTCGGTCGAGATCGGCGCCAGCAGGTCACGCAGGCGTTCCAGCTCGGCCTGGGTGCTCAGCGAGTTGCCCAGCTGATGCGCCGAGAGGATCAGCGCCTGGGGCACTTCGCGCGCAACCTCCTGCGCCAGTTGGCGGGCAACCTCGTCACGCAGGGCCGCCTGTTTTTCGGGCAGCATCAATCCGCGGTTGAAACGCAGCACGTCCGGGCGGTCCGGGTCGCTGACGGCCATGAACAGGCGGGTGTGATTGCGGGCGCCGAGGCTGCGGGCAAAAAGCACACCCTCGTCCTTGAGCCGCCCGCGCTTGGCATCCAGGACCCGCTGTATCCGGTCGCTCGACGGGCCGTCCGGCCCGATATGTAGATAGATCCTCATCACGCTGCCCCTCGTGCCGTTTTGGCTTTTTTGTCCGTGCCTGCCGTCCCCGTTTCGGGGTTCTTGTTCAGCCTGCCCCACCAGGGCAGGTCGATCCTGATATGATCCGATAGCCGCCGCCGCGCGTCATCGGCGCCCACCGGCAATTCCAGATAGCGCGGATCGTCGCCAAAGAGGTCGCGCAGCATGGCATAGTGGCCCTCGATCCAGCGGATGCGCTGGGTGTCATCGGCGCCGTAGCCCTCCGGCAGGCCGGGGATGGCGCCGGCGGGCAGACGATCCTGCCCGAGGTTGCCCCAGCGGCGCATGCTGTCCGAAATATCCGCCGCCGGGCGCCAGGTGGCCACGAACAGCATCTCGGGGCGCGCCAGGCGCATCGCCTTGATCATCGCGTAATCGCATTGCGGCCAGAGCGAGGCGGTCGGGTTCAGTGAGCTGATTTCCGTCAGCGCATCGTAAAGCCCGTCGAGATGGGCAAAGGGATCGCCGGTTTCGAAATACCCGTTATACAGCTGGCGCGCGATAGAGGTGCCCCCCATGCCGGGGGCGCGGCAATGCACGCGGCGCACCTTGTGATCCGCCGCCCGCCATCCGCCCTCGTTCAGCGCATGGGCCAGCGTCGTGGTGCCCGTCTTGGGCAGGCCGAGGTTCACCAGCTTGACCCTCAGATCGCTCATAGCCCCAGCGCCTCTATCAGTTCCGCCTCGCCCGGCGGCAGGGCGGCGAGGGCGGCGAGGTGCGCATACATCTTCGCGTAGGAGGGCTGTGCCATCAGCGCGTCGCGCCGTTCCCGGTGCAAGCGCACGCAGTCGCCGTGCAGGCGCGCGATCTCGGGGTCGTCTTTCAGCGATGCCAGCGCCTTTTCCAGCCGGGGCAGATAGCGCAGGATCGAGCGATCCTCGACGGCGGCATCGTTGCGTTCGCGCCAGTAGGTGTCGTCAAAGACACGTCCCTCGCGGTTGACGTCGCCACGGTCGTTCTTGACCAGGTAGCTGTCGAGCGACCGCAGGGCATAGTGATTGAGCGTCGCGAATTCGCGCGCCCCGGCGGCGGGAAACTTGCGGATGCGGCGCGGGTTGGCGGCGGTCAGGAACTTGGGCGGCACCCCGCGCCCCGAGGCATCGGTCCAGGCCGGCAACTTGTCCTCTGGCAGGGACTTGCGGAAAAACGGCCGGTGCGCGCCGAAATACTGCAACGGGAAATCGCGGCGGATCAGGCTTTTGACCTCGATCGCCGTTTCGGCGCACCAGAGGTCGGGATTATGCGCGCGGGTGAACTGCGCGATCACCGGTCGGTCGGTGAAATCGGTGACGCCATCATTGGCAAAGAACTGGAAGTTGACGGAAATCGCCTGCGGATTGCGGCAGGCGGCAATCAGCGCGGGGATCGTGTGATCCCCCACGTGCACGTTCAGGAATTCGTCGACGTCGGCAATCCAGACCCAGTCCGCCTCGCGCACGATGGCGTGTTTCGCGGCACCCTTCAGCGCCTCCATCTGGTAGTTGCGGCCCTCGGCGGGGTTGGGCAGATGCACGACACGGCCGGTTTCCGGGCGGTCGCTGGTGGCCAGGGCATCCAGCAGGACGTCCGTGCCATCGGTGCAATCGTTGGAATAGAACAGGAAATCACTGATACCCAGAAGACGATGAAAGGCGATCCATTCCAACAGGAATGGGCCCTCGTTCTTCACGCAGGTTACAGCGGTGATGCGCCGCGCGGCGCCCGCCTTTATATCAGCCATGTCTGCTCGTCTGCCAGAACCCCGGGTTTTGTCCCGGGTTTTATACACCGAATCATGACATTCTGTGACCACCCCGTCAATCCACGCCGTCGTCAAGGGCATCGGGGCGTGACTTCCGTCCTATTGACGGCCCCCTCGGGGCTTGGGAAACCGGGGGCAGGAGGACTGCCATGACATTGCCTGCATCTATCGACGAAGTTCAGGAAACGCTGGGCGCCACGGGCTATGTCTGTGGCCGGGCGCTGGCCACCGTCGTGTTCCTGTCGCTGCGCCTGGGCCGGCCCCTGTTCCTCGAGGGTGAGGCCGGGGTCGGCAAGACCGAGATCGCCAAGGCGCTGTCCGCGGCGTTGGGGCGGCGCCTGATCCGGCTGCAATGCTACGAGGGGCTGGACGCCTCCAGCGCGGTCTACGAATGGAACTTTCCGGCCCAGATGATCGCCATCCGCACCGCCGAGGCGCAGGGCAGCGCCGACCGCGACGTGCTGAACCGCGAACTCTTTGGCCCGGATTTCCTGATCGAACGCCCGCTGTTGCAGGCGATGCGCCCGGACGAGAACGGCGCGCCGATCCTCTTGATCGACGAGCTGGACCGGACGGATGAACCCTTCGAAGCCTTCCTGCTTGAGGCTCTCAGCGATTTCCAGGTGACCATCCCCGAGATCGGGACCATCAAGGCGCCGGAACCGCCTATCGTGATCCTGACATCGAACCGCACGCGCGAGGTGCATGACGCGCTCAAGCGCCGCTGCCTTTATCACTGGGTCGATTATCCGGGCTTCGACCGCGAGGTGGAAATCCTGAACGCGCGCGAACCGGATGTCTCCGAGACGCTGAGCCGCGAGATCGTGGCCTTTGTCCAATCCCTGCGGACCGAGGACATCTTCAAGAAACCGGGGGTGGCGGAAACCATCGACTGGGCGAAATGCCTGCTGGCGCTGGACGTGGTGGACCTGAGCCCCGAGGTGATCAGCGACACGCTGGGCGCGATCCTGAAATACCAGGACGACATCGCGAAAATCGAAGGCGGCGAGGCCAAGCGCATCCTGGATGAGGCCAAGGCCACCATCGAGGCGGCCTGAGTGATGGGGGGCACCGACGCTGAGGGGGCTCTGCCCCCGTCGCCTGCGGCGACTCCCCCGGAGTATTGGGGGCCCAAAGAAACACGGGGCGCGCGCCGCGCTGTCGGCTTCTTTGGGCTGAAAATACCTCCGGGGTCCGGGGCAGAGCCCCGGTTCCATCCTCAGCCGGAAGCGCCGCGCCATGCCTGAATACCTGCCGCTTGAAATCCCCGACAATCCGCGCCTGGCGCAGAACATCATCCATTTCGCGCGCGCGCTGCGGCGTGCGGGCCTGCCCGTGGGGCCGGGGCGGGTGATTGACGCCATCCGCGCGGTGGAGGCGGCGGGCTTTACCGAGCGGATGGATTTCTACTGGACGCTGCATGCCTGTTTCGTGAACCGGCCCGAGCATCGCGTCGTCTTTGCCCAGATCTTTCGCCTCTACTGGCGCGATCCGCGGTTCCTGGAACACATGATGTCGATGATGCTGCCCGCCATCCGCGGCGTGCAGGAGGACCGCTCTGCCGTGGCGGCCGAAAAACGCGCGGCGCAGGCTCTGCTGGGCGATCAGATGCCCGAGGTGCCGCAGGAGGAAGAGGAGCAGGAGGGCACGCAGATCGAGGTCGATGCCTCGATGACCATGTCCGCCGAGGAAAAGCTGCGCAGCCTCGATTTCGAACAGATGTCGACCGAGGAGATCGCCCAGGCCAAGCGGATGCTGGCGCGGCTGACCCTGCCCGTGAAACCGATTGCATCGCGCCGCCTGATGGGCGCGCACCTGGGCCACCGCATGGACGCGCGCAAGACGATCCGCGACGCGCTGCGCAAGGGGGGAGAGATCCATTCCATCGCCCGGGCCAAACGGCGGCCGCGCTGGCCCAACCTGGTGGTTCTTTGCGACATTTCCGGCTCGATGAGCCAATACAGCCGGATGGTGCTGCATTTCCTGCACGCGGTGGCCAATGAAAAGGGGCAGGGCTGGGCCAAGGTCCATGCCTTCACCTTTGGCACCCGCCTGACCAACATCACCCGGCATCTGGCTACGCGCGATGTGGACGCGGCGCTGAAGGCGGCAGGGGCCGAGGCGCAGGACTGGGAAGGCGGCACGCGGATCGGTGCCTGCCTGCATGACTTCAACCGCGACTGGTCGCGCCGCGTCATGGGGCAGGGGGCGGTGGTGCTGGTCATCACCGACGGGCTGGACCGGGACGACGCGGGCGCGCTGGAGAAGGAGATGGAGCGGTTGCACCTCTCGGCGCGGCGGTTGATCTGGCTGAACCCGCTCTTGCGCTGGGACGGGTTCGCGCCCAAGGCGACGGGCATCCGCGCCATGCTGCCCCATGTCGACAGTTTCCGCGCCGGTCATTCCATCGCCTCGCTCGAAGACCTGGCCGAGGCGATTTCGCGCCCCGACGACCTGGGTGAGAAGGCGCGGCTGATGAAGCTGCTCTAGGCGGGTTACCGCCGGTCCTTGCGGCCCGGGGAACCCGGGGCGGTCCATCGCGCGTTTCCTCTCCAAGCCCGACGCGGGCCCAAGGAAAGGAGACTGCCATGACCCCCATTCGCAATGCCACGGCGCTGGCCGGAGCCCTGACGCTCATATTCGGAGGAAGCGCGATGGCGCAGGGGCAGGATGGCGCAAATGCCGCCAAAAGTCTGCCCCCGGCGCAACTGGAACTGCTGCGCGGGATCTGCCAGGTGGGCGGCAATCTGCCGGACGGACTGACCTGCGAAGATGTGGCAAAGGCGCTGGAAAAGAAGGGGGGCGGCAAGGACAAGCCGGACAAGGCGGACGCGGATCCTGCGGCCGATCCGGCGGATGCGCTGAAACCCGATCAGTCCGCGCCGCCTGAAACCGCCGATGTCCCCAAGGCGCCCGAGGCCGCGGAACCCGCCGAAACACCAGAGCCCGAGGCGCCTGTGACAGCGGATGTTCCCAAGGACCCGGCCCCGGAGGCAACCGACCCGCCGGAAACAGCGGACCCCGGCGATGCGCTGGTGCCCAAGGCGCCCGAAGCTCCCAAGCCCGCGCCGGAAACCGCTGATGCGCCCAAGGACCCCGCCCCCGAGGCGCAGGAGCCCCCCAAGGCCGCGCAGGCTGCGCCTGACCCCGAGCGGCGTGACCCGCAGGCCCAGGTGGATGCCCTGCGCCGCCTGCTGGAAGGCCCGCCCGCCGCGGCAGCCGCGAACCCGCGCGACGGTGGTGAACTGGTCGAGGAAAAGCTGGACGAGGGCGATGTGCGCCGCTCGGACGAGGATTTCCGCACCGGGCTGGATGGCACCGTGAAACCTGACGCCAAGGCGCGCAAGGATGCTGGGGACGATGATGGGCTGGAGCCCTGGGCCAAGGCAGCCCTGCTGGGGCTTGGCGCCGTGGCCCTGTCCGAGATCCTCGACAAGGATGACCGCGTGGTGTCCAACACTGGGGACCGGGTGGTGGTCGAACAGGATGGCCAGTTCCGCGTGCTGCGCAACGATGACGTTCTGTTGCGCCGCCCCGGCGCCGAGGTCGAGACGCGCCGTTTTGACGACGGTTCGACCCGCAGCCGTGTCAGCTATGAGGACGGTTCCGTCGTCGAGACCATCCGCGCCGCCGATGGCCGGGTCCTGCGCCGGGTGCGCATCCTGCCCGACGGCACGGAGGCGGTCCTCTTCGACGACACCCAGGCCAGCCCCCGGGTGGAGGTCAGCGAACTGCCCCGCGTGACCGAACGCAACCGCATCGACTATCGCGATACCACAGAGGATTCGCTGGCGCGTGCGCTGGCGGCGACCGGGGCCGAAGGCGTGAACCGCAGCTTCTCGCTGGCGCAGGTGCGCAACATCGACGCCGTGCGCCACCTGGTCCCCGAGATCACCGTGGATACGATCAACTTTGAAACCAACTCGGCGGCGATCCGGCCCGAAGAGGCACAGGCGCTGGCCGCATTGGGCCAGGCCATGCGCCGGGCGATTGCGAAGAACCCCGCCGAGGTCTTCCTGATCGAGGGGCACACCGATGCCGTGGGCCGGTTTGCCTACAACCTTGCCCTGTCGGACCGCCGCGCGGAATCCGTGGCGCTGGCCCTGACAGAGTATTTCGCCGTCCCGCCGGAGAACCTGGTGCTGCAGGGCTACGGTGAAGGCGACCTGCTGGTGCGCACGGATGAGGCCGAACGCGCCAACCGCCGCGCCGCCGTGCGCCGGATCACGCCGCTGCTTGCGGCGCGCTGACCCGCGCGGGGCACATTCAGGGCCCATCTCAGGACCCCCGGCAGAGCCTCTGCCGGGGGTCTTCGTTTGCGGGTCTGGAATACCTCCGTTGTCCGAAACCGCCGGACAAAGTTTCATGACGCACGCCACCAGACCCGCTGCCGGGAGTGTTTTTCATCGCCGGCCGCCCTTCAGGGCAGGGCCGCACATTCGGTGCCGAGACTGGTGCGACAAAGACTTTACGCCCGTCCATGCCTTTGCTGGAAAGGAATTGCCGAATGAAACGCCTCCTCCTCGCCTCGGCGGCACTTGGCCTGCTGACGGTGACCTTTGCCGGACCCGCCGCGGCCCAGAACATTGACCTCAAGCAGCTCTGCAACCCCGCGCTGGGCATCAAATGCGATTTCGACAAGGGCACCATCCGCCGTGTGCCGCAGGTCAAGAAGACGCCGCAGGTGATCGTGCAGCCGCCGAAAAAGACCGTGCGCACCCCCAAGAAGACCATCCAGGTGCCGCAGGTCATCGTGACCCCTCAGCCCAAGACGCGCCCCGCGCAGGTTGTCATCCCCAAAAAGGCGCGGCCAAAGATCCGGGTACCTGATGTCCAGATCGTGCGCCCGAAGGACAAGACACCGACAATCCGCGTGCCATCGAGGACCATCGCGCCCGGCGTCAAGGTGCCGGACGTTCAGATCGCCATTCCGCCCAAGACCCGTCAGCCGGGCATCAAGGTCGCGCCCGGCGGCCCCGGCGGCAAGGTCACGGTCAAGCCCGGTGCGGTAGACCTCGACGCACTGCGCAAGCAGCTGGCCAAGGACATCGTCGGCGGCAAGCCCGCTGGCGGGGTCAAGATCGCGCCGCGCCCGGGCAAGACCGTGCGCCTGCCGGTCGGCAGCATCGACCTTGGCTCCAGCCAGCGGCAGGCCGACATCGTGGCCCTGCGCGACGTGGCCAGGGTGGCCGCCGCCGTCGGCATCGCGGCCGGTGCGGTCAAGGTTCTGGACCGGACGCTGACCGCCGAGGACGTGCGCCGCTCGTCCGAGGATTTCGACAAGGTCGCCCGCCAGATCGGCATCCGGACCGGCACGCTGGACTTCCGTCGCGTGGACCTGGGCAAGGTGCTGCAGAACGGGGACCGCGTCATCACCAACAGCGGTGACCGCATGGTGGTGCAGAACAACGGTGTCATGCGCGTGTTGCGCAACGACGACGTGCTGTTGAACCGGCCCGGCACCAATGTGCAGACCTTCCAGTACAAGGACGGGTCCACCCGCAACGTGATGCTGTACCAGGATGGCAGCCAGGTCGAGACGGTGCGCGCGCCGGACGGGCGCGTGCTGCGCCGCTCCTCGATCGCGCCCGACGGGACCGAAGTGGTGCTGTTCGACGACACCCAGCAGAGCGACCAGGTGGTCGTCACCAACCTGCCAGAGGTTCATGGATCCAGCGTTGTCGCCTACCAGAGCGACAGTGACGTGAACGGGGCGCTGGGCGCGGAAACCGGCGTCGATGCGGGGCGGTTGTTCTCGTTGGCGCAGGTGCGCGACATCGACGCCGTGCGCAAGATGGCGCCGGGGGTCAATATCGACACGATTCACTTTGCCTCGAACTCTGCCGCGATCCGCCCGGACGAGGCCGAGGAGCTGGCCGCGCTGGGCTATGCCATGTTGGAGGCCATCGCGTTGAACCCGGGTGAGGTGTTCCTGATCGAGGGGCATACCGATGCGCGCGGGCAGAATGCCTATAACCTGTCGCTCTCCGACCGCCGCGCGGAATCGGTGGCCCTGGCCCTGATCGAGTATTTCGGCGTGCCGCCAGAGAACCTGGTGCTGCAGGGCTATGGCGAAAGTGACCTGCTGGTCGTGACTGACCAGGCGGAACAGGCCAATCGCCGTGCCGCCGTGCGCCGGATCACCCCGCTTTTGACCGACACCTGATCCTGTCCCCGCGATCACGGAAAAGGCCCCCGGCGCGCGCCTGGGGCCTTTTTGCATGTCCCGTTCCCAAGGTGACATTCTCGATTCTGCATATTTTGTGCTCCGCATTGATCTGGATCATCCGTCGCGCCTGGATGCAGTGATATTCGAAAAGCAGAATATCACAGACAAGGGGGAGAGGGCGCATGACTCTCGACTGGAAACTCGGAGGCGTGCTCTTGGGCATCGTCTTTTTTGCGGCGGTGCTGCTGGTCAAGCCCATCGGCGTCTCGACGCAATTCGTGATCCTCGACGGGATCGTCGCGGATGCGGTCAGCCCGGACTTCATCACGCAGACCGAGGACGGCTATACCTCGACCAACGCCTATATGGCGAAATCCTCGGGGAAATATGCCAAGAACGCGGCCAACCCGCTGAACTACTCGTTCATCTTCGTGCTGGCGATGGCGGCGGGCGCGGCTCTGTCCGCCTTTTCGCGCGGCGGCGTGGGCCGGGCCGAAAAGCGGCTGCCGCAGATCTGGGAGGCCAATTTCGGTGATACGCCGTGGAAACGCTATGCGGTGGCCTTCTTGGGCGGGTTTGTCGTGCTCTACGGCGCGCGGCTGGCGGGGGGCTGTACCTCGGGGCACATGATGTCGGGCATGATGCAGACCGCGCTCAGTGGCTACATCTTTGCCGCCGGGGCCTTTGCTGCCGCCATTCCCACCGCAATGATGATGTACAAGGAGGGCTGAACGATGGAAATCCTTCTGGCAATCGTGATCGGTGTCGCCTTTGGCGCGGTGCTGGATCGGATCGGCGCCACCAATCCCAACGTGATCTCGGGGATGCTGACCCTGCGGCGCATCAAGTTGATGAAGACCATCCTGCTGGCGATCGGCACCGGGTCCATCCTGATGTTCGGCGGGCAGATGCTGGGCCTTGTCGACGTGGGCCACATGAGTGTGAAGGCGGCCTATATCGGTGTCTTCATTGGCGGGTTGATGCTGGGCGCGGGCTGGGCGGCCAGCGGCTTCTGCCCCGGGACGGGCGTCTGTGCGGCGGCCACCGGACGGCGTGACGCGCTGTTCTTCATCGCGGGCGGTCTGTTGGGGGCGGCGGCCTACATGGCGACTTACCCCGCCTGGAAGGCCAGCGGCCTCTTGAACGACATCGCGGGCGGCAAGGTCACGCTGGGCAGCGTTCCGGGGGCGTCCTACGACGGGATCTTCGCCGTCTCGGGGGACATCCTGGGGATCGTGCTGGGGCTGGTCTTTGTCCTGGTGGCCTTTGTCCTGCCGGACAACCTGACCGGGCAGAAACGGCCCGCCAATGTGCCCGCGGAATAAGCGGCCAAGCAGATGCAAGAACAGAGCGCCGCTCCGGGTCCCCGGGGCGGCGTTTTTTCAGTCGATGAGCACGCCTTCGGTGACAAAGACCGCGCGATAGGTTTCCGGGCTGTCGTCGAAATTGAGCGTTCCCCGCACGGTGACCTTGGTCGCCTCGGGCACGTCGGGCATGGGGCGTTTCATGCTGACCTCCAGCGCGGGGCCATAGCCGTTCTGACCGCAAAAGGGACAATCGGCGGGGTCCGGCACCAGCAGGAAGGTCGAGACATAGGCCTGCGCCTCGACCGGGACGTAATAACCCGTGACCTCGAAATCCTGCGCCTGTGCGCGCAGCGCCTCGGGGATGGTCTTTTGCACGGACCAGGATGTCTCCGTCTCGGTCTCCTCGTACTCGATCGCGCTGATCAGGTCCCAGGGGTTGGCCTCGGCCGGGCAGGCGGCGACAAGGCAGAGCGTGGCGGCGTGGAAGCCGGTGATGAGATGCATCATGGTCATGGCCTATGGATAGGCCATGTGCGGCCCCCGCGCCATGCCGATCGCGCGCCGGGCCTGCGGGCTTGGCAAAGAATTGCGCGCCGCCGCCTTTTTGCGCTTGGGCCCGGGATCGCTATACGGTGGGGCCGCCATCGTCTTGAGGCGGTGAACGCGCGCGCTTGGAAGGTGAGGCAGGGCATGAAGGTATCGGAACTGACATGGCGGCAGGCACTGCGCACCATCGACGGGGTTTCTTTTCCGGTGATCCAGAGGATCGGCGACAATCACCTTGTGGACATGACCGTTTTCGAGGACGGGCTGATCGAGGCGCCGGAATTGATGGATCTCGCCATGTTCGAGGCCGATGTCCGCAAGGGACGCATTGGCACCGCCATCCCCGAGGGCGAAACGCTGCGGCTGGGGCAGGCCGGGTTGCTGGACCTGGAACAGGGGGACTGGACCCTCACCCCTGACGCGCTGATCGGCGAGTTGCGGGAATGTGGCCGTGAACTGCGCGGGGAGCCGACGAGTTTCCATGTTTGCCGCGCGGCGGCGGATGCCTATTGGGCGGACCCGACGGATGAAAACCTCGCGACCCTGCGGCGGACCTATGAAGAGGTGCCGCCCCACCTGCGCCGCTACTGCGGCGACATGGATGAAAAGGACATTCCCATCCGCAAGGTGCTGTACGGAGACAGCATGGTCTGAGGTTTGGTGTGTCTGTCTGGTGCGCTGGGACGCGATCTTGCGCGGCACCGGGAATGGAGGTGTGGATCGGTGATCCTTTCCTGACGGAACGGACACTATTGCCCACTCTAATTTCCGCGATGGAACGCGATCTGGCGCAGCACCAGGAATGGAGGAGTGTGGGCGGTGATCCTTTCCTGACGGAAAGGACACTTTGCCCACCGTAACTTTCGCGCTGGGACGCGAAAGTTACACCATCATCTCCTTGGTCGCGCTCAGGGTCACGTCCGGGTAGTCGCGTTCGATCCGGTCGATGTCCCACTGCAGGCGCGTCATGTAGACCACGTCGCCGTCATTGTCGTAGCTGATGTGCTGCCGGTTGGCGTTGATGAACTTCTCCACCGCCGCCTTTTCGCCGGTCACCCAGCGCGCGCTGGTGAACTGCGAGGCGTCGAAGCGCACCGGCAACCCGTATTCCATCTCGATCCGGCTGCCCAGAACCTCGAATTGCAGCGCGCCGACGACACCGACGATAAAGCCCGAGCCGATCATCGGCTTGAAGACCTTGGCGGCCCCTTCCTCGGCGAACTGGAACAGCGCCTTTTCCAGGTGCTTGGCCTTCATCGGGTCGCCCGCGCGCACGGTTTGCAGCAGTTCCGGCGCAAAGGAGGGGATGCCCGAGACCTTGAGCATCTCGCCCTCGGTCAGCGTGTCGCCAATGCGCAACTGCCCGTGGTTGGGAATGCCGATGATATCACCGGCCCAGGCCTCTTCGGCCAGTTCGCGGTCCGAGGCGAGGAAGAGCACCGGGTTGGAAATCGCCATCGGTTTCTTGGTACGCACATGAGTCAGCTTCATCCCGCGGGTGAAATGCCCCGAGGCGAGCCGGACAAAGGCCACGCGGTCGCGGTGCTTGGGGTCCATATTGGCCTGCACCTTGAAGACAAACCCGGTGACCTTCTTTTCCTCGGGCGCGATTTCGCGCGGGGTGGCCTTTTGCACCTGCGGCTCGGGGCCATAGGTGCCGATCCCCTCCATCAGTTCCTTGACGCCGAAGGAGTTGATCGCCGAGCCGAACCAGATCGGGGTCATATGCCCCTCCAGAACCGACTGCGGGTCGAGCGCGGGCAAGAGCTCGCGCGCCATCTCGACCTCTTCGCGCAGCTGTTCCAGCAGGTTGGCGGGGATGTGTTCGTCCAGACGCGGATCGTCCAGCCCCTCCATCGCGATGCTTTCCGCCACCTTATTGCGGTCGGCGCGGTCCATCAGTTCGAGCCGGTCGTTCAGCATGTCGTAACAGCCGAGGAAGTCGCGCCCCATGCCGATGGGCCACGATGCCGGCGTCACGTCGATGGCCAGGTTCTCCTGGATCTCGTCGATGATCTCGAAGGTGTCGCGCGCCTCGCGGTCCATCTTGTTGCAGAAGGTCAGGATCGGCAGGTCCCGCAAGCGGCAGACCTCGAACAGCTTGCGGGTCTGGCTTTCGACCCCCTTGGCCCCGTCGATGACCATCACGGCCGCATCCACCGCTGTCAGGGTGCGATAGGTGTCCTCGGAGAAATCGCTGTGGCCGGGTGTGTCCACCAGGTTGAAACGGAAGTTCCGGTCCTTGCTGGCAAAATCGAAGGACATGGCCGAGGCCGAGACCGAGATCCCCCGGTCCTTTTCCATCTGCATGAAATCCGACCGCGTGCGCCGTGCCTCGCCCTTGGCGCGCACCTGTCCGGCCATCTGGATGGCGCCGCCATACAGAAGGAATTTTTCTGTCAGGGTCGTCTTGCCCGCGTCTGGGTGCGAGATGATCGCAAAGGTCCGGCGACGGGCGATTTCGGGCGGCAGATGGGGGCGGTTGGTGTCCAGCATGGACGCGAGTTACAGCGGATTTCCCGCAGGCACAATCCATGCATAGAGGACGCGTCGGGCAAGAGTGGCAAAGGCGCGGCATGGCGACGGCGTGCATGGGGTGACGTAACGTCAACTGTTAGTGATAACCTTTTGTGCCTCAAGTTGCCGCGGGTAGTCTTTCGCGTGATATGGCCATCGGGGCGCCATGTCCGTCCGGCTTGCGATTTGCGTTGGCGGGATTGTTCCCTCGAAATTGCAGACGCAAAGGCCATTCCATGACGCTCAATCCCGGCTCACTCTATTTCACCGCCGTCATCACCGATGCCAACGCGCCATATGCGGAATCCTTTTCATTCGTGGTGACCCAGGCCGTGGCTCCGGGTGAACAGATCCAGTTCTGGGATGCCGACACCACGCCCGCGGGTTTCACCTATACGGTCGGTGCCGGCGGTCTCAGTCCGCTGGACCGGGTTACCATCGCCGAGTCCTCAACGTCCCCCAGCACCTTCGCGATCCTGCAGGATCCGTCGGGCGGTTCGGTCTCGGGGCTGACCTTGGGCAGTGCCGCCACCTGGACCAACAACAACGCGGAAACCATCATGGCCGTGTCCGGCAACCAGGTGATTGCGGCGATCAACTCGCGGGACGCCTGGGACGAGAACTTCTCGGACATCGCGGCGTACGGTGTCAGCCGGACCGCGATCGACTCTTATCTGGCCGGAACGCCCGATCCCTCACCGGTTCTGTCGAACATCATCGGCACTCCGGCGGGGGCGGACAACTACATGTTCACCGGGACCGACCTTACGGGGCTGGACGATCCCGCCAACTGGACCGGGAACATCGACCCGGTCGACCATACAAACCCCAATGTGAACGGCACCACCTACGCGACGCAGGACGCCAACATCAGCTGTTTCGCGCTGGGCACCCTGATCGCCACGCCGCAGGGCGAGGTGGCGGTTGAGACCTTGTGCGCCGGCGACATGGTGCTGACGGCAGACGGGCCAGCGGTCGAGGTTCGGTGGATCGGGCGACAGACCGTCGTGAAACGCTTTGCCGGGGAAAAGGCTCAACTGGTCCGCATCGCGTCTGGGGCGCTGGGCAACCATTCAGAGCTTTTCGTGACCGGCGATCATGGCATGGTGCTTGACGGATATGTTGTGAATGCCTCGGCGCTGGTGAACGGCGGCAGCATCGACTGGGTGCCGCTGTCCGAGACGCCGGAGAGCTTCACCGTCTACCACGTCGAGACTGAGGCGCATGACGTCGTCCTCGCCAATGGCGCGCCGGCGGAAACCTTTGTCGACTATGCCACGCGGCGGACTTTTGACAACTACGCCGAGTACCGGGCGCTATATCCGGAAGACCGCAGCATTCCTGAACAGGCAGGGCCCCGGGTGTCCAGTGCCCGGCAAGTTCCGGCGCACATCCGGTCCAGGCTGAACGGCGGGCCAAGTCCGCACCGCGCCGCATCCCTGGCGCGGAGCTGTCCGAGCATTTGACTGACGCCTCCTCAGAGCAGGACTTTCCCGGTCGCTGTGGTCTTGCCGGGGGCCGGGCAAGAGATGATCGCAATCGTCCGGCGGCTGGCGCTGGCCGGGGCGCCCTGGCATCGGGGTGGCACGACTGTCAGAATTGCGCGGTTGACGGGTGGTCTGGCGGATGGGTTGCCGTCCCAGGCAATAATGTCATGTTTCCAGTGGTTTGATCTCTGCATACCCAGTTCCGGGCGCGCTTCTGGGCGCCCCGCAGGCCCGGACCTACACCTACTGCTTTGCCGCCGGAACAGGGATCGATACGCCCTCGGGGCCGCGCGCGGTCGAGGAGCTGCGCGAGGGGGACGACATCCTGACCGCCGATGGCCGGGCCGTGCCGATGCTGTGGCTGGGCCGTCAGACCTTGGTCAAGCGGTTTCGCGGGGCCCGGGCGCAGCTTGTCCGCATCGCCGCGGGGGCGCTGGGCGGTGGTTTGCCCCGCCGCGACCTGCTGGTGACGGGCGACCACGGCATGGTGCTTGACGGTCTGGTGATCAACGCCGGGGCATTGGTGGGCGGAGCGGGCATTGACCTTGTGCCCCTGTCGCGAACGCCGGACCGGCAGACCGTCTACCATGTCGAGACCGCACGCCACGAGGTGATCCTGGCCGAGTGGGCCGCCTGCGAAACCTTCGTCGACTATGCGGGGCGCGCGGCATTCGACAACTACGCCGATTACCTGGCGCGACATGGGGCCGGGTGGCTCATCCCGGAAAACCCGCTGCCCCGGATCAGTGCCGCGCGGCAGATCCCCTGGCATCTGCGCCGTCGGATCGGCCTGGGCCGGGCGTCCTGACCCGCACGATTCCGGTAAGGTCTTGCCGGTTTCGGGGGCTTATGGCGCTGTCATTGGCAGAAAGGCGGTTGGCGGCTATGCTGACGGGACCATTTGAGAAGGAGTATCTTTCATGTCGGACTCGTCCCGCATCAAGTCGCGCCTCAATCGGGCGCTCTGTGCCTTTGTCTCGGTCCCGCTTAGTGCGCTGCCCGTGGCCGCCCAGGACGGCAAGCTGTCAGACCGCATTCCCGGACGGACGCAGGGCCGAACGCAAATCCGCATCGACCGCAGCAGCAAGATCCGCGTTCCGGGTCGCACCACTATCGGCAAGCGCCTGACCACCGGCGCCCGCATCGATGGCGGGCAGCTACGCACACCCAGCGGCATCCGGGTGAACCGGACCAGGATCGGCGACTGATTCCGCGTGCGGGCGGCATGTGATGGGGCGCGCCCGGTGCCTTGTGCCGGATTATGCGCTGCCTGACGCGCTCTGCGTGCCTTACTGGCGTTTCGACGTGCGCGAGGCACTGGAGGCCGTCGCCCGCACTGCGGCGCGCCACTGTGGCGTGATCCTGATCACGCCCGACCCGGCAAGTGCCCGCGACTTCATTGCCACGGTGGATCACCCCGATCACTTCGGTATCGTGTCGGGCGCCTTCGACAGCCCCTGGCTGCGCGATCACGCACCGATTGCCGTTAGAGAGGGGGACAGCATTCAGCTTGTGCGGCCTGCGCGGCCCGAAGGGGATCGCAAACACGATCTCTCCCTGTTCGAGACCATCCTGCCCGGAGCGGAGGAGGTGACCCGGCACATCGTGGCGGGCGGAAACCTGGTCGGCGGGCCGGGCGGCTCGGGATTCTCCACCACGGATATCCTGCGCGAAAACGGGTTGGACGAGCCTGAAGCGCTGGTCGAGACCGGACGCCAGCTTGGCCTCGATCACTGGCATTTCCTGCCGCCTTTTCCGGACGATATCAGCGCCCATGCGGATTGCATGTTGCGGTTCCTGGGGCCGGGGCTATGCGCGATCTGCGCGCGCGACGATACCCCCGAGGCGCGCGAGGTCAGTGCTGAAATACGCGCCCGCGTCGCAGAGACCTGCCCGGAGGTGGCCATCCTTGCGCTGCCCTGCGCCGCCACGGAGGCGTTCAACAGCCCGCTCAACTGGATCCAGCTGGGCCGCTGCCTGCTGTTGCCGCACTTTGATCATGCCGACCCGCTGACTGCGACGCGCACGCAACTGTTGCGCGAGGCCGGGTTCGACCCGGTGCCGATCCCCGCCATGACAGAGGGCCTGGGCGGGGCGCTGCACTGCCTGACCGCCTCGATCTTTGCCGCCGGGCCGTAGGGGCGGCGATTTGTCTTGCTCCTGTTACAAGGCCATGACATTGTGAACGTATAGTGAACATTTGGGGTGTGACATGGATCTCAAGACGATTGCGCAAGAGCTGGTCGCGGGGTGCCGCGAGGGGCGCGAACTGGAAAACCTCGACAAACTCTATGCCGCCGACGCCGTTTCGGTCGAGGCTATGACGATGCCCGGCAGCGACAGTGCCGAAACGCATGGGCTGGACGGGATCAAGGGTAAACACGCCTGGTGGTCCGAGAATTTCGAGGTTGTCGAGGGCGACGTCGACGGGCCCTATGTCCACGGCGCAGGCAGTTTTGCGGTGATCTTCGACATCAAGGCAAAGAACCGGGCCACGGGTCAGGTGGACGCGATGAAGGAAGTCGCGATCTACACCGTCGCCGGCGGCCGGATCGTGCGCGAGGAATTCTATTACAACAGCGGGGACTAGCCGCCGGACGACTTGCGCAGCACCTCGGCCGCATCGGGGCGGGCCAGCAGTCGTTCCTCGACCTCCAGCGCCCGGGGATCGCTGCGGCGGTGTCCGGGCAGCAGGTCGGCGACTTCGAAATCCTTGGGCAGGGCGGCGCGGGTGCGGGTGTCGACCAGCATGGATTCCGCGGCGATCCCTTCGGCATAGATGATCTGATGTGTATCGAAGAGCATCTGGTAATAGTCCACGAACCCGCCCTTGCGACGGGCCACGGTATCGCCGTTCACCAGGTGGCGGGCGCGGACCAGCAGTTCCGACCGGCCGGCGCCCAGGTGGTCACGCCGCTGGTAGATGAACAGCCGATGGTCGGGAGACACCAGCAGGTCACGCGTGTTGTTCAGCACACCTTCGCGAATGCAGATCGGGGCAAAGGCGCCCACGGCGCGCACCGTCTGTTGGCCGATCCAGCGGATCGGCTGCGGGCCGTCGTCGCGCGTCAGGATGCGGTCGCCGACCTGCAGATCCTCGACCGCGCGCTGCGCGCCGTTGGCCAATGTGATCATCGTGCCGGCGGTGAAGGAAACGCAGGCGACCTGGGCATAACGCTGCAGGGCGCCGTCACAGTCCACGCCGACCAGCACGTAATCCGCCCGTGGGTTCATCGGGGCCAGCGGCAGCAGATAGATCTCTGCCGCGTTGCCCTCATTATCGGTTTCGACCAGCACCAGCGCCTCTGTCGTCTGGCCATCGCCGGACATGAAGGTTACGCAACAATCCAGGTGCAGGTCGGCCCCGGCGGATCCCAGGGCGCTGGCGTCAGAGATGCGAAAGGGCGGCGTCGCCCCGGTCACGACGGTCAGCGGTTTCAGCGCCGCCAAAGGCGAGAGACGGTAGACATCGTCATGCACCAGCTCCTCGGCAAAGCCGATGGAATCGCCCAGGTTGGCGCCGTTCACCACCCGCAGCGCATCGGCGCGGTAGACCTGCAGGCTTTGCGTGGCGCGGGCGGGATCGGTCTGGGGCATGGCTCTTTCGCAAAGGGTTTGGTCACTGGATAGACAGGGTGGGCCATTGTATGCCAGCACAATGTGTCTTCAAATGGCCCCATATTCGACGTTTTGTCGGCAGGGCGGAAACAAAACAGGGAGCGGAACATGGATCTGGGAATTCGCGGAAAGAGGGCCTTGGTATGCGCATCGTCCAAGGGGCTGGGGCGCGGTTGTGCCGAGGCTTTGGCAGAGGCGGGCGTCGACCTGGTGATGAACGCGCGTGGTGCTGACGCGCTGGAAGAGGCGGCGCAGGACCTGCGTGACCGTTACCAGGTTTCGATCAAGACGGTCGCGGCGGACATCGTGTCCGAAGACGGCCGCGCGCAGGTTCTCGAAGAGGCGGGGGACGTCGACATCCTTGTGACCAACGCGGGCGGCCCGCCGCCGGGCATGTGGTCCGACTGGGGGCGCGAGGATTTCATCAAGGCGCTGGACGCCAACATGCTGACGCCCATCGCGCTGATGACCGCCCTGATGCCCAAGATGATCGACAAGGGATGGGGCCGTGTGGTCAACATTACCTCTGTCTCGGTCAAGGCGCCGGTGGCGGTTCTGGGACTGTCGAACTCGGCCCGCACCGGGCTGACGGGCTATGTCGCGGGCACCGCGCGGCAAGTGGCCCCCAACGGCGTGGTGGTCAACAACCTGCTGCCGGGGCTTCATGCTACGGATCGGGCGGTTTCGCTGGACCAGGGGGCGGCGAAGTCCGGCGGGATCAGCTATGAAGAAGCCAAGGCCCAGCGTGAGGCGACGATCCCGGTCGGTCGCTATGGCACGCCCGGGGAATTCGGCGCGATGTGCGCGTTCCTCTGCTCGCAGCATTCGGGCTTTATCGTCGGCCAGAACATCCTTTTGGATGGCGGCGCCAGCAACATGACCATGTAGGCGCATGGCACGCGGACCGGACGGGCAGGGCGGCGGCGCGGGGTTTTCCCTTGCTGACCAGTTGTTCAATGCGGACAGCCTGCGGGATCTTGCTCAGGACTATGCCGTCTTGCCCGGCTTTGACGCCGATCGTTTCCACCGAGAGGCGGTCGGCGGGCTGGAAGGGCGCGGCTTGCTGGAGCGACTGGATTGGATCGCCACCTGTGTCGAGCGCCAGTTGCCGGCACCATTCCCCGCGATGGCCGAGGCGCTGGAGGCGACCCTGCCGCCGCCTCTGGACCCGGCGCTGAGTGATGACGACTTTGGCCGCTTCATCCACGCGGTGCCGGGCATTCTGGCCGTGCGGCACGGGCTGGAGGATCACCGGGATCGCGCGCTGGACCTGCTTTACGAGGCCACCAAGCGGTTCTCGATGGAGTTCTATATCCGGCCCTTTATCAACCGCTGGCCGGACCAGACGCTGGCCCGGCTGGAGGATTGGACGGGGGATGACAACTACCACGTCCGGCGACTGGTCAGCGAGGGTACGCGACCGCGTCTGCCCTGGGCCGCGAATATCACGCTGGACCCGGCGGTGCCGCTGCGGTTCCTCGACCGACTGCATGCGGATCCGACGCGCTATGTCACGCGGTCGGTGGCGAACCACATGAACGACCTGTCGAAGGTCATGCCGGATAGAGTCGTTGCGCATCTGCGCGACTGGCAAGCGCGCAATGCGCAGGACCCGAAGGAAATGGACTGGATCACCCGTCATGCCCTGCGCACGGCGGTCAAGCGGGGCGAAGGCCCGGCACTGGAGCTGCTGGGCTATCGCCCGGGCCATGTGCGCGCGCGGATCGAGGGGCTGGCAGAAACGGTACAGATTGGCGACACGCTGGCCTTTGACGTGCTGCTTGAGGCGGACGAGGCGCTGCCGGTGCTGGTGGACTATCGCCTGCGCTTCAACCGGCCAAAAGGCACGGCGGAAAAGGTTTTCAAGCTGAAGACCGGCAGGCTGGCCCCGGGCAAACCGTTGCGCCTGTCCAAGCGCCACGCGCTCAAGGGCAATGCTACAACTTACACCCTGCACCCCGGCGCGCATCGGATCATCGTGCAGGTCAATGGACAGGACGTGGCAGAGGCAGAGTTCGACCTGACGGCCTGAGTGGGCTCAGGCCTGATCCCAGCGCGCCTCGAGCACTTCCAGCGCCTTGATCCGTTCGGACGTCTTCGGGTGCGACATCAGCCAGGCGGGCACGGCGCCCGCACGCGACTTGGTCAGGTCCTCGAGCTTGCCAAAGAGCGATTTCTGCGGTGTCACGCCGATCCCGGCCTTGGTCAGTAGGGCGGCGGCATAGGCGTCGGCCTCGTATTCGTCAGAGCGCGACAGCCGTGCAGCCAGAAGAGAGGCCAGCCCGTTGGCGATGAGGACGCCGATGCCGGGCAGAATGCGCCCCAGGACCATCGCCAGAGCCGTTCGCAAGGCGTTCTGGCCGGAAAAGTCGATCATGCGCCGCCGCGTGTGCCCCAGCGCGACATGTCCCAATTCGTGGGCGATCACGCTGGCCAGTTCCTCGGCGCTGACCTCGCCCTGCTGGTACTTGCGATAGAACCCGCGCGTGATGAAGATCCGCCCGTCCGGCGCCGCCAGCCCGTTGATCGGGTCGATCTCGTAGATGTTCACGCGGATGCGCGGCAGGTCCAGCGCCGCGGCCATGCGGTCGGTCAGCCGCTTCAGCCGGGGGTCGGCCAGTTCCGTCGACTGGGAATCCAGCTCTTTTGCCGTGCGCCAGGCGGAGAAACGGTAGTAGATCAGACCATAGGCCAGGGCGAGCAGGATCGGGGTGAGTTTCAGCATGAGGGGAATATGGGGGCTTTGCGCCAATTGGGAAAGGTGTCAGGGCGCCATGTCGCGCTGCACCCATGTCATTCGGTCGAGCAGCCAGAGCTTGCCGAGCATGGTGACGGCGAGGCCAGTGAGGGTGAGGGACAGGTTCAGCACGACAAGGCCGACAAGCAGGACCAGCGTCCCGGCTGCGGTGAGCCCGGTCAGGGTCTTCACGACCGGGGCGTGATGGGCAAGGCGTGGATCGGTGCGGTTCTCGATCCAGGTCCTCTCACCGAGGACGCCCCGGCTCATCCAGTTGTCTCTTTTTGCCGTCTCGGGGAAGAGGCGGGGATTGAGAAAGGTCCAGAGCAGAACGAGGGCCAGCAGGAGCAGCCAGTACCAGCCGAGCCAGAGGCGGGAGAATGCGGCGAGGGACAGCAGCGGCAGCACCGAGAGGCGGGACCAGCCGCTCCACGGGTTGGCATGGCGGGCCCAGGTTTCGTCGGTCATGGCGAGCAGGCGTTCGGATCGGTCGAAGGCGCCCATGAAACGCTCCATTCGGCTGGTTGAGCGTTGAGTGTCCGAAATCCAGGAAAAACCCGCAAGTCTGGCGCGCTCGCGGGTTTTCCCGATCGGTTTCAGCTTAACCGAAGGTCTTGCCAAAGCTCTCGCGGTGGAGCGCGGAGAGCTCTGCCAGCGGCGCCTCGGACTTGCCAAAACGCAGCGTGTCGCCGGTAAAGCGGCCCACGGCCGTGATGGAGACCCCGGCCTGGCCCGCGGCGATCATCAGCGCCTCGGCCGAGTCGAAGTTGCAGGAGATCAGGTAGCGGCCCTGGTCCTCGCCGAACAACAGGGCGGTGTCGTCCGTGTCCAGGTGCAGACCCACGCCCGAGGCCGCGGCCATCTCGAAACCCGCCAGTGCCAGCCCGCCGTCCGACAGGTCGGTGCAGCAGCGGATCCAGTCCCGGTTGGCGCGGATGAATTCGCCCGCCGCCTTTTCGGCGGCCAGGTCGACCGCAGGCGCATCGCCGTCCTCGCGGTTGAAGACTTCGTAGAGCAGGGCCGATTGGCCCAGGTGGCCCTCGGTCTCACCGACCAGCAGGGCGACATGACCGTCGCGCGCATAGTCGAGGATCGGGTCCTCATCCGCCGCGATCAGGCCCACGGCCCCGATGGTGGGCGTCGGCAGGATGCCCTGACCATCGGTTTCATTGTAGAGCGAGACGTTGCCCGAGACGATCGGCATATCCAGAGCCAGGCAGGCCTGCCCGATCCCGTCCAGCGCGCCGACGAACTGGCCCATGATCTCGGGCTTTTCGGGGTTGCCGAAATTCAGGTTATCGGTGGTGGCCAAGGGTTTGGCGCCGACGGCGCAGAGATTGCGATAGGCTTCTGCCACCGCCTGCTTGCCGCCTTCGACCGGGTTGGCGCGGACATAGCGGGGGGTCACGTCGCTGGTGAAGGCCAGTTTCTTGTCGGTGCCGTGCACGCGGATCACGCCTGCGCCAAAGCCCGGCATGCGCATGGTGTCGGCCATGACCTGGCTGTCGTATTGCTCGTAAATCCAGGCGCGCGAACAATAGTTGGGGCTGTGCAGAAGCAGTTTCAGCGCGTCCAAGGGATCAACCTGCGGCACGTCCTCCAGGGGAGTGGCCGGTTTGGTCGGCTCCCAGGGGCGGTCGTATTCCGGGGCGGAGGACGACAGGCGCGACAGCGGCATGTCCGCCTTGCACTCGCCGTTATGCATGATCAGGAAGCGGTCTTCGGGGATGGTCTCGCCGACGATGGCAAAGTCCAGGTCCCACTTGTCGAAGACAGCCTTGGCCTCTGCCTCTTTCGACGGGTCCAGCACCATGAGCATCCGCTCCTGGCTTTCGGACAGCATCATCTCGTAGGCGGTCATGTTGGTTTCGCGCTGCGGCACGTTTTCAAGGTCCAGCCGGATGCCCAGCTGACCCTTGTCGCCCATTTCGACCGCCGAGCAGGTCAGGCCCGCCGCGCCCATGTCCTGGATCGAGATCACGGCGCCGGTCTGCATCAGCTCCAGCGTCGCTTCCATCAGGCGTTTCTCGGTGAAGGGGTCGCCGACCTGGACGGTGGGGCGCTTTTCTTCGATCGACTCGTCGAATTCGGCGCTGGCCATTGTGGCCCCGCCGACACCGTCGCGGCCCGTCTTGGCGCCCAGGTAGACCACTGGACGTCCGACGCCCGAGGCCGCCGAGTAGAAAATCTTGTCCGCATCGGCGAGGCCCGCCGCAAAGGCATTCACCAGGCAGTTGCCGTTGTACGCTGGGTGGAACCGCACTTCGCCGCCCACGGTGGGCACGCCGAAGGCGTTGCCGTAGCCGCCGATCCCCTCGACCACACCATGCACCAGCTGGCGCGTCTTGGGATGGTCCCTTTCGCCAAAGCTGAGGGAATTCATCGCCGCAATGGGCCGCGCACCCATGGTGAAGACATCGCGCAGGATGCCGCCCACACCGGTTGCCGCGCCCTGGTAGGGTTCGATATACGAGGGGTGGTTGTGGCTTTCCATCTTGAAGACCACGGCCTGACCATCGCCGATGTCCACGACGCCCGCGTTCTCACCCGGGCCGCAGATCACCTGCGGGCCGCTGGTCGGCAGCTTCTTGAGGTGGATCTTGGACGACTTGTAAGAGCAATGTTCGTTCCACATCGCCGAGAAGATGCCCAGCTCGGTAAAGCTGGGGTCGCGATTAAGGATGCGCAGGATCTCGGCGTATTCGTCGGGCTTGATCCCGTGCGCCTCGATCAGCTCTTCGGTGATGGCCGGTTCCTGCATCGTTTATCCCCCGTCTGCACTGTCGAGCGGTCTTTACGCGATGGCTAGACGCAGGGAAAGGGGGCGGATTGCGGCGCATGTGCGCGGAGACCGGTTATGCTGCAGGTGCGAAAGGCGCGGGCGGTTTGGTCTGTGGAATTACATCCTCATGGCGAACCCCTAGCGGAGCGAATTGTCTTTTGTTCACCCTAGGCGTGCAATGGTGGACTATGCCGAGATGTGAATTTTCGGCCATTTGTCAGAGTGGGTGATGAAAATGCGGGCAGATCTCACGGGTTGCCACTGGTTGACGCTTGGTCAACTGTTGGTCTGTGGTCCAGATCAAGCAAATGTCCTGCTAGGCGCCACATGATCTAGAGGCACATTACCCGCAGACCGTCGCGCCAAAAAAAAGGCCGAGCTCAAAGCTCGGCCGAAGTCCAACAGGGAGGTATGAAGATGAACCGCGAATGAGCGTTTCATCGTTCATTTGCCGAATATGTCATCACGACTGACTCGATCAACCCATTTTACGTCGCAGTCGCAGCATTCCCGCTATGCGTGATGCGCATACCACAGTGATTAATGCACGTTTGGGGCGAGTTCAATCGTCTCCCATCGCGCGAACTTGGCGACGATGGGCCATGATTTCTTCCTGCACGAAGTCGCGGAAAGCGGCTACACGCTTGGATTGTCTCAACTCTTCCGGGTAGGCGAGGAAAACCGGCACCTCAACCGACTCGACCTCTGGCAGGACGCGCCTGACGTTCGGGAAATCCTCGATGATGTAATCGGGCAAAACGCCGATTCCGAGGTTCGAGATCACGGCCTGCAACACGCCGAAATAGTTGTTCACGGTCAGTGTGGCCGGCAATTCGTAGGTCAGCAGCTCCTGAACCAGTGCCTTGCCCGAGGCGACCTGCGCGGAATTCGGATTCTGGCAGATCAGCCGGTGGACCTGCATGTCCTCCAGCGCCTTGGGTTCGCCATGCGCCTCCAGGTACTGCGGCGAGGCGTAAAGGCGCATCCGGATGCTCATCAGCCGTTTGCGGATCAGGTCCGCCTGGCTGGGTTCCTTCATGCGAATGGCCACGTCGGCCTCACGCATGGGCAGGTCCAGCACACGTTCCTCCAGCATCAGGTCGATGTTCAGCTCGGGGTACTTCTCGTAGAGCTTGAAAAGGCGCGGTGCCAGCCAGAGGGCGCCAAAGCCATGCGTGGTCGTGACCCGCAGCTTGCCGAAGACTTCTTCCTCGCTGTCGCGGATGCGGGCGGTGGCGGCGTCGATCCGTTTTATCATCGACGAGGTAGCGTCGAACAGCAATTCGCCCTGTTCGGTCAGGATCAGCCCGCGCGCGTGACGGTGGAACAGGGTGGTGTTCAGCGATTCCTCGAGCGCACGGATCTGCCGCGACACCGCCGATTGTGACAGGTGAAGCGTATCGCCCGCGTGCGTAAGGCTGCCTGCATCAGCAACCGCGTGAAATATTCTGAGCTTATCCCAATCCATGCCGCCACAGTCTTGTTTGTCTGTCTCATTATACGACAGAATGCGTTTGTTAAGAGGCTTACATGACTAACACGTCATTTTTGCAATATTTTCCCTGTTCGGGTCAGCGTGTATGACCTATATTTGAGCCTGAATGCACATATCTTCTGCGTTAGGAGGCGCGCGATGAGCAAGCACCAGATTACGCTGAACGACCGGTTCGACCTGGATAAGGACCAGGTCCTGCTGAATGGCACCCAGGCCCTTGTCCGGTTGATGCTGACCCAGAAGGCCCGCGACCGGGCCGCCGGACTGAACACCGCGGGCTATGTCACGGGGTACCGGGGGTCGCCGCTGGGCGCGGTCGACATGCAGATGCGCCGGGCCGAAAAGCACCTGCGCGCCGCTGACGTGAAATTCGAGGAAGGGCTGAACGAGGATCTGGCCGCGACCGCGCTCTGGGGCAGCCAGCAGGCCGAACTGCGCGGCGAAGGCAAGTTCGACGGCGTTTTCGGACTCTGGTACGGCAAGGGGCCGGGCGTCGATCGCTCTGGCGACGCGATGCGCCATGCCAACATGGCGGGAACGTCGAAACATGGCGGCGTGCTGATGGCGATGGGGGATGACCATACCGGCGAATCCTCGACCGTGCTGCACCAGTCGGAATGGGCGCTGGTGGATGCCTACATGCCCGTCGTCTCGCCTGCCGGGGTGCAGGAGATCCTGGATTACGGCCTTTATGGCTATGCGCTGTCGCGCTTTTCCGGCCTCTGGGTCGGTCTCAAGACGATGAAGGACACGATCGAGGCGACAGCTGTGGTCGATGGCCGCCCCGACCGGGTGCAACTGGTCACGCCTGACTTCGACATGCCCGAGGGCGGTCTGAACATCCGCCTTCAGGACACGCCGCACGCGCAAGAGGCGCGGATGATCGACTACAAACGCTTCGCCGCCGAGGCGTTCTCGCGCGCCAATGGCATGGACAAGCGCGTCTGGGGCAAGCCGGGGGCCAAGATCGGTCTCGTGGCGGCGGGCAAGAACTGGCTCGATCTGCAGCACGCCATGGCGCTGCTGGGTATCGACGAGGCCGAGGCCGAGCGGCTGGGGATCACCACCTACAAGGTCGGGCAGGTTTTCCCGCTGGACATGCAGGGGTTCTATGACTGGGCCGAGGGGCTCGACCTGATCGTGGTCATCGAGGAAAAGCGCAAGCTGATCGAGGTGCAGATCAAGGAGGCGCTGTTCGACAACCGCCAGGGCCGCCGTGTCTATGGCTGGTACAAGGGCGGGTCGGGCGGAATGCACAGCGAGGAACTGTTCCCGACCCGCGGTGCGCTGGACCCGATCTGGATCGCACGCAAGCTGGGTGAGATCTTTGTCGAGGAAGGCCGCGGCACCGACCGCATCAAGGCCGGGCTGACCAGCATCGAAGAGGCGGCGCGCGCCGACAACCTGCCAGAGATCGCGGCACGTCTGCCCTATTTCTGCGCTGGTTGTCCGCACAACACCTCGACCAAGGTGCCCGAGGGCAGCCGCGCCTATGCCGGGATCGGCTGTCACTACATGGTTCAGTGGATGGACCGCGAGACGCTGGGCTTTACCCACATGGGGGCTGAGGGCGCGAACTGGATTGGGGAGGCGCCGTTTTCCAAGCGCGGCCATGTCTTTCAGAATCTCGGCGACGGGACCTATAACCATTCCGGGGTGCAGGCGATCCGCGCGGCGCTCGCCGCCGGAACCAACATCACCTACAAGATCCTCTTCAACGACGCGGTCGCCATGACCGGCGGACAGAAGAACGAGGGCGGGCTGACCCCGGAACGCATCGCCGCCGAGGTCAAGGCGATGGGTGTCGCGGACCTGGCCGTGGTCTATGACGAAAAGGAAGACGTGAATACCGCCGCTTTCCCGGACGGCGTGCAGTTGTTCGAACGCGCCGAGCTGGAGACGGTGCAGAAACGCATGGCCGAGGTCGAAGGTGTTTCTGCCATCATCTACGTCCAGACCTGCGCCGCCGAGAAGCGCCGCCGCCGCAAGCGCGGCAATTTCCCCGATCCCGATCAGCGCGTGTTCATCAACACCGATGTCTGCGAGGGCTGCGGCGATTGCGGCGTGCAGTCGAACTGCGTTGCCATTGTGCCCGAGGAAACCGAGCTGGGCCGCAAGCGCGCCATCGACCAGAGCGCCTGCAACAAGGATTTTTCCTGCCTCAAGGGGTTCTGCCCGTCCTTCGTGACGCTCCAAGGCGCGCAGGTGAAGAAATCCGCCACCGCCGAATTGCACCTGCCGGACATGCCCGCGCCGCAGCTGCCCGCGATCGACGGCACGCATAACGTCGTCATCACCGGCGTCGGCGGCACCGGCGTGGTGACCATCGGCGCGGTGCTGGCGCAAGCCGCCCAGATCGACGGCAAGGGCGCGGCCATGATGGAAATGGCGGGCCTCGCGCAAAAGGGCGGGGCGGTGCACATCCACCTGCGGCTGGCCGAAAAGCCTGACGACATCAACGCCGTGCGCGTCGCCACCGGCGAGGCCCATGCGCTGATCGGCGGCGACCTTGTGGTATCTGCCGGGTCCAAGACGCTGGGCCTGACCCGCACCGGCCAGACCGGCGCCGTGGTCAACAGCCACGAGATCATCACCGGCGATTTCACCCGCGACACGGAATTCACCCTGCCCACCGACCAGTTGCGCCTGGCGCTGGAGGCGCGGTTGCAGGAGAAAGTGGCCTTTTTCGACGCATCGGAACTAGCGCGGGCGACGCTGGGCGACTCGATCTTTTCCAACATGATGATCCTTGGCGCTGCCTGGCAGCAGGGGCTGATCCCGCTGGGCCATGAGGCCATCGCCGAGGCGGTCGAGCTGAACGGCGCAGCGGTGGAAAAGAACCTGCGCGCCTTCGAGATCGGTCGCTGGGCGGTGTTGAACCCTCAAGAGGCACGCGATCTGCTGACCCCCAAGGTTGTGGCAAAACCGAAAGGCCTGGACGAAAAGATCGCCTTCCGCGCCGATTATCTGGTGAAATACCAGGGCAAGGGGCTGGCGAAACGCTATCGCAAGCTGGTCGATCCGATCGAGGACAAGCGCCTGAAAGAGGCGGTGGCCAAGGGGTATCACAAGCTGTTGGCCTACAAGGACGAATACGAGGTCGCGCGCCTGCTGCTGGAAACCCGCGACAAGGCGGCGGGCACCTTCGATGGCGATTTCAAGATGACCTTTCATCTGGCGCCGCCGATCATGACCAAGACCGGCGCCGATGGCCGCCCGGTGAAAAAGACCTTTGGCGAGGGCATGTTGCGCTGGTTCCGCCTGCTGGCCCGGCTCAAGGGTCTGCGCGGCACGCCGCTGGATATCTTTGGCCGCAGCGAGGAGCGCCGAATGGAGCGCGCGCTGATCAAGCAGTATGAGGCCGACATGGCTGAATGGCTGCCCAAGGCACGCCCCGAAACGATGGATGCGCTTGTCGCGCTGGCCGAATTGCCGCTGCAGATCCGCGGTTTCGGTCCGGTCAAGGCCGGGAACGAGGGCAAGGCCGCCAAGCGGCGCGAGGAACTGCTGTCTGTCCTGCGGCAGGGCGGAACCCCCTTGAAGGAGGCCGCCGAGTAAGGGAAAAGGCGCCCGCACCGGGTCACGAGAGCTCTATCGGAATGTCACATATTCTGGTCACAACGGTCGAACGACAGTAAAATGGCGCACGATACCAAGAAGGACCCGTTGCCGATGCCGAACCGGCGTCAGATCGCCCGTGACATCTCGTACAGCTATTCGGCCAGCACGCGGGGCGGGCGCGCCATGATCCGGCTGATGGAAAACGCCACCGGCCGGATCGGATTGATCCGGCGCGCCGAAGGCTATGAACACGAGGTCGCGCAGGGCCGCGATTTCTGGCAGGTCATGGTGGAACGCTATGGCCTGGGGCTTGAGGTGATTGGCGGCAATCTCGACAATCTGCCCAAGGACGGACCGCTGATCGTCATCGCCAACCATCCCTACGGGATTCTCGATGGTCTGATGATGGGCCATATCCTGTCGGTCGTGCGTGGCGATTTCCGCATTCTCGCGCACAAGATCTTTCGCAAGGCCGATGAGCTGGACCGGATCGTCCTGCCCGTCAGTTTCGAAGAGACCAAGGAAGCGGTGCAGCAGAACCTTGCGACCCGGAAAGAGGCGCTGGACTATCTCGCGGGCGGCGGCTGTATCGGCATCTTTCCTGGTGGCACAGTGGCCACGGCGGGCAAGCCCTTTGGCCGCCCGATGGATCCGGGTTGGCGGACGTTCACGGCCCGTATGATCGGCAAGTCCAACGCCACCGTGGTGCCGATCTATTTCGACGGCCATACCTCGCGCCTGTTCCAGCTGGCCAGCCATCTGCATACCACCCTGCGCATGGGCCTTTTGATCAAGGAATTCCGCAAGCGCGTGGACACGCCGGTGCGCGTCGCCATCGGCGATGCGATCCCGCGGGCGGAAATCGACGCACGCGCCAAGGATGCGCGGGCGATGATGGATTTCCTGCGCAAAGCGACTTATGAGCTTTCTCCGACTCCCCTGGGGTCTTACGACTACGGGTTCGAGTTCCAAGAGAAACACAAGGAAAAGCCGAAGGCGCGCCACTGACAAGACGCGCCGCAGGGCAGGCGGGAGCGCAAGAGCATGGCGGTAGGGATCTTTGACAGCGGCCTGGGCGGGCTGACGGTGCTGGATGCGGTATCGGAACGCCTGCCGGATGTGCCCTTTGTCTATTTCGGGGACAACAAGCACGCGCCTTACGGGGTACGCGACGCCGACGATGTCTATAACCTGACCTGCGCGGCGACGGAACGGCTGTGGGAGGCAGGCTGCGACCTGGTCATCCTGGCCTGCAACACCGCAAGCGCGGCGGCGCTGCGCCGGATGCAGGAAAGCTGGATCCCGCGCGACAAGCGGGTGCTGGGCGTCTTTGTACCCCTGATCGAGGCACTGACCGAACGGCAGTGGGGCGATAACAGCCCGCCGCGCGAAGTGGCCGTCAAACATGTCGCGCTCTTTGCCACGCCGGCGACCGTGCGCAGCCGCGCCTTTCAGCGCGAGCTGGCCTTTCGCGCGATCGGTGTCGATGTCGAGGCGCAGGCCTGCGGCGGTCTTGTCGATGCCATCGAAGAGGGCGACATGATCCTGGCCGAGGCGCTGGTGCACAGCCATGTCGATGCGCTGAAACGCAAGATGCCGGACCCGGAGGCGGCAATCCTGGGCTGCACCCATTACCCGCTGATGCAGGAGATCTTTCAGGAGGCGCTGGGGCCAGAGGTGTCGGTCTATTCGCAGGCCAACCTCGTGGCCGAGTCGCTGTCGGATTACCTGCAGCGGCATCCGGACATGATGGGCCCGGGCACGGAAAGCGGTTTTCTGACCACGGGCAATCCGCTGAAGGTCTCGCAGAACGCGACACAATTCCTGCGCCGCAAAATCACCTTCGACGCCGCCTAGCGAAGGGGCGGGGCGCGCGGATCGGTCCGGGGCTAGTCCGTCGTGCCGGGCCGTTCGCCCACGTCGCCGGACCACCAGGCGCGCTTGATCCCCTGGTAGACAGTGATTTCCTGACCCGGCTGGTAGGGGGTCAGGTGGTGTTCCTTGTAGGCAAGGCTTTCGCCGTGGCGTCCGCTTTGTTCTTCCCAGGTGAGACGATAGCGATAGCGATTGTTGACGCGGTAGTTGGTGCGTTTCGTGCCTGTCACCCGCGCGGTTTCGCGCGCGCCGTAGCGCCGTGCGCGCACGGCGGCCACGGCCTTTTGTCCGGGGAACCACATCGCCAGCAGGGCCGCGATGCCAAAGACCAGCGCGATCCAACGCGTGATGATCGAGGCGGTCCGGTTTTCGCCGCGGCGCATCTCGGTCGTGTCGGGCTCGCTCTCCAGGTACCAGATCGGGACGCGGTCGCCGATGTCGTTGTTGCGATAGAGGCTGGAGCCGACAGAGCGGGTGAGATTGATCGTCTCGCCCCTGTTGGTCTCGAAGCGGAGCTGGAAATAATAGGTGACCTCGCGGTCGCCGTCGCTGTCGGTGGTGACGCGCTCATACTTGTCCAGAAGGTCCGCTGCGGTCTCGCGCCCCTCGGCGTCAAAGCGATGCGCAAGGGTCAGCGTGAGATGGCTGATGAAGGTCAGGATGCTGAGGATGAGCACAAAGATGAGCGTCAGCCATCCGCCCATCCGCCAGAATAACCGCCAGAGCGGTACGGGTCTGTCACCTGCCACCTGTGCCATGCCGTCATATTGGCGGCGCCTGTGCCGGGGATCAACCGTAGAGGCCGGGCTTTATTCATTGATTGCAACGAAACGGACGGCTATAGGCATCTGGCAAAGGAGCCCTGTCATGATCGCCTTTCACGCCCTGCGCCTGCGACGATGACCCGCCTGCCGTCCCCGACGGCGGCGCCCTTCTCCTTTTTTTCCCGCATTTCGCGCGGTGCGACCCGTGCGCCCCTTCCTGCAGGTGACCTGACATGACCCATTCCATCGCCATCATCGGCGCTTCCGGCTATACCGGGGCCGAGCTGATCCGGCTGATCGCCACCCACCCCTCGTTCGAGATCAAGGCGTTGGCCGCCAATTCCAAGGCCGGGCAGAGCCTGGCCCAGGTCTTTCCGCACCTGCGCCACCTGGACCTGCCGGACCTCGTGACCTGGGAGCAGATCGACTTTGCGGGCATCGACCTGTGTTTCTGCGCCCTGCCGCACAAGACAAGCCAGGAGGTGATCTCGCAATTGCCGAAATCGGTGAAGATCGTCGATCTCTCGGCGGACTTCCGGCTGCGTGACCCGGCGGATTACGAGAAATGGTATGGCAACGCGCATGTGGCCGTGGAGACGCAGGCAGAGGCGGTCTATGGCCTGACCGAATTCTACCGCGAACAGATCAAGGACGCACGCCTGGTGGCGGGCACGGGATGCAACGCGGCGACGGGACAATACATCCTGCGGCCGCTGATTTCCGGCGGGTTGATCGACCTCGACGATATCATCCTGGACCTGCAATGCGGGGTCAGCGGCGCGGGCCGGTCGCTGAAGGAAAACCTGCTGCACGCGGAATTGTCCGAAGGGACCAATGCCTATGCTGTCGGCGGCACGCACCGGCATCTGGGCGAGTTCGACCAGGAATTCAGCGCCCTGGCGGGCCGTCCTGTGGAGATTCAGTTCACGCCGCACCTTGGTCCGTTCAACCGGGGTATCCTGGCAACCGCCTATCTCAAGGGGGATGCCCAGGCGATCCACGCGGCGCTGGTCGCGGCCTATGCGGATGAAGCCTTTGTCGAGGTGCTGCCCTTTGGCGAGACCGCCTCGACCCATCATGTGCGCGGCTCGAACTTTTGCCATGTCGGGGTTGCGGCCGACCGGCGCGCGGGGAGGGCCATCGTCGTGGCCGCGCTGGACAACCTTACCAAGGGTAGTTCCGGGCAGGCACTGCAGAACGCCAACCTGATGCTGGGGGAGGCGGAAACCGCGGGGCTGATGCTGGCGCCCTGTTTCCCCTGATCCTGAGGCGATCCACCTGAGGCGATCCAATGGCGCGCGCGGGGCGCGCGCACAGGGGAATTTGCGTTCAGGCCACGCAGGCCTTGAGGAGGGCGCTGCCCTCCTCAAACTCCTCCCGGAGGTATTTTCAGCCCAAAGAAGCCGAAAAGGCGCGGCAAATTGTGCAAGGCCCTCCCCAAGGGCCTGCGGTTTCTCTATATTTGCGGCATAGCTTCGCGACGCGGTGAAAGAGGATCCACATGGCCCTGAAATCCCTCAAGAAACAAAGGCGGATCCAGATTGTTGCGCTGGCTGCGGTGGCGTTGATCGTCTCGACCGGGTTGATCGGCTACGCCATGCGTGACGGGATCAATTTTTTCCGTTCGCCCAGCCAGGTGATGGAAGAGCCTCCGGCGCCGCACGAGGTGTTCCGGATCGGCGGACTGGTCGAGGACGGCTCGTTGGTGCGCGGGGCGGGAGAGCAGATCCGGTTCAGCGTGACCGATGGTGGTGCGACGGTGCCGGTGGTTTATACCGGCGTGCTGCCGGACCTTTTCGAGGAAAACCAGGGCATGGTCGGCACAGGGCGGTACGTCGACGGCGTGTTCGAGGCCTCGGAGATCCTGGCCAAGCACGACGAGACCTACATGCCCAAGGAAGTGGTCGATGCGCTGAAAGAGCAGGGCGTCTACCAGGAACCCGAAAGCTGAGCGCCGGGTTTGCCCGGGTTGCTGGGCGTTTCGACGAGGTAGAGCACCACGCGTAGCCCGCCGCGCAGCGGGCGATCCAGCATCATGCCACCGCCGGACTGGCGTGCGAAGCCGGCGACGGAGGACAGGCCGAGGCCGCGGCCTTCGTGCGGGGGTTTGGTGGTGTAGAAGGGTTCGGCCAGGCGCGGCAGGGCCTCGTCCGGCACGCCCGGTCCATCATCCTCGACGATCAGCGCGACATAGGGCGGCGGCGCCTCTGGTGCCGGCACCAGCCCTTCGGCAGAGCCGCGACGCTCCGCGGTGATCCGGATCGTGCCTTGTCCGCCCGTTGCTTCCTGCGCGTTCAGGCACAGCTGAATGGCGCAGGTTTCCAGCATGTCGCGGTCGGCCAGCGCCACGATGGCGTCGTCCGGGGGCGGTGTCTCGACCCGCATGTCGGGGCCGAGCATGTCGCTCAGGACCTCGGTCAGGTCGACGAGAAACCCCTCCATCGGGATCGGCGTGGGTGACAGGCGGGTGCGACCGCTGGCGGCCATGAGCTGGCGGACCTTGACCGCGGCACGCCCGGCGGCGGCGCGACTTTCCTCGATGGCTGCCTGTCTTTCCTCGGCGTCCGGCAGGGTTTCGAACAGCTCAAGATTGCCGAGGATGACGGTCAGCTGGTTGTTGAATTCATGCGCGACACCGCCGACGAACTGTCCAAGGGCGCGGGCCATCTGGGCGCTGGCATAGCGTTTCTGGGCGGTGCGCAGGTCTGCCTGCAAGCGCCAGCCCACGATCATCGACCCTATGTAGTATCCCAGCACCGCAAGGGCGACGAAGGCGACCAGCAGCCGGCTGGTCCAGTCATCGAGGAGCGGCTGCAGCAGAATCACGAGCGACAGCATCATGATGGAGACAAGGACGCAGTCGGCGACCAACAGCCCGGATTCGCGCTGTGGGCGTTGCAGAGTGTAGAGAGCGTAGCCCACAAGCCCCGCCGCGCCTGCAAAGGTCGTGCCCGGCTGCATGTGTTCGGCCACGAGGTAGAGTGGCAGCGCCAGGAAACAGAGGCCGGCCAGAACGTAGCTGGCCAACGCGCTCCAGTAGCGTATCCACGCCGGACCCCGCCGCAGGCGGAGCAACAAAAAGGCCATGCCGCCTTCGAAGACGAGGTAGGCCGCGCTCCAGATCAGGGCGATCTGCCTGTCGATGACAAGCAGCAATACGGCAACAACCACGGCGATGACGACATAGCGGATCACCACTTCGAGCAGCGATCCGTATTCGGCGCGACGCATCTCGTCCAGCCGTGATTGATAGCTGTCACGGGAAGGGAGCCGGGCCATGTCCTGCGTCTCTCCGCCGGGGTCGCGCGAACCTGCGGCTGTGGTCACGGTAAAACATGGCTCAGGGTACGCAATCTCCTGGGCCACGTCACTTGGGTTATTCGGAATGCTACCCGAATGAACAGGGCCCGGAGGCGTGCCTTAGGGCCCTGTTAAGATTTTGAAACCAAAAGGTTGTCAGCGCAGGATGCTACGTCCCGCATAGATTGCAGTGTCTTCCAGCATCTCCTCGATCCGGATCAGCTGGTTGTATTTCGCGAGCCGGTCCGAACGCGCCAGCGAGCCGGTCTTGATCTGGCCGCAGTTGGTGGCAACCGCCAGATCGGCGATGGTCGCGTCCTCGGTTTCGCCCGAGCGGTGCGACATCACGTTGGTCATGCGGGCGCGGTGCGCCATGTCAACCGCCTGCAGGGTTTCCGTGAGCGTGCCGATCTGGTTGACCTTGACCAGCATCGAGTTGGCGCAGCCTTGCTCGATGCCCATCGCCAGGCGCGCGGGGTTGGTCACGAAGAGATCGTCGCCCACCAATTGCACCTTCTGGCCCAGGACCTCGGTCAGCAGGCGCCAGCCGTCCCAGTCGTCCTCGGCGCAGCCGTCCTCGATCGAGATGATCGGGTAGTCGTTCACCAGGGCCTGCAGGTAGGCCACGTTTTCATCCGGGGTCAGCGAGAGGCCTTCGCCCTTCATCTCGTATCTGCCGTCCTTGAAATACTCGGTCGAGGCGGCGTCGAGGGCCAGGTACATGTCCTCGCCGGGCTTGAAACCGGCCTTCTCGATCGACTTGAGGATGAAATCCAGTGCGTCGCGGGTGCTTTTCAGTTCCGGCGCAAAGCCGCCCTCGTCGCCGAGGCCGGTGGACATGCCTGCCGCGCTCAATTCCTTTTTCAGGGTGTGGAAGACCTCGGACCCCATGCGCACCGCCTCGCGGATGTCGCTCGCCGCGACCGGCATGATCATGAATTCCTGGATGTCGATCGGGTTGTCAGCATGTTCGCCGCCGTTGATGATGTTCATCATCGGCACGGGCAGAGTGCGGGCCGAAGTTCCGCCGACATAGCGGAACAGCGGCTGGCCGGTGAATTCCGCCGCCGCCTTGGCGGTGGCCAGGCTGACGCCCAGGATGGCGTTGGCGCCAAGCCGGCCCTTGTTCTCGGTCCCGTCGAGTTCGCACATGGCCAGGTCGATGGCGACCTGCTCGGTCGCGTCAAAGCCCAGGATCGCCTCTGCCAGTTCTCCGTTCACCGAGGCCACCGCATCCAGAACGCCCTTGCCCAGGTAGCGGGATTTGTCGCTGTCGCGCTTTTCCACCGCTTCGTGAACGCCGGTCGAGGCGCCCGAGGGCACGGCGGCGCGGCCCATCGACCCGTCTTCGAGGGTGACGTCGACTTCGACGGTCGGGTTGCCGCGGCTGTCGAGAATCTCGCGTGCGTGGATGTCGATAATGGTGCTCATGGATCTGGTCCCTCAAGGCTGTCCGTTCGCCGGTGTCATAACAGGCGCGCGGGGAAAGTAAACGCGGGCGATAGCGCTAACGCCCCTTTGTGTGTGAGGGTTGCGCTAACGTCGCGCGCTAACGGCCCCGGGTGGCGCAGGCCGAAGAGAAAAGAAACCAAGTCTTTGTAACCCCTTGATGACGTTCCGTCGCTTGAGGAAAGGCAGGGAATGTCAGGCTGCGGCGGCCCGTGCCAGCCGCCGCTCACGCAGGAAGGTATAGAGACCGGCGACCAGGATCAGGGCGGCGCCGGCCAGTGTCCAGAAATCCGGGCGGTCGCCGAAGATCAGAACGCCCAATCCGGTGGTGAAAACCAGCCGGGAATAGCGAAACGGGGCCACGATCGACGCCGGGGCCATGCGCATGGCCGAGGTGATGGCCAGATAGCCCGAGGTTGTCACCACGACGGCGCCCAGCGTTGGCCAGAGCGCGGCGCCGGTAAAGCTCGAAGGTTCCGGCGAGAGCGCCCAGAGCGTCAGCCCCGGCAGCAGGGTCGAGCCGAATCCCCAGGTCGAGATCGCCAGTGCCGGGATGTGGTCGGGCGACAGGCGGGTGACGAGGTCGCGCGCGGACAGCGCGGTGATGCCCATGACGGCGAAAAGTTCCCATCCCGTAAACCCGGCGCCAAAGGGGCGGATCACCATCATCATGCCCAGGATTCCGACGCCCACGGCGACCCAACGGCGCCAGCCCACATGTTCCTTCAGGAAGATCGCAGCGCCCAGTGTCACAACCAGCGGTCCGGTCTGGATGATCGCGGCAAAAACCGGCAGCGGGACATAGCGCAGACCGACCACCATGCCGATGGCGCCGAAGACCTCGAAGAAATTGCGCAGAAGGATCATCGGGTGCAGGGCGTCGCGGCTCCAGACGCTGACCCGCAGGGCGCGCGCCATCGTGATGAACAGCAGGGTGCCGCCGAGGCCCACCAGGGTCATGACCTGGCCGATGGGCGCGGCCAGCGTGGCGAGCTTGAAAAACGCATCCGCTCCGGCCAGCAGCGCCATCGAGAGGATCATCAGGGAAATGGCGCGCAGGATCATGCGGGCGCCTGCTTGGGGCGGGTGCGGGTCATGCCGAGGCTTTCGGAGAGTGTCGTGCCAGGCAGGTATCGCCCGTGTGCGCGGGCGGGGCAAGGGGCAAGCCGCTTCGAAGCGGCTTGGCAACGGGTTTGGAAACCCGTTGCAAGGGCTTTCGAAAGCCCTTGCGCGCCCGATCAGGCGGCCATGATCTCGGCCAGATGCGCGGCGCAGCCCCGAAGCGCGGCGTAATCGTCCGTCACCAGATCGACCGGAAACTGTGTCATGTAAGCGTTGAACCGGCCCTTGTCTGCAAAGGCCTCGGCAAACCCCAGGTGGCACAGGTGGGGACCAAGATGGCGCGTCACGCCGCCGACCAGATAGATGCCGCCAAAGGGCAGGGTGACCAGCGCCAGGTCGCCGGTGTAACGGCCCAGAAACCGTACAAAGAGCCGTGCCGCCCGCTGCGCGCGCGCCTCTCCGGCCTCGAATCCGGCCATGATCTCGGCGGCGGGCAGGGGCAGGCCGTCCCCTTCGTCGTGACAGACCCAGGCGTAAAGCCGTTCCAGCCCGCGGCCCGACAGGATCTCTTCCAGGCCCGGATGCCCGGTCTTTTCAGCGACCCAGTCGACCAGCCGCAATTCCTCGGCATCGCGCGCCAGAAGCGAGACATGCCCCGCCTCGGCTGGGGGCACCAGAGTGCGCGCCCCTTGGGTGTAGACGGGCACGGCGTTCAGCCCGGTGCCCACATTCACCACCAGCCGCACGGCATCTGCCGGGGCCTCGCGTCCGGTCAGGACGGGCGCCAGGCTGTCATGGCCAAGATGGGCGACGGCATAGCCCTGCGCCTGAAGGTCGTTCAGAACCGCGACACGCGCTGCTCCGATGCGCTTCTTGAGCGCGGCCGAATCCACCGTCCAGTCCAGGTTGGTCAGCGTGCCCACCCCGTCATGCACCGGCCCGGCCATGTCGATGCAGACACCGACGGGGGCCACTTTCTGGTCGGCCAGGTAGCTGTCCAGGATCGGTTCGATCCCGGCGTTCTCGGAGTTGCGAAAGCGGCGGATGCTGTCGTCCTGCACCTGGCCGTTCCGGCTCAGGGCAACCCGCGTGTTGGTGCCGCCGATGTCGGCGACAACGGAAAGCTCTTGCGTCATGGCGTGGCCTTTCAGGTGGTCAGGGCTTTGGCAAGCGCGTGATACGACGCCTTGGGTGTCCGCGCCAAGGTTTCGAAATCGACGTGGACAAGGCCAAAACGCTTTTCGTACCCCAGCGCCCATTCGTAGTTGTCCAGCAGCGACCAGGTGAAATAGCCCTTGAGCGGCACACCCTCGGCGATGGCCTGCCGGACCTTGTCCAGGTGCGCATCCAGGTAGGCGGTGCGGGCCGGGTCCTCGACCGTGCCGTCCTCCAGCACATCCGCGGACGCCATACCGTTCTCGGTGACGTAGAGGGGCAGGTCGCCGGTGTAGTCGCGCGCGGTGCGGGTCAGGAAGTTGTAGAGGCCCTCGGGGTAGATTTCCCAGTCCATGAAGGTCTTGGGCAGCGGGCCGTCGACCTCGCGGTAGTCGGGCCAGGGATGTCCGGCGGGGGCAATCAGCTTGCGTGTGTAGTAGTTGATCCCGCACCAGTCGAGAGGGGCGGTGATCGTCGGGAAATCCTCCTGCCAGCCTTCGGGCAGATGCGGCTCCAGCCCGTCCAGTGCTGCCTGGGGATAGGCGCCCTTGAACACGCCGCTCATGAACCAGTGATTGTAGATCGCGTCATAGCGGTCGGCGGCGGCGCGGGCGCCCTCGCTGTCGTCGGCGGGGTCGGCCCATTCCATGTTGAAGACCCCGCCCAGGTTGTTCATGCCCAGCCCGCGCATGGTTTCGATGGCACGGCCATGCGCCAACAGGACGTGGTGCATGGCGCGGGCCGTGGCGCGGATGTCGCGGACGCCGGGGGCGTGGTGGCCGTCGAAATGACTCAGCCAGGCGACGCACCACGGCTCGTTGATGGGCGCGACAGAGAACATCCGGTCGCCGATGCGTTCCATGATGACCTGTGTGAAATCGGCGAACCAGCTGGCGATGTCGCGATTGCGCCACCCGCCGAGATCCAGGAGGGGCGAGGGCAGTTCCCAGTGATAGAGCGTGGCGCAGGGTTTTATCCCGCGTTCCAGCAGCGAGTCGGCCAGGCGGTCGTAGAAATCCAGCCCTGCCTCATTCACCTGTCCGCGCCCCTCGGGCAGCACACGCGCCCAGCTGAGCGAAAAGCGGTAGGCATCAAACCCGGCTTGTTTGACCAGGTCCAGGTCCTCGCCGTAGCGGTGGTAGTGATCGCAGGCTTTGTCGCCGTTCTCGAAGCGGGTGACATTGCCCGGGGTGGCGGCGAAATCGTCCCATTGGGTACGACCGGCGCCACCAAAGGCGTGGCCCTCGATCTGGTAACTCGAGGTGGCGCAGCCGAAGAGGAAATCTCCGGGGAAATCGGATCTCTGGTTTTTCATGTTCAACCTTTATTGCGCGGGTCCGGTCGAGCTTCCTATGATCAGCTCGGCCTCCATCAACTGGGTCAGGGGCGCACGCGCGGGATTGCGGATCAGGTCCAGCAACATCTCCGCGGCCCGCATCCCGGCCAGGCGCACCGAGGAGCGCGTGGCGGTAAAGATCGGCACGTCATGGCCGTTACGCAGGTAGCCCAGGTCGTCGTCGTGGGTGATGACGGACACGTCCCGTCCCATTTCCAGCCCGGCCTCGTGGATCGCCCGGCGGACGCCGATGGCGGTGATCATCGAGGACACCAGGAACCCGGTGGGCGGATTGTCCAGCGCCAGCATCTCTGCCGCGCTGCGGTAACCATAGACCTCGGTCATCTCTTCGGAGCGCATCAGCGCCGGGTCCAGCGCGATGCCCCGGTCGGCCAGCGCCGCGCCATAGGCGACACGGCGGCGGTGGGCGAAATCCATGAATTCCAACCCGTTGATCAGGGCGATCCGCCGGTGGCCGAGGTCCAGCAGGAACTCGGTCGCCCGCTGGAAGGCGCGGCCGTTGTTGGTGTCCAACCAGGAATAGGGCAGGCTGACCTTGGAGGCGCGGCCATGCACGACAAAGGGCAGGCCGAGTTCTGTCAGCAGCGCGATCCGGCCGTCGGTCATGCGCGGGCCATGCACGATGATCCCGTCGACATTGCCCCGGCTGCGGATTGAACGGTAGGCCTGTTCCTCGTCCTTGTCGTCGACCAGGCTGATGACCACCTCGTAGCCGGCCTTGGAATAGGTTTGCCCCGCACCTGCGATGAAGTCGCCGAAGATCGGGTTCACCATCTCGTGCTGATCGCTGATCGGCAGGACGTGACCGATGGCATGGGCGCGCCCCGTGGCCAGCCCTTTGGCCCGGGCGTTGGGGCTGTAGTTCAGGTCCCGTGCAGCACGCAGAACCTTCTCCCGGGTCTTTTCACTCACCTCGGGGTAGCCGTTCAGCGCGCGGCTGACGGTGGTTTGCGAAAGGTTCAGGTGTTCGGCGAGCTGCTTCAGGTTCATGTCACGATAAGGCCCAAAGCGCTTCGGATTTGTCAAGAGGAGACAGGAGAGTCATTGCTGTGGTGCAGAAATCCTAGCTGCATTGCGGCATAAAATGTTCGGCAGATATAGGCGATCGTTGACAGATGGGGACGACTCGCAGATAGTGGCGCCACCCAAAGCGCTTTGAGAAACGCCGGTTTCGACAAGCGTGGGAAACGCAGGAGGACCCGCGCGAAGTGGCGCGGGATGGGAGGATCATCAATGAAGTCACCGTTTTACCTGAGCGTCGCGGCACTGGCCTTGGGCGCCAGCATGGCGCATGCGGAAAAACTGACCGTCTTCGGTCCCTGGCTGGGCCCGGACCAGGAACTGGCCGAGGACGTGCTGGATGCGTTTGCCGAACAGACGGGGCATGACGTGTCCTATGTCGGCTCGGACAGCTTCGAACAGCAGATCGTCGTGGATGCAGAGGCGGGGTCCGCCCCGCATATTGCCATTTTCCCGCAGCCCGGGCTGGCCTCCGACATGGCGTCGCGCGGCTTCCTTGCGCCGCTCAAGGATGGCACCGGTGACTGGATCCGCGACAACTACGCGGCAGGCGAAAGCTGGGTCGACCTGGGAACCTACACGGACAAGGACGGCGAGGACAAACTGTTCGGCTTTTTCTACAAGGTCGATGTGAAATCGCTGGTCTGGTACAACCCCGAGAACTTCCTCGATTTCGGTTACGAAGTGCCCGAGACGATGGAGGAGCTTCGCGAACTCGAACAGCAGATGATCGCCGATGGCGAGACGCCCTGGTGCGTCGGTCTGGGGTCGGGCGGGGCGACCGGCTGGCCGGCGACGGACTGGGTCGAGGACCTGATGCTGCGCACCCAGCCGCCCGAGGTTTATGACCAATGGGTCACCAACGAGATCCCCTTTGACGACCCGCGCGTGATCGCCGCAATCGAAGAGTTCGGCACCTTCATCGAGGATGGCAAGGTCGCCGGTGGCCGTGGCGCCGTCGCTTCGACCGACTTTCGCGACAGCCCCAAGGGCCTGTTCTCGGCACCGCCGCAGTGCATGATGCACCGTCAGGCCTCTTTTATCCCGACCTTCTTCCCGGAGGGAACAGAGGTCGGCCTGGACGCGGATTTCTTCTATTTCCCGGCTTACGAGAGTAAGGACCTGGGCCAGCCGGTGCTGGGCGCGGGCACGCTCTGGGCGATCACCAACGAGAACCAGGCGGCGCATGACCTGATCGCTTTCCTGCAGACCACCGAGGCGCATGAGATCTGGATGGCCAACGGCGGCTTCATGACGCCGCTGAAATCGGTCGATCCGTCCAAGTTCAAGGATGAGGCCACCGCCAAGATGAACCAGATCCTGCTGGATGCGACGACCTTCCGCTTTGACGGCTCTGACCTGATGCCCGGTGGCGTGGGCGCGGGCAGCTTCTGGACCGGCATGGTCGACTATGCCGGCGGCAAGCCCGCGGCAGAGGTAGCAAAGGAAATCCAGGACAGCTGGGACTCGCTGAAGTAATCGGCCTTTGCCTCAGGGGCTGCCCCCGCGCTGGGGGGCAGCCGAATTGACAGCCGAACCAAAAAAACAGGGGGGAGAGCGCCATGCATCCGGCATTGCAGGGGCTTCTGACAATCGTGATCGGTGTGGGGTCGTGTATCGGCTACTTCTGGGCGTCGAACCAGTTCCTCGACCGGGTGCTCTTCCCGGCGAAAGGCCCGAACGCCGGGCGCAACATCAACCGCGCCAACATGATCCGGCCCTGGCTGTTCCTGTTCCCGGCGCTGTTTGCGCTGTCGCTCTACCTTGCCTATCCGGTCTTTGAGACTTTGCGCCTGTCGCTGACAGACCGTGACCAGGGCGGGGCCTTTATCGGGTTGGCGAATTACACCCAGATGATGGGCGAAACCAAGTTCTGGGAGGCGATGGGCAACAACATGCTCTGGCTCATTGTGGTGCCCGCGCTGTCGACGGCCTTTGGCCTGCTCGCGGCGCAGCTGACCGACCGCATCGGTTGGGGCAATGTCGCCAAGTCGCTCATCTTCATGCCGATGGCGATTTCCTTTGTCGGCGCGGCGGTGATCTGGAAACTGGTCTATGATGCGCGCCCGCCGGATGCCGAACAGATCGGCGTGCTGAACGCGATCTATGTGTCGATCACCGGCAACGATCCGCAGCAATGGCTGACGATCCCCTTCTGGAACAACTTTTTCCTGATGATTGTGCTGGTCTGGATCCAGACTGGCTTTGCGATGGTGATCCTTTCGGCGGCCCTGCGCGGCATCCCCGAGGAAACGGTCGAGGCGGCCATCGTGGATGGCGCCAATCCGTTCCAGATCTTCTTCAAGATCAAGGTGCCGCAGATCATGCCGACCATCATGGTGGTCTGGACGACGATCACGCTGGTCGTGCTCAAGATCTTCGACATCGTCTTTGCCATGACCAATGGCCAATGGGGCACGCAGGTCTTGGCCAACTACATGTTCGACAAGCTGTTCCGCGCCAATGACTGGGGTGTCGGATCGGCCTCGGCCATCGTCATCATGCTGCTGGTCACGCCGATCCTGGTCTGGAACGTGCGGCAGGCCCGCAAGGAAATGCGGTAAGCACCCCTCAAGCAGCGAAGCGGTAGGGCAACAAGGAAAGCAGGCATCATGGACAATATCGCTGGTCACAAGTCCTCGCTCACCTGGGCTGTGCATATCTCGGTCGTGCTGCTGGTGGCGCTCTGGCTGTTCCCGACGGTGGGGCTGTTCGTCTCCTCTTTCCGCACGGCGGACCAGATCGCCTCGTCGGGTTGGTGGAACGCGCTGTTCCCGACCGAACAATCGCTGACCCTGCGCACGGACTCTCCCGAGGCACAGGTGCAACAGGAGGGGGTCTACGTGCTGGAGGGCAACCTGTTCGCGGTCGAGGGGCGCGAGACCGCGCCGATCTCCTCCTTTGGCGTGTCCTCTCGTGACATCTCGGCCTTTGCGCCCGGCGACACGGCCGAGCTGCGCCGGGGCGGGACGATCACCGTACAGGAAAACGGTGACTACCGGCTTGTCTCCGAAGAGGAAATTCGGGGCGGGCGTGGGGCCCGGATCTTTGTCACAGCAGAGATTCCGCCTGAGTTCACATTGCGTAACTATGACACCGTCCTGGGGCAGGACGTGGTCAAGCAGCTGGCGATCTACATCGCGGCGGCGGCCATCCTTTGGGGGGTGATGCGGTATACCCTGGCTTCACAGCCCGCGATCGTGGCGCAGGGGGCGCCCGTCGTGGGGGGGATTGTGCTGCTGGTCCTGCTGGCCGCGACATTCGGCCTGTCCAGTGGCGCCGCAGAAGGGGCGCAGACCACAGACGACATGGGCCGCGCCTTTTTCAGCACGTTGACGGTGACGGTTCCGGCCACGATCATCCCCATCGTGGTGGCCGCCTTTGCCGCCTATGCCCTGGCCTGGATGGATTTCCCGGGCCGGGCGCTGCTGATCGCCTTTGTCGTGGGCCTGTTGGTGGTGCCTCTGCAACTGGCGCTGATCCCGCTGTTGAAGCTGCATCTGGCCATCGGCATCGGCAAGGGCTACCTCGGGGTCTGGCTGGCGCATACCGGGTTTGGCCTGCCGCTGGCGGTCTACCTGTTGCGCAACTACATGGCCGGCCTGCCGCGCGACATCATCGAGAACGCCCGCGTGGACGGCGCGACGGAGTTTCAGATCTTTACCAAGATCATCCTGCCGCTGTCCTTCCCTGCGCTGGCCAGTTTCGCCATCTTCCAGTTCCTCTGGACCTGGAACGACCTGCTGGTGGCCAAGGTCTTTCTGATCGATGCGACGGGACAGACCACGGTGATGACCAACCAGATCGTCGAGCTGCTGGGCACGCGGGGCGGCAACTGGGAAATCCTGGCGACGGCGGCCTTTGTCAGTATCGCGGTGCCGCTGGTCGTCTTCTTTGCCATGCAACGCTACCTCGTGCGCGGCCTGCTGGCCGGCTCTGTCAAGTGAACACTGCGCCCCGGACCCGGTCCGGGGCCCAACCCTGCGGGCACCGGGACAAGAGGTCCCGGGGCAAGCCCGGGACGCGAAGGACCAAGACATGAACGCGCAACTTCAAACCCAGACCGACCCCAGCGCCGACAAGGACTGGTGGCGCGGTGCGGTGATCTACCAGATCTATCCACGCAGCTACCAGGACAGCAACGGCGACGGCGTGGGCGACCTGAACGGCATCACGGCGCGGCTGCCCTATGTGGCCAGCCTTGGTGTCGACGCCATCTGGATCTCGCCTTTCTTCACCTCGCCGATGAAGGACTTCGGCTATGACGTCAGCGATTACTGCGACGTCGACCCGATGTTCGGCTCGCTGTCCGATTTCGACGTCATGGTGGACACGGCGCACAAGCTGGGCATCCGGGTGATGATAGACTTGGTGCTGTCGCATACCTCGGACCAGCACCCCTGGTTCGCGCAAAGCCGGGCCAATCGCGACAATCCAAAGGCAGACTGGTACGTCTGGGCCGACCCCAAACCCGACGGCACCCCGCCCAACAACTGGCTGTCGATCTTCGGCGGCTCTGCCTGGCATTGGGACGCCCGGCGCGAGCAATACTACCTGCACAACTTCCTGACCGAGCAGCCGGACCTGAACTTTCACAACCCGGATGTGCAGGAGGCCCTGCTGAATGTGGTCCGCTTCTGGCTGGATCGCGGCGTCGACGGCTTCCGCCTGGATACGATCAACTTCTACGTCCACGACCAGCAGCTGCGCGACAATCCGCCCTTGCCGGTGGATCAGCGCGATGCCTCCATCGCGCCGCGGGTGAACCCCTACAATCACCAGCTGCATCTTTACGACAAGAACCGCCCCGAGAACCTCGACTTCCTGGCCCGCTTCCGCGCGGTGCTGGACGAATTCGACGCCACCACGGCGGTGGGAGAGGTCGGTGACGCCCAGAAGGGGCTGGAGATCATGGGCGAATACACCGCCGGGGACGAGCGGGTGCACATGTGCTATTCCTTCGAGTTCCTCTCCGGCACCCAGCCGGACGCGGCGCGCATTGCCGATGTGATGGAGCGGGTCGACACGGTGGTGCCGGACGGCTGGGCCTGCTGGGCCTTTTCCAACCATGACGTTGTGCGCCATGCCTCGCGGTGGGAACTGTCACCCTCCGCGCAAAAGGCCTTTGCCACGCTGATGATGTGCCTGCGCGGGTCGGTCTGCATCTACCAGGGCGAGGAACTGGGCCTGCCCGAGGCGGATGTGCCCTTCGAGGATCTGCAGGACCCCTACGGGATCGAATTCTGGCCCGAGTTCAAGGGCCGCGACGGGTGCCGCACGCCGATGGTCTGGGAAAAGTCCAACCAGAACGGCGGCTTTACCACCGGCGATCCCTGGCTGCCGGTCAGTCACGCGCATCTGGGCCACGCGGTGTCCGAGCAGGAACATGACCCCGGCGCGCTCTTGCACCACTATCGCAAGGCGATCCACTTCCGCGCGACCCATCCCGCGCTGGTCAAAGGCACGCATGACAAGGTCAAAGCGACAGGCAGCATCGTGCATTTCATCCGCAACCACGAGGGCGAAGAGGTCTTTGTCGCGGTCAACATGAGCGGTGAGCCCGCCGTGATCGAGATGCCCGCCGGCAACTGGCAGCAGATCGGGCAGGAACTGGGCAGCGCCACGGCGGCGCCGGACGGCAAGCTGCACCTGGGACCCTGGCAGCCCGCGCTCGCGCGGCGGCAGGCATAAAGAGAAAAAGGGGAGGGGACATGGCCAATCTGAGACTGACCGATGTCGAAAAGACCTATGGCGGCACCGTGCAGGTGCTGCGCGACATCAACCTCGAGATCGACGAGGGCGAGCTGATCGTCTTCGTCGGCCCCTCGGGCTGTGGCAAGTCCACGCTCTTGCGGATGATCGCCGGGCTGGAAAAGATCACCGGCGGCACGCTGGAAATCGACGGGCAGGTGGTCAACGACGTGCCGCCCGCGCAGCGCGGGATCGCGATGGTGTTCCAGAGCTACGCTCTGTACCCGCATATGACCGTGCGCGAGAACATGTCCTTTGCCTTGAAACTGGCCAAGAAATCCCCCGACGAGATCGAGGCGGCGGTGGATCGTGCCGCGAAGATGCTGCAACTGGAACCCTATCTGGACCGCTTGCCCAAGGCCCTGTCGGGCGGGCAGCGTCAGAGGGTGGCCATCGGCCGGTCGCTGGTGCGCGATCCCAAGGTCTACCTCTTCGACGAGCCGCTCTCGAACCTCGACGCGGCCTTGCGGGTGGCGACGCGGATCGAGATCGCGCAGCTGAAGGAACAGATGCCCGACCGGACCATGATCTACGTCACCCATGACCAGGTCGAGGCGATGACGCTTGCCACCCGGATCGTCGTGCTGGCCAACAAGGGCATCGCGCAGGTTGGCAGCCCGCTGGATCTGTACGAGCGGCCCAACAGCGAGTTCGTGGCGCAGTTCATCGGTTCTCCCTCGATGAACCTGCTGCCCGGCGAAGTGATCGAGACCGGCGCGCAGACCCGCGTGAAACTGGATGGCGGCGGCACGGCCCTGTCCGACTATCCGACCACCGAGGCCGACAAGGGACTGCGGGTCAACGTTGGCGTCCGCCCCGAGGATTTCGTGCCCACCGAGGACGTGCCGATTTATTCCGGCAAGGTCGAGATCACCGAGGCCCTGGGCGAGGTGACGCTGCTCTATTTCGAGGCCGAAGGCGAGGGCGACCCGGTCATCGGCAAGCTGCCCGGCATCCACCGCGAAATGCGCGGCAAGGAGGTCTCGCTGGGGGCAGAGCCGCACAAGGTGCACCTCTTCGCGGAGGGCGTGTCTCTGCTCTATCGGTGAGGGGCAGGAGTTCGGGCGCGGACACCCTGTATGTGCCTGCCTCCAGAACTCTCCGGGGCTGTCCTGTCGTGGGTCGGGCTGGCCGTTAAGTCGTGCTCAGACCCCAACGACGTCGGGACGCAGAGAGTAGAAAATATAGAGTACCTCGGCCTTTTCGCGATCCCCCGCTCCGGCGTTGGTAAGGGCCTTCATCAGGTCATCGACGGCCGCCATGTACTCATTGTCGGAGATGTTCATGTGCTTGTGCGCGCTGAGCATGTCCAGCCCGTCGTAGGTGTTCGGACCGCCAGAGCCCATCGAAAAGAACCCGGCGGCCTTCTTCTTCATGGCTACCGGATCGCTGCCCGCGAAACGCTTTCCGATCAGAGGGTTGGCGATGTGATTGTCGACAAGGTCGGAGGCAATCCGGGCGATTCCTTCGGCCCCACCGAGGCGGTCGTACAGGGTGTCGGTCATGGGTTTCTCCAATCTTTTGGGTTTCTGCGGCAAGGATGAAAGAAACCGGAACAACCCGATAGTCCTGAAACTGGACTCGACCAGCGCCACCTGTCAGCCGATGAGTTTCCTCTGGCCCGCAAATGTGCTGAGGCCCATCCACTTGGTGATGGTCCGGGCCAGTGCCGGGTCCCCGTCAATGCGCAGCCGGGATCCGGCATCTCCGACCGGGATCAGCCCCAGCCAGATCGCGGTCATGGTCCTGAGATCGGTGGTGATCCAGAGATCCACGTCAAAGCCGGGATCGGTGGCGCAGAGATCGACCCGCGCCTCTGGATCGACGATCAGCCACCAGTTCTGTCGATTGATGGGAAGATCCGGATAGCGGAACTGCACGACAGTTCGGTGGGGTGGCAGCGGTGCCGGGTTGATGTTGCGCCTCATGTCCCACATCAACAGGGAGACATCGAGATTTTCGAGCGTGGCTTCCGTCTCGACCCATTTCTGCCCCCAAAGGCCAAAGGCTTCGATGACGGGTTTCAGATCGCGCCCGGCCTCGGTTAGCCGGTACTCGTGAACACCCTGTTCCCGCTCCGATGGGAGCCGCGAAACGATCCCGGCGGCTTCAAGGTCTTTCAGCCGTTGCGACAGAAGCGTGGGCGACATCCGCGGGACACCCCGGCGCAGATCGCCGAACCGCGTCGACCCGGCGATCATTTCGCGGATGAGAACCAGCGTCCATCTTGTGCAGAGTATCTCTGACGCCATCGCGACCGGGCAGAATTGCCCGTAAGAGCCTCTTGTCATGCCATCGTCCTCCAAGACCGACGTGGCCCAGGAACCGAGCGTAGCAGGCCCGACGCCAATCTCAATTCGCGTGGGCATGGTCCCATCCGAAAGAGATGCGTGCCAGTTTTCGTGTGGCTTGTTTTTCCTGGGGGCTGGCATTCCTCCGCAGGCATGAACGACACAGGCCGGCCCCCTTGCGAGGACCGGCCTGTGTTTTTCTTGCGCCAGCTTTACTCCGGCTCGTAGGTCAGTTCGATGGGCTTGCGGAACAGGACCGTGTCGTCCTGGCCCATCACGTAGCGCAGCTCGTACTTGCCTGGACCTTCGGGCAGTTTCAGCACCAGCGGGCTGTCCTCGGAGGTGTGCTTGTAGGTGCTGTACTTGTTGTCGGGCTCTCCGACACGGGCAAGACTGATGTAGTCGCCCTTGTAGTCCGGCCCGTCCCAATCCAACCCCAGGACCGCGCCGGCCGGCACCTGTTCCGGTGCGTCAATGCTGGCCGTCACCTCTGTCAGGGTGATCTGGTTGCTGGCTACCACGCGGGGGCTGTCTCCGGCGGCGACATAGCGGATTTCGTAGGTGCCCGGTTCCGCCGGCAGCCGCAGCAGCAGGGGAGAGCCTTCGCGGGTGTAGGTGTAGAAGTGGTACTTGTTGTCGGCCATGTCGGCGTCGGCCACGGTGACATAATCCTTGTCGTAGCCGGGGCCCTCCCATGTCACCAGCACAGAGGCACCGGCCCGCGCCTCGGAGACCACGTCGAGCGTGGCGCTGACGTCCGAAACCTCGATCGTCTGGCTCGCCAGAACGGTACGGTCCTGCCGCATGACATAGCGGATCTCGTAGGTGCCGGCATCGGCGGGCAGCGTCAGGTCCAGAGGCGAGCCGTTACGGGTGTAGGTGTAGTTCACATACCCATCGTCGCCGATCTCGGACACGGTGATGTAGTCGCCGTCATAGTCCGGCCCGGTCCAGGTCACCGGGATGTCCGATCCCGCCGCGCCCGTGGGCGCCACGTCCAGCGTGGCCGCGACCTCTGTCACCTCGATCGCCCGCGTGGCCAGAACGGTCCGGTCCTGGCGCATGAAATAGCGCAGCTCATAGGTGCCCGGCTCGGAGGGCATCTTGAGCGTCAGGGGCGTGCCGTCACGGGTGTAGGTGTAGTTGACATAGCCCTTGTCGTCTGGCCTCGAGACGGCGATGTAATCGCCCTCGTAGTCCGGTCCCGTCCAGGTCACCGGGATGTCGGCGCCCACCTCCGCCGTCTCTGCGGCCTCCAGGCTGGCGTCCAGCGCCGTCACCTCGATCATGCGGGTGGCCAGCACGGTCCGGTCCTGGCGCATGAAGTAGCGCAATTCATAGGTGCCCGGCTCGGGCGGCATCACCAGCGAGGCGGGAGAGCCGTCACGGGTGTAGCTGTAGTTGACATAGCCCTTGTCGCCGGGTTCCGAGACCGCGATGTAGTCGCCGTCATAATCCGGACCGGTCCATGTCACCGGGATGGTTGCGCCGGTGGGCACGCTGCCGTCCGCATCAAGGCTCGCCTCGGCCGCGGTGACGGTGATCGCCTGCGTGGCCAGCGTCTGGCGCCCATCCCGCAGGACGTAGCGCAGCTCATATTCCCCGGGCTCGGGCGGCAAGACCAGTTGCGCGGGCGTGCCGTCGCGGGTGTAGGTGTAGTTCACATAACCCTTGTCGTCGGGCTTGGAGACGGTGACGTAATCGCCGTCCTCGTCCGGGCCTTCCCAGGTGACGGGGATCGTCGATCCGGCCACCGCCTGTTCCGGCCCGCTGACCAGCGCCTCGGGCAGGGAACTGGGCAGGACAAGGTTGACGGTCTGGGTTGCGTCGGTCACGTCAAAGCTTTTCTCGACGCTGGTTTCGTCCTCGGGGCGCAGCACGGTCACGGTATAGCTGCCTGCGGTCAGGTCGACGTCCAGCGAGGCGCTCTGCTGGAAGTCCACGATCACCTCTTCACCCCGGCGCAGATCCCAGACCAGCGGGGTTTCGATGGTGCCGCCGTCGGCGCCATCCTGCGCCACGAAACGGGTTGTATAGGTGGCCGCCGGCTGCGCCTGCGTCACCTCGGTCAGGGCCTTGCCCAGCTCGCTGGCATTGGCCGCCAGCAGAAACTGGCCGCCGGTCTCGTCGGCCATGCATTGCATCTGGCGGCGCGCCTCTGGGTCGCTGACGTCAAAGCCGATCACATGGACGGTCAGGTTCACTCCGGCCTCTTCCAGCGCGCGGGCGGCGGCGCAGGGATCGGGGTTGCAGGTCTCGATCCCGTCGGAGACCAGGATCACCGTGGCCGGGTCCTCGGTGTATTTCAGCGCCTGGGCGGCCTGGATGACCGCATCGGTCATCGGCGTCTTGCCGCGCGGGCGCAGCTTGTTCACCTGGGCTGCGATGGCGTCGCGGCTGGCGGCGCCCGGTTCCACAAGGGTCTGGATGTCAGTGCAATCGCCCTTGGTCCGGTGGCCATAGGCGGTCAGTCCCAGCGCCTGAGTCTCGGGCAGGGAGGACAGGAGATCCCCGACCACGCCCTGCGCGATGGTGATTTTTGCGACCCCGTCGATCTGCCCCCACATGGAGCCGGACGCATCGAGGACGAGAATGGACTTGCTTTCTTCCTGTGCGGCGGCAAAGGCCGGAACAAGGCAAAGCGCCAGAGCGGCGCGGCGAAACCCGGTCATGAAATCCCCCTTTTTGGCGGTAATATGCTGCTACCCTGCACCGAAGGGCCGCGCCCGGGCAAGGAAAGGTTTACCCCACTGGCGCCCGCTTTCCGACCAGCCTGCGGCGTGAGGAAGCACGCCGGCGGAATTCCGGGCGCTGTCGCGTTTGTTCACACTTCGTTCACGTTTTTCGATTGGCGGTCTCGTCGAATTCCACTATGTCTACGCAGGTTGCAATGCCGGGGGTGAGTGATGCCGGAACTCAAGCAGATCGAAGTCCGAGGGGCGCGCGAACACAATCTCAAGTCGATCGACGTGGATATCCCGCGAGATCAACTGGTTGTCATCACCGGCCTTAGCGGGTCGGGCAAGTCCAGCCTCGCCTTCGATACCATCTATGCCGAGGGTCAGCGCCGCTATGTCGAGTCGCTGAGCGCCTATGCACGACAGTTCCTGGACATGATGGAAAAGCCCGATGTCGACCACATCAGCGGCTTGTCGCCCGCGATTTCCATCGAGCAAAAGACCACGTCCAAGAACCCGCGCTCGACCGTCGGCACGGTGACAGAGATCTACGACTACATGCGGCTGCTCTTTGCCCGCGTCGGCACGCCCTATTCGCCGGCGACAGGCCTGCCCATCGAGGCGCAGCAGGTGCAGGACATGGTCGACCGGGTGATGGCGATGGAGGAAGGCACGCGTGCCTTCCTGCTGGCCCCCATCGTTCGCGACCGCAAAGGCGAATACCGCAAGGAATTCCTGGAATTGCGCAAGCAGGGGTTCCAGCGGGTGAAGGTGGACGGCGAATTCCACGAGCTGGATGAGCCGCCGACACTGGACAAGAAATTCCGCCACGACATCGACGTTGTCGTCGACCGGATCGTTGTCCGTGAGGGCATGGAAACACGGCTGGCCGACAGTTTTCGCACCGCGCTGGACCTCGCCGATGGGATCGCGGTTCTGGAAACCGCACCGCGCGAAGGCGACCCGGAGCGGATCACCTTCAGCGAAAATTTTGCCTGTCCCGTCAGCGGGTTCACGATCCCCGAGATCGAACCGCGCCTGTTCTCCTTCAACGCGCCGTTCGGCGCTTGCCCGGAATGCGACGGGCTGGGGGTGGAGCTGTTCTTTGACGAACGCCTGGTGGTGCCGGACCAGACGCTGAAGATCAGCGATGGCGCGCTTGCACCCTGGCGCAAGGGCAAGTCACCTTATTTCCTGCAGACCATCGAGGCCATCGCCAAACACTACGAGTTCGACAAGAACGCCCGGTGGAAGGACCTGCCCGCGCATGTGCAGCAGGTGTTCCTTTACGGTTCGGGCGATGAGGAAATCCAGTTTCGCTATGACGAGGGCGGGCGCGTCTACCAGGTGAGCCGGGTCTTCGAGGGTGTCATTCCCAACATGGAGCGGCGCTATCGCGAGACGGATTCGAACTGGATCCGCGAGGAATTCGAGCGGTACCAGAACAACCGCGACTGCGGCACCTGCGGCGGCTATCGCCTGCGGGAAGAGGCACTTGCGGTCAAGATTGCCGGTTTGCATGTCGGGCAGGTGGTCGAGATGTCGATCAAGCAGGCCTTTGACTGGTGCGAAACCGTGCCCGCAAGCCTGACCAGCCAGAAGAACGAGATCGCCAAGGCCATCCTCAAGGAAATCCGCGAGCGGCTGGGCTTTCTGAATAACGTCGGGCTTGAATATCTCACGCTAAGCCGTTCTGCCGGAACGCTTTCCGGCGGTGAGAGCCAGCGTATCCGGCTGGCCAGCCAGATCGGCTCGGGCCTGACCGGGGTGCTCTACGTGCTCGACGAACCTTCGATTGGTCTGCACCAGCGAGACAACTCGCGACTGCTGGACACGCTCAAGAACCTGCGCGACCAGGGCAACACGGTGCTGGTGGTCGAACACGATGAAGAGGCGATCCGTGAGGCGGATTACGTCTTTGACATCGGTCCCGGTGCCGGTGTGCACGGTGGTCAGGTCGTGTCGCAGGGCACGCCCGAGGAGGTCGCCAGCGATCCCGCCAGCCTGACGGGCCAGTACCTGAGCGGCACGCGAGAGATCGCCGTGCCCGACAAGCGGCGGAAAGGAAACAGGAAAAAGCTGAAGGTGGTGAAGGCGACGGGCAACAACCTGAAAGAGGTGACCGTCGATTTCCCGCTGGGCAAGTTCGTCTGCGTGACCGGCGTTTCGGGCGGCGGCAAGTCCACCCTGACCATTGAAACCCTGTTCAAGTCGGCCAGCATGGCGCTGAACGGCGCGCGGCAGACACCCGCACCCTGCGAAACGATCAAGGGGCTAGAGCATCTGGACAAGGTCATCGACATCGACCAACGGCCCATCGGGCGGACTCCGCGTTCTAATCCAGCAACTTACACCGGGGCCTTCACCCCGATCCGCGACTGGTTCGCCGGCCTGCCAGAGGCCAAAGCGCGCGGCTACAAGCCCGGGCGGTTCAGCTTCAACGTCAAGGGCGGGCGATGTGAGGCCTGCCAGGGCGATGGTGTCATCAAGATCGAGATGCACTTTCTGCCGGATGTCTACGTCACCTGCGAGACCTGCAAGGGCGCGCGGTACAATCGCGAAACCCTGGAAATTCTCTTCAAAGGCAAGAGCATAGCGGACGTTCTTGATATGACGGTGGAGGACGCGCAGGAGTTCTTCAAGGCGGTTCCGGCGATCCGGGACAAGATGGACGCGCTGATGCGCGTGGGCCTTGGTTATATCAAGGTGGGCCAGCAGGCGACCACGCTTTCGGGCGGTGAGGCGCAGCGGGTCAAGCTGTCCAAGGAACTGGCCAAGCGCTCGACCGGTCGGACGCTGTATATCCTGGACGAGCCGACCACGGGCCTGCACTTTGAAGATGTGCGCAAGCTATTGGAAGTGCTGCACGAATTGGTCGAGGCCGGGAATACGGTGGTGGTGATCGAACATAATCTGGACGTCATCAAGACCGCCGACTGGATCGTCGATATCGGCCCCGAGGGCGGCGATGGCGGTGGCCAGATCGTCGCCGAAGGCACGCCGGAACAGGTGGCCGAGGTCGCGGCCTCGCACACTGGGCACTATCTGAAGCCGATGCTGAAACCGCGCAAGGTGGCGGCGGAGTGAGGCCGCTCGCGCTATTGCTGTGTCTTTGGGCAGGCGCGGCCAACGCGGACTGGCAGATCTGGTCCCTCGAGGATGCCAGCCAGATCCTGGACTGTGCGGTTGTCATCGAGATGTTCGAAGCGCCCGACGGGGAGGCCCTGCCGACAGATTTCGCCGCGGCGGCAGAGGCGCTGAGGGCCTCGGTGGCAATGTACCATGGCGACACCTTTGTCCGGCAGGTCAGCCGGGAGCGCAGGGACTATTGGAGTCGGAAGCCATCATTCGACCGGGCTGATGCCGCCGATCTGCGGCACCTGCTGCCCGAATGTGCGAAATGGGTAGAGGGGCATGGCTATTGACGCCACGCCCCGCTCGGAATGGCCGGGTATTCGGCTGCCGCAGGACGGCGGGATGATCAGTCCAGCAGCGCAGCGAGGGAGCCGATGAAATTCAGGATTTCGCCGGTCTCGCGATCCACGCGGACAACCTCGTCACCCAGGCGGTAATAGGTGCGATCCGGGTCCAGCCCATAGCGCAGCGGGTCGCCAAGCACGACGTAGTCATCCGTGATGTAGTAGCGGTCGCGGTCCGGTGCCTTGACGCCCTTCTTGGCCAGGCCGGGCGGTACGCAGGCCGGGTCTTTCTTGGCCAGTCCGGGCGGACAGCCTTTCGGCTGGGCCGTGGCGGGCAGGGCCAGCGGCATGGCGGCCAGGACGAGGATGGCAAGTGAGCGGGTCTTCATGGTCGGGTCTCCTGTGTCTTCGGAGGGAATACCCCCCGGAGCCTTCAGGTTCCGACAAAAGTCATGCCCCCGGCGAAACCTTGCCGGGGACGTCGGGACTGCGCGGTTACTTGCGGGCGCAGGTCTTGATGCCCAGCAGGCTGTAGGGCGGGCAGGACCCCATCGCGGCGGTGGCCAGCATGACCACACCGACGATCAGGGCAACCCAGGCCCAGGTGCCGCTGAGCCATGCAAAGAAGGCGATCACCAGCAGGATGCCGACAACAGCGCGGATCGCGCGATCGGCGGACCCCATGTTTTTCTCGAACATAATTTTTCCCCAGACAAAGGTTCATTTCCGGGTGAGCTATGACTCGGATCACGATTCGAGAGTATGATTTGGATCAACTGCGCCCGCGTGTCTCGAACCGGGGCAGCATGGCCGAGAAGTCGCGCCCCTTGCCGTCCTCTTCCTCGACAAAGCGGCGGTACAGTTCCATCGCGGCCTGGCCCAGCGGCGTGTCGGCATCGGCCTCGGTGGCGGCCTGCTGGCTCAGGCGCAGGTCCTTGAGCATCAGATCGGCGGCGAAACCGGGCTGATAGTCGTTGTCCGAGGGCGATGTCGGGCCGACGCCGGGGGCGGGGCAATAGGTGGTCATCGACCAGCTTTGCCCCGAGGAGGTCGAGACCACGTCATACATCGCCTCGCGCGACAGGCCCAGCTTGTCGGCCAACGCGAAAGCCTCGCAGGTGGCGATCATGGTCACGCCCAGGATCATGTTGTTGCAGATCTTGGCCGCCTGGCCATTGCCCGAGGCGCCGCAATGCACCGCTTTCTGGCCCATGATCTCGAACAGGGGCAGGGCACGGGCAAAGGCCGCGTCGGACCCGCCGACCATGAAGGTCAGCGTCCCGCCCGCCGCGCCGCCGACACCGCCGGACACCGGCGCGTCCAGCGACTCGACACCATGTTCGGCGGCCATTTCCGCAGCCGCACGAGCCGAGGACACGTCGACGGTGGAGCAATCCAGGTGGATGGCGCCCTTGTCCATGACCGGCAGGATCTCTGTCGCGACGGCCTTTAGGATCGAGCCGTTGGGCAGCATGGTGATGACCACGTCTGCACCCTCTGCAGCCTCCTGGGCCGTGGCGACGGAGGTGACGCCCTCGGCGCTCGTGCCCGCCACGTCGAAGCCCTTGACCGCATGGCCTGCCTTGGCAAGGTTGGCGGCCATCGGCGCGCCCATGTTGCCCAGTCCGATGAATCCGATCTGCATGGTCCTCTCCCTGAAATCCAGCTTGTCCTTGCCGAGCGGCATCAGCATCTTCGATACGTCCACGAGGGGCACGCTGTCGAGCGCGTGGCGCCAGTTCGGCGTTTTGTCCTTGTCGATGATGGCCGCCCGGATGCCTTCGAGGAAGTCCCCCTGTGCCATGATCCGGTGGCTGACGCGGTATTCCATCTCCAGCGCCTTGCGGATGTCGAGGCTGGGCGTGCGCAGCCGGTGGATCATTTCCAGCGTGACCGCCATCGAGAGCGGCGAGTTGCGGGACAGGCGTTTGAGTGCGTCGCGGGCCATGTCGCTGTCGCTGGCCTTGAGGGTGTTGAACACGTCGCGCAGGGCCTCGCCGCCGAACAGCGCGTCGATCTCGGGCTGGGCCGCGGCCAGCGGGCTGTCCGGTGCCTTTGGGGCGTCGCCCAGGGCGGCCACGTCGCCGCTGTCGATCAGCGCCTGTTTCAGGGCGGGCCAGACCGCTTCGGGGTGGAAGCGGTCGGCAAAGCCCGCGTGAATGGCATCGCCCGGACCCATGCGGGCGGCGGTGAGACCGAGGTATTCGCCCAGGCGGCCCGGGGCGCGCGCCAGCGTATAGGTGCCGCCGACGTCCGGGACAAAGCCGATGCCGCATTCGGGCATGGAGATCTGCGTCGACTCTCCCACGATCCGGTGCGAGCAATGACCGCCGATGCCGACGCCGCCGCCCATGACGAAGCCATGCAGGAAGCTGACGATGGGTTTCGGATATTCCGCCAGCTTGGCATTCATCCGGTATTCATCGCGCCAGAAGCTGCGGCCATAGTCGAGATCGCCCGCCTTGCCGGTCCGGTACATCTCGGCGATGTCGCCACCGGCGCAGAAGGCGCGGTCGCCTGTCGCATCCATGATGATCAGCTTGACGGTGTCATCGGTGGCCCAGGCGTCCAGCGCCTGTTCCGTTGCCAGGCACATGTCCCAGGTCAGGGCGTTCAATGCCTTGGGGCGGGTCAGGGTGATGCGGCCGGCCTGGCCTTCGGTGCGGATCTGGATGTCTGACATGTCGGTCCTGGCTGTGAGGGCGGGAGCGAGGGGGCTGTCTGCCCCCTCGCGCTCCCCCGAGAGGTATTTTCGGCCCAAAGAAACAGGGCGGCGGCGCCTAGCTGGCCAGCATCTGGCGCGAGACGATCAGGCGCATGATCTCGTTGGTGCCTTCGAGGATCTGGTGCACGCGCAGGTCGCGGACGATCTTTTCCACACCGTAGTCGGCCAGGTAGCCGTAGCCGCCAAACATCTGCAGACAGCCGTTGGCGACCTCGAAGGCGCTGTCGGTGACCATGAGCTTGGCCATCGCGCAGAATTTCGTGGCGTCCGGGGCGCCGGTATCGAGCTTCCATGCCGCCTGGCGCAGGAAGGTGCGGGAGGCCTGGAGCTTCGTCTCGTACTCGGCCAGGCGAAACTGCAGGGCCTGGAACTGGTCGATGGTCTTGCCGAAGGCGCGGCGCTCGGACATGTACTGCAGCGTCAGGTCGAGCGCGGTCTGTGCGCCGCCAAGGGCGCTGGCCGAGATGTTCAGGCGCCCGCCGTCGAGGCCTGCCATCGCATAGGCAAAGCCGCGGCCTTCTTCGCCGATGAGGTTTTCCGCCGGGACGGGGCAGTCGTCGAACTGGACCTGGGCGGTGGGGGAGGATTTCCAGCCCATCTTGTCCTCGAGCGCGCCGAAGCTGAGGCCGGGGCTGCCGTCCTCGATATAGAGCGTGGAGATGCCTTTCGGCCCGGTGTCGCCGGTGCGGCACATGGTGACATAAGCGTCCGAGTAGCCGCCGCCCGAGATGAAGGCCTTTGTCCCCGACAGCCGGTAGCCTTCGTTGGTCTTTTCCGCGCGGGTGCGCAGCGCGGCGGCGTCGGAACCGCTGCCCGGCTCGGTCAGGCAGTAGCTGAGGACCGTTTCCATCGTCAGGACCTTCGGCAGGACGCGGGCCTTGAACTCTGCGCTGGCGAAGCTGTCGATCATCTTGGCGCACATGTTGTGGATCGACAGGAAGGAGGCGACCGAGGGGCAGGCCATGCTCAGCGCCTCGAAGATCAGCGTGCCGTCAAGGCGGGTGAGACCGGCGCCGCCGGACTCTTCGCTGACGTAGAGTCCGCCAAAGCCCAGTTGCGCGATCTCGGGCCAGAGCTCTTTCGGGATGGTCCCCTCGGCTTCCCACTGGCGGGCGAAGGGCGCGATGCGCTCTTGCCCGAAAGCATGGGCCATGTCGAAGATGGCGGTCTGTTCCTCTGAAAGCGCGAAATCCATTGCGGCCGTCCTCCCCCGGGATGAAATGAACGCATGTTCAAATTGTCGCCCGAAGGGCCGCGCATTGCAACCATACACAGCGCAGGACGGCTTTGCATTTCTGCAAAGTGATTGCGCCAGCCGGGCGCGGTTGTTTGCGGTAACTCAGGTGTTGGCGAGAGTCTTGCGGATCACGTCCTCGACACGGGCAAGGCCGACATCGTTGTCGAACCTGGCCTCGGCGGTGGCCCGTGCGGCCCGGGTCATCTCTGTCCGGTCGGGCGTGTCGAGGATCCGCGCGATGCGGTCGGCAAAGCCGGTTTGGTCCCACTCGTCCACCAAAAGGCCGTTCACGCCGTCCTCGACCGCCTCGGGGATGCCCGCGTGCCGCGTCGACAGGGTGATACAGCCGCAGGCCAGCGCCTCCTGGATGGCGGTGGGCAGGCCCTCGGTGTTGCCGTCCGGGGCGGTGATGGAGTGCTGCAGGAAGACCTCGGTGGTTTGCAGGTGCTGGCGGACCGCATCATGGGGCAGGGCGCCGGTAAATGTCACCTTGTCCCCCACGCCGAGGGTCTGGGCCAGCGCCTTGCACTCTTCCAGCAGGGGGCCATCGCCGATGAAGGTCAGATGCGCGTCGCGGGTGGCGGCGGCGCTGGCGAAGGCGCGCAGGGTCACCTGCGGGGCCTTCTTGGCCACCATGCGGCCCACGGCCAGGAAACTGCCGGGGCGCTTTTCCGCCGGGGTAAAGCGGCGGATGTCCACGCCGGAGGGAACCACATGCGCGTTCCCGTGGCGGATGCCGTGGCGGGCCAGGTTATCGAGCAGGAATTGCGAGACCGAGAACATGCCGGCCAGGCGCGGCATCATCAGCTTGTAAGAGCGCACGCGTTGCGCCGAGCGCAGCATCTTGGACGCATCCGTGCCGCGCCAGTAGGTGAAGACGGGAATGCCAAGGTCGTTGCCCAGCTTGGCCATGACCAGCGCCTGGGTGCCGAATTCGGCAAGGATCACCTGCACGCCCTGGTCTTGCAGGAACCCGGCGAGGCGACGACGATTGTCGCCGAAGGGCAGTCGCGAGGTGCCGTGCAGCAGCGCGCCGGTGGCGGCGGCAAAGGGTGCGCGCAGCCTGTCCATCGGGGTCAGCGGCGCGCGGCGGGTGAAAAGCGGTTTGCCCAGAGGGTCTTCGCCGTTGAACCGCCCGCAGACCACGCAGGTGTCGCCTCCGAACAGGTGGGCGATGTGGCGATTGATGAAGGTCTCGCCCATCACGAAGTAGTCGGAGGTGGCGATGGCGGTTTTCATGGGGCTCTCCACGCTGCTGCGGCCTCGTAACGCGGGCAGGGCGCGGTGCCAAGAGGATCGTCCTGTCGCGGCCAACCGTGCGGCGGGACGGGCATTTGGTCAACCGGCTGAGGCATCGAGGGAGATGGGCCGGCTGTCGCGGCGCAAGGGGGTCGGACCCTGCGGGCGGTCGGATCGCAGACCCGTCGGTGTGGTACGCGGGGCGGGACCGAGTTCGAATAGGTGAGCGCGCAAAAAGGCGCTCCCTGGCACATCATGGCGGGCAGCCGGGCCGACATTGCGGTCGTTGAAGGGGAGGGCAACGCACTGTATCCGAAGCTCATGGAGTTTCTTGCGATCTCAGGCAGTGCCCGAACGCTCTCGACCAACACGGCGATGCTGCATGCCGTGTCGGACATTGCGCGCCCGGAGCACAGGATATCCGTGTTCGACCGGATTGGCGATTTGCCGGTCTTCTCTCCCGATCTGGAGACAGACCCGTTGCCCGACCCCGTTCGGATCTTCATCGACCTTATCCGAACAAGCGATGCGCTCATCATTGCAAGCCCCGAATATGTCAGGGCAATCCCGGGCGGCCTGAAGAACGCGATTGACTGGCTGGTTTCGCGCGATGAAATCATCGACAAGCCGATCGCCCTGATGCACGGCGCGCATCGCGGCGACGATATGCTTGCGCAGCTGCGCACTGTCCTGTCCACGGTCAGCACGCGGTTTTCGAATGATCTGTTCCTGCGCTTTGAGCTGATGAAGAAATCCCCCGCCGAGATAGAACAGCAATTGGCGCTGCCCGAGAGGCGGCAGGAAATCGACGATTTTCTGCGTCGGTTCGCAGAGTTCTGCGGACAGTAAGGGCCCGGCTCAGCCGTTAGAGGCCTGTGTGGCGGCTGTCCCCGGCCTGCACCCGGAACCGCGAAGGGCTGGCCCCGCATCCGATCCTTCGGAAAATCCGAAAAGTCCTGTTTGGTTTTCATTATACCCAGTGGGTAATCTATTAACTAACATTTCAGAAGTCATGCCAGCTGGCAGATCAGTGAGGATGGGAGGGCCGGGGGCTTTGAACGCTTTGGGCCGGGACAAAGGGAGAGGAAAGATGCACGCAATTGCAGCAGAGGCCGACAACGGCGAGGTGGCGCAGGACGCGCTGCGCCCGGTCACCGAACAGGAAAAGACCTGGGGCTGGTTCGCGATCTTCAACGTCTGGGCAAACGACATCCAGTCGCTGTTCGGCTATTCCCTGGTGGCGTCACTGTTCATCTCGTTTGGGGTCAGCGGCTGGACGGCCTTTGCCTCGCTGATCGTGGCGGGGCTTTTCGTGATGTTCCTGGTGAACCTTTCGGGCGCGGCGGGCGAACGTTACGGGGTGCCTTATCCGGTCTTTGCCCGCGCCAGCATGGGCACCCAGGGGGCCAAACTGCCCGCTGTCCTGCGCGCGACGGTGGCGGTGTTCTGGTACGGGGTGCAGGTCTATTTCGCCTCGACGGCGCTGGCCCTGTTGATCAAGTCGGTCACCGGGATCAGTGGTGGCACCGCCTACCTGGGCCTGACAGAGATCGACTGGCTGTCTTTCGTGCTGGTCTGGGCCTTTCATATCGTGATCTTCTGGCACGGCATGGACTGGGTCGAAGGCTTTCTGAACTTTGCCGGGCCTTTCGTCTATGCCGTGATGATCGGGCTGGTGATCTACCTGTGGGTCGCCGCCGACGGCAAGCTCTTGTCCGAGGCGCAGACGATCTTTGCCAACCCCGAGGGCACCTGGGCGACCGAGTTCAAGGGCGCGGTGGCGATCTTTGGCACGATGGTGGCCTATTTCGCCGCCGTGATGATCAACTTCAGCGATTTCTCACGCTATGCCCGCGACAAGAAGGCGATGGTGCGTGGCAATCTCGCCGGTCTGCCCTTCAACATGATCCTGTTCTCGGCGCTGGCCCTGCTGACGACCGCGGGCGCGGCCGTGGTCTATGGCGAGAAGATCATCAACCCGACCGAGATTGTCGACCGCACCGACAGCGTCGTGCTGGGGATCATTGCGGCCATCACCTTCTTTGCCGCGACGGTGGGCATCAATCTGGTCGCCAACTTCATCCCGGCGGTGAACGGCATCGCCAACCTGTCGCCGTCGAAAATCAGCTTTCGCAAGGCGGGGCTCATCACCTCGGGCTTTGCCCTGGTGATCGGTGGGCTCTGGACCAGCTTCATCAGCCAGTTCGGCATCTCGGGCTTCGTCAACACGCTGGGCGCGACTCTGGCGCCGCTCTACGGGATCATGATCGTCGATTACTACATGCTGCGCAAAGAAGCGCTGAAGCTCGACGATCTCTATAACGAGCGGGGCGGCATCTACCACTATGGCAATGGCTGGAACGAGCACGCGCTGGTGGCCTTCTGCGTGGCGGCGGTCTTTTCGGTGGCGACGGTCTGGGTTCCGGGCCTGAACGAACTTGCCGGCTATGCCTGGATCATCGGGGCGGTTCTGGGCGGTGTGATCTACCTGGTCCGCGCCAAGGGCAAGGTCGCTCTCTGATCCTTCGGTCGCGGGCCCTGCTCGGGCCGCGGCCTGCACGGGACGCTCCTCTGCCCGTGCACGGCGCCAGGCTTCGGCCTGGCGCTTTTGCGTTGGCGGGGGGGGCTTGATGTCGTGAACTTGCGTCACCCTTGCGGGTTATGCCTAGGTGGGCGGGTCCTGTTCGAAGGAGGCCGCGATGTACGACCTGACGCCACTGGACCCGACGGAGGTCGATCCGCGTCTGGAACGGTTCCTGGAACCCGGAGAGCGGGTCCTCTGGCAGATGCGGCCGGACCCGGCGGCATTCGGCTCTGGCGGGTCGACGCTTGGCGGTCTTCTGACCGGGGGCCTCGGTCTTGCGATCCTGACCGGGCTTTTCGACCGCGCGACCGGTCTGTCGCTGGAAGGGCAGCCGCGCCTCGTTCCTGGGCTGGCGCTTGTCGGGGTCGGGCTGGTGGCCTTTGTCGTCCCCCGGATCAGGCGGCGCCGGGTCAGGGTCTATGCGATCACCGACAGGCGCCTGCTGAGCATCCGGGACAATGATGTCTACAGGTCGGCCAGGCCAGAGGAGATCCGCACCATCTATAAACGGCGCGGCGCCGTGTGCTGGCGAGTGCTGGGGTTCGGGGACGAGGGCGGATCCTCGTCGGTCGAGGCCCGTCATCCCGGGTTTCACGGCGTCGAAGACCCCGATGCGCTGTTGCGTCTGCTGCAGGACTGGCGCGACGGGTTTTCGCGCCGGGCCGAGGCCGCGGCGACGGACTATCTGGCGCGGGAGCAGGGAGAGAGCCCCGCGGAGGCGGATGGCCAGGCCGAAGACGGCAGTGAACGGGTGCGCCATCCCGCCACCGGGTTGACCGTGGATGTCCCCGCAGGCTGGCCCGTCACCGTGCGACAGGATTACGACGGGCCGCTGGTCGTTTTCGGGGTCACGCTGCTGAAACGGATCATCCGGCCGGGGCCAGAGCGGTCGCTGGGCAGCGGCGGCGACTGGAACCTGATGATGGCGCGGGGCGGACCGGACGCCGGTGTCGGAATGAAGATCCTCGACGGTCCGATCCCGCAAGGCTACGAAGAGGTCCTGAACGATCCCTGGGCGCGGCGGTTCAACCTGAAACTGCTGCAGTCAAACCCGGATGTGCAGGTCGGGCCCTTTCGCGGGTTCTCGGTCGTCCGGCAGATGCCGAAAGGGGCCAACCTGCAGATGTTTGGTCAGGTCGCCGCCCCGGTGGCAGTGCGTCAGATCTGGCTGGCGCGCGGCGACATGCACATACAGTTCATGGGCATCGCGCGGCTGGACCAGCACGAGGTGCAGAGCGCCGTGGATGCGGTTGTCGAAACCCTGCGCGTGACCTGAGACTCCCCTCAAAGGTCGGCGTGAAATTCCTCGATCAGGTGGTGCACGACGGCGCGCATCTGGCCCTCGTGGTCGGCGCCCGCGTCCCGCGCTTTGGCCAGCGCGGCGCGCTGACGGTCGGCCGAGGTGCCCTCGGCGGCGATCTCCCGCGCGCGGGACACCTCGGTCAGGCATTTCAGCGCGGCCGCGTCTTCCTGCAGCAGTTCCATCAGTTCCTCGACCAGTTGCGGGAAGGGCACCACCTGCGCCGCGCCGAAGTCGATCAGCCCCTCGGAGACGCCGTAGCGCTGCGCGCGCCAGCGGTTTTCGCCGATCAGGAAGCGATCATACAGGCGCCAGCGCTGGTTGCGCACCCGCAGCCGCCAAAGCATCCGCATCAGACATTGCACCAGCGCCGCCAGCGTCAGCGCATGTTCCATGCGCGGCTGCACGTCCATGATGCGCGCCTCGAGCGTGGGGAAATTGGACGAAGGACGCAGGTCCCACCAGATGCGGCTGCGATCCTCGATCACGCCGGTCTCGATCAGCACCTCGGTCGAGCGGTGATAGTCCTGCCAGCTGTCGAACTGCGGCGGCAGGCCCGTACGGGGCAGGTTGTCGAAGACGGAGATGCGGTAGCTGGCCAGCTTGGTATCCTCGCCCTGCCAGAACGGGGACGAGGCCGAGAGCGCCAGCAGGTGCGGCAGGAAATAGCTGGTCTGCGCCAGCAGGTCGGCGCGCAGCGGATTGTCCTCCAGCCCCACATGCACGTGCATCCCGCAGATCAGCATTCGCCGCACCACGCCGCCCAGGTCACGGTCCAGCGCGTTGTAACGCTCTTTGTCGGTGTGGTGCTGGTTCTTCCAGTCCGCCAGCGGATGGCAGGAGGCGGCGATGGGCGACAATCCGTAGCTGGCCGCGTGGCGGGACACCGCCTCGCGCAGGCGGCGCAGGTCCTCGCGGGCCTCGGCCACGCCGGCGCAGGGGCGGGTGCCGATCTCGATCTGGCATTGCAGGAACTCGGGGCTGACCTGGCCTTCAAGCTCGGCGGCACAGGCCTCCATCAACCCGTCCGGGGCTTCGACCAGCGCGCAGGTCTCGCGGTCGACCAGCAGGTATTCTTCTTCGATGCCGATGCTGAACGGTGGCTCGGTCATGGCTCCCCCCGGGTTTTGTCGAAGAAAAGCAGAGCGCCGGGGCAAAGGAAAGGGGGCAATGCGCGCGGATCAGCCCGTTGCCAGGTTGGGCCACAAGGCCAGTTCGAGCGCATTGAAATTCGTTTCCGGCTGCCCGGCGAGGGCCAGTGCCTCACCTTCGTCCCGCAGGATCTGGAACCGCAAGGTCGAGACCGGTTCGACCACCTGCTGCAGGATCCGGGCCATGCCGAAGGTCAGGTCGCGCGGGGCGTAGATGATGCTGCTGGCCTCATCGGGAAAGCTGCGCAGGAAGGTCATCGCGCGCTGCACTCCACCGACGATGCCGAGGAAATCCGCATCAACCGCGCCCACGTCCTGGGCATCGGTCAGCATCACGTACGACGGGTCGAACAGCGGGTTCCGGACGTAGCCGGAAAAGGAAGCAAGGGTCTGGGGAACGTCGATCGTGCCGCTCATTCGGAAATGGACAAGGCCGCGGTCCGGATGAATCGAATAGGAAATCGGCATAATGACTGTTCCGGCACATACGGTTTCAGGCTGGTGACCTGTTCCGGGTCCGGCCTCTGATACGAGAGCAGGGCGCCCCCGGGTCTTGAAAGAGTTCATTTCAGCCCAGAGGGTTACTGAACACTATCCTTGCAGTTGAACGTGACATGGCGCCGGGAGACCTGTCAACAACTCGTGCATGCTTTATAATTTTGGTGTTGTTGCCGTGTGCGAGGCGCGCAACAAATAGGCGCGCCTCGCAGGACAGTCAGTTCGGCAATCAGTCCATCGCCTTGAAGTTGAACTCGCCGCCTTCCTTGATGCCCGAGAACCAGCGCGCCGTGACGGTCTTGGTCTTGGTGTAGAAGCGGAAGGCATCGGGGCCGTACTGGTTCAGGTCGCCGAAGGCCGATTTCTTCCAGCCGCCGAAGGTGTGGTAGCTCAGCGGCACCGGGATCGGGAAGTTGATGCCGACCATGCCGACATTCACCCGGTGGGCAAAGTCGCGCGCGGTGTCGCCGTCGGCGGTGTAGATCGCGGTGCCGTTGCCATAGGGGTTGTCGATCACGAGGTTCAGCGCGTCTTCGTAGCTGTCGGCGCGCACCTGGCTGAGCACCGGGCCAAAGATCTCTTCCTTGTAGATGTCCATCTCTGGTGTGACGTTGTCAAAGAGCGACGGGCCGACGAAAAAGCCGTTCTCGTAGCCCTGCATTTCAAAGCCGCGACCGTCGATGACCAGCTTGGCGCCCTGGTTCACGCCGCTGTCGATCAGGCCCTCGATGCGCGACTTGGCCTGCGCGGTGATGACCGGGCCATAGTCGACCTCGTCCTCGGAGGTGTAGGGACCGACCTTGAGCTTTTCGATGCGGGGAACAAGGCGTTCGATCAGCCCGTCGGCGGTTTCCTTGCCGACCGGGACCGCAACCGAGATCGCCATGCAGCGTTCGCCTGCCGCGCCATAGCCCGCGCCCACCAGCGCGTCGGCGGCCTTGTCGAGATCCGCGTCGGGCATGATGATCATGTGGTTCTTGGCGCCGCCAAAGCACTGGGCGCGCTTGCCGTTGTTGGCGGCACGGCCATAGATGTACTGGGCGATGGGCGTCGAGCCGACAAAGCCCACACCGGCGATGTCCTCGTTGTCGAGGATCGCGTCGACCACTTCCTTGTCGCCGTTCACGACCTGCAGGACACCGTCGGGCAGGCCCGCTTGCTGGATCAGTTCGGCCAGGCGCAGCGCGGTGGAGGGCACGCGCTCGGACGGTTTGAGGATCATGGCGTTGCCGCAGGCCAGCGCCGGGGCCATCTTCCACAGCGGGATCATGGCGGGGAAGTTGAAGGGCGTGATGCCCGCGACCACGCCCAGCGGCTGGCGCATGGAATACAGGTCGATCCCCGGGCCGCCATCGTCGGTGAACTCACCCTTCAGCATGTTGGGCGCGCCCATGCAGACCTCGACCACCTCAAGGCCGCGCTGCACGTCGCCGCGCGCGTCGGGCAGGGTCTTGCCGTGCTCGCGGGACAGCATTTCGGCCAGCTCGTCCATGTGCTCTTCGATGAGGGCCCCGAACTTCATCATCACGCGGGCGCGGCGTTGCGGGTTGGTGGCGCCCCAGGCCTTCTGGGCTTCCTTGGCCTTGGCGACGGCCTCGTTCAGCTCGTCCACGGTGGACAGCGGGGTCTTGGCCTGCACCTCGCCGGTGGCGGGGTTGTAGACGTCCGAAAAGCGGCCCGAACCGCTCTTGACGTGGCAGCCATTGATCCAGTTGGTGAGTTCGGTCATCGGAATCCTCCTTGTTCCCTTGGCGCGGACTGTATCCTTGCAAAAATGCGCTGAACAGACAGAATGCGGCAAAAGCGTTTTGCGTTTTTGCAAGGGTGGGTGAATGGACAACTGGGACGATCTGCGGATCTTCCTCGCCGTTGCGCGGGACGAAAGCCTGTCGGCGGCAGGGCGGCGGCTGCGCATGGACGCGGCAACGGTGGGTCGCCGGGTGGCCCGGCTGGAAGAGTCTCTGGGGGCGCCGCTGTTCGCCAAGTCCCCGCAGGGCTATGCGCTGACGGAGGCAGGTACGCGGCTGGTCCGCTTTGCCGAAGAGGCGGAACAGGCCGCCTCCCAGGCCTCGGAGGCTCTGGTGGGTCGGGCAGAGGGGCTGTCGGGACAGATCCGGATCGGCGCGCCGGACGGCTGCGCGAATTTCCTCTTGCCGCAGGTCTGTGCCCGCATCGCCGCCGCGAACCCGGATCTGGACGTGCAGATCGTGGCGTTGCCCCGGGTGGTGAACCTCAGCCGACGCGAGGCCGACATGGCCATCGCCGTCTCACCCCCCTCTGCCGGTCGGCTGGTCGTGCAGAAAATCACCGATTATCGCCTGCATCTTGCGGCAAGCGACGACTACCTTGCACAAAACGCCGCGGTCACCTGTCCCGAGGACCTGCGGGCCCATCGCATCGTCGGTTATATTCCCGACATGATCTTCGACAAGGAACTGGATTACCTCGGAGAGCTGGGGTTGGACCGTGTGCCGCTGGCGTCGAACTCCGTCGCGGTGCAGTTCCAGTGGCTGCGACTGGGGGCGGGGCTGGGCATCGTGCATGATTTTGCCATGCCCACGGCGCCTGCCATGCGGTTCGTCCTGCGTGACGAGATCTCGCTGACCCGCAGTTTCTACCTGGTCCGCCATGCGGACGACCGCCGCCTGGAACGCCAGACCCGCTTTGCCGAAGCGCTGGTCGCCGGCATGCGCGAGGAACTGGCGCGGCTGGAGGCGTTGGCGGATCGCGCCGGCGCGGGGTGAGCCGGGACGGGCAGCCACTGGGGACTTAAGACTTTCAGGCACTTGACAGGCTGCGCCCGCCCGCGTCACGCTGTCGCATAGGGTATCATGCAAGGAGGTTCGACGATGCAGGTCCACCAGATCCTGAAGAGCAAGGGCACGGACGGGGTGTTCACCGTCAAGCCGGACACCAAGGTGGCCGATGCCGCGCGGATCCTGGCCGAGAAACGCATCGGTACGGTCGTGGTCTCGAATGACGGCTCCACCGCGATGGGCATCCTGTCGGAACGCGACATCGTGCGTGAACTGGCGGCCCACGGCGGCGCATGCCTTGATGCCAGCGTCGACACCTACATGACCCCCGATCCGATCAGCTGCACGCGCAACGACCGGGCGGACGCGATCCTTGCCAAAATGACCGAAGGCCGCTTTCGCCATATGCCCGTGATCGAGGACGGCAAGATGGTCGGTCTGGTCACGCTGGGCGACGTGGTCAAGGCGCGCCTGACCGAACTGGCCGCCGAAAAGGACGCGCTGGAGGGGATGATCTCGAACCCCTGGTGAGGGATTTCGCCCCAGTCGGCGGTTCCGGGTTGCATTCACGCACGCAATATTGTTGCGTCTGAACCAACGTACCACAAGGGAAACAGCCATGCGCGTTGGTCTTTACCCCGGAACCTTCGACCCAATCACACATGGGCATATCGACATCATCCGGCGCGGGGCCCTGCTGGTCGACCGCCTTGTGATCGGTGTTGCCATCAACCGTGACAAAGGCCCGCTGTTTTCGCTCGAAGAGCGCGTGGCGATGATCGAGTCGGAATGCCGTCTCCTCTCGGAAGAGACGGGAACGGAAATCGTCGCCCATCCTTTCGAAAACCTGCTGATCGACTGCGCCCATGACGTCGGCGCCCAGCTCATCATTCGCGGTCTGCGCGCCGTGGCGGATTTCGAGTATGAATTCCAGATGGTCGGCATGAACCGGGCGCTGGACGACAGCGTCGAGACGGTGTTCCTGATGGCCGAGGCACGGCACCAGGCGATCGCCTCGAAACTGGTCAAGGAAATCGCGCGGCTGGGGGGCGATGTGTCGAAGTTCGTCAGCCCCGAGGTCAAGGCGGCGCTGGACGGCCGTTTCAAGGCGGGTTGATCTGTATCATGGGGCGCGGGATGCGGCTGGTCTAGGCCCGCAAGGGAAACGCGACACAGGAGTTTCCCATGCGCAGACTGATTTCGGGCACCTCGCTGGCGATGATCTGGATGGCGGGGACGGCCTTTGCCGGACCGGTCGCGGACTTCGAGAGCGAGTTCAGGGAGATGTACGCCGACTACAGGACGGCGCTCTTCATGACCAATTCCGGCAATAGGGAGAAATCCGGCGCAAGCCTGAAGGCCCTTGGCGCTGGCTGGAGCGCGATCAAACTCGGCTATGCTACCACTCCGCCTCCGCAATACGAAGACGACCCGCAGTGGGGTGAGGTCATCGCCGAGGTCGACGCCCTGCTGGCCGAGGCCGGCGCGGAAGTCTCTGCCGGAGAGCTGGTCGAGGCGCATGACACGCTGGAAGGGGTGCGCGAGGTCTTTTCGGCGCTGCACCTGCGCAACGGGGTGCAGACCTTCTCCGACCGGATGAATGCCTATCATGCAGAGATGGAGCATGTTCTGGCCATCGACCCGGCGACCGTGACCAAAGCGGATCTGCCCGGTCTGACCGGCCAGGCGGCGGTTCTGGCCTATCTTGCCGACGAGGTGGCGGCGCATCCCCCGGCCGAGGCCAGGGAAGATGAAACCTTCGCAAAGCTGCTGAAAGCGTTGCAGGACTCGGTGCAGGCCTTGAACGTGGCAGCGCGGGCGGGAGACATCGAGGCCCTGCGCGCGGCAATGGCCGGATTGAAGAAACCCTATTCGAAGCTGTTCCTGAAATTCGGCTGATCAGGGGCCTTCGCGCAGATCCGCGTCACCTCTGAGCCGCCCGCGTGCTCAATTCGCGGGGAAGGGGCGGCCAAAAAAAGAAAGGCGCCGTCCCGCAATCCGGGGCCGGCGCCTTTTCGCAACGCTTTGATCCGCTCAACCGTAGACGGCCTCATGTGCGATGCGGCGGATCTGCGACGGTGCGATATTCAGGTCGCGGGCGACCGAGGCATCGAGGGCGCTCAGTTCGCGTACGGTGGCGCGGTATTTGGCGCGTTTCTGCATCGAACTGCGGAGTTCTGTGAAAACACTCATGTGTCTGTGTCCTGTGTCTGCGTTTCTGTTATCGCAAACATAGGAATGCTGCGGCGCAGCACAATTGACAGTTCCGGAAAGGCGCCTTGCATTTCCTGCAGGGCTGGGCGCGAGCCTGCTGGCTTCTTCTTGGTGAAAACAGCCCAGGGGGTCTGGGGGGCAGCGCCCCCCAGCCGGTCGGATCGCGTAAGCGATCCGAAACCGGATCACCCAAACCGGAAAGGGCCGCCCAAAGGCGGCCCCGATCCCCGTGAAGGCATCATGTGCTCGTCAGATCAGCTTGCCCATCGCGACGGCGGTGTCGGCCATGCGGTTGGAAAAGCCCCATTCGTTGTCATACCAGGTCAGGATACGGACCATGCTGCCATCCATGACCTTGGTCTGGTCGGTGTGAAAGATCGAGGATTGCGGATCGTGGTTGAAATCCATCGAGACCAGCTTGCGGTCGGTATAGCCCAGAACGCCCTTCAGCGGGCCGTCGGCGGCGGCGCGGATGGCGTCGTTGATTTCCTCGACGCTGGTGTCGCGCGTCGCCTCGAAGGTCAGGTCCACGACCGAGACATTGGGCGTGGGCACCCGGATCGCAACGCCGTCCAGCTTGCCCGCCAGTTCCGGCAGCACCAGGCCCACGGCCTTGGCGGCGCCGGTCGAGGTGGGGATCATCGACATGGCCGCGGCGCGGGCGCGGTAGAGATCCTTGTGCATCGTGTCCAGCGTCGGCTGGTCGCCGGTGTAGCTGTGCACGGTGGTCATGAAACCGCGCTTGATGCCGATGGTGTCGTTCAGCACCTTGGCCACCGGCGACAGGCAGTTGGTGGTGCAGGAGGCATTGGAGACCACCAGGTCTTCGGCGGTCAGCGTGTCGTGGTTGACTCCGTAGACGATGGTCTTGTCCGCATCCTTGCCGGGGGCCGAGATCAGCACACGGCTGGCACCATTGTCCAGATGCGCCTGGCAGGCCTCCTTGGAGGTGAAGATGCCGGTGCATTCCATCACAACGTCCACGTCCGACCAGGGCAGGTCGGCAGGGTTGCGGATGGCAGTCACGCGGATCGGGCCGCGGCCCACGTCGATGCTGTCATCGGTATGCGTGACCTCGACCGGGAAACGACCGTGCACGCTGTCGAACTGCAGTAGGTGTGCATTGGTTTCGACCGGGCCGAGATCGTTGATCGCGATCACCTCGATATCGGACCGGCCGGACTCGATGATCGCGCGCAATATGTTGCGGCCGATGCGGCCAAAGCCATTGATGGCGACTTTAACACTCATGGGGCGTGTCCCTTTGTGGCTTGCGGACAGGGCGGGGACGGGGCGTCTGAGGCACCGCCCGGCGTTTCGTTAACGCTAACAATCACCTGCGAGCGAAAAAGTCAACCTCGCTTCCCGCAACGCGGCGAAGGCGGGCCGCCTAACGCCAGAAAGCCAGCCAATCGAGAAGCACGAAGAGTTTGCGCCCGAGGAACAGCATCGTGTCGCCCCCGTTGAACTGCAGATCGGCGGCGATGGCCGCGATCACGGCCAGGCCAAGGAGGATCGCAAGCCGGTTGGTCATGGCGGGGCGCCTTTGCTGTTGGTCTTTGCCCCGTCATGCCAGAGCGGCGCGGGGCTGTCACGAGGGCGCGGGCGCCGCCTCCATCAGCTCTTCGATGAAATAGGCCAGGAAGGCGCCGCGCCCCGAGACCCCGGCCTTGCGATAGATCGCGCCCAGGTGCGCCTTGACCGTACCCTCGGCATTGCCGCGCATGTGGGCGATTTCCGGGATGGCCAGCCCCTTGAGCGTCAGCAGCGCCACGTCCTGTTCCGAGGGCGTCAGGCCCCAGGTTTCAAAGTGCTGCGCCACGATGTCATGAAAGGCCCCCGCCGCCAGCCCAAGCTGTTGTTCAAGGTGCGCCTCGCGGCGCAGCATCTCCATCAGGATACGGATGCCGAAGACCACCCCGGCAATCAGTGCCGCGGCGGCCAGCGCCTCGACCATGAAATGCCAGTGAGTGAAAGGCGGCCAGCCCAGTTCGACCCCGTCGCGCAGAACGTCGAGCAGGAAGAAAGCCGCGCAGGCGGTCTGCGCGGCGATCAAAAGGCCAAGGCGAAGCGGTTTCTTTCCGGTCATGGGTCCAGTCGTACCGTATCGGGCACGCGCTTGACACCGGTCACCATGGCGCGGGGCAGATTGATGCCCGTGCGGCGGCTTTCCCAGATGACGGCGGCGATATGTGCCACGACAGAGATCTCGGCCCAGGTCACCAGCACCTCGTGCATTTCCTCGACCCATTCGATGCCCCAGAAGGCGTTGGTCGTCATCATGTAGCCGGTGACGGAGATCCCGATCAGCGTGGCGATCAGGTTGAAGATCATCAGGGCGCCCAGCGGCGAATGCCCCAGGTGTGCCGATTTGCGTGCCGCGGCCATGTCGGTCAGCTGGGCGCGGATCCCTGCGGGGCTGGGCACGAAGCTGGCGAAACGCGCCGGGCGCGGCCCGATCAGGCCCCAGGCCAGGCGCAGCGCGATCAGGGCGGCGATGGCATAGCCCACCCATTCATGCAGTGTGCCGTCCGGGTCGGTAAAGACGGCGTTGGCCAGGAAAAGGATTACCAGGCTCCAGTGAAAGAGGCGCAGGAAGGGATCCCATATGCGGTGTTCGGTCATGAGCGGTCTCCGGGATAGGGCCGGACCCCTCTGCGGGGTCCGGCACGGCTGCGATCAATCGTCGATCTTGGTGCGGACGATGTTCAGCTCCTTGTCCAAGTACAGCTCCAGCCGCTGACCGTCCTTGAGCGCGTAGACCTCGATCATGCCGTCTTCGCGGTCGATGCCGCGGACCTCGTAGCCCTGTTCGGTGAGCTTCGTCGTGATCTCTGCCTTGAGGGCCTTGTCCATGCTGCCGTATTCGCCGCTGGAGGCATAAGCGGGCAGGGCGATCAGGGTGGAAAGGGCGGCGGCGATAATGGTGCGGGTCATGGTGTCTCTCCTGTGTTGCGGCCTGCTGTGATGCAGGACGTGACAGCAAGATGTGCCGTCGACAGCCGGAAAGATATTGGCCCAAAGCCGGGGAACGGGCCGGTTGTGACTTTGGTTTAGTACTGATTTCATGGGATTTTTGCGGAAACCCCGGGGGCGCCTGCCGTCACGACGCAAAAGGCCCCGCAGAGCGGGGCCAAGCCCCTTACCGGATGTGTTGCAAAGGAAATCCACGCACGGTTCGATACAGTGAAGCGGTGACGCTCCAGCAAACAGGCAGACCACATGCGATACTACCTATTGAACGATGATAAACATTTCCCCGATCGATGGTTTTTGGGGGCGATAGAGCATGCCGACAACTGGCGCTTTCTGAAGCCAGAGATGCAGGACATGGAACCTGGTCGCTACACGCTGCACTTGCAGCGTGAGGGCACTCCAATGGATTATACCCAAACGCTGCTCTACGGGTTGCCGGTTCTGAGCGAGAAGGCACGGAATTCACTGCGGGGTATTCCCGAAGTGGATGAACCCTTCAAGAACGTGGTCATGGAACCGGTAGACATCAATGGTGGGCCGTGGGCCACCCTCTATTATCTCATGATCGTGGAAACGCGGTTCGATTGTGTGGACGAGGTCCGTTCCGAGTTCAGGAAGTTCGAAGAGAACGATCCGGTCCGCCCTGACAAGGCGGGTGAATATGCGATCTTCACGAATTTTGTCATTGATCCGGACAAGACCGAAGGGCGGCATATCTTTCGAGTGTCAACCTACCAAAGCGCCCTTATCGTCAGCGAAGAGGTCAAGCGGCGGTTCGAAGAGGAGCAGGTTAGCGGCTGTAATTTCATCTCCGTGATGGGAGATCGAGAGGTTGTTGTCTGATCGCCTGGCGTCGGAACGAGACGAGGAAGGCAGCAGCTTCACGGCAACGGTTCCCGCGGCTTTCTCCGAAATTCTACGGACAGGTCGTTCATCGGCACCGCCCCCCGCGGATCCTCGCGAGACTGACCGCACCTGACGCCTTCATCTCGAGATTTCGTAGAGCCAGTCCTTTAAGGGAACTGTTGGCCACTTTGTGGCCAACCCAAGGGCTATCTACAACACATCTGGCAAGGGGCTTGGAGCGGGGCCGGTGGTCTGGATCTGGCGAAGGCTCAGCGCGGCGCGCGCATCGCCATGAGAAAGAGACCGGCGATCACGGCAGAGGCCGCGACGTTGTAGTTGGCCATCGACAGGCCAAACAACTCCCAGGGGATCTGGTCGCAGGGCACCATCGGCGCGTTCATGATCGCCTCCAACGCCTCTTCGGGCGACAAGCCCTGCAGCGAGGGGGCGGTGCAACTCTTGAGTCCTTCCCACCACTGCCGCTCGACCCCGCTGTGAAAGATGGCGATCACCGAACTGGACAGCGCCGACAGCGCCGCCAGCGCCAACAGGATGCGGTTCGGCACCGCGAGGGCGATGACCCCGATGGCCAGCGCGCCAAAGTGGCCGTAGCGTTGCCAGTAGCACAACTGGCAGGGCAGCAGGCCCTGAAAGTACTGAAAGTACAGCGCGCCCAGCAGCAGCCCGGCAGAGCCAAGTACGCCAAGAATGGTCAAGACAGCACGGTTCATGGCAACCTCAAGTGTTCGATCTTTGCTTACAGGTGGCTCAGGCGGACGGGGCGCGCAAGCCCAAACAAGGCGATGGCGGGGATGTGATCAAAGCCCAAGCCATGTCTTGATCAGGCTGGCCAATGTCGCCCCGGCCAGGACAAGCGTCGAGATCCAGGCGGTTCCGATCACGGTTCCGATCACGACAAGCACGCCATCCCGTTGCAGCAACCCCATCGCGATGACGACCACGGCAATTCCCGGAACGGTGTTCGTGCCAGGCAATGGCACAAGGATCGAGGCGCTGAAGACCACCAGCGCGATCCCGATGATCCGATCCAGGGGTGGACGGGTCAACGCGCCCAGCCTCGGACGGCTGACCGCCTCGATCCGACGCAGCCAGGGGCCTGCGCGACGCGCCAGAGAGTGCAGCCCACTGGTCGTGACGGTGCGGTCTCCGAGCTTGCCGGGCAGCCAGGGAACCTGCCGACCGAAAAGGATCTGGGTCGACACGAACATGAGCGGCAGGGCGACGACCTGTGGGATGCCATAAAGAAATGGAATGCAGCAAGGCAGGGCCAGGATCAGCAGAAACAGGCCGAAGGCCCGTTCGTGAAGTTGCCCGAGCACCCAGTTGAGCGACACGCTATCGCCTTGGGCGTCAGCGGCCAAAGCATCAAGCCGGTCCGAGATTGCCGCGTCCGTTTCGTATTGGGCTGTCATCCAGGGCACTCCTTGAGTTGCAGACCGCAAGATTTTCCTTCCGCTAGCAGGTCATGTTCCCCTAGGCCAGCGTCCGACCGTCGCATCCCTGGGGAGCGCTGAAAAAGTGCTTCGAAAGTGCTTCGGAATGGGCAGTAGGGCGCCCAACCCTGCTTGCCCCCATTCTTGGCCATGTGTATATGGGCCTACGGGCCCAAGTGGCGGAATGGTAGACGCAGGGGATTCAAAATCCCCCGCCTTCGGGCGTGCCGGTTCGAGTCCGGCCTTGGGTACCAACGATTTGGCAGGCTTCCGCCCCCTGCCACCCGGATCAGGTCACACAATGGGGTCACAGTGCCCCTACCGTCCTGATACCAGATTTCCCCAATTGATTTCCCCGATGCCGTCAGACGCGGGCTTTCTGCCTCGGAAAAACAAAGTCACCGGGACGTGGGACCTGCGTCTCACGCCCCGCAATGGGAAAGATCAGAGCTTTCCTATCTGGGCAGGGTCCTCAGGCCACACCAACCGGGGTGCCGGTCGGTTCGGCCAGGCTGTGCCTGGCTTCGGGCGGCTGTGCCCAATTCTCCATCCGGTAGGCGCTGTCCCAGAATCGCCATTCGTGCCAGCAGGCGCGACGGAACGCCCGTTCCATGCGTGCCCGTGTGGGGCCGTCCGCGTCGGCGCCCAGCGTATCGGTCAAGGACAACATGCGTGCGACGCTCTGGTCGAAGGCCTCGCCTGAATAGGTGTCGATCCAGGCCGCGTAGGGATTGTCGGGCTGGCTTTGTCCGGCGATCTCGCGACCGACCTCGCGGTAGATCCAGAAACAGGGCAGAAGTGCCGCAACCGCTTCGGGGAAATCCCCCAGTGCCGCGGTGCGCAGCAGGAAGGACAGGTAGTGGTCGCAGGCCGCAGAGGGCTGGATTCTGGTGAACGCCGTGTCGGACACGCCGAACAGCCCCATGTAATGCGCGTGAAGCGCCCGTTCGACGGAAATCGCCCCGCTCGCCGATCCTGCCAGTTGCGCCAGAACAGTGGCCGTGGGCGCCTTGGCCGCCGCCAGTGACAAGGCCCGGGCGAAACCTTCGAGGTAATGCGCATCCTGCACGATGTAGCCTTGGAACACGTCACGGCGCAGGGTGCCTGCGGCCATCTCGCGGTTGAAGGGCATGGCGTGGATCTGTTGCCAGAGGTCGTCAGTCTGTCGGGCAAGGTCCTCTGTGAACGTCATCTGTCTGTCCCCTTGATGAAATGAAAGTGATGGACCGGGCCGTGCCCGGAGCCGACCGTCAGCCGGTCTGCCGCCGCGATGGCGGCACTGATGTATCTCTTGGCCTGCCCGGCGGCGTCGGATAGCCCCAGCCCCGACCCCAAGGCGGTGGCCAGGGCCGAGGAGAAGGTGCAGCCGGTGCCATGCGTGTTGCGCGTCGCGGTGCGCGAACCGTCGAACCAGGCCTTGGCGTCGGGCGTGAGCAAGAGGTCGGGGCTGCGGTCTCCGGCGAGGTGGCCGCCTTTCAGCAGCACCGCACTTGGTCCAAGCTCCAGCAGCGCCCGGGCCTGCGATATCATCTCTTCCGGGGTGGTGGCTTCGGCGCAGCCAAGAAGGTCCGCCGCCTCTGGCAGGTTCGGTGTGATGACGCTGGCCAGGGGCAACATCGCCCGCAACGCCGCCACCGCAGGTGCCTGCAGCAGGCGGTCGCCGCCCTTGGCGACCATCACGGGGTCCAGCACGACGGGGCAGGCAAGGCCCGAGATGCCCTCCGCCACGGTCTCGATGATGGGGGCATCGCCCAGCATGCCGATCTTGATCGCGTCGATCCTGATATCGTCGCGGATCGCGGCGATCTGGGCCGCCACCATATCCTTGTCGCACAGGCTGACCGCTGTCACGCCCCGGGTGTTCTGGGCGGTCAGCGCGGTCAGGACGCTCATCGCATAGCCGCCATTGGCCGAGATCGCCTTTATGTCGGCCTGGATCCCGGCCCCGCCGGAACAATCGGAACCGGCGATGGAAAGAATGTTTGGGATCATGCCGTCCTCCATGCCTGGATCAGGGTTCGGGTCGCGGCGGTCATGTCCTCTGCGCGCGAGATCGCCGAGACGACGGCCAGTCCCGCGCCGCCGCAGGTCTTGATCGGGACGGCGTCGCGGGCCGTGATGCCGCCGATGGCGAGGCAGGGCAGGGAGCTGCGCCCGGCAATCGCGGCAAAGCCGTCCAGCCCGATGGGCGCGGCGTGATCGGGCTTGGACCCGGTGGCGTAGACCGGCCCGACGCCAAGGTAATCGACACCGGCAGGCACCGCGTCCAGTTGCGCCGCCGTTTCGATCGACAGGCCAAGGATCATGTCCGGGCCGACCCGCTGGCGGGTCCGGGCCGCGTCGCCGTCCCCTTGCCCGACGTGCACCCCCGGCGCGCCGATGGCGATGGCCAGGTCCACCCGATCATTCACGATCAGTTTGGCCCCGAAGGGCGACAGCGCCTCCATCAGGGTGCGCGCAAGCGGGGCAAGATCCGCATCCGGCGTGCTCTTGTCGCGCAATTGAATCCATTGAGCGCCCCCTTGCGCGGCGGCACGCGCCTGGACGATGACCGACGCAGGCGCCGAGGCATCGGTAATGAAACAGAGCGGCGGGATCATGGCAGCGTGATCCGGGCACCGCGCGACAGGTCTGCCGCCTCCATCGTGTAGAGCGCGTCAAGGAAGGCCCCCTGGAACGCGCCCGGACCCCGGGCGCCTTCGGCGGCCCGTTCGCCCGCAAGCCCGTAGTAGGCCAGCGCCGCGACGGTTGCCTCGAATGGGTCCTGCCCGACGGTGAAAGCGCCAAGGATACCGGTCAGGGAACATCCCAGAGCCGTCACGCGGGGCATCAGGACATGGCCATTGGCGACCTCGGCGCTGCGCTTGCCGTCGGTGACGAAATCCATCGGTCCGGTCACGGCAACCACGCCCCCGGTCCGCTGCGCAAGGTCCCTTGCCGCCTGATGCGCATGGGCGACCGCGTCGGCGGCGTCGGCCCCCTTGCCGCTTGCCTCCGCCCCGGCGAGGGCCATGATCTCCGAGGCATTGCCCCGGACCACGGTCGGGTTGCGCGCCAGAAGCTGCGCGCCGATGTCCCGGCGATAGCCTGTCGCCCCCACGGCCACGGGATCGAGAACCCAGGGCGTTCCCTGCGTGTGAGCGGCCGCTGCGCTGTCCAGCATGGCGTCGGCCCATCCGGGCGAGATCGTCCCGATATTGATCGTCAGCGCCTGCGCCAAAGCTGTGAATTCGGCGGCCTCTTCGCGGGCATGCACCATCGCGGGGGAGGCCCCGCCAGCGAGCATGACGTTCGCCATGATGTTCATGGCGACGTAATTGGTGATGTTCTGAACAAGCGGCGCGGCCTGGCGCATCCGATCCAGGTACAGTCCGGGGTGGTCCATCGTGATCTCCTTTCGCCTGACGGCACGAGAGATCACGAGACGACGGCCATTGGCTGGCCTGCCCTGTGCGCCTCCCTCCGCCGGCATTATCCGGTTCAGGTTCGAAGGGTACGTCTCAGCCCGGTTTCCCGAGCGCCCCTGTCGCTAACGGGGCGAACGTCGCATCAGAGGGAACCGGCGTCAATCAGCTTTGCCGAGCTGCCGTCGCGAATTCCTGGCATTTGGCGGGCCGGTGGCGGGAAATGGCTGGTCCAACATGGGAAGGTGTCACAAGGCATTGTTAAAGCTGGCCTTTCAAATGGTGTTGCGAGTAGACTCGACATCGACCAGTTCCAGAAAGCTCGGGATGCCTGACTGCGACCACCTGACTGCAAAGAAGATATTCGATGACCTGTTGCATCGGGCGCAATGGTTGATCCGGGCCAAGGACTTTGACGGTTACAAAGAGGTCTTTGACCTGCCGTTCGGTCTGGTGAATCTCGATGCCGCGCATGTCTTTTCCACGCCGGACGATCTTGGGCTGATCTTCGAGAACATCCAGCACCGCATCTTCTGTCTCAATCTCACCTCCTATTTCGCGGTCTGCCTCGACGCGCGGCGCGTTGACGAGACGACGATCGTCGCGACCCACGAGACACGGATGATCACGGACAACCTGCTGGTCGGAGACCCTGTGCCCTCGGTTGCCGTCCTGAAATATGTTCGGGGGCAGTGGTTGCTGACGGAGGTCTGGAACTTTCGCCCGGATCACTTCGGGACAAGCTTTCTGCGGGTCGAACAGGAGACGCGGCCCGCCGCGCAATGGTTTGCGATGCAGGCCCGTGTCTATGGCGCCCTTGGCGGGCGTAGTGGTCTTTCTTCGGCGCGCTGAGCGCCCGTGACCCTCCGAAGATCGGTGCCCGGCGGCGTAGGGGGGCCATAAGCCCATGACCTGCAAATTGGTTCTGAAAACGGATGCCGGCCCGAGGAGCAATGAAATCGATCCTTCGGGTGGTCTGCAAGCTGCCCCGCAAGGCCCCGAATGCGCGTCGCGCTTTACGCCGGGTGTGGGGACGAAGCCGGGCCACTGGTCCCCTGATTTTCGGCGAAAGCCTATCTAACGAGTTGTAAACACGGCATGGACCGCCGACAATCGCCGCCGTATTCCCCCGCGACACCCGGCCCCCCGGGGTTGCGACCGGCCTATCTCGCGGAAGTCCTTGCATGATCGTCCCTTTTCACGTCTCCGAAATGCTGCGCCGGGTGCGGCAGCGGATTGCCGGGACGGGCGCGTTGCCCGACATGGCCCCCAGGCCAGAGGGCAGCCGATCCTTGCGCATGTCGCCGCGCGTGACCCCGGAGGCGGTCGCGCGCCTGCACCGCGACCTGGCCCTGGACGCGGACAGCATCGCCTGTCTCTTCGACGCGCGGACGCAGGCGGACCTGCCACGCTATGCCGCCAATATCGAGAACATGATCGGGACGGTGTCCGTGCCCGTGGGCGTCATCGGTCCCTTGCGCATCAACGGCGTCAACGCGGTGGGCGACTACCCCGTGCCGATGGCCACCTCAGAGGCGGCGCTGGTCGCCTCTTACGGACGGGGCGCGCGGGCCGCGAACAAGGCGGGCGGGATCGGCACGGCGGTGCTGTACGAGGGTGTCCTGCGCAGCCCGGCCTTTGTCTTTGAAACCCTTCTTGAGGCGGGGCAGTTCGTCGACTGGGTGGTGACGGAGGCGGACAGCCTGAAGGCCCGGGCCGAGGAAACCACGCGTCACGGGCACCTGGTGTCGCTGGAACCTGTGATCGACAACAACGTGGTTTTCCTTCTGTGCCGCTACACGACCGGCGATGCCGCCGGGCAGAACATGGTGACGATCGCGACCGAGGCGCTGTGCCGCCATGTCGAGGCGCATTGCCCGATCCGCCCACGCAACTGGTATGTCGAGGGCAATTTCTCGGGCGACAAGAAGGCCTCTAGCCTGGGCCTGATCACCGGGCGCGGGCGCAAGGTCAGCGCCTCTGTCGTGCTGCCGGAGGCGGTTGTGGAAACCACGCTGGGCACGACGATGGAGGCGATGCTGGAGTATGGCCGGGTGGCCAACCTCGGCGCGCTTCTGTCGGGGCAGTTCGGCGCGCAGGCGCATTTCGCCAACGGGTTGGCCGCCGTCTATATCGCCACCGGTCAGGACGCGGCCTGTGTCGCCGAAAGCGCCGTCGGCTATACCCGCATGGAACGCCGCGAAGAGGGGCTGTTCTGTTCTGTCACCATGCCGTCGATCCTGGTCGGCACCGTGGGCGGCGGCACCGGCCTGCCGGCGCAGGCCGCCTGTCTGGACCTCATGGGCCTGCGCGGCGCAGGTCACGGCGAGGCGCTGGCCGAGGTGGTCGCCGCCACCTGTCTCTGTGGCGAGATCTCCATCGTCGCGGCAATGGCCTCGGGCACCTTCGCCTCGGCCCATGAAAAACTGGCGCGTCTCAGATGAGCCCGTTTCAGCGTTTCCTGATCTACCAGAAAGAGCGCTTTCCGCTGGCCAGGACCGCGCCGCTGCTGGCGGTGTTTTCCGCCGCCAGCATCACGGTTTCGGCGTTTCTGGCCGGGCGTCCGCTGCCGGGGGCGGGCAGCTATGCGGCGGGGTTTGTCCTGGCCATGATCCTGTTTTTCCAGATGCGTGCGGCGGATGAATGGAAGGACCGCGAGATCGACCGGCTTTATCGCCCCGAAAGGCCCATTCCGCGCGGAGTGGTGCGGTTGCGGACCGTGCTCTGGCTGGCGGTGGGGCTGATCCCCTTGGGGCTGATCGCGGCGGCGGGGGCCGGGGTGGTTGGGCTGCTGCTGCTGTGCTGGCTTTGGCTGGCGCTGATGACGGTGGAGTTCGGCGCCCCGGACTGGCTGCGCGGGCATATGCTGGTTTATCTGGTCAGTCATATGGCGATCATGCCGATTTTGGATCTGATGCTGACCGGGATCGAATGGCGCGGGCAGGGTGGTCCGGCGCCCGGCCTCTGGCTGTTCCTGGCGCTCTCCTTCGCCAACGGCTGCGTGCTGGAAATCGGGCGCAAGACCTGGGCGCCCGAGGCCGAGCGCGACGGGGTTGAGAGCTATTCGTCGCTCTGGGGGCCGGCGCGCAGTGCGGGCATCTGGCTGGCGCTGGTGGCACTGGCCGCCGGTCTGCTGGTCGGTCTGGGCGCCGCGCTGGGGCTGTTCTGGCCCTTTGTCGTGCTGGCGGGGCTGGGGTTGGCAGGCGCCGCCTTTGTCACTTTCGCCTTCATGCGACAGCCGTCCCCCGGCACGCAGGCCCGATTGGACGCGGCGGCGGGGATCTGGGTTCTGGTCTGTTACGCCGGGGCGGCGGGGCTGCCTCTGATGCTGGGCGGCGGCACATGAAGGGGCTGATCCCGGCAAAGAGGGCGCAGGAGCCGCAAGAGGTCGGCGGCAAGGCCGCTGCCCTGTCGCGGCTGATGGCGGCGGGCTTTGACGTGCCCGCGTTCCTTGTCCTGACGGATGACGCTTTCGCGGATCATGGCACCAACCTGCTCGACCCCGTGACCGGGGCATTGCCGGATGCGCTTGCCGCCCTTGGTCCGGGGCCCTACGCGGTGCGGTCCTCGGCCCGCGCCGAGGATGGAGCCGAGGCCAGCCATGCGGGTCAGTTCGACACCGTCCTGAATGTCCCCGCCGAAGGGATTGCGGCGGCGGCGGCGCAGGTGCGCGCCTCGGGAGAGGCCGAACATGTCGCGCGCTACCGGGCCGACCGGGGTGTGGCAGACAGCGGCCTTCCGGCGGTTCTTGTGCAACGCATGATCGCGGCGCGGACGGCCGGTGTCGGCTTTTCCGCCGATCCGGTCAGCGGGCAGCGCGACCTTTGCGTGGTGTCCGCCGTGCAGGGGCTGGCCGACGCGCTGGTCAGCGGAGAAGTGGACGGCGAAAGCTGGACGGTATCGCCCGATGGCGTCGTCGATGCGCCTGACCCTCCCGAGGTCCTGACATCGGAAGAGGCCGCCGAGGTCGCCGACCTGGCCCGCCGGGCCGAAGCGGCGTTCGGCGTCCCACAGGACATCGAATGGGCCTACGAGGGCGCCCGCCTGCACCTGTTGCAATCCCGGCCCATCACCACCGACCTGCGCCCTGCGCCCACGCCGGACGTGGCGCTGGTGGTGCTGGACAACTCCAATATCGTCGAAAGCTATCCCGGCCTCGTCAGTCCGCTGACCTACAGTTTTGCCGCCTATTGCTACAAACGCGTCTACCGAGCCTTCGTCCGCATGCTGGGGCTGCGCGAGGCGCAGATCGCGGACAATGCCGCCGTGTTCGACAACCTGCTGACCCGTATCGACGGGCGCGTCTATTACAACCTTGGCAACTGGTATCGTGCGCTGGCGCTTTTGCCCGCCTTCTCGCTGAACCGGGGCTACATGGAAACCATGATGGGCGTGGACGCGCCGCTGCCCAGCGAACTGACCGACCGGCTGGCGCCGGAGCCGGCGCGGGGGTGGCAGAAGGGCGTGGCGCTCTTGGGACTGGGGCGCGTGGCGGGCGGCCTTGTCTTCGAGGCCATGAGGCTGGGCCGCACGCGGCGGCATTTTCTGGCGCGGTTGCAATCCGCACTGGACGAGGGGGCCGACACCGACAGCGCCAACCTGACCCAGTTGGCCGCCATGTACCGCCGGATCGAGGGCAGGTTGCTGGACCGCTGGGATGCGCCCCTGGTCAATGATTTTCTCTGCATGATGGGGTTCGGCGCCTCGCGCGCAGTGCTGAAACGGTGGGCGGGTGAGGCGGGCGAGGCCTTCCACAACGATGTGATGATCGGGCAGGGCGGGATCGTCTCGGCGGAACCGGCCCGGCGCATTGCCGCGATGGGCCGCATGGCGCGCGAGACACTCGGCGCGCAAGGGGCGCTGGCACAGGGGCGTGCCGCGCTGAATGGTTACCCCGAGCTTGAGGCCGCCATAGCCGCCTATCTCGATGATTTCGGTGATCGCTGCACAGAGGAGTTGAAGCTCGAAAGCCTGCCGCTCTCCGAGGACCCCTGGCCGCTGCTGGCTGCCATCGCCAGTGCCGCCCGCCGTCCCGATGCACCGCAAGCCAGCCGCAGCGCACCCGACTGGCAGGCGCTTTTTCCGCGCCAGCCGGTGCGCCGTACCGTGGCGCGCGCCCTGACCGGCTGGGCCGCCGCGCGCGTGCGCGACCGCGAGAACCTGCGCTTTGAACGCACGCGCATCTTTGCCCTCGCGCGGCGGTGTTTCCTTGCGATGGGGCGCGAATTGCACGCGCGGGGATTGCTGGACGCGCCACGTGACGTGCTGTTCCTGACCGTGCAGGAGGTCATGGGCACCGTCGAGGGCAACGCCCCCGGCGATGACCTGCGCGCGCTGGTTGCCATGCGGCAGGCCGAGATGACGGCCAGCGCCGCCCGACAGCCGCCGCCCGAACGCATCGAATTGCGCGGCGCGGTTGGCCTGTACCGTCCCGCGCAGACGGTCCCGCCAGACCCCGCAGGCGGCGACAGCCGCACCGGCACCGGCTGTTCCAGGGGCATGGTCACCGGGCTTGCCCGCGTCGTGCGCGACCCGCGCCGCGAAATGCTCGAACCGGGAGAGATCCTCGTGGCGTCGAACACCGATCCGGGATGGATCGCGTTGTTTGCCGGGGCGGCGGCGATTGTCGTCGAACGTGGCTCGCTCCTGTCGCATTCGGCCATCGTCTCGCGCGAGATGGGCATTCCCTGCGTCGTGGGCATCCGCGACGCGACCCGCTGGCTGCAGACTGGTGATCTGATCGAGGTGGACGGCGGCACCGGCGAGGTGAGGAAACGCGATGGATGACCGTGGCATCGACCAGCGCGCCTCTTTCGAGCGCATCCGCTATGCCCAGGCCTGGGAGGACGCCGATGTCCTGACGCAGGCGATGGGCGATGTGTCGGGGGGAGACGTGGTTGCGGTCTGCTCATCTGGTGACAATGCGCTGGCGCTGCTGCTGAACGATCCGGCGCGGGTCTTTGCCGTCGACATCTCGCGCGCGCAGATCGAATGTCTGAACCTGCGACTGGGCGCCTACAAGGCCCTGACCCATTCCGAGTTCCTCGAACTGATGGGCGCGCGCCATAGCTCTCGGCGGGCCATGCTGCTGGCCCGCGCGCTGTCCGACGCGCCAAAGCAAACCCGCGCTTTCTGGACCGCGCTGACGCCGCAGGTCGAGGCGCATGGCGCGGGCGGTCTGGGCAAGTTCGAGGGCTATTTCCGCATGTTTTCGCGCTATCTGCTGCCCTTGGTCCACGGTCGCGCGACCGTGGACGCGATTTTCCAGCCGCGCGACCGGGCCGCGCGCGAAGTCTTTTTCGACACGCGGTTCAACACCTGGCGTTGGCGATTGCTGGTGCGGCTGTTCTTTTCGCGCGCTGCGATGGGGATGCTGGGTCGCGATCCGGCCTTTTTCGAACATGTGCAGGGCAGCGTGGCCGATCACGTCTTTTCCCGCCTGCGACATGCAGGCGTGGACACCGACCCGGCGCAGAACCCCTACCTTCACTGGATCATGAAACGCTGTCACGGCACCGCGCTGCCTCTGCCCTGGAGGGCAGAGGCCTACGAGGTCATCCGGTCCCGGCTGGACCGCATCCAGCCGGTGCAGGGCACGGCAGAGGCGCTGGACCTCGACGGCGTGGCGGGATTCTACCTGTCCGATATCTTTGAGTACATGTCGCCAGAGCTGGCCGCACAGGTCTATGGCACCTTTTTGGACATGGCGCGGCCCGGCGCGCGCCTGGTCTACTGGAACATGATGGCGCCGCGCCGTGTGCCGCCCGCGCTGGCCCCGCGTGTCACCACGCAGATCGCGCTCGAAACCCGGCTGAAGGCGCGGGACATGGCCTTTTTCTATTCCGATTTCGTGGTCGAAGAAGTCGGATGAGTATCGTCTGGCAACTGGCCCTGGCGCTGGGTCTGATCCTGGGCCTTCTGACCATCATGTCGCTGCTGTCGCGGGTGGCGCGCAAGGGCGACTGGCACCCGGAACTGGCGCGCAAGATCGTGCATGTTCTGGCGTCCGGGCTTGCCATTCCGCTGCCCTGGCTCTTTGTGGATGACTGGCCGGTCTGGCTGGTGCTTGGGCTGGCGGTGGCTGCGATGATGGCGATGCGCACCCCTCTGCTGGCGGGGCCGGGCCGCGCGTTGCACTCGGTCGCGCGCAAGTCCTGGGGGGACGTGCTGCTGGTGGTTTCGGTGGGCCTGTTGTTCTTGCTGCAGGGGACGCACCCGGTGCTCTATGTCCTGCCGCTCGCCGTGGTTGCGCTTGGCGATGCCGCCGCCGCGCTGGCTGGCAGCGCCTATGGCCGCAACTTCTACCTGACCCCGGATGGCCACAAGAGCGTCGAGGGCAGCACCATGTTCCTGCTGGTGACGCTGATCCTGGCCATGATCTGCCTGCTTCTGCTGACCGAGATGGGGCGTGGCGAACTGATCCTGGCGGCGTTCTGCATCGCGGTCTTCGCCACGGTGATCGAGGCCGACAGCTGGGCCGGGCTGGACAACCTGTTCCTGCCGATGGGGGTCTATCTCTTCCTGGTGAATTTCTACGGCTGGCCGGACTCGGGCGGGCTGACGCGGCTGGTGGCGGCGGCGGTGGCCATGCCACTTGCCTACGGGCTCAGCCGGGCTGCGGGGACCACCGGACAGATCGCCCGCATTCACGCGGTCGCCTTGTTCATGATCCTCTGCGCCGTCCATGTCTGGAACGCGGTCCTGCCGGGGCTGGTCCTGCTGGCGCATGCGCGGCTCTCGGTCAGGCAAGGCGACGGACAGACCGACCGGGGCGCCCTGAACGTGGTGACCGGACTTGCGGCGGTCAGCTTTGCCTTCCTGGCCATCGACGTGCCCTGCGGTGCCAGCGGCATCAGCTTTTACGGCATCGGCTGCGCCGCGATTGCCGCCGGGCTGGTGTCCCACGGCCTGCCGGAGATGTCGCGGCTGCTGCGCCTGGGCGCGGCCCTGGCGGCCTGCGCCACGCTCTGGCTGCTCTGGTTCGTTCTGAGAGATCTGAACTCCGGCAGCATGGCCTGGCATCCGGGACAAGAGGCGCCGGCGGCGGTGCTGATCCTGCTGGCAGGTCTCTTGCCGCAGGTCTGGCCCGCGCTGTTCCGGCGTGGCGCCGAAATCCGGATCACCGCGCTTGGGGCGCTGCCTGCGCTGTGTCTATATGGCGGCAACTGCCTGCTGAACGGGGGAGCGGGGTCATGACCAAAGAGCTGCGAGAGGCCGGGGGCGCCCGCGCCAAACTGTATCATCACGGGCCAGAGTGGGAGGGCGCGCCGACCGCCACCATCGGCGAGTTCAAATGTGAGTCCGCCGAGGACGGCGCGACCCTGCTGCGCGCCATCTGCGACGAGGTGACGGCGCAGGGCATCACCCGCATTCTCGGCCCCATGAGCGGCGACACATGGCACAGTTACCGGCTGGTGACCGAAAGCGACGGCACGCCGCCCTTCCTGATGGAGCCACAGAGCGGCCCACATGACCTGGCCGCCTTTCAGGCTGCCGGGTTCAGCCCGGTGTCGCGCTATGTTTCGGCCCGGGTCGCGCCGGAGGCGGGTATCGGGCCAGAGCCGGTTCCGATGCCGGGCATCGAGATCGCCAACTGGGATGGCAGCGCACCCGAGGCGCATTTCGCCGAGGTCCACGCCCTGTCGACCCGTGCCTTTGCGGGCAACGCCTTTTATCAGCCCATCGGGCTGGACGCCTTTCTGGCGCTCTACATGCCCTTCGTGCCGCTGCTGAAGCCCGACCTGATCTTTACCGCCCGCGACACGGATAGCGGCGCGCTGCAGGGCTATCTGTTCGGCATTCCGAACTACGGGCATGGGGCCAGTCCCGACACCGTGATCCTCAAGACCTATGCCAGCCTGCGACATGGACTTGGCCATCACCTTGCCCAGGCCTTCCACCTGCGGGCGCGCGACCTGGGCTATGCGCAGGTGATCCATGCGCTGATTCACGAGGACAACGCCTCTGCCGACCGCAGCCGCCGTCACGGCGGAGAGGTTTTTCGCCGTTATGCGCTGATGGGCCGTGTTCTCGATGACTGACCTCGCGCGGCGCTTTTCGCGGGTCGCGGCGGAGCAGGGGGACAGCACCGCCCTGATCACTGCGTCGGAAAGCGTCAGTTTCGCGGAACTTGACCGCCGCGCCAGCGGGTTCGCCGCCACCTGTGCCGCGCGGGGTCTGGGCAAGGGGGACCGGGTGCTGGTCGCCATGCCCGTTGGCGTCGATCTTTACGTCGCTTTGGCTGCCTGCTGGCGGTTGGGGGCGGTGGCGGTCTTTCCCGAACCGGCAATGGGGCTGCGCGGACTGCGCCATGCCATAGCGGTGACTGCACCGAAATTCCTGCTGGCCAGCGGTCTCTATCGGTTGATCCGTCTCTTGCCCGCGCTTTGGTGTTGCCCGCGGTTGGCGCCGGGGCGCACGGACCACGGGCAGGTGCCACCGGTCGAGCTGGTGCCCGACGACCCCGCCCTGATCTCCTTTACGTCCGGGTCCACCGGCGCGCCCAAGGCAATCCCGCGCAGCCACGGATTCCTGACCGCGCAGTACCAGGCCGTGCGGGAGCTCTTGGCCACGGAGCGGCACGAAACCGATCTTGTGGCCTTTCCCGTCTTTGCCCTGGTCAACCTGGCCGAGGGACGCCCAACGGTGCTGCCCGACTGGAAGCTGACCCGCCCCGACGAGGTCCGCCCCGAGGCCCTGGCGGGTTGGATTGCCCGGACAGGCGCGACCCGCGCGCTCTTGCCGCCCGCCTTGTGCGAGACGTTGGCCGGGGCTGAGATCCCCAAGGCCCTGCACAGCGTCTTTACCGGGGGTGGACCGGTCAAACCGGCGCTTGTCGACCGGCTGCAAACGCGCAAGCCGGGGCTGCGCGTGGTCTCGGTCTACGGCTCGACCGAGGCAGAGCCGATTGCCGAGCTGGACTGGGCCGATGTCGGCGCCAGTGAGCGTGACGCGATGGCCGGGGGCGCCGGGTTGTTGACCGGCGCGCCGGTCCCGGGAACACAGGTGCGTATCGTGGCGGATGAGATCCAGGTGGCAGGCGCGCATGTCAACGCGCATTACCTGGACCCTGCGCAAGAAAGCGGCACCAAGATCCGCGAGGGCGCGACCATCTGGCACCGGACCGGCGATGCCGGGCGGCTGGACGGGCAGGGGCGGCTCTGGCTGTTGGGGCGGCACGACGGGGTTGCTCAGGGGCGCGAGGGGCCGCTCTATCCCTTTGCGGTCGAATTGGCCGCCGAGAGCTGGCCGGGCGTCTCCCGTGCCGCGCTGCTGACTGTCGAGGGCGGGCCTCTGCTGGTCTACGAGGGCACGGCAGATCCCGCGGAGTGTGCGCGCAAGGCGCGCGCGCTGGGGCTGACGGATGCGCGCAGGGTTGCGGCGATCCCGCTGGACCGGCGTCACCGGTCCAAGGTTGACTACACGGAACTGCGCAGGTTGGTGGCGGGCTAGATGTTAAATCCCACGGTTTGATGGTGTGATCCTCTCGCCTCTGAAATCCGCTTGGTAGGCGCCCCCGGAGACTCACCCGGTCGAGGCGATACGGTCGGGCCTGATCGAGGGCGAGGACCGCTCAAGGAGCTCTCGGAGGGGCGCCTCAGTTTCCTGCTCGTGCCGATCTTCACCTTTTTCTCGGTGGGGATCTGTTCCCGGCAGAACGCGGGCCGATCAACGCATTTCGGGTTTTGTCACCGCCCATTTCTGATTGCCGCTACGGCTTTCGGTGCGATGACGCTGATCTGATTGGCCCTGCTGCCGCCGACTGGATGCAGGTCAGTGCCAACGATCCGGGCGATGGCGCGCTTGCGGCGGATTTCCTGTCGGAAGCATTCGCCGGCACCGCATTCATCTGCTATTTCGAAGGTCCGCAGGGCGGGGAATTCACGGTACTGGTCACCCAGGATCTGCGGTTCCGGCGGGCATGGGCGCCCGGCGCGGCACATGTGATGGCCGAGACGTGACAGGAAAGGGCAGGGCGCATGAGCATCGACATCCTGGTGAAAGGCGGGCTGCTGGCCGATGGCACGCAGGCGGACATCGCCATTTCGGACGGGATCATCACGGCTGTGGAATCGGGCATCACCGCCGAGGCGGGCGAGGTGATCGACGCCAGCGGCAAGCTGGTCTCACAGCCGTTTATCGATTGCCATTTCCACATGGACGCGACGCTCAGCTATGGGCGTCCGCGGGTCAATGCCTCGGGCACGCTGCTCGAAGGGATCTCGCTCTGGGGAGAGCTGAAACAGGAACAATCGCGCGAGGATATCGTAGCGCGCGCGCTGGACTATTGCCGGCAAGCGGTGGGAAAGGGCGTCCTGGCGATCCGCAGCCATGTCGACGTGACCGACCCGAACTTCCGGACCGTCGAGGCGCTGCTGGAGGTGCGCGAACGGGTCCGCGACGTGCTCGACCTCCAGCTTGTCGCCTTCCCGCAGGACGGTTGGTTCCGTGCGGAGGGCGCGGAACAGCAAGTGATCCGCGCGCTGGATGCGGGTGTCGACGTGGTCGGCGGCATACCGCATTTCGAACGAACAATGGGAGACGGCGCCGCCTCGGTCCGGGCGGCCTGCGAACTGGCGGCGGAGCGCGGCCTGCGCGTCGATCTGCACTGCGACGAAAGCGACGACCCCCTCAGCCGCCATGTCGAGACATTGGCCGCCGAGACGATCCGCTGCGGGTTGCAGGGCCGGGTGGCAGGCTCACACCTGACCTCGATGCATTCAATGGACAATTACTATGTGGCGAAACTCCTGCCGCTGATTGCCGAGGCGCGGGTGGCGGCCATCCCCAACCCGCTCATCAACATCACCCTGCAAGGGCGGATGGATACCTATCCCAAACGGCGGGGGCTGACCCGGGTGCCGGAACTGCGCGCCGCGGGCGTGAATGTGGCCTTCGGGCAGGACTGCGTGCGCGATCCCTGGTATCCGCTGGGGTCGGGCGACATGCTGGACGTGGCGCATATGGGGCTGCACGTGGCCCTGATGACGGCGCCCGACCAGATGCGCACTGCCTTCGACATGGTCACGGCAAGCCCGGCGACGATCATGGGGCTGGACCTTGGCCTGGCCCCCGGCAAACGCGGCAGCCTTGTGGTCCTGGACGCGGCCGACCCGATCGAGGCGCTGCGCCTGAGGCCCACCCGGCTCGCGGTGGTCTCGAACGGCCGCATCGTGGCCCGCACGGAACCGGCCCGCACCGCGCTTTCGGCGGGGTTCTAGATCCCCGTTTGCCGCCGGGGAAACCCGCCCGTGCCATCCGGGCCTCTTGGCGGGTCAGCCGGGAAGAGCCTCCTGTTTCTTTGGGCTTGAAATACTCGGGGGGTCCGGGGGGCAAAGCCCCCCGGCGGTCGCCGCGCGCCAGCGCGGCGAAATCCCAAGACGACAAGGCTCAGGCCGTCAGGTGGTCGCGCGCTGCCGCCTTGATCACGTCGGCGGCCTTCTCGGCGATCATGATGGTCGGAGAGTTGGTGTTGCCAGAGGTGATGCTTGGCATGACAGAGGCATCCACCACCCGCAGCCCGCCGATACCGTTGACCTTCAACTCCGCATCCACCACCGCCCCGGCGTCAGTGCCCATGCGCGCCGTGCCCACGGGGTGAAAGATCGTCGAGGCGATCTGCCCGGCGCCTTCGGCCAGGTCCGCATCGCTCTGGTAGCTCGGGCCCGGTTTGAATTCCTCGGGGCGGTAGCGTGCCAGCGCCGGCTGCTCCATGATCCGCCGTGTCAGCCGGATTGCCCGCGCGGCCACGATCCGGTCGCCCTCGGTCGACAGGTAATTCGGCTGGATCTCCGGATGCGCCTTCGGGTCGGGCGAAGAGAGACGCACGTACCCTCGGCTTTCAGGCCGCAGGTGGCAGACGCTGGCGGTGATCGCGTCGAAGTCATGCGGCGGCTGGCCAAAGGCCTCCAGCGTCACGGGCTGGACGTGGTATTCCAGGTCGGGCGTCGCCACCTCTTCCGAGGAATAGGCAAAGGCCCCCAACTGGCTGGGCGCCATCGACATGGGCCCTGTGCGCCGCGCGAGGTATTCCAGCCCGATCTTCGCCTGTCCCCACAGGCTCGACGCCATGCTGTTCAGCGTCTTCGCGCCCGAAACCTTGTAGGCACAGCGGATCTGAAGATGGTCCTGCAGGTTGGCGCCGACACCGGGCTGGTCCAGGACGGTCCCGATCCCCTGATCCTGCAACAGCGCGCCGGGTCCGATCCCCGACAGTTGCAGGATCTGAACCGAGCCGATCGACCCCGCCGACAGGATCACCTCGCGCCGGGCATGAACCTGCATCGGGGCGTTCTCGCGCCGGAACCGTACCCCCGTCGCGCGCCGACCGTCGAACAGCAGCCGCTCTGCCTGAGCATGGGTGATCACGTCCAGATTGGCCCTTTGACGCGCCGGTTTCAGGAACCCCTTGGCCGTGCTCCACCGCCAACCCTTGCGCTGGTTGACCTTGAAATAGCCGACGCCGAAATTGTCGCCACGGTTGAAATCGCCGGTCTCGGGCAGGCCCGCCTCGACGGCGGCCGCTTTCCAGGCGTCGAGGATCTCCCAGCGCAGGCGGGCCTCTTCGACCCGCCATTCGCCACCCTCGCCGTGCATCTCGTCGGCGCCGCCGTAATAGTCTTCGGACTTGAGGAAATAGGGCAGTACGTCGTCCCAGCCCCAGCCGGTCAGCCCCATCTGTCGCCAGCCGTCGTAGTCCGCCGCCTGTCCGCGCAGGTAGAGCATCCCGTTTATCGAGGAACAGCCGCCCAGCACCTTGCCGCGCGGATAGAGCAGTTCGCGCCCGTTCAGACCGGCGCAGGCGGCGGTCTTGTAGCCCCAGTCGGTGCGCGGATTGCCGATGCAATACAGGTATCCGACGGGGATGTGAATCCAGTGGTAATTGTCGCGGCCACCGGCCTCGAGCAGCAGGACGCGGGTGTCCGGGTCCTCGCTCAACCGGTTGGCCAGCACACAGCCGGCGCTGCCGGCACCGACAATGACATAGTCATAGGTTCCAAGATCCTGCATGGCCCGCCTCCCGTTGCCTCGGGCCGCAGTATTGGCGGGCGGGGCCACGGGAGGCAATCTGGAAAACCGGTGCGGGGCGCGCCACCGCGGATCCCGGCGGGCGGGTCAGCCCGGGGGCTGATGCCAGGTGACGGTGACGGGCTGCGCCACAAGCCCGTTCAGCCAGGGGGTCATTTCGTCGATGACCGTGGCCTGCAAGGCCAGCCGGTCCGGCCGGTCCACGACCCAGACATAGCCGTTCGCCGCGCCCCTTCGCCCCATCTCGGGGTAGAGATAGGCGCAGCCGGTATAGCCCCCAGCCTTGTCGCGGACGATCCAGGCAAAGGAGCGGCCTTCAAGGAACTCGCGATCATGCCAGCCCAGGTCGTAGAGGTTTTCCTCCAGTGTCAGGCCGTTCGGCCAGTCGCCAAAGAGTCCCCTGAGCACATGGGCCGACCCGGTCACGGCGGCGAAATCCTCTTCGACCTCGGCGGGCGACAGCGGTGTCAGGTCGAACCCCTGCATCGTGGCGCTGCGGGGCAGGGGGTTGGGATCGAAATCCGGATGGGCGCGGGGATTCATGTGCCGGGCTCTTTTGCCTCGCGCTTGAAGGGGTTCTCGTCGGGCACGTCGAAATCCAGCACCAGCTCACCCTTTTCGCGCGCATCCGCCATGTAGCGGAAGGCGTTCACGGACATGCGCATCAAGTGATCCCCGGCTTTCATCGGCGGGTATTTCTCCATGACCTCGGGGGTGCGGAATTTCTCCAGCGGTTCGATCACCGCGTGATAGTCCAACCCGAAGAACAGCGGGAAGGAGTATCGTTCCTCCCCAAGGTTGGCGACACGGTGCTGGGTGGATTTGAATTGCCCGCCCGACCAGGTTTCGAAGATGTCGCCGATATTGACCACGAAACAGCCCGGGATCGGCGGCGCCTCGATCCAGACATCCTCGGCGTTCATGACCTGAAGCCCCGGCGCGCCGGTCATCAGGATGGTGAAACATTCGAAATCCGAATGGGCCGCGATGCCGACGAGTTCCTTGGTCGCGGGCATCTCGTTGGGGATGTAGCGCAAGAGGCGCAGTTGCGAGGTGGGATAGGTGATGTGCCGGGTCAGTTCCTCGGTCTCGACCCCCAGTTCCAGCGCCAGCGCGTCCAGCAGGCGCAGGCCAAGCCCGAAAGCCTGGTCGTAATAGCTCGAAACCGTGTCCTTCCAGCCGGGAATGTCGGGCCAGACGTTGGGGCCGGTCATGCGCCAGCCCGCGAGGTAGTCCGGGTGATCCGCCGGCGCCTCGAAGGACATGTCCCAGGCCTCGTTGAAGTTGATCGACTTGGGGAAGTCGGCGCCATTCTCCTCGAAGGGGACGTAGCCGCGATGATGGGTGGTGAAGCCGGACCAGTACTTCATCTTGAAGCTGCGCGGCTTGTCGTGGAATTCCTTCGACGCGGCAAAGACCGCGTCGATCAGCTCCTGCGAGATGCCGTGCCCGGTGATGTAGAAGAACCCCGATGTGCGCGCCGCAGCGCCGAGGTCGGCGGCGACCTTCGCCTTGTCCGCCGCTTCCCCCGTGAACAGCCCCGAGAGATCGACGACCGGCAGGGTCGCGTCCTCAACCGTCAGGGCTTTTTGGTCGTCTGAAATCGTGCTGCGCGCCATGCGTCGTCTCCCGAGTCGTTTGCCTGCCTTCAGGCTGGCGCGAAAAGGCCGATCGGGTATCAGCGGCGATTAAGAATGCCGCCGGATCGGCGCGGTTTGCCTTTTATTTGATCAATTTTCGGGGCCGGTGGTCTCTTTGCGGTCGGTTTCTTTGACCAGTCCCGGGTCTGCGCGCGCTCATGAGGGCATGACGGGCCGCCAGCGTTCACGCCGGCCGGGGAATGAGGAAGCTTACCATGACAAAGCTCAACAGACGTACACTGCTCAAGACCGGGGCCGCCGGTCTCGCCGCCTCCAGCGTGCTGGGCACGCCGCTGATCGCGCAGTCGCGCAGCCTGAAGATCGGCAGCTACGGCGGCTACTTCGAGGACAGCTTCAAGGAATTTGTCTATCCTGCCTTCACCGATGCCACCGGCATCGCGGTGGAAAGCGTGACACAGCCCAATTCGACCGACTGGCTGGTGACGATGCAGCAGGCGACGGCGGCTGGCAGCGTGCCGGCGGACCTGTCGCTTTACGCCCGCGATACCTTGATCAAGGCCAGCCGGATCGGCGGGCTGCTCAAGCCGCTGAACCTGTCCGCCATGCCGGCCACCAGCAACCTTGACCCCTATTTTGTCTTCGAGGCCTCCGAGGGTCCGCTGGGCGTGGGCGCGATGTCGTGGTTCACGGCGATGGTCATCAACCCGGGTGAGGTCGAGGCGCCTGCCAGCTGGGCAGAGTTCTGGGACAGCTCGGTCTACGAGGCCTCGCTGGGCCTGTCGCGCAACTACAACTCGCAGTTCCTGGACATCGTGGCGGCGACCTTCTTCGAGGGCGAAGAAACCTTCAAGACCGACGAGGGCATCCTTGCGCTGATCGAGAAGGCGGCCGAGATCAAGCCCAACGTCGCCCTGTGGTGGTCCGCCGAAAGCCAGATGGAACAGTCCATGAAGAACGGCGACGTGATCGGCGGGCAATATTACCTGGACGTGGCCAACCTGATGATGGCCGACGGCTTTCCGATCAAGCCGATCTTCCCCAAGGAAGGCAACCCGCAAGACTATGGCTCGTGGTGCCTGTCGTCGCTTTCGGACAAGGCCGACGAGGCCGCGGAGTTCATCAATTTCTCTTCCGATCCGGCCACGCAGGCGCTGATGAGCCGCAAGATCGGCACGGCGCCGCTCCTGGATCAATCCAAGACAGACCTGACGGACGAGGAATTCGCCTTCGTCTCGGGCACGCCGTCGATCCGGCCGGCCTACGAGGCCTATCTCGACAAGGAGACCTTTATCAAGGAGAGCTGGGACAAGATGCTGGCGGGGGCGTAACCGCCCATGTCCGGCCTTGTCCTCAAGGGCATCTCGAAGAGTTTCGGCGGCACCCGTGCCGTCGATCGCGTGAACCTGACCTTTGCCGAAGGGCAGTTGACGGCGCTGCTGGGGCCCTCTGGCTGCGGCAAGACCACGCTTCTGCGGATGATCGCGGGGCTGGAGGCGCCGTCCTCGGGGTCGCTCTTGGTGGGCGGGCGCGACATCACCGGGCTACCCGCGCACAAACGCAAGTTTGGCATGGTTTTCCAAAGCTTCGCTCTGTTCCCGCACCTGTCGGTGCGGGACAACGTGGCCTATTCGCTGCATATCTCCGGGGCGTCCAGGACCGAGGCCGCGGAAACGGCCAAGAGGCTTCTCGACCTCGTGCAACTGTCGGCCTTCGGCGACCGGCGCATCGGCGAGCTTTCGGGCGGCCAGCGCCAGCGCGTCGCCATCGCCCGCGCCCTTGCGCAGGAACCGGAGGTTTTCCTGCTGGACGAACCCATGTCGGCGCTGGACGCCAAGCTGCGCGAGGAGATGCAGGTTGAACTGCGCCTGCTGCAACAGCGCCTTGGCATCACCACGATCGTCGTCACGCATGACCAGCGCGAGGCCATGACAATGGCCGACAGCATCGTGGTCATGTCGAACGGTGTCGTCGAACAGGTGGGCAGCCCGCAGGACATCTATCACCGGCCCGACAACGCCTTTGTCGCGGATTTCATCGGCAAGGCGAATTTCTATGACGGTGTGACCGTCCCGGGTGGCATCCGTATCGGTGCCACGCATCTGGCGGCCAGCCCGCATTTCGTCAACGGCTCTCCCGTGCGGGTGGCAATCCGGCCCGAACGCGCCTGCCTCGACGATGAGCCGGGTGAGAACCGTTTGAAGGCCAAGGTGACCTTCGTGCGCGACCTCGGCCCGATCCGCGAATACCACCTTGAGACGGTTCTTGGTCCGATGGTGGTCGAATACGCCCTGGGCGAGGGCGGCAAGAGCTTTGTCATCGGCGACGAGACCGAGGTGCGCCTGCCACCCGAGGCGCTGCATGTCTTCCCCGATCCGCAAGCCGCGGTGGCCGCCGAATGACGGCGGTGGAGCGGATCGAGGCCGATACGGCCCAACGCCCGGCGCGCGAGGGACCGGGCCTGCGCCGCATCCTGCCCTGGTTCCTGACGGGCCTGATCACCCTGCTGTGTGTCGTGCCCTTCCTTCTGGTCATCGCTATCAGCTTTGGCCGCAAGATCGAGGGCGCCGCCTGGACCTGGGATTTTACGCTGGCCAACTATCAAAGGTTTTTCGTCGGTGCGCTCTGGCCCGACGATGTGACATTTCTCTACCTGCAACAGCTTGGCTTTTCGTTCTGGTACGCGGTCATCGCCTCTTTGCTGGCGGTACTGACCGCGCTCCCCTTCACGCTGTTGCTGACGCGCCTGTCGCGCCGGGCACAGGCGGCCTGGCTGGTCTTCATCCTGTCGTCTCTGTCGCTGTCCGAGGTCTTTATCGTCATGGGCTGGGACATCCTTCTGTCCAACAACTCGGGCCTTCCGGCGCTGTTCAAATCCACCGGGCTGACGCAGTGGCTCAAGGATGTGGGCTGGTTCCAGACCCTGCGCGATTGGGGGCTGGCCAGCCCGCGCAACGTCAAGTTCAAGACCTCGCAATTCGCGACGATCCTGACCATGAGCTATCTCGTCTGGCCCTACGCGGTGATCCTGCTCTATCCGGCGCTGTCGCGCCTCGACCGCTCGCAGAGCGAGGCGGCGCGCACGATGGGGGCAGGGGGCTGGACCGTGGCGCGCACGGTGATCCTGCCGGCGATCCGGCTGCCGCTCTTCGGATCGACCCTGCTGCTGTTTGTCTTCCTGCTGGGCACCTATGTCGCCGTGACGGTCTTTGCCGCGCCCGCGCAGCATACGACGGCGGTGGCCATCTACACCAACATCCGTGGCGCCAACCTGAACGCGCCTTTCGGGGCGACGCAGGCGGTGATCCTGCTGATCTCGGCAGGGCTCTGCCTTGGTCTTGGCCACCGGCTGAACAAATGGGCGGAGGCGCGATGATGCGGGTGCTGGGACCTCTCTACATGGCGCTCTGCGCGGTACTGCTGGCGCTGCCCATCGCCGTGGTCTGCGGCGCGGCGCTGAACGGCGGGCGCAGCATGTTCTTTCCCCCGCGCGATCCGACGCTGGCGCGCTTTGGCGAGTTCTTCGTCTCCGAGCCGGTCTGGACGCAGGCGCTGCTGAACTCGGTGATCGTCGCGGTGGGGGCCGCCATGCTGGCGGTCTTGCTGGCCTGGCCGGTGGCCTATCTGCTGTGGTCGACGGGATCAAAGCTGTCGCGCACACTGGCGGCGCTGGGATCCATGCCCTTTGCGGTGCCGCCCATCGTCTTTGGTGTCGGGCTGGGGTTCTTCTGGGGCTTCCTCGGCGGGCTGGGCACGATCTGGGCGGGGGTGGTCAGCCACGCGGTCCTGCTGATGGCGCTGCCCATGGTGACCATTTCGATCGGGCTGCAAAGCATCGACCGGTCGCACCTGGATGCCGCCGCAACAATGGGGGCAACCGAAGCTGTCACCTTCCGCACCGTGATCCTGCCGCAGACCATTCCCTACACGATCTCGGGGTTCTTCTTCGTGCTCGTGCTGTCATTCAACGAGTTCATCGTGATGTTCTTCGTCTCGGCCTCGGGCTTTGCCACCGTGACGCTGCAGATCTTCAACTCGCTGAGGAACGGCTACACGCCGACGATGGCCGTCGCGGCGATCACCTTCATCGGTGTCTCGGTTCTTGTCTTTTCCGCCGTCGCCCGTTGGGGCGACCTTCCGCGCCTGATGGGCGCGGATCAATCCCGCAACTGAAGGAGAGCGTCATGGCCCGCCAGCCCACCATCGTCGGAAACCCGGTCCTTCTGGTCATCGACATCCAGAAGAGTGCCTTCATGGAGGTCAAGGCCGGCATCCCCGTCATGCCCGGCTACAAAGAGAACATGGAACGCGCCCGCAGCGTCGTCGACGCCGCCCATGACGCGGGCATTCCGGTTGTCTTCGTGCAGGAGATCCACCGCCGCGACATGGTGGATTACGGCCGCGAACTGGACGGGTCCGAGGACATCCACTGCATGGAGGGCGAACCGGGCACGCCGGTCGCCTTCGAGGAGATGGGCCGTCAGCCGGGCGACTACTACGTTCCCAAGCGGCGGTATTCCTGTTTCTACGGAACAGAGATGGAAATCCTGCTCAAGGGCCTGAAGGCACAGACGCTGATCCTTGTCGGTGGAATGACCGATGTCTGTGTCCACTACAGCTTCGTCGATGGACACCAGGGCGATTACCATTGCCGCGTGGCGGCGGATTGCGTCGGCGGCACCTCGCCCGAGGCGCATCAGGCTTCGTTGAACGCGATGGAATACCTGCAGGAAGGCGCGGTCCTGAGCGCCAGGGGAATCATCACGGCAATGGGTGAACAGAGGATGGCAGCGGAATGATCACGACACAGACTCTCCAGGGCCATTGGCACCGAGCCTGGCTCAAGTCGCAGGCCTTCTGCGACACGGAAACGACGGTTCACTGGATGCAGTGCGGGCCGCTTTACGTCGATGTCCGCATTCCGCCGAACCGGCCAGACACGCGGGGCGCCACGGCGCTGGCGGACCTCCCGGATGCGGCGCTTCTGTCGCTCTTGCGGGCCGAGGGGTTTGCGGGCGTGGTCGAGCTGAACGCGGATGTCTGCACCTGGCAACGGCTGATCAACTGGCATGGCCGCCCCGAGCAGGAGGACAGCGGTCAGCTGGAATTCCGTGGCTCCGACCAGTTGATGGAAACCGGGGTGCTGGGCGACTATGCCGAACTCTGGAACCGGCGCAGCGATCATCCGGCCAGCGCGGTGCACATGATGGCGGGTTCGGCGGATGCCTATCTTGTCACCATCGGTCGGCGCTTTGTCTTTGGTGTCGGACTGGCCGAGGCCGAGAACTCGCGCAACATGATCGCCGCGCTGGAGGCCGGGCAGAGGACATGGGCCCTGCAGCAACAGTTCGGCAATGCCTTTGTGTTCGGGTGCTGGGACGGGGCGCACGGGATTGCGGAACTGTCCACCAATCCCCTGATCGAGGGTCAGCCGGTGCTGAGCTGCACCGGAGATGGCGAACTGGTCTGGCACGCGGTGGATTTCTTCGGCCAGCCGCGGGACGTGCCGCTGACGCGCCCGGTTGAGGTGCTCAACGACGTGGCGTGACCGCCGGCCGATACTTCGCGCTTGCGGTAAAGCGGCGTGAAAGCGATTTCGAAATCGCTTTCCAAGGCCCTTCGAAGGGCCTTGTCCCGCCTCAGACGTCCCAGAGCGCGAGGTAATGATCGACGATCTGGTGGCAGCGGTCGCGGCCGAAGGCCGGGTCGTGGCCGCCCAGAACGCGGTTGACCGGCAGCGCGCGGATGCGGCGAAGGGTTTCGGCATAGGCGGCAATGTCCATGTCCGGCCCCTGATAGATCAACGGCCCGTCATAGATCGCATCGGCCCCGAAAAGCGTGCCGCTCTCGCCATGCCAGAGGCCGACCTGGCCGGGTGAGTGTCCGGGAAGGTGCAGGACCTCGGCCTGCCAGTCGCCAAGATCCACCACCGCACCGTCCTCGACCGTCCCGGTCGCCGGGGCCGGATGCAGCCTGTAGGCGTCCAGGTCGTACCCCGCGTGCGGCAGTGCATCCACCAGGTGTGGCCAGAGCGGCGGATAGCCCGCGTCGGCAAAGAGCCTGCGGATCTGGTCCGGAATGCCGGCGGTGTCCAGGCTGTAGGGTTCCGGCGCGGCCAGTTCCCCGGCCTCCAGCGGGTGCACCAGCCGTGTCTCGAACTCATGCGCGGCGCCGATGTGATCGACATGCGTATGGGTGGTGAACAGGATCAGCGGTTTGGCAGGATCGGGACGCAGCGCATCGACCACGGGCCGCAGCGGGGCCACACCCATGCCGCTGTCGACAACCATGTCGGTCTCTGATCCCAGCACCAGGAAGATGTTGGCGGAAAAGATCGGGTGCACATGCGGTTCGCTCAGAACCCAGGCGCGATCGTCGATCTGATGTGTGCCGTACCACGGCGAGGCAATGGGATAGCTCATGCGCTTCAGCCTTGTTCGGCGCGGCGAGATGCGCAACAAGCCTGCCGATTTTTCGACCAGAGACCCGAAAAATCGCGTATACTTTCAGCTAATCCATTTTGAACCGCCCTGATTTGCAGCACCCGAGGTGACAGAAATTCCATGCGCAAGATGCTGATCCATGCAGGGCGTCTAGGGTTCCGCCTCACTCTCTCCCTTGAGGGTCTGGTCCAAGAGGCGCCACCGGCCGGGCAAATTCCCGGCGGGACACGGCGGGGCAAAAACCCGGGAGAACACTGCGCATTGGGGGCTACCGTTCTCTCGAGTTCCGCCTCGGTCCCCCGATTTGCGAACCTTTTGGCGGAACGCTGCACGAGGGGACTACCCATGTTTGCAAGACGCCATTTCATGGCCGCCACCGCCGCGCTGGCCATGCTGGCCGGCGCACCCGCGCTGGCGCAGGAGAAAACCGATTTCCGCGTGGCCTGGTCGATCTACGTCGGCTGGATGCCCTGGGGCTACCTGGACGAGTCCGGGATCATGGACAAATGGGCCGAGAAGTACGGCATCACCGTCGATATCGTGCAAATCAACGATTACGTCGAGTCCATCAACCAGTATACCGCCGGCGCCTTTGACGGTGTGTCCGCCACCAACATGGACACGCTGTCGATCCCGGCAGGCGGCGGCGTGGACACCACCGCGCTGATCGTCGGCGATTTCTCGAACGGCAACGACGCGGTGATCGTCAAGGACGGCGGGTTGGCCGACCTGGCGGGCAAACCGGTGAACCTGGTGGAACTGTCGGTCTCGCATTACCTGCTGGCGCGCGGGCTGGACAGCGTCGATCTCTCCGAACGCGACCTGGACGGGGTCATCAACACATCGGACGCGGACATGATCGCGGCCTTTACGACCTCTGACGTGCAAGCGGTGGTGACCTGGAACCCGCTGGTCTCGACCATCCTCGAGGAACCGAACGCGAAAAAGGTCTTCGACAGTTCCGACATCCCCGGCGAGATCATCGACCTGATGGTGGTCAATACCGACACGCTGGAGGCCAACCCGGATTTCGGCAAGGCGCTGGTCGGCGCCTGGTACGAGGTGCTGGGCCTGATGGCGGCGGGCGACGAAGACGTGCTGACCGCGATGGCCGAGGCCTCGGGCACCGATCTTGCGGGCTACAAGGCGCAGCTCGACTCGACCGAGATGTTCTATGACCCGGCTGCCGCTGTGGCCTTTGCCAAGGGCGCCGAACTGCCCACGACGATGGTCAACGTGGCCGAGTTCCTCTTTGACAAGGGCATTCTTGGCGAAGGCGCGCCGAGCCCGGATTTCGTCGGTGTGGCATACCCCGACGGCACCACGACCGGTGACCCGAACAACGTGAAGTTCCGTTTCGACACCACCTACATGCAGATGGCGGCGGACGGGGCTCTCTGAGCGACCCCCGGCCCGGTCGGCGCACCGGGCCGGGCCCACTACCACCCTGTCCCGGGCTTGACCCGGGACCTCTGCCCCTGAGGAGTCCCATGCGCTGGATCAATCGAAGACCGGGCCCGGTTCTGGCCACGGTGCTGGCCGCCTTGCCCTTTCTCGCCGTGCTGGCCATCTACATGATCGGGTCGGACATGCGGCTGGCGGTGAACCCGTCGGACAAGCTGTTGCCCGCGCCCACCACGATCCTGTCGACCGCCGAACGCCTGCTGACCGAGCCGGACCGGCGCTCGGGCGAGATCCTGTTCTGGCTGGACACCTGGGCGAGCCTCAGGCGGCTGTTTATCGGGGTGATGATCGCCTCGTCGCTGGCGCTGGTCATGGGCATCCTGATCGGGATGCTGCCCTACATGCGCGCGCCGTTCGCGCCCTTCGTGGCGGTGTTTTCAATGGTGCCGCCGCTGGCGGTTCTGCCGATCCTCTTCATCATGCTGGGCTTGGGCGAAGTGTCCAAGGTGGCGCTGATCGTCATCGGCATATCGCCCTTCCTGATCCGCGATATGAGTCAGCGGGTGATCGACCTGCCACGCGAACAATTCATCAAGGCGCAGACCCTGGGGGCGTCCTCGATGGCAATCGGACTGCACGTGATCCTGCCGCAGGTCCTGCCGCGCCTGATCGGCGCGGTGCGCCTGTCGCTGGGGCCGGCCTGGCTGTTCCTGATCGCCGCCGAGGCCATCGCCGCCGACCAGGGGCTGGGCTACCGCATCTTCCTTGTCCGGCGCTACCTCGCGATGGACGTGATCCTGACCTACGTCGTCTGGATCACGTTCCTGGCCTACCTGCTGGATTTCGCGCTGCGCCAGATCTCGAAACGGGCCTTCCCCTGGGATGGAGAGTCGCTATGAGCTATGTCGAAGTCAAAGGCGTGGCCAAGGCCTATGGCAAGCGTACCATCATCGAGAACATCAACGTCTCGGTCGCCAAGGGGCAGTTCATTTCCATCGTCGGGGCCTCGGGCTGTGGCAAGTCCACCTTTCTGCGGCTGCTTTTGTCGCAGGAACTGCCGACGCGGGGCGAAATCCACATCGACGGCGCGCCCATGGCGCAGGAGCCGGGGCGCGATCACGGCATCGTTTTTCAGCGCTACTCGGTCTTTCCGCACATGACGGTGATCGACAACCTCGTGGCGGCCATCGCCTTCGACTCGAATTTCTGGGGGCGTCTGTCACGGGCGCGCAGAAAAGAGGAACGCACCAAGGCGCGGCGGACGCTGGACCGGATCGGGCTGGGCCATGTTGCCGGGCAATACCCGGCGGATCTCTCGGGCGGGATGCTGCAACGTCTGGCCATCGCGCAGGCGCTGGCCAGCGACCCCAAGATCCTTTTGCTGGACGAACCCTTTGGCGCGCTGGACCCGGGCACCAAGATCGTCATGCACGACTTCCTGCAGGAGCTGCGGGACGAGACCGGCATGACCGTCTTCATGATCACCCACGACCTCGAAGAGGCCTTCAAGCTGGGGGATCGGGTCTGGGCCTTCGACAAGCCGGTCTGGGACGAGGAAGACCCCGAAAAGAACGCGGCGACCATCACCTATGATTTCGATGCCCGCGACGACGGCATCCCCTTCCAGACCCTGAGGGAGCGCACCAATGTGTTGCACGCGCGCTAGGGCCGGGGCAGGGCAGCTATTCCCGACTGGGCCGGAGGCGGGCGTCTTTCTTTCAACAGAGGCGCGGCGGGACGGGCTGCCGGCGATGCCGGTGCCGGGTCTGCAAATTGGCCCATTGCAGAGCGATCGTCAGGTCGGCGCCCGGAGGTCCGACCCGCCAGGACCGCGACCGCGAGGGCGTGGGGCCGCGGGCGGTGCCGGACGTGTCGATCCGCAAACAGGAGTCGCCCGGGCCTGGGCGGCCCACCACATCCACCAAATTCTGCCGGCGCCCGACAGTGCGGCTCTGGCCTGATATCCAAAAAGGAGATCGAGCATCATGTTCCCGACGAAAAACCGCAGCCGCTCGCACCACCCGCGCGACGCGCGCCATGACGAGCGCCGCGCGCACCACCCGGACCTGACCAAGCTGCAGGGGTGGAGGTCGATGAAGGCCGAGGCCGACCTGCCCGAGAACCGCTGGGACGAGGAACGACGCTGGGCGTTGCGCATGGGCCTGACGGGTGCCGACAGCATCGAGGACAAGTCGATCCCCACTTTCGCGCGGGGCGAGCTGCCGCATTACGCGGGCATCAACACCTTCCTCAAGGCGCCTTACGCCGAGGACGTGACAGAGGTGCAGCACTACGATGCCACCGTGCTGGGCATCCCCTTTGACGGCGGCACCACCTATCGGCCCGGCACCCGGTTCGGGCCGCAGGGGGTGCGCAAGATCAGTGCGCTCTACACGCCTTACAACTACGAACTGGGGGTGGACCTGCGCGAGCAGATGACGCTTTGCGATGCGGGGGACGTGTTCACCATTCCCGCGAACCTCGAAAAGTCGTTTGACCAGATCAGCCGGGCTGTCAGCCACGTTTTCTCGTCCGGCAGCTTTCCGGTGATGATCGGCGGTGACCATTCCATCGGTTTCCCCTGTGTCCGGGGCATCGCGGAATGCACCTCCAAGAAGATCGGGATCGTGCATTTCGACCGCCATGCCGACATCCAGGAAAAGGACCTGGACGAGCGGATGCACACGACACCCTGGTTCCACTCGACGCTGCTGCCCAACGTGCCCGCCAAGAACCTGGTGCAGGTCGGCATCGGTGGCTGGCAGGTGCCGCGCGAGGCGGTCAAGGTCGCGCGCGAACGCGAGACCAACATCATCACCATGTCCGACATGGAGCGGATGGGAGTCGACAAGACCGCCGAGATGGCGTTGGAGATGGCCTGGGACGGGGTCGACATGGTCTACATGTCCTTCGACATCGACTCGATCGACTGTGGTTTCGTGCCCGGAACGGGCTGGCCCGAGCCGGGTGGTTTCCTGCCGCGCGAGGCCTTGGCGCTGGCGTCGAAAGTGGCGGCAGAGGGGCTCTGCGGGATGGAGCTGGTCGAGGTTTCCCCGCCCTATGACACCTCCGACATCACGGCGCTGATGGGGACGCGGGTGATCGTGGACGTGCTGGGCAGCATGGTGGCTGCCGGAAAGATGGGCGCCCACAAGAAGCACATCGACAAGCCGGTGACGATCCCGCACGGCGAGTTCGAAGGCAACCGCTGGAGCAACAAGCCGTGAGGCCGGGATCTCGCGCGCTCATGCCATCTGCCGGGCGCGGGCGTCAGCCCGGGCCGCGCCCGACCCTCCCCCCGGGAGGGCGCATTGGGGATGACGCACATTGTAGGCAGGACGTTGAGGCTTTTGAGCGCAGCCTGACTACAGCCGAAGCAAAGCGCCCACCCAGGGTCGGGCGCGCCCCATGTTGCGTTGAACGAGGTATCCCATGCCGCATGACATCGTGAACGGCCATATCGGCCACCATCACCACCCGCACGACCACAACCACCCGCATGACCACGACCACCTGCACAGCCACCTCCCGCCCGAGGACGAGGCGGCGGAACTGCAGGTGCTGGCAACCCAGTTCATCGACGGGTTTGTGCAGGCCGCCGACAAGACCGCCTATCTGCGGTTGGCAGGCGTGCCTTTCGAGCGGCCCGGGTCGGGGGGCGCCAAGGCGCTGAAACTCGTGGACGTGGAGCTGAAGACGGAATGGCAGGTCGGCACCGCCTCGCCCTCCTTCGGGTCGCGCGAACTGAGCTACCTGCCGTTCCCGGGCGAGATGGTGAGCGAGCGGACCAACATGGCGCTGGTCTATGTCTCGATGGAGGAAAAAACGCTCTGGGACATTCGCCAGTTCCTGCGAGAGCGCATGGCCGGGCAGGGGGACTGACACGGTCGGGTTTCCGCTCGGCTATCCCGGGGCGGGCTGGGCCGGTGTCAGATCACCGGCCCGCACACGGCTGCGGTTACAAAAGCAACGCGTCCGGCCCAAGGTCATCGACGGTGGTATCTTGCAACACCACGGTGACGCCCGCGTCCTGGAACACGAGGTCGTCACCCTGCTGGCGGAACTCGGCCAGCGCGTCCGTGGTGTCGGCATAGCCGAACCCGCGCAGGTCCAGCGTGTCCCAGCTTTCGAAATCGGTGACGACATGGGTGCCATCCGAGGTGGGCGCAAAGACGAAGGTATCCGAAAGATCGCCTCCCGACAGGGTGGACTCCCCGGCGCCCGGGTCCAGCACGTCATCCGGTCCCAGCGCGCGGGTCCAGCGTGCCAGTTCCGCTGCCATCAATCGTTTGAATTCCGGGCTTTCGGCAAAGTGCGAAACCACGAATTCCCGGCTCTGGCCGTCCTCCAGATATCCCATCCACACGGCCTTGCCGGTTGCGTCGGAGGCGCGGTTCAGGACGTTCTGGTAGAGCATCTCGACAAAGGCCTCGTCGGTGAGATTGCCGTAGGTGGCCTGAAATTCCGGGCTGTTGACGAAACCCGCTATGACATTGAAATAGTTGGCCCCATCGGCCAGTTGTTCGGTCCAGTAGCCGTAGCCGTTGGCATCCGGCGCCCGGTCCAGCGTGGCCTGGTAGAGGCGAAAGGCCATGCCGGCATAGGTGGTCGAGGCACCGGTCACCTGATCGCCATAGAGCACGTCGTCCCCGGCCTGTCCCAACAGCGTATCGGCCCCGGCCTGGCCCAGCAGCGTATCCGCACCGCCGCCACCTTCCAGCAGGTCGCGCCCGCGCGCGCCGTCCAGATAATTTGCGCCGGTATTGCCGATGATGTGGTTGTCACCTCTGTTGCCGATGCCGTCGATCGCGGCGGAGCCTGTCAATACCAGGTCCTCGACCTCGGGCGCATCGGCCCACATCCGGAAGGTGACGGAGGACTTGATCAGGTCATGCCCCTCATCGGGAAGCTCGATCACCATGTCGTCTGGGCTGTCGACGAAATAGACGTCATTTCCGGCGCCACCGACCAGCGTGTCGGTGCCCTTGGTGTCCTGCAGCGTATCGTCACCCGCCATGCCGTAGATGACGTCATTGCCCCAGGCGCCGTTCAGCGCGTTGTCGCCGGAATTGCCGGACAGCACATTGTCGACGCCGTTGCCCGTTCCACTCAGGTCGGCGGTGCCGGTCAGCGTCAGGTTTTCAAGGCTGAGACCGAAGGCGCGCAGCTCGAAATCGACCGAGGCCCGCACCAGGTCGATTCCGGCGTTCTCTTCTTCGACGATAATGTCGCCCGGGTGATCGACCACGAAGACATCGTTTCCACCAGTGCCCACCAGCGTGTCAGCACCGCCGGCGCCCGCGACCTGCATGTCCATCAGCGTGGACACGAGGCTGTCGGCCAGGGCGATGCTGGCGGGGTCGGAATAATGCAGCCCGTCGGCAAAGATCTGGGTCGGGGCGAGGCCGGCGGCCTCCATGACCGGGTCGGGACGCACCGTGACGATGCCGGGAGTGTCGGCGCCGAGGCGGATCAGCTCTGCCTGGATGGCGTCCCAGTGCAGCCGCTCTGACGCGGCGGGCGCGTGGTCGGACAGCCCGGAGATCACGATGGGCGCGTTTTCGACCCCGGTAGGGCGGTTGATCGCCGACGCGACGCCCGCGCGGAACTCTGCCATCAGGGCATGAAAATCCGGGGCGTAATCGGCGGGTGTGCCCGAGCGGTCGGTATCGCCTTCGCCCTGCACCCAGATCACCCCGGCGACATAGCCATCTGGCGTGTCGCGCAGCGCCTTGACCGTCTCATCCACGATCACCGCGCGCATTTCGCCCGGGGTTTCCCAGTCGGTCTTGCCGTCCCGGGCGCTGGTCAGCGGCGCGCCCGAGGAATAGGCGCGAACCAGGACGTAGTTCCCGGCCCCGTATGTTTCGTCCAACGCGTCGATGATCTCGCCCGCGATGCGGCCTGCGTTGCTTTGCCCAGCCAAAACGACAATCGGTGTTCCCACGTGTCACCTCCAGTCACCCCCACGCGGGAAACTGGCAATCGGCGATTAACGCAGCCTTTGAACCTTGGCTGGAAATCTCAGGGATTTGACGTGGTTTCGACGGGTGTCCCGAGGCGCTGGCGCAGGGCGGTCCAAAGCATGGCTCCAAGCGCCGCGTTGCCGTGCAGGATATCGTCGGCTTCCTGCTGCCCGCCTTCGGCCAGGCGGGGACCCGCACGCATCAGATCGGTCTGTGTCAGGCAGTGGTGGCTGCGCGTGTCAGCGGGTTGAAGTAGGCAGGTGACGCCTTGTACCCCCTTGAAAACATGTCTGTAAGCGCTGTCCAGGTCCTCAGCCAGGGCGGCGCCATCGCCGTTCCGGACGACGCGGCGAAACACCGGGTACTTCCCCTCCATCTGCAAGAGCGCGTCCGAGGGGAAAGGTTGTGGAATGACCAGTGCCGGACCCGGCGCGGCCCGGGCGAGCGTAGCGCCCAGAGAGCTTTCCGTCAGCGCCAGCAGGGCCGCTCGATAGGCCGCACGTGTCATCAGCGGGCGAGGCGCGCCGGCCCCGTCCGAAAGCGCCCGGGCCAGCGCCCGCGCGCCCGAGGGCCAGCCGGAAATCGCATGCCCCTGTTGCAGCCGCACGGCGGCAAAAGCCGATGGCACCGTCCCCGCGATCACCACGGCGTCGAAGTCGCGCAGATCCAGCCTGTCGGATGTGCCCATCCCGTTCAGACGGGTGCGCAGCTCCTCCGAAACTGCCCGCAGGACGCCATCCTCGACCTCGATGTCCGACGGCACGAGGCCGGGTTTGGCAAAAACGGTCAGGTCGTCGCCCGCCGGATCCGCACGATGGGCGGCGATCAGCATGGCCGCATGGGAATCCCCGATCAGGCAGAGCTTCATGTCCCGGCCTCCGGCGTGGCAAAAGCCTCGAGCAGGGCCTCTTCACAGATCTCGTCCTGGCGCCCGGTATCGGGCGCGGCGGCGGGCAGGGCTAAATCGGGCCGCGGGACGCCGCCAAGCTCCGGGTGCGCGCCGAAAAACACCGACATGACCGTGGTCACACCCTCGGGTGTGACGGTGCGCAGGTTGTCGTTGTAAAAGCGCCCGCCGAAAGGCGTGCCGGTGATGATCTCGTAGGAGGGAACATAGTCGATCCCCTCGTCCAGCGCGGTGAGGTCTCCGGCGACGGCGCGCAGGACCGACTTGGAATAGGTGGTGGCCGCAAGCACATGCGCACCGCTGGCGGTGGCTGTCAGCGGCACCGGAGAGACCGTGAGCAAGACCTTGATGCGGGGATTCCAGCACCGCAGCCGGGCGATGGCCTCTGTCAGGTCCTCATGCACCTCGGCAAAGCCCTGGTTGACGAAGACGTGCCGGTCCGGGTCGAAACAGCCGCCCAGAACGCCGGGAACACTGGGATAGACCAGCCCGCTGTACCGATCTGCCCAGCATTCGGTCAGGCCTAGCGTGAAGACGAAGACATCTGTCGTGTCGAACATCGCCCGCACGCGGCGCAGGTGATCCCGGCGGAAGGCGCAAAGCTCTTCCTCGCTGGTGAACCCATCCGGCTCGACATTGGGGCGCAACCCGTCGATCCAGGCATCGCCCCGGCGCCAGAGTGCTTCTTCGTGCAGGCAGGCGCCCTCTGCGTCCTCGAGCAACTGGCGCAGTTGCCGGGCAGTGTAGATATTGCCGTAGCGCGCTGAAAACAGGCCATAGCCGTAGCGCCGCGCGACCTCGGGCGGCATCAGGGCCGGGGCGGGTTCCGCCTCGACCAGGTCCAGCGTCGAGGCGCGGACATAGGTGGCGATGTGCTGCGCGAAACAACTGCCCGCCGTGGCGATGCGCATCCCGGGCCGCAACGCGACCTTGGGCGCGTAAAGCGCGCCCAGGTGAAAGTCGCCAGCCGCGCGGCAGGGTTTCCAGAAGGCCTGAGGGGGCAGGGCGGAATAAGGCATGATCGCAGGTTAGGCCGGGTGACGTGCCAAACTAAGGCAATTTCGCAGAAATGCTGTGGCGCAGCACCTTTGGAGGCGCCCCGAGAGGCAAATACGTGATTTGTTTCGAATGATTCGGATTTCCATCACCATTGCCTGACAAGCTCTCTGCCCAATCCCGTGTCGGTTGCAGGATTGATGCCTGTGCCGCGACAGTCCAGTCCGAATTGTGGCAGGAACAGGGCGGGCATCCGGTGGGAAAGGGCAATTCCTTAACTGTTTATCAATTGATGACAATATTTGCCCTCGATTTGAGTGAAAAGTCTATATTTGGTGTGTTTTTGGCGGCGGCATACCGTTTGTTGTGTTCATTTGTTTCCAAAATCGAAGAGGTTGTCGGGTCAAACCGAGTCGAATTCACGGTAAATGCGCTGCAAACTGTCCATTTCAGGGCAGGACTGTGCCGGAACGCGCCATTTTCTCCTTCTCGGAACAGGGCGGGCAAAGTATTAATTTTGCAAGCCCAACTGGGGGGTGAAGTCTGCTGGCCACGGGGGCGGCCGCTGAACCGCTCGCATCCAAGATGCGAAGTGAAGCGAGGATGGAGAACCATCCGTGCCGTCAAGGTATCCTCGTCCACGTCACGACGTGGGCTTGGGGCGCGATCACTTCGCATAAGCACTGGCATGGCGAGCACGCGAATTTAAGGGCAGTGCCACGGGCATTGCCAGTGCAATGGCGCGGGGCGCGGCCCGCCGTCTGTATTGGAAGAGGGTCGAAAGAATGGCTGATTTGGTTTTGCAATGGGGTGCCCTTGGTCCGTTTGGCACCAACCTGCCGGATGCGGACGGGGGCGTCTCTGCCAGCGTGGACGCGGGCGGCGTGGCAGTCGACATCTCGTTTGATGCTGTTCAGGACGGCGCGACGGCCTTCACCTTCAACGCACCGGGTTATGTCGCTCCGGACGAGACATTCTCGAACCAGTCCTTTCTGAAGCTGTTTGGCGAAGGAGACGTTGCGGGCACCGACACTTCGACCACGGTGCTGGACTTCCGCGCCACCAACACCGATCTCTACACCGATTCGGCGCAGAATGTTTCGTTCCGGATCAACGATATCGACCTGGGCGCCGGGGGCGACCTCTTTGAAAGCGGGTCGGGCTTCGAGGATATCCTCAGCGTCACCGCCTTTGCGCCCGATGGCACCGAAGTGCCCGTGACCCTGACGCTGGGCTCTTCCGTGACCAATACCGGCGGCCTGTTGAGCGGCCTTTCGGAAACCGGCTTTGAGGATCCGACCTCGTCGGTCCTGGTGGAAATCGGCGGCCCGGTGGCGAGCATCCAGATCGAATATGCCAATGGCGCCGTCAGCCAGCAGGGCGTGACGGTTTCGGACATCGAGTTCTCGACTGTCGACGTGGTCGACGAGAACGAAGATCCGGATGCCGTGGACGACAGCGCCACCACGGAGATCGGCACGCCGGTCGATGTCACTCCCTTGGCGAATGACACGGACCCGGACGGCGACACGCTGACCGTGACCAGTATCACCCCGGCGACCAATGGCTCTGCCGTGCTGAACGGCGACGGCACCGTGACCTACACGCCGGACCCGGGGTTCGAGGGTGAGGACACGATCTCCTACACCATCTCGGACGGCAACGGCGGCACGGATACGGCCACCATCACCTTTACCGTGGAAGATCCGAACCGGCCTCCCGTTGCCGAAGACGACAGCGCCTCGACGGACGTGGACACCGCGGTCCTGATCGACGTGACCGCCAACGACAGCGACCCGGACGGCGATCCGCTGACGGTGGTGTTCAACACCGACCCGGCCAACGGGACCGTGGTCGACAATGGCGACGGCACCTTTACCTATACGCCGGACGCCGGATTTGAGGGAACCGATACCTTCGAATACGACATCTCCGACAGTTCCGGGGACAGCGATACTGGTGTCGTCACCGTTGCCGTGGGTGGGGAGCAAAGCGGCAACGCGGCGCCAGATGCGGTGGATGATTTTGCGACGACCGACATTGACACGCCGGTCACGATCGATGCACTGGCCAACGATAGCGATCCCGATGGCGATCCGATCACTGTAGATTCCGCTATCGCGACCGACGGTATTGCGACGGTCAACGCCGATGGTTCGATCACCTTCACGCCGGATGCCGGTTTCACTGGTACGGCGACGATCGGTTACACGATCACGGATGGCGAGCTTTCGGATTCGGCGGACATCACGGTCACGGTCGACGCACCATCTCCTCCTCCTCCTCCTCCGCCGGCGGATCCGCGCATCGATACCGACGTGTTCCCGGTGGATCCCGCCGATCAGGCGCTGGACCCGCTCGACGGTCTGGACGAGGATCCTGATCCTTCGGATGACCTCGACGACATCGTGGGTGACGGCTCTGCCGAACTGATCGAGACCGGCGACGACGCCGACACGATCTCTGCCGGCGGCGGCGACGATACGGTGAATCCGGGCATCGACGATGACCTGGTCGATCTGGGCGGCGGAGACGATTCGCTGTTCGATGTGCAGGGCGCCGATACGATCTTTGGCGGCCAGGGCGACGACACGATCATCGCAGGCATCGATACCTTCTCGGACTACGAGGGGGACGATCCGGCCTTTGCCCCCGGAACCACGTTGGCCGATCTCGGCTTTACCGCCGACCCGAACCAGGACGACGGTCGCGATTCCGTTCAGGGCAATCGTGGCAACGACTTCATCGCCACCGGCGACGACGCCGACACCATCGACGGCGGCGGCGAGAACGATACGCTGGACGGCGGTATCGACGACGACAGCATCATGGGCGGCCAGGGCGACGACTCGCTGATTGGCTCGCACGGCTCGGACACGCTGGACGGCGGCCAGGGCAACGATACGCTGGACGGCTCCAACCTTGCGGCGCTGGAACTGACCGACGACATCGACCCCAACACCGAGAACGACCGAGACCTGCTGCAGGGCTTCCTGGGCGACGACTCGATCATCGGGGGCGACGACGACGACACGCTGATGGGCGGATCCGGCATGGACACGCTGGACGGTGGCATCGACGACGACATCCTGATGGGTGGGCGCGACGACGACACGCTAATCGGCGGTCAGGGCAATGACACGCTGAACGGCGGCTCGGGTGACGACGACATCGACGGCGGTGCCGATCGTGACGTCATCATCGTAGACAGCGCGGCTGACGGCATCGGCGATACGGTTGATGGCGGGTCGGGCGGTTTTATCGATCAGGTGAACCCCGAGGATCCGCCGAACCAGGACTACGATATCCTTGATCTGTCCGGCGCGGGTGCGCAGGACGTGGATTGGCGCATCGTCAACACTTCGGCGGACAGCAACGGCAACGGCCTGGACGGCACGGTCGAGTTCCTCGACGGCTCCGGCGGGGTCATCGGCTCGATGGACTTCTTCGAGATTGAGGAAATCGTGCCCTGCTTTACCCCCGGCACGCTGATCGCGACCCCGGAGGGCGAGCGCCTTGTCGAGGAGCTGAACGTCGGCGACCGGGTCATCACCCGCGACAACGGCATCCAGGAGATCAAGTGGGTCGGCCGCAAGGACCTGACCGGCTTCGACCTGGCGCGCAAGCCGCACTTCAAGCCGATCCTGATCCAGCAGGGCGCCCTGGGCAACAACCTGCCCGAGCATGACATGCTGGTTTCGCCGAACCACCGCGTCCTGGTGGCAAACGACAAGACCGCCCTTTACTTCGAAGAGCGCGAGGTTCTGGTCGCGGCCAAGCACCTGACCGGGCTGGACGGCGTGGACGAGGTCGAGGCGAACGGGGTGGCCTACATCCACGTGATGTTCGACAGCCACGAGGTCATCCTGTCGAACGGCGCCTGGACCGAAAGCTTCCAGCCCGGCGATTACAGCCTCAAGGGGATCGGCAACGCACAGCGTCAGGAAATCCTCGAGCTCTTTCCCGAGCTGGAACATGCCGAGGGTCTCAAGGCCTATGCCTCGGCGCGCCGCTCGTTGAAAAAGCACGAGGCCGCGCTGCTGACGCAGTAAGCGCTTCGCCGGAACGGAATATGCAGCCCGTTCCGGCGCTCGACGACCCTCGCGCCCGGAACGGAACACATGGAAACGGGGCGGCCCTGGCCGCCCCGTTTCTCATTTGACGAAGATACGGCAGGTTGCGCATCGCAAGGAAACGGGCGCTCCTAAGGTGAGAAGCGCCCGGCAGCATTCTGAATTTACGGGGAATTCACCCAGTCAGGCAGGCGTCCCCCTGGGATTCGCGCCAGGCTTGCCAGGCCTCTGGTGTATCCAGATCAGTCAGGGCACGGCGGTCCGGCAGGGGGATCTGGCGAAGCCTATGCGCGTTTGCCTTCAGCACGTCGCGTGCGCCCTGGTCGCCGGTCAGTGTCTGCAAGGCCATAAAGCAATCCCGCGGGAAAAGCACCGGATGACCCGGCGTGCCATCGGCGGCCGTGGCCTGTTGCAGCATGGGGAAGGGAACGGATTCAAAGCTTGTGATAAGCTTTTGAATATCCTCGGTTTCGATCTCGGGCATGTCGGCAGGCAGGATGATCATTGCCTTGATGCCGCGTGGCATATGGCCCACGCCCCGGCGGATCGAGGCGGACATGCCAAGATCGGAATCCGGCACCTCGATCACCTGCACGGGGAGGCCCTGCAGGGCCGCGGTGCGCGGGTGATCCGGGTCAGGAAGGGTCACGGCCACATGAGCGCCCGTGTCGATCGCGCGCAGCGCCTGGCGGCGCAGCAGCGGAAGACCATCTACTGTTTCGGTCAACTTGTCGCGGCCACGCATCCGCGAAGATGCGCCCGCGGCGGGGATGAGAATCGAAATATCCAGCATGTGGCAGACACTAACACAGGTTGAGCAAGAATGTGGCGTGTCTTGTGCCAAGTGCGCAACTTTTTGCGTCCCTCCGCCCGTAAGGCACTACATGCTGCGTCGCGGCAATGCGTGCGCGGCATCACCCTCGCATGCGCTGACCTTCCGGATCAAACAGCGGCTGTGTGATCAGCCGAGCCGGGCGCATCTCTCCCAGGATCTCGATTTCGGCGCTCAGGTCCGGTTGGATTTTATCTCTTGGGATCAATGCGATGGCGAGCGACTTTTCGGCGTAGTGTGAATAGCCGCCCGAGGTGCAGAACCCTTGGACCGCGCCGTCGATCCAGACCGGCTCGTAGGCATTCACATCCGTGTCCAGTGCGTCGACCTCGAAGACCGCCAGGGCGCGATGCGGCGGCGCGGCGCGCTCGGCCTCGGCGGCGGCGCGGCCGATGAAATCGCCCTTGGACCACTGGATGAACCGATCCAGGCCGGTTTCCGCGCAGGTGTAATCGGGTGAGAACTCGCGCCCCCAGGAGCCAAAGAACTTGTCCAGACGCAAGCTCATCATCGCGCGCATGCCGAAGGGTTTCATGCCGCGCGGGCGGCCGGCGGCCCAAAGCGTCTGCCACAGTTGCCGCTGCGCCATCGGATCACAGTAGATCTCATAGCCCAGGTCGCCGGTATAAGAGACGCGCTGCACGAGGCAGTCGCTCATGCCCACGACCATGCCGCGCACCTCCATGAATCGCATGTGGCTGATGTCGGTCCGGGTGCAGGCCTGCAGGATCTCGCGCGCGAGCGGCCCGGCGACCTGAAAGCCGGTGGATTTGTCGCTGATATTCTCTATACTTACGCCGTCTTCCTGATGTTTCAGGAACCAGCGCATGTGATAGGCCTGCGCGCCGTAGGAGGCGGTCAGGCGGAACTCGGTTTCGGAGAGGCAGGCGACGGTGAAATCGCCGATGATCCGCCCGGCGGGCGAGAGCATGGGTGTCAGAGACATGCGGCCCGGGACGGGGATGCGGCCTGCCATGATGCGGTCAAGCCAGGCACGGGCCTTGGGTCCGCTCACGCGGTACTTGCCGAAGTTCTGGACCTCGTTGATGCCTGCCGCCTCGCGCACCGCTCGAACCTCGCGCGCCGTGGCCTCCCAGGCGTTTGAACGGCGGAAAGAGGGCGTTTCATAGCGCGGCTCACCTTCGGCGGCGAAGTAGTTGACCACCTCCAGCCCGTATTGCGCGCCCCAGACCGCGCCCATACCGTCAAGGATGTCGTACATCGGCGTGGTGCGGTTGGGCCGTGCGGCGGGCAGTTCCTCGTTCGGATAGCTGACCGAAAAGCGTTTCTGATAGTTCTCGATGACTTTCGGCAGGGTGTAACCGGGCGAGATCCAGTCGCCAAAGCGCGCCACGTCCATCGCGCCGGTGTCGCGCTCGCACTCACCAGTTGTCATCCATTGCGCCAGCATCAGGCCCACGCCGCCGCCCTGGCTGAAGCCCGCCATGACACCGCAGGCCGACCAGTAGCCGCGCAGGCCCGGGATCGGTCCCACCAGCGGGTTGCCGTCGGGCGCAAAGGTGAAGGGCCCGTGGATCACGGATTTCACTCCGGCGCGTTCCAGCACCGGAAAGCGTTTGTATGCGAATTCAATGCTTTGCTCGATCTTGTCAAAGTCATCGGGCAACAACTCGTGCCCGAATTCCCAGGGCGTGCCATCCACCGCCCAGGGACGGCAGGGCTGTTCGTAAAAACCGATGCACAACCCGCGTCCTTCCTGTCGCAGATAGCTTTCGCCCGCCGGGTCCATGACATGGGGGTGTTCGGCGTCGCGCTCGTAGATCTCGGGCGTTTCCGCGGTCACGAGGTACTGATGCTCCATCGGGTGCAGCGGCAGGTAGACACCGGCCAATGCGCCCACCTCGCGCGCCCAGAGACCGGCGGCATTGACCACGTGTTCGGTATGGATGGTGCCCTTGTCCGTCACCACCTCCCATGTGCCATCTGCACGAGGATTGGTTTCCAAGACTTTGGTGTGCAGATGAATTTCGGCCCCGCCCATGCGCGCGGCCTTGGCATAGGCGTGGGTGGTGCCGGAGGGATCGAGGTGCCCGTCCAGCGGATCGTAAAGCGCGCCGATCACGCCTTCGAGGTTCACGATGGGGGCGAGTTTCGCGATCTCTTCCGGCCCGACGATCTCGGTCTCCAGCCCCATGTAGCGATGCTTGGCGCGTTCCGCGAGCAGCATGTCAAACCGGTCGCGGTTGTCGGCCAGGGTAATGCCGCCGACGTGGTGCAACCCGCAGGACATGCCGGTCAGCTCTTCGAGTTCCTTGTAAAGGCGGATGGTATAGCCCTGCAGCGCGGCCATGTTGGTGTCGCCGTTCAGCGTGTGAAAACCGCCCGCCGCGTGCCATGTGCTGCCGCTGGTCAGCTCGGATCGTTCCAGCAACATCACGTCCGACCAGCCCAGCTTGGTCAGGTGGTAGAGTACGGAACAGCCGACGACTCCGCCTCCGATCACGACGACTCGGGTTGTGGTTTTCATGCTGTGCCTCCATTCGATGCGGGCCGTCGCAACGGTTCCCTGTCATCCGTATTTGACGAAAGATGAAGCGCCAAGCGTTGTGAAGGGGCGACGAAATCTGTCGCAAACGGGCATTTCTTGGTCTCAATTGCGGGGCAGGGTGACGCGCAGAATTGCGGAGAAAACCATGCGCAGCCAAGCCCAAGCCGTCGCCATCGGAGGCGGCGTGATCGGATGTTCAATCCTCTACCACCTCACCAAACTCGGATGGAGCGATGTTGTCCTGCTCGAACGCGACGAGCTGACGTCGGGGTCCACCTGGCATGCGGCTGCCAATATCCACGGGCTGCACGACAGCACCAATATCAGCCGCCTGCAGCACTACACGATGACCCTGTACAATAGCCTGGAGGAGGAGACCGGCCAGAGTTGCGGCGTCTTCCAGCCTGGCAGCCTCTACCTTGCGCAAACGGTCGAGCGTGAGCACCAGTTGCGCCTGCAGGCGGCCAAGGCCAAGCTCTACGGGATGAATTTCCACGAGATCACCCGGGACGAGGCCGAGCGCCTGCACCCGCTGGTCGATTTCACCGGCATCCGCTGCATCATGTACGAACCCGACGGCGGCAATGTCGATCCCTCGGGGGTGACGGCGGCCTATGCGGCGGGCGCGCGTCAGCGGGGGGCGGAGATCCATCGCTTTACCCCGGTCGAGGCGACGGAACAGCAGCCGGATGGCTCATGGATCGTGCGCACGCCCAAAGGCGAGATCGCGACGCCCTGGGTGATCAACGCGGCGGGGCTCTGGGGGCGCGAGGTGGCGGCACTGGCGGGGCTGAAACTGCCGCTGCAGCCGACCGAGCACCAGTATTTCGTCACCGAGACCATCGCCGAGATCGACGGGATGGACCGGCGTCTGCCCTCGGTCGCGGACCGGGATGGCGAGTATTACCTGCGCCAGGAGGGCAAGGGCCTGCTGATTGGCGCCTATGAGCGGGACGTGCGGCTATGGGCCGAAAACGGCACGCCGCTGGATTTTGCGCATGACCTGTTCCCCGATGACCTGGAGCGGATCGAGGACAACATGATGCGCGCCATCGACCGGGTCCCGGCGGTGGGCACGGCGGGGATCAAGCGGGTCATCAACGGGCCGATGATCTGGTCGCCCGATGCCAACGTGCTGATGGGGCCTGTGCCCGAGCTGAAAGGCTATTTCTGCTGCAACGGCATTATCCCCGGATTCTCGCAGTCCGGCGGCATGGGATTGATGGCAGCGCAATGGATCGTCGAAGGTGAGATGCAGTACGACATGTTCGCCTGGGACATGGCGCGGTTCGGCGACTGGGCGGACGAAAAATTCACCAAGGCGCGGGTGATGAACCAGTACGCGCATCGCTTTTCCATCCATTTCCCGGGCGAGGAGCGCGAGGCCGGCCGCCCGGTGCGGCTGCGCCCCGTCCACGAGATGCAAAAGACGATGGGCGCGAAATTCGGCCTGAACTATGGCTGGGAACACCCCGCCTATTTCGACGCCGACCAACCCGATACGCCCGGGTTTACCCGTCAGGGCTGGTGGCAGAGCGTGGGCCGTGAGGCGCGCGGCTTGCGCGAGACAGGCGGGATCATCGATATCTCGAACTTTGCCAAGTACCGCGTCAGCGGGCCGGGCGCCGAGGACTGGCTCAACGCGTTGTTCGCCAACCGGATGCCGCGCAAGGTGGGGCGGTCCTGCCTGACACCGCTGATCGGCAAACGCGGCGGCATCGCCGGGGATTTCACCGTCACCCGGCTGGGCGAGGAGGAATTCTGGGTGATCGGTTCGGGCATGGCCGAGCGCTATCACCAGCGGTTCATCGGAGATGTGCCCTTGCCCGAGGGGACGACCTGTACCTCGATGACCGATGCCATGTGCGGCTTCAACGTGGCCGGGCCACGCTCTCGCGAGATGCTGCAAAGGCTGACCAATGCCTCTCTGGCTACCGCCGACTGGCCCTTCATGGCCTCGCAGTGGATCGAGTTGGCCGGGATGCCGGTGTTGGCGCTGCGGGTCTCCTTTACCGGTGACCTTGGTTGGGAACTGCATTGCGCCGAGGACGACCAGGCACAGCTGTACGAGGCCCTTCTGAAGGAAGGCGAGGCCTTGGGGATCGGTCCGGTGGGCAGCCGGGCCCTGATGAGCCTGCGGATCGAAAAGGGTTATGGCTCTTGGGGCCGCGAGTATTCGCCCGAATACTGGCCGCAGGAGGTGGGGCTGGCGCGGTTGTGCAAGCTGGACAAGGATTTCCTGAACAAGACGGCCTTGCAGGGCGTGATCGACAAGCCGGCGCGCGAAGAGCTGGTGATCCTTGCCCTGGACGAAGAGGCGGTGACGGCGTCCAACGCCGATGCCACCGGCGGAGAGCCCATTTTCCGCGACGGGCAGGGGATCGGGCGCGTCACGTCGGGCGGCTATGGCTACTCGGTGGGGCGCAGCCTGGCGCTTGGCTATGTCAAGGCGGGCACGGCGGCGCCGGGTGACAGGGTCGAGGTCATGGTGCTGGGCCGTCCGCATGGCGCGGAAATCCTGGCAGAGCCGCCGTTCGACCCGTCCGGCGAACGTCTGCGCGCCTGACCCTATTGCATCGTGGGCCAGCCGATGCTGGTCCGCAGGTCTGCGCATTTGTCAGTGCAATCCGCGGTGCACCGGCGCGCGCGGCCGTCATGGGTGAAATAATCGCATTTTCCCAAGGTGCCGTCCGGCTCGCAGAAAACGACCATTGCGCTGCCGTCGTCGCCTTGCAAGCGGTATTTTGCGATGGCGCTGGCGGAATGATAACCGCAGTCCGAACCGCTCTGCCTCTGGCCGTGGATATTGTGGATCTGGTCGAGGTGGTGCCCGCCGTCCTGCGTGAAATAGGCGGAGACTCCGCTTTCCTTGCCATCCGCGTAGCGGACCTGTGACTTGATCGGACCGGCGGCCTGACCGCCGTCCGGACTGGCGAAATAGCTGCAGGAGAGATAGTTCCGGTCATCTCCGGGCGGGATGCGGTGGGTCAGAGCCTGTCCTGTCAGGTCGGGATTGCGGGCGGGGCAATTGGCGCCGTCCGGCTGGGGGGCGCCTGGGCCCGCCGTCGCGGACAACCGACGGTCCAGAGCGGCGGTCTGGTCATCCAGAAAATCGATCCTGTCCCCGATCCGTTGCCGCATCTGCGCCGAGCTTTGCTGTACCGCGTGCACCAGCGCCGCGATCTCGTCCCGGAACGCGGGGCTGGCGATGTCATTGGTGGTGCCGATCTCGAAGAGGGTCAGCGTGATTTCGACCGTCAGATCGTCTTTCGTCAGGATGCGGGGCGGACCGCCGGGCGTCAGCGATGGCAGGATGAACCGATCCGGGTTCTTGAGCATCTCGCTGTAACGGCTGCGCTCTGCCGTCAGCTTGTCCTTTTCGACCGCCAGCAGCTTATCGCGCGCCGCCTTGTTGTCGGCCAGCTTGTCCTTTTGCGCCTTGATCCGCTCATCCAGCCGCAGGGAGTTCCGATTCAGGTCGGCCAGTTCGGCGACCAGTTCTTTTTCGCGCTGAACACGAGCCTCGTATTGGCGGAACAGCTGGTGAATATCGGCACAGGGCGGGTCGCAATCGTCGACCGTGCCGTTTCGCAGCTTTTCCAGCGCCGCCCGTTCCGCCAGCAGCGCCCGCATCTGGTCGTTCAGTTTGCGGGAGTTCTGGTTAAAGGCCCGCATCCGCTTGAGGGCCTCGATCTCTGCCGTCAGGTTGCGGATTGCTGTGTCATTGGCTTGCCAGGGCTGGATCCAGGCCTTCCAGACGCGCCATTTGAAGGCGCGGATCGCGGTCAACTCACTGTCAACCTTGCCGGTCCGGGTAATGGTCTGCCCGACCTGCTGGCGCAACTGTGCGATTCTGGCCTCGATCTCGGCGTCAGTGTCCGCACGGGCCGGGGTTGCGGCCAACAGCGTGACCAGGGGAAGGGCCAACAGGGGCATCAGGTTGTGCCGTTTCATCCGTGATGCTCCCTCATTGGTTCGATCTGGTGAAAGTGCAGGGTGTCACCGGCTCGACAAAGCGCAGGACCAACCCCCCGGTGTCCGGTTGGCGGGCAACCAGAAGGGCCACGGGGTAGTCGTCGAGCATGTCCGCGACCTGGCCCGAGGCATCGGTCCGCGTGATCCGGGCCGCGTATTGCCGAGCGAAGGACAGGTAGGCGTCTGGCTGGCCCGGCAAGGTCTTGCCCGCGCGGGTGCGGTCTGCCCGGGCGGTCACGCGTGTGGTGAGGGTGCTGCCATCGACCGGGTCGGTCCACAAGCTTTGCCCGTCAAAGCCATCGTCGCTAATCGTGAACGTGATGGAAAACCGACTGCAGCCCGATCCGAGGCCGGTCCAACTGCCTGCGAGCGCTGCGTCGGGGAAGGCGCTGACGGCGCGTGCGGCGGGAAGGGGCGAGGGCACTTCCATCGCCTCGGCACCCGGCACGGGGGCGCCGCGCAACAGATCCGTCGGGTCTGCCGGGCGGTTGGTCTCTGGCGCGGGTGAGGCGGGGCCGTCCTTGAGAAGGTTGTTGATATCCAGCCCCTGCGCAAGGCGCAGCGACCCTGGGGCATCCGGCTCTGCCCAGCCGACTGTCGCGGCAAGGGCAAGCCATGCTGCCAGGTACTGCGGACGAAGCTGTTTCATCGCGGCGGTCCTCCCGGCCCGGCGCGGGCGGGACGCCCCGCGCACGCTGGCCATGAGGACAGGGTATCAGGCAGGACAGGGCGGGCCTTGAGCCAAATCAAGCCCGGCCCTGAGGCGGTCAGGCCGTTCCTGAGACCAGCGGACGCACCTTGAGCTTGGTGATACGGTTGTTTTCCCGCGCCATGACCTCGAAGCGGAAGCCGTGAAAGCTGAAGACCTGGCCCACCGTGGGGATCATCTGTGCCTCGTGGATGACAAGGCCCGCGACGGTATTGGCCTCGTCGTCGGGCAGCGACCAGTCGGTGGCGCGGTTGAAATCGCGGATCGTCATGGCCCCGTCGATCCAGTAATGCCCGTCCTCGGCCCGGCGGATCGGGTGTTCGGCATCGGGATCGAATTCATCGGTGATCTCGCCCACGATTTCCTCGAGAATATCCTCGAGCGTGATCAGCCCCTGAAGGCTGCCGTATTCATCCACCACCAGCGCGAAATGCGTCCGGCGGCGCAGGAACTGGCGCATCTGGTCGTCGAGCGAGGTGGTGTCGGGCACGAAATAGGGCTTCATCGCGATGTCGGTGATGTTGAAATCGGAGATGGCCCCGGCCATCGTCTGGTCCTCGTCCACAAGCTTGTACATGGCGCGCAGCAGGTCTTTGGCGTGGATGACCCCGATGATGTTTTCGGGGTCGTCGCGGAAGACAGGCAGGCGCGTGTGACTGCTTTCAAGGCATTGCTCCAGGATTTCCTGCGGCCGTGCGTTGGCGTCGATCATCTCGATCTTGGAGCGGTGGAGCATGATTTCCTCGACCGTGCGCTCGCTGAGGTCGAGCGCGCCGAGGATGCGGTCACGGTCTTCCTTTTCGACCACGCCTTCGGAATGGCCCAGTTGCAGCGCACCGGCGATTTCCTCGCGCACCGCCAGGATCTGGCTGTCGGGATCGGTGCGTACGCCGACGATGCGCAGCAGGGCGCGGACAAGCACGCGCACGGCGGAGACAACCGGCGCAAAGAGCCGCACGACCAGCGCGATGGGGGCCGAGACGCGCGAGGCGGCGGTTTCGGGGTTGGTGATGGCATAGGTCTTGGGCAGGACCTCGGCAAAGATCAGGACCAGCAGCGTCATGACCAGCGTGGCGTAGACGACGCCGCCCTCACCGAAGGCCTGCGTGAAGATGCTGGTGGCCAGCGCCGTGGCCAGGATGTTGACCAGGTTGTTGCCCAGGAGGACCGAGCCGATCAGCCGTTCGTTGTCTTCGGTGATGCCGAGCGCGCGCAGGGCGCCGGAATTGCCTTTGTCGGCGGCCGCGCGCAGCTTGCCGCGCGAGGCGGCGGTGAGGGCGGTTTCGGAGCCGGAGAAGAAGGCCGACAGCATGATGAGGGCCAGAATCGCGGCAGATGAGATCCAGAAAGCAGCGTCGAATGCGCCGGTCGATGCGTCCATGTAAGCGGTCCCTTGGGTTTGACCCGGTTATGGGGGCGCGGATGGAAGGGATCAAGGGGGCGGCGGGATGGGACTGTTTGCGGCATGAGCCGCAAAGACGCCCGCCCGCCGACCCTTTGGAACAGGCTGCGCCTGTTTTTCGCTTCGGGAGTCACCAAGGAACAAACCTCGCCTGATCCCCTGACCCCTCCCTCGCTTTTTGAGGGCCTGAGCCAGGGCGCGGTGGGATGCAAGGACAAGCCGCCTGTCGGCGGGCCTGCGGCCCCTTGCATTCCACCGCGCCC